>OIZF01000168.1_pt1 | contig 47419 bp, 48 predicted proteins | sample 1588471 | NCBI WGS metagenome assembly OIZF01 (sample SAMN03283279) | human gut metagenome | biome: human-associated habitat; material: feces | host: Homo sapiens | place: Peru | collected 2012
GTCATGCAATTGCATGACGCGCACCTCGCAGCAAGAATGCCGAGGCATTCTTGAACAAGCCGGGAAGCAATGGTGTTATGCGGTAATAAACAAATCCTAAACCGAGAGAAAGTACGGAAGAAAAGGAGAAGAACATGGAAAAATTATTATTTACATCCGAGTCCGTTACAGAAGGACATCCGGATAAGATGTGTGATCAGATTTCAGATGCAATTTTAGATGCATTATTGGAAAAGGACCCAATGAGCCGTGTGGCATGTGAGACATGTACAACAACAGGTCTCGTTATGGTTATGGGAGAAATTACAACAAATGCTTACGTAGATATCCAGAAAATCGTTCGCGATACAGTTCGTGAGATTGGATATACAAGAGGAAAATACGGATTTGACGCAGAGACATGTGGTGTCATCACAACATTGGATGAGCAGTCTGCGGATATCGCTCTTGGAGTAGACAAGGCATTGGAAGCAAAAGAAAATAAGATGTCTGATGACGAGATCGAAGCAATCGGTGCCGGAGACCAGGGAATGATGTTTGGATATGCAACAGATGAGACAGAAGAATATATGCCATATCCAATCGCAATGGCACATAAACTTGCCCTGCAGCTTACAAAAGTAAGAAAAGACGGAACACTTCCTTACTTAAGACCGGATGGAAAAACACAGGTTACAGTAGAATATGATGAAAATGGTGTCCCAAGACGTCTGGATGCAGTTGTATTGTCAACACAGCATGATCCGGAAGTGACACAGGAACAGATTCATGCAGATATCAAAAAACATGTATTTGACGTGATCATCCCAGCAGGTATGATTGATGCAGATACAAAATTCTTTATCAATCCGACAGGACGTTTCGTAATTGGAGGACCTCACGGAGACAGTGGTCTGACAGGACGTAAAATCATCGTTGATACTTACGGTGGAATGGCTCGTCATGGCGGCGGTGCATTTTCAGGAAAAGATTGCACAAAGGTAGACCGTTCAGCAGCTTATGCGGCACGTTATGCAGCTAAGAATATTGTGGCAGCAGGACTTGCAAAGAAATGTGAGATTCAGTTATCCTATGCGATCGGTGTAGCACAGCCTACATCCATTATGGTGGATACATTTGGAACAGGTAAATTATCTGATGAAAAATTAGTGGAGATCATTCGCGAGAACTTTGATATGCGTCCGGCAGGAATTATTAAGATGTTAGATCTTCGTCGCCCAATTTACAAGCAGACAGCAGCATATGGTCATTTCGGAAGAAATGATTTGAATCTTCCATGGGAGAAACTGGACAAGGTTGAAGATTTGAAAAAATATTTGTAAGAATAAAAACAGTTTGAGGATTGTTTAAATTCAAGTCGAACATCCGTGAGACTTGGCGCGTGATTCTGGTCAGCGAAGCTGACATATTCCTATCAGAATCACTGCGCATCCTCGCGGAGCGTTTATCTCAGTCGGAGATTGGACTCCCACTGAGACAAATTTGTTATTACTCACCACCTGAAGAGGTGGGAGTCTTCTCGACTGAGATAAAAAGATGCGGTGCAGAAAAATGCTGTGTACCGCATCTTTTTTTGAAAAATTATGTTATAATCCCACTAGAGTAAAATGAAAAGAGGACGAACCTATGAAGTTGAAAACGAAACTGGTGATTGCATTTATTCTGGTTATGATATTTCCAACTTTTGTTACAATGGCGGGAATGCATATGCTTGCACCGAACAAGGCAGGGGAAATACAGCAGATGTATTTGATTATCGTCTGCGTTACAACAGCTGTACTCGTCTGGTGGATTTATAAGACGGTTTCAGTGCCATTGGCAAAATTGCAGGAAGCAACAAGAAATATCAAAGAAGGAAATCTCGATTTTGAGATAAAGCCGGAAACTGATGACGAGATAGGGCAGGTGTGTCAGGATTTTGAGGAAATGCGATTGCGTCTGAAGGCAAATGCAGAAGAAAAAATAGAATTTGACCGTGAGAATAAAGAACTGATCAGTAATATTTCCCATGATCTGAAAACTCCGATCACGGCAATCAAGGGGTATGTGGAAGGAATCATGGATGGTGTTGCAGATACACCGGAAAAGATGGACAGATACATCAAAACCATATACAATAAAGCAAATGAGATGGATCTGTTGATCAACGAACTGACATTATATTCAAAGATTGATACGAATCGTATTCCATATGATTTTACAACAATTTCTGCAAAACAGTATTTCAGAGATTGTGCAGAGGATCTTGCAATTGAGCTGGAATCAAAAGGTGCAAAATTTGAATATCGCAATTATCTTGAAGAGGACTCTAAGATTATCGTGGACCCGGAACAGATGCGAAGAGTGATCAACAATATTGTTTCCAATTCATTAAAATATACAGACAAGCCACAGGCAGAAATCAGGATGAAAATTTTGGATGTGGGAGATTTCATCCAGGTAGAATTAAGTGATAATGGAAAGGGAATTGCTACGAAGGATCTGCCATACATATTTGAACGATTTTATCGTGCAGATGCGTCAAGAAATTCTTCCAAAGGCGGAAGTGGAATCGGGCTTGCAATCGTGAAGAAGATTGTAGAAGAACATGGCGGTAAAATATGGGCGACCAGCGAAGAAGGCGTAGGAACAACAATGTATTTTGTTGTCAGAAAATATCAGGAGGTGCCAATCGAATGAGCAAAAGAATTTTAATAATCGAAGACGAAGAAAGTATCGCAGAATTAGAGCGTGATTATTTGGAGCTTAGTAATTTTGAGGTGGAAGTTGCAAATGACGGACAACTGGGATTGGATAAAGCATTGGGAGAAGAATTTGATCTGATCATTCTGGACCTTATGCTTCCGGGAGTAGATGGGTTTGAAATTTGTAAACAGGTACGAAACAATAAGAATACACCGATCATTATGGTTTCAGCAAAGAAAGACGATATCGACAAAATCCGTGGACTGGGTCTGGGAGCAGATGATTATATGACAAAACCATTCAGCCCAAGCGAATTGGTTGCCCGTGTTAAGGCACATCTGGCAAGATATGAGCGTTTGATCGGAAGCAGTGTGGATGAAAATGAAATCATAGAAATCCGTGGATTGAAGATTGATACAACAGCACGGCGCGTATGGGTAAATGGCGAAGAAAAATCATTTACAACAAAAGAATTTGATCTGCTTACATTTCTTGCAGGTCATCCGAATCATGTGTATTCGAAGGAAGAACTATTTAGGGAAATCTGGGATATGGAGTCGGTAGGAGATATTGCAACAGTAACAGTGCATATAAAGAAAATCCGAGAGAAAATTGAATACGATACATCGCATCCACAGTATATTGAAACAATCTGGGGAGTTGGATATAGATTCAAGGTATAAAAATATGAGAAAGAAAACAATAAAAGAGCATTTGCAAGAAGGAAGCTTTAATACAGTGCGGGTAATCGGACTGGGATTTTTGTTCGTAGTTCTGATTGGCGCAGTACTTCTATGGATGCCATTTTCCGTGACAACACCGATGAAATTTACCGATGCATTATTTACGTCAGTTACAGCAGTCTGTGTGACAGGGCTTGTTACAGTTACTCCGGCAGTACAATTTACTGTGGTGGGAAAAGTAATCTTATTATTCCTGATTCAGATCGGAGGACTTGGAATTATTGCATGCGTTGTTGCATTTATGATCCTTGCAGGACAAAGGATTTCTCTGAGAAGACGAGTTATGATCCAGGAAAGCTATGGGCTGGATACGCTGAGTGGAATGGTACAGTATATTATTCGGATCATAAAAGGCACATTTTTTGTTGAAGGGCTGGGGGCACTTGCCTATAGTTTTTATTTTGTTCCTAAATATGGAATGTTAAAAGGAATTGCATATGCGATATTTCACGCTGTATCAGCATTTTGTAACGCAGGGATTGATATACTTGGGAGCTCCAGTTATATGCATATGGTCACAAGTCCGATTATTAATTTTACGACGATATTCCTTGTTGTAAGCGGAGGCCTTGGATTCATAGTATGGTATGATATTTTGAATAATATAAAACAAGTGCGCAGTATAAAAGATATGAAGCGAAATTTCTTTCACAGATTGTCTTTGCAAAGCAAGATTGTACTTACAATGACGGCAGGGCTGCTTTTGTTTGGAATGTTTGCATTTCTTTTATTGGAATATCATAATCCTGTGACAATGGGAAAATTGACATTCTGGCAGAAAGTACAGGCGTCATTGTTTCAATCTGTCTCAACACGAACGGCAGGATTTGCAACCGTTTCTCAATCGGGGCTGACAGCCGCATCGAAGGCAATCGGATGTATGCTGATGATGATCGGAGGTTCTTCCGGAGGAACGGCAGGAGGTGTAAAAACAACAACAGTTGCATTGCTGCTTTTGACTTGCTTAAGTGTAGTAAGAGGAAGTCGTGATATAGAGTGTTATGGAAGAAAAATTCCGCTCTCACAAGTAAAATCTGCGGTGACAATTTTATTTTTGACACTTATGTTTTGGATGTCAGGAACAATCATTATCACGATTTTAGATCCGAAGGTGAATTTTTTGAGGATTGTATATGAAACAACATCAGCAATTGCTACTGTTGGTTTATCGGCAGATTTGACACCTAGCTTGAGCAGAGCAAGTCAGTATGTACTGATGGTGATGATGTATATTGGAAGAATCGGGCCGGTCACGATGGCGATGATTTTTGCAGGAAAAGGGAAAAATACAGAACAGTACCGTGAATTACCGGAAAAACAGATTATGATAGGATAGGAGATAGAAGATGGGAAAACAATTTGCTGTGTTCGGTCTTGGAAGCTTTGGAAAAAGTGTAGCATTGACCTTGCAGAGTTTTGGATGCGATGTGATCGCAGTTGATAATTGTTATGAGAAGATACAGGATATTGCAGATTCGGTTTCATATGCGATGTGCGGAGACGTAACAGAGCCAGAATTTATGAAAACAATCGGAGCCCGCAATCTGGATGGGGCAGTGATTGCAATTTCAGAAAATCTTGAAGCTGCGATTATGGCGACTATGATTTCGAAAGAAATGGGAATTTCTTATGTATTGGTAAAAGCAATGGACGAACTGCAGGGAAAGATTCTTGAGAAAATCGGTGCTGACTCGATTGTGTATCCGGAAATCGATATGGGTGAACGTGTAGCGAAAAAGTTAATGTCGACAGAATTTGTCGATTGGATCGAATTGTCTCCGGATTATAGTCTGACAGAGAAGCTGATTCCGAAACAATGGGAAGGAAAGAGTCTGGCAGAGCTGCGGGTTCGTGAAAAATTTGGGATTAATGTAATCGGAATTTTGAAGGAAGATAAGATGGATATGGCATTAGATCCGTCAAAACCATTGCAAGCAGACGACATGTTATTTATTATCGGGAAAAATTCTGATTTAGAGAAGTTTAAGCTAAAGTAAAGAAAGGATTAACAGACGAATGATCACAAGTACAAGCAACCAGAGAATTAAGGAGATTGTACAGCTTCAAAAGAAAAGCAGAGCAAGAAATACGGAGGGTGTATTTATTGTGGAAGGAATCCGTATGGTGAGGGAAATACCGGAGGATAATCTGAAAGCACTCTATGTAACAGAAGAGTTTTATAAAAAGCATAAAGCAGAACTGCCGGGAAATGTGAAGCCGGAGTTTGTAACTCCGACGGTGTTTTCATATATTGCAGATACAAAAACACCTCAAGGGGTATTGGCAATTGTATGGCAGAATAAATACACGTTGGCAGATATTTTAAAAAAAGGTACAGAAAAAAAAGAAATGCTGCTTGTGTTAGATAATCTTCAGGATCCGGGAAATCTTGGAACCATTTTCAGAACTGCAGAGGCAGCGGGGGTTACAGGGATTATTCTTAGTAAAGACAGCGTGGATATTTACAATCCGAAAGTGATCCGCTCTACGATGGGTGCAATTTTCCGTATGCCATTTGTGTATGTGGAGAAACTGACAGATACAATAGAAGAATTGAAGACACATCAGATTCAGGTTTATGCAGCTCATTTGGAAGGGAAGAATGCGTATGATGAGGAAAACTATCTCAATGGCACAGCTTATCTGATTGGAAATGAAGGAAATGGACTGAGACAGGAAGTGGCAGATTGTGCGGACACATGGATACAGATTCCTATGTTGGGACAGGCAGAATCCTTGAATGCAGCAGTTGCAGCCTCCATTTTGATGTTTGAAGCAGCAAGGCAGAGACGAAAATAATGTTGGATTTATCACTGGAATATGGTATTGTAGTAAATAGACGTAGGGCAAAACACATGAATTTACACATAAATAATAGTTTTGCCATATATATTTACCAAGATTTACACGTTTATATGTGGGAATAGGAGAGAAGAAACACATGAACTTAAAGGGAAGAAATTTTTTGACATTAAAAGACTTTACTCCGGAAGAAATTACATACTTGCTTGATTTATCAGCAGAATTAAAAGAAAAAAAGAAAAAAGGAATTCCGGTGGACCACTACAAAGGAAAAAATGTTGCGCTGATTTTTGAAAAAGACAGTACAAGAACAAGATGTGCGTTTGAAGTTGCGGCATCTGATATGGGAATGGGGTCTACTTATCTTGGACCTACAGGATCTCAGATTGGTAAGAAAGAGACAATCAAAGATACAGCACGTGTACTTGGAAGAATGTATGATGGAATCGAATATCGCGGATTCGATCAGGAAATCGTAGAGACATTGGCAGAATACGCAGGTGTTCCAGTATGGAACGGGCTGACAAACCAGTATCATCCAACACAGATGCTGGCAGATATGTTGACGATTCGTGAACATTTCGGAGATTTAAAAGGACGTAAGCTGGTATATATGGGAGATGCAAGATATAATATGGGTAACTCTCTGATGATCGCCTGCTCAAAATTAGGTATGCACTTTGTTGCCTGCACAACATCAAACTATTTTCCAAATGCAGAATTAGTTGAGACATGCCGCGGATATGCAGCCCAGTCAGGTGGAAGTGTTACATTGACAGAAGATGCAGTAGAAGGAACAAAAGACGCAGATGTTATCTATACAGATGTATGGGTATCTATGGGTGAGCCGGACGATGTGTGGGAGTCACGTATTAAAGAACTTGCACCATATAAAGTTACAAAAGAAATTATGGCAAATGCAGGAGAACAGGCAATCTTTTTACATTGCTTACCGGCATTCCATGATCTGAATACGACAATCGGTAAAGAGATGGGAGAACGCTTCGGATTTACAGATATGGAAGTGACAGATGAAGTGTTTGAATCTGAGCAGTCAAAAGTATTTGATGAGGCCGAGAACCGTATGCATACAATTAAAGCGGTTATGGTAGCAACACTTGGAGAAGTAAAATAAATGAAAATAGAAATCTTAAAGCTTTTGAGAGAAAGTCAAGATTATGTTTCCGGGCAGCAGTTGTGTGAGACTTTCGGAGTTTCACGCACGGCAGTCTGGAAGGTAATGAATCAGTTAAAAGAAGAAGGATACGAGGTCGAAGCAGTCCGAAATCGCGGATATCGGATCGTGGGCAGTGCAGACGTTATGACACAAGAGGAATTAGAAAGCCTTTTGGATGGCCGGACAAAGTGGGCCGGACAGCATGTTGTCTATTATGATGAGATTGATTCAACAAATATAAAAGCAAAACAGTTAGGTGAAGAAGGTGCGCCACACGGGACACTCGTAGTGGCAGATATGCAGACTGCGGGCCGAGGCAGAAGAGGACGCGGATGGGATTCACCATCCGGCAGCAGCATTTATATGTCCATTATGCTCAGACCAAAATTTCCACCGGTAAAAGCACCTATGCTGACAATTGTAATGGCTTATAGCGTAGCAAGAGCATTACGTACATGTACCGGATTAGATGTACAGATTAAGTGGCCGAATGATATTATCCTCAATGGAAAAAAGATTGTTGGGATATTGACAGAGATGAGCACAGAAATCGACTATATTAACCATGTCGTGATCGGAGTCGGAATCAATGTTAACACAGAAACATTTCCAGAGGAGATAGCAGATAAGGCGACATCTCTTCGGATTGAGATTGGGGAAGTACAGAAGAGAGCACCGATTGTAGCAGAAATTATGTCCGAGTTTGAAAAATGCTATGAAGAATTTGAAAAACAGGAAGATTTGAGCTTTATTCAGGAAGAATATAATAAGCTGCTTGTGAATTGCGGAAAGGATGTCTGCATTTTAGGTGCAAAAGAATCTTATCAGGCACATGCTTTGGGAATTAATGAAACCGGTGAATTAATTGTCCGCCGGGAAGATGGAAGTAAAGAAACCGTATATGCAGGAGAGGTATCTGTGCGTGGAGTATACGGATATGTATAAGGTGGTATGATATGGAAAACACAGAAGAGATTGTACTATGTGCAGCCAGTGCATATGAGCAGAAGTTTTATTTGAATCCGGATTTCATGACACTTCCAGAGTCAGTCCGTCAGGAACTTCAAATCATGTGTGTACTGTATACAGCTGATGTTGGCGGAATCCTCATGGTTGTATATGATGAAGATGGGAACCTTGAATTGAAAGTCGAACATGATGAAAATGATTTCGAATTTGATGAAATTGGAAGCGTTCTGAAAATTAAAGAATTGCAGAATACAAAAAGAGAATTATTTGAATCATTGGAATTGTATTATAGAGTCAAATATCTTGGAGAAGATATTGATTTGGACGATATTGAAGATTCAGAAGAATAAGTTAAGGGGAATTATATGAAACAGTTAACAATTGGAAATGTTACATTGGACAATTGCTATGTACTGGGACCAATGGCAGGCGTAACAGACCTGCCATTTCGTTTGTTATGTAGAGAACAGGGCGCAGGTCTGTTGTGCATGGAAATGATCAGTGCAAAAGGGATTTTATATAACAATAAAAATACAGAAAGTCTGCTTCAGATTCATCCGGATGAGATGCCGGTATCACTGCAGCTGTTTGGTTCAGATCCAAAAATTGTAAGTGAGATGGCGAAACGAATCGAAGAAAGACCGTTTTCAATATTGGATATTAATATGGGATGTCCGGTGCCAAAAATTGTCCGAAACGGAGAAGGATCCGCATTGATGAAAAACCCGAAGCTGGTGTATGAACTTGTCTCCGCAACAGTGAAGGCAATTCAAAAACCGGTAACTGTCAAAATCCGAAAAGGATTTGATGATGAACATGTAAATGCAGTAGAAATCGCAAAGATCATTGAGGAAGCCGGAGCTTCGGCAGTTGCGGTACATGGCAGAACGAGAGAACAGTATTATTCAGGAAAAGCTGACTGGGATATTATTCGTCAGGTAAAGGAAGCCGTTCATATTCCGGTTATTGGAAATGGAGATGTGACATCAGGAGAAAAGGCAGTCGCAATGCAGGAACAAACAGGATGTGACGGAGTAATGATCGCGCGCGGTGCACAAGGAAATCCGTGGATCTTTTCAGAGCTGACAGCATATGAAAAAACAGGTGAAATGCCGAAACGCCCGGATGTAGAAGAGATACGTCAGATGATGCTTCGACATGCAAGACTCCAACTGCAGTATAAAGGCGATTACACCGGAATCCGAGAGATGAGAAAACATGTTGCCTGGTATACAAAAGGACTGCATAATGCAGCACGTTTAAGGGATGATATTAATAGTGTTGAGAGCTATGAAGAACTTGAAAAAATCTTGACAGTACTGGCATGATTGGGTATAATATTGTAACTGCGAATAAGACTAAAAAAGAGATGGACCATACTTGAAAAACAAAAGGTTTGGGACATCTTTTAGTTGCGTTATGAGATTAATTTGCAGGAACAAACAGACAGAAGAATAAGACAGAAGTATTCAGAATATATTTATTTCAAAATATAGATTTGAAAATAGTAATTCTAAAGTTAATCATAAGATATGATTGCAGACTTAAAAAGAAAACACGTGAGACTAAAAAGGAGAACAAATCATGGCAGAGGCAAAGAAAAGATTACTGACATATGCTGGATTAAGAGCATTGGAAGAAGAACTGGAAAATTTAAAAGTAGTAAAACGTAAAGAAGTTGCAGCTAAGATAAAAGAGGCAAGAGAACAGGGAGACCTTTCAGAGAATGCTGAATACGATGCAGCAAAAGATGAGCAGCGTGATATCGAAGCTCGTATCGAAGAACTGGAAGCAATTCTTAAAAATGTAGAAGTTGTAGTAGAAGACGAAGTAGATTTCGACAGAATCAATGTTGGATGTACAGTAAAAGTATACGATGTAACATTTGATGAAGAAATCGAATTCAAAATCGTAGGATCTACAGAAGCGAACTCTTTGGAAGGAAAGATTTCAAACGAGTCACCTGTAGGACAGGCTCTGATGGGTAAAGAAGTTGGAGACGTAGTAGATGTTGAGACACAGGCAGGTGTGATCCAGTACAAGGTTCTGGGTATCAACCGCTCACTCTAGGAAGGAGATATACAATGGCAGATAATCAGAAAAAAACACAGGAACCAGACTTGAATCAGTTGAGAAAAGTTCGTCGTGAAAAACTTGCAGAACTTCAGCAGAATGGAAGAGATCCATTTCAGATTACAAAATTTGACCAGACACACCATTCACTCGAAGTGAAAAATCTTTATGAAGCACACGAAGCTGAGCTTTTAAAAGACCGCCAGGAGCCAAATGTAGACGGACTGGATGAAGAGCAGGTAAAAGAAGTTCTGAAGAAAGATTACGAAGACAAGAGAAGCATTATGGATGCAAATCCAATTCACGTAGCAATCGCCGGACGTATGATGTTCAAGAGAGTTATGGGAAAAGCTTCTTTCTGTAACATTCAGGATTTACAGGGAAATATTCAGGTATATGTTGCAAGAGATGCAATCGGAGTGGATGCATATACAGATTTCAAACGTTCAGATATCGGTGACATTTTCGGATTAGAAGGATTTGCTTTCAGAACAAGAACAGGAGAAATCTCTATCCATGCTGAAAAGATGACACTTCTTTCTAAGAGCTTACAGATGCTTCCGGAGAAGTTCCACGGTCTGACAGATACAGACACACGTTATCGTCAGAGATACGTTGACCTGATCATGAATGCAGACTCTAAAGATACATTTATCAAACGTTCCAAGATTCTTGCAGCAGTCCGTAAGTACTTAAGCGGAGAAGGATTCATGGAAGTTGAGACTCCAATGCTTGTAGCAAATGCAGGAGGAGCAGCAGCAAGACCATTCGAGACACACTTTAATGCATTGAACGAAGATCTGAAGCTTCGTATTTCTCTGGAATTATATTTGAAGAGACTGATCGTTGGAGGACTTGAGAGAGTATATGAAATCGGACGAGTATTCCGTAACGAAGGTCTTGATACAAGACATAACCCAGAGTTTACCCTGATGGAGCTTTATCAGGCATATACAGATTACCACGGCATGATGGATCTGACAGAAAATATGTACCGCTTTGTTGCTCAGGAAGTTCTTGGAACAACACAGATCGTTTACAAAGGAATCCCGATGGATCTTGGTAAACCATTCGAGCGTATCACAATGGTTGACGCAGTTAAGAAATACGCAGGCGTTGACTGGAATGAAGTTGAGACTTTGGAGCAGGCAAGAGAACTTGCAAAAGAACACAATCTTGAATTTGAAGAGAGACATAAAAAAGGTGATATCCTGAATCTGTTCTTTGAAGAATATGTAGAAGAACACCTTCTTCAGCCGACATTCGTAATGGATCATCCGGTTGAGATTTCACCACTTACAAAGAAAAAACCAGAAAATCCAGAATATGTAGAGCGTTTCGAGTTCTTTATGAATGGATGGGAGATGGCAAATGCATACTCAGAGCTGAATGACCCAATCGACCAGAGAGAGCGTTTCAAAGCACAGGAAGAACTGCTTGCACAGGGTGATGATGAAGCGAACACAACAGATGAAGACTTCATGAATGCCTTAGAGATTGGTATGCCTCCTACAGGTGGTATCGGATTTGGTATCGATAGAATGTGTATGTTGTTGACAGGAGCAGAAGCAATCAGAGACGTGTTACTGTTCCCGACAATGAAATCACAAGGTTCTGCAAAAAATGAAGCAAACAATGCAGCACAGGAAACAAAGCCAGTTGAGAAGATTGATTTTTCCAAAGTAAAAGTTGAGCCATTATTCGAAGAAATGGTTGATTTTGATACTTTCAGCAAGTCAGATTTCAGAGCTGTAAAGGTAAAAGCATGTGAAGCAGTTAAGAAATCCAAGAAGCTGTTACAGTTCACTCTGGACGATGGAACAGGCACAGATCGTACCATTTTAAGTGGCATTCACGCTTATTATGAGCCAGAAGAACTGGTTGGAAAGACTCTTATCGCTATCGTAAATCTTCCACCGAGAGCTATGATGGGAATTGATTCCTGTGGAATGCTGCTCAGTGCAATCCATGAGGAAGAAGGAGAAGAAAAGCTCCATCTTCTGATGGTAGATGACCATATTCCAGCAGGTGCAAAACTGTACTAATCCCCAAAAAAGAGTTCGGTTTGGTAGTCATAGACGTCCAATCAGGAAAAGTGGTTCCACGGATTGACATGGAGCTACATGAAACGGCTTGGAGCTGTATAAGTTTAAATGGTGACGTACGGATTATAAGAGAATAGAATAAGGGGTTCTATGGATTCCTGACTGTTTATCTTATATGTCTAAAGAACAAAATATCGATTATTTTTGAGGAGCATTTTTCGAAAATATAGTGTTAAACAAGGACACATCACTTTTGGTAGAAATACCATTTGGATGTGTCCTTTTTGTTTTTTAAGATATAACATCCTTTCACGTACCTGCCAAATAAAATGAGTATCTGGTGATATACAGATTTCTGGAAATAAGGAGGAAACCATGAAAAAACGAAAAACACCTGATTTGGAAAAATATCTGGAAGGAAAGAAACGCAGATTTGTAAATTACACACAAGGAGCAAAGATTTATAAGATGTCCTACTGGCCTTTTGTCAGACTGGCGAAAAAAGCAGAAGCCAATTATCCGATTCGAAAGACAGCCATTGTGGATCTGAACATTCTGGATGATTTTTTAGAAGGCAATCCTGAGGTTGTATCAGAATTAAAGAAGAGAAGGAGGAAGCGTTATGGGAAATAACCGAAGCAAGGTTCCGGATTTGGAAAAGCTTGTCAAAGGAGGACGCAAGAAATTTGTCCGTTATGAGGAAGGGGCAATGCTTTATTCCATGGGAGTCCATACATTTCAACAGTTAGCAAAAGATGCCAGAGCAGTATACCATGTCAAAAGAATCGTGTTAGTTAATTTGGATCTTATTGATGAATATCTGGAAGCATTCCGTGATGAAGAATTTTGATGAAAGAATACAGGAGGAACAACATATGTGTAAAGTGATATCCATTACAAACCAGAAAGGCGGAGTCGGAAAGACCACCACAACCGTAAATTTAGGAATTGGCCTGGCAAGAGAAGGAAAAAAAGTATTATTGATCGATGCAGATCCACAGGGAAGTCTGACAGCAAGTCTTGGATATGTAGAGCCGGATGAACTGGGAGTTACTTTGGCAACCATCATGACGAAAGTGATTAATGAAGATGAAATATCAGAGGAAGACGGTATTCTGCATCATCAGGAAAATGTAGATCTGCTTCCGGCAAATATTGAATTGTCAACTTTGGAAGTGACGATGGGAAATGTTATGAGTCGGGAAATGATCATGAAGGAATACATCGATACGATACGATCCCGATACGATTATATCTTGATCGATTGCTTACCTAGCCTTGGAATGATGACGATCAATGCCTTGGTGTCTTCGGATTCTATTTTAATTCCGGTCCAGGCAGCCTATCTTCCGGTGAAGGGATTACAGCAGCTGATCAAAACAATCTCTATGGTAAAGAAAAGACTAAACCGGAAATTGACGATAGAAGGAATCCTTTTGACTATGGTAGATTTCAGAACCAACTATGCGAAGGATATTGCGGCACTTGTACAGAAAACTTATGGAAGCCAGATTGCAATCTTTAAAAATGTAATTCCAATGTCAGTAAAAGCGGCAGAGACAAGTGCAGAAGGAATTAGTATCTACACGCATTGTCCGAAAGGTAAAGTATCTATGGCATATATGAATCTGACACAGGAGGTTATGAGTGATGAAAAATAGACCGGGTGAAAAAATTAAACTGGCAAGTATTGATGAATTATTAGGTGTTGTTAATGAAGAATCAGCAATGGAAATCGAGATCAACAAGATCCATGCATTCAAGAATCATCCATTTAAGGTTCTTGATGATGAGAAGATGCAGGATCTGATTGAAAGCGTAAAGCTTAGTGGTGTGCTGACACCGGTATTGCTTCGAGTGGACAACAATGATGAATATGAAATGATCTCCGGTCACCGAAGATTACATGCAGCAAAGATGGCAGGACTTACTACCATCCCAGCTATCGTAAGAGAATTATCGGATGATGACGCGGTAATAGCGATGGTGGATGCCAATATTCAAAGGGAGGAGTTATTGCCGAGTGAGAAGGCATTTGCGTATCGGATGAAGTTGGAGGCAATGAAAAGGCAGGCAGGAAGACCTAAAAATAATTCTGGTCAAAATGACCAGAATTTAATGGGAACAGTTTCCAGAGATGTATTGGCAAAACAAGTAGGAGAAAGTTCCAAACAGGTTCAACGATATATCCGTCTGACAGAGCTAATTCCAGAACTTCTTGATATGGTAGATAACAAAAAGCTGACTTTCACAGTTGGTGTAAATATTTCCTACATCGATAAAGAAATCCAGAAATGGATCTACGAGTATATCAAAGACACTGGCTTCATTAAACCACAGCAGATCACTGCTCTCAGAAATCAGTTGAATGAAGGAGCGGTTAATCAGGTGGGAATGCTGACAATCTTTAATAAATGTATGATGGTAAAGACACCATCAAGATCTATTACGTTTTCAGAAAAGAAGCTGACGAAGTATTTTCCAGAGAGCTACAGTGCTGATGATATGGAACGGGTGATAGAATCCTTGCTGGAAAAATGGTCTCAAGAACAAAATGATTAAGTAAGAAACAGAAGAAGAAAAGAGACACAGAAGTTTAGAAAGAGGACTTCTGTATAGAAAACGAAAGGAGGAAGTTATGGATAAAAAGATGAAATTCAAATATTTCTACGGAGCGGAAGCTGATCAGTTCAGCTTCTACCGTATACCAAAAGCATTATTTACAGATAGTTACTTTAAAGATTTATCAAGCGATGCTAAAATTTTATATGGATTGATGCTGGATCGTATGTCCCTGTCCATTAAAAATCAATGGTTTGATGAAAATAACAGAGCATATATTTACTTTTCGATAGAAGATATCATGGAATTACTGAATTGCGGTCGAAATAAAGCAATAAAATCCATGCAGGAACTGGATGATGAAACAGGAATTGGTTTGATTGAGAAACGCAGACAGGGATTTGGAAAGGTGAACATTATCTACGTGAAAACTTTTATGCCGGAAAAAACGGAAGAGAAATCACTGGAGGATGAATTGAAGAAGTTTAAAAAACAAACTTCTGAGGAAAATGAGGAATCTACAGAAGTTTACAATTCAAACTTCATGAAGTCCCAAAATCAAACTTCTAGAAGTCCTGAAAATAAACTTCAAGAAGTTTACATTTCAAACCCTAATTATACTAATCTTAGTGATACTGAAATGAATTATAATAAATCTAATCAAATCGTATCTGCAGATGAGAATCGATCCGATGGCGATAATCCTACTGAGGAATATCAGGCTTATGAAAATCTGGTCAAAGAGACCGTTGATTATGAGTCACTGGAAGTAACCCATCATGACGATATGCGACAGGTTGATGAAATCGTGAACCTGATCGTAGAGACAGTGATGTGTAAAAACGACAAGATTTTGATTGCCAGCAACTGGTATCCGACAGCACTGGTGAAGAAAAAGTTTTTGATGCTGACATATTCACATATCGAGTATGTCTTACACTGTATGAGTGGTAACACCACAAAGGTGAAGAACATCAAGAAATATTTATTAGCAGCCCTGTTTAATGCACCGTCCACGATGAACGGGTATTATCAGGCAGAGGTGAACCATGATATGCAGGACTGGTAAGATAGGAGGTACACATGTTTATTTTAAAACTTGCTGGAAAGATATTATTACTGCCGGTATGGCTGATCCTTTTTGTGATTGGCCTGGCAGTGAAGATGACAGTACAGACTTATGCGGTTGTCAGGGGAATCCTTGGGTTTCTATTCACTTTGTTGATTATAGCGACTGCATACTGTTACCATGACTGGGTTCAGGTTGCATTCCTATTTGTGCTGAGCACTATTCTGTATCTGATTCTGTTTGCAGGAGTGGTTGTAGATACTGTACTTGACATGACAAGAGAATCTATTATTGATTTTATTTTATCTTGAGGAGGATATGAAAATGAGCGAAAACAATGATTTTATTCAGTTACCACCAATCAAAAAAGACACACCGTCCGAAGTGGTGTCAATGATCTGGCAATATTTGAAATTACCTGAGGAATCCAGAAAGAGAGTTAAGGCAGATTTAATTGATGTACATGAGAATTGTGGGAAAGAAAATTTCCAGATTCCCGACCTTTATGACATTGTTCCTAAAGAGGAAATCGCAGAATTTGAGGACATCATGCGTAAGATCATAACGGGAATTATCTCTGAAGCCAGTGGTATAGCCACCTAGGTGTATGTGCAGAAATATGAGAAACACAAAACTCTGGATGAAATGCTGCAAGAGTGGAAAGGGGCAAGCCAGTTTATTATTGTCATGGATACCTGGTTCGAAAGATTGATGGCAGAATAATAGATGCTGTGATAGAATGAAGAAAACGATTTGAAGTGCAAATCGGGCAGTTATCTAACCGTTTAGAATTAATGAACTGATAATTAAATAATCAGGAGGTAATAATGGAAAGTAAAATATTTGATGTTGAAGCTGCTGGACTAACCCTTCAATATGAATTCTATACATTCGATTCTATACAAGATGACCTCAAAAAAATTTTTGAAGACCAAGTCAAACAATACGATATGTCAATTTATAAAAAATGGAGCCAAATTCGTCAAGACAAAAACGATGAGACTAAATTTTTTACTTATATTAAATTCTTTATTGAAATAGAGACAAATAAAACATATGGTCTTATTGGCGGAAAAACTAATTATAATAGTCCTGATATTTCGTTACATGATGAGGAAGAAAATGAGCGTAGATTTGGGCGTCTATTCATGAAAAGTAATAAAGATAAATATAAAATGAGTAATATGATACTTGTTATTCATCATAAAACAACAGATGAAGACTCAATGCAAGCCGTTTTTATTGAAAGGTATGTTCAACGAAAATATAATTTATTTGATAGCTAGATTACGAGTTGTATGACTGACAATCTATCATTCTATCAAAGTAAGATTATTACAATCAATAACACCGGTGCGGGATTTTGATATCCAGTACCGGCGTTATTGATTTCACAGGGGCTTGGGGGTGTAGCCACCAAATATACTATTCGTTTTTTGCTTCGGCAAGTTTGTTAAGGATCCACTCCCGATTGATAACAATGTCCTCATCATCTCGAAGATCCTTGAAATCATTGCAGTGTGAAGAAGCAAATTCATACATATTGTCAACGTCAACTGCACCAGTGATCTCACCCTTATTAATGATTACAAGAATATTTGTTCCATCGTCATCGACAGCAAAGCGCAGTTCATCAAATTCTTTATCAGGATCATTTTTGAGAATAGAATCTGTCGCAAGCAATTTAACAAGTTCCATTATCCTGTCATCCTTACCAGCATCAAAGATCTGGATCTTTTCAATGAGCTGATTTGATGATGTCACAATCCGGTTTAAGTACTTTTCGGTATGAAAATCAGCCAAAGCATTTTTTTCATAAAATATTTCATATGTTTTCTCTACTTCTGATTCAGGAACCAGATAAATCATGACAAGATCTTCCATCTGGTGATAGAGTATAGGGTAGTTTAAACGGAAGGTCTCTCCACAGTTCGGGCAGGTATAAAGGAAAATAGACTGATTAAGTACCTTCTCCTTCATTTCAGAATCCAGGACAGTATTAATGCTGTCCCAGACTTCAAAATCCCCATCATGATGGCAGGAAGGGCAGGTTATCTTTTCCATGTGATGTTTTGACATAAATAATCCCCCTTTCAGTGAGATAAATCTATATTTTTCTATTGTAGAATAAGCGTATCCTTATATTATTTCGCCAGGAAATTACTCTGTATCTCCATTGGCATATGATAAGCCTGGCCTCGTTTTGTCAGGCTGTATAGTTTAAAGCTCATGAGTTCCGGAGTTGCATTCAAAGAGCTGCAGAGTCCGAAATAATCCAAGTCTTCGTTCTGAACCATATCTTCGATCTCCTCATCATCAATCAGTAGATCGGCAGCAAACAGATTGGCCTGATATTCTGTATTATCCGTCATATTGTAGAGTGTATCATCTTGCATTGGAGCCATTTTCAGCTGGGAACGATGCAGGATGATGTGCCCTAATTCATGGGCGGCAACGATCATCTTTTCTTCTTCTGATAGGAAACTGCTGATCATGACATAGATTGTCTTACAGCTCATAAAACAGTATCCTTTCAGTGTCTTATATCTGGAAGTTTCCCCGACAACAATGTTCATCTGATCCATAATCTCAAAGGGATCTCTGGTTCCATATTTCTTGATTAATTTCTTTGTTTCCGTATAAATGTAAGTGTTTCTCAAATAAATCACCTCAAAAGTAAAAAATAAAAAGGGCAGAAATATCCTTGTAACTATAAGGTAACAGATTAGGTGTACAATAATCCCGCCTTCTATTATTTTTCCTCTTGGTTTTTCAGATATTTTTTCGGTGTAAATTTCTTTGCACGTCTTTTGGAATCCAGATAAAGGCTCTGGATCTCATCCATAAAAGCTATTTTATCTTCGTCTGTCAGTGATCCACCGGCAAACATAGCTGCAGCCTGTTCCAGGATCTGCTGAGCCTGTCTGGCACCACGGTTGCCAAACTGTTCGGATGCTTCTGTGATAAAAGCTTCATTCTCACTCATGAGATAAGAAACGTCACACTGCAATGCATCTGCCAGTTTCTGATACAGAACATTTTGTTTTGGAAAACGTCCTTCTACTTCCCAGGATCGAATGGTCCTATATGAAACACCAACCATACTGGCCAGTTCCTGCTGACTCATCTTTTTTTCTTTTCTTAATGATCTTACTTTTTCACCGAATGTCATAAACATACCTCTTTCTAAGCCTTGTCTTATAAGTTTCATTAGCCGCTTCAAGGCAAAACGGGAAATGTGTCTCCTAAAAAATAAAAATTAATCTTGACAAAGGGAAATATCTCTCCTATAATGTGAATCACAGATAAAGGAAACATCTTTCCTATAAGATACACAATATTTCCTCTTTTGTCAATGAATATGTGAAATGAATTTCCTGTATTTTAAAGAAAACAGGAAAGATAGACAGTCATTGATAGTTAAAATGGGATACATGTTACAAAAAGAGGAAAGACGTATGGGAGGTGGCAATGTGAGTCAGGATCAGACTTCTATTATCTGTATTGATCTGAAGTCCTTTTATGCTTCTGTAGAATGCGTAGAACGTGGGCTTGATCCATTTAAAACAAACTTGGTGGTTGCAGATCCGACCAGATCAAAGTCAACAATCTGCCTGGCAATCACTCCGGCCATGAAAGCGCTTGGCATCAAGAACCGGTGCCGGATCCATGAGATACCGGATTGTGTGAAGTACATTACAGCCATGCCGAGGATGCAGCTGTACATGGATTATTCCGCAAAGATCTATGGAATCTATCTGCGGTATGTCTCAAAAGAAGATATCCATGTGTACAGTGTTGATGAGTGTTTTATTGATGTGACAAACTATCTGCAGCTTTATCATCTCACTGCAAAAGAAATGGCGGTAAAGCTTATGCAGGCGGTCATGGAGGAAACTAGTATCACTGCAACTGCAGGTGTGGGAACCAATCTGTATCTTGCTAAGATCGCAATGGATATCGTAGCAAAGCATGTGGATGACCATATCGGAATCCTGGATGAATTCTCTTACAGAGAGCAGCTATGGGATCATAAACCATTAAGTGACTTCTGGAGGATTGGATCCCGGACTGAAAAGAAACTGGCTGGTTACGGGATTCATACAATGGGAGATATCGCAATGGTTTCTTTAAGATCCGAGGACTGGCTGTATAAGATGTTTGGGATTGATGCAGAGCTGTTGATCGATCATGCATGGGGCTATGAAACATGCCGGATGAGTGACATCAAGAACTATCATTCGGAAGAGCACAGCCTTTCAAATGGTCAGGTGCTGATGCGAAACTATTCTTTCGAAGAAGCACTTGTGATCGCAAGGGAAATGACAGACAACCTGGTCCTGGATCTGTTTGAAAAGGGACTGGTGACAAGTTCTATCACCTTATGGATTGCATACGACCACAGGTGTGAGCATGAGGCATCCAAAGGAACTGTAAGGTTCGAAAGAGGAAGTAACAGTTCAAAAAAAATCATGGATGCAGTGGAAGATTTATATCTCAGGATTGCGGACAGATATACCGGAATCCGAAGAATCGAGGTGTGTGCGAACAGGGTTGCTCCTGAAAGTTATGTGCAGTATAGCCTGTTTGATGATCCCAAACAGACCGATAAAGAACGTCATTTACAGGAAGCAGTATTGAATGTAAAGCAGCGTTATGGAAAGAATGCGATCATGCGGGGATCCAACCTGCTAGAGTGTTCTACTTATAGAGAACGCAACGAACAGATTGGTGGTCACCGTGCTTAGAGGAGGTGCAAAAAGTGCTGGCAAGTGCATATCAACCGTATTTATATTTACCAAGACCGGTTTCCAGGAGACATCCCATGGATGTAGGACGCAGGGCAAAACAGTTTGCTCCATTTGCGGCACTTCGTGGACTGGATGAAACAATCCGGCAACAGGAAATCATTTACGAACCAAAAAGAGATTTATCTGAGGAAAAGAAAAATGAGCTGGATATGAAATTAAGGATCCTGGCATATGGAATGAAGATACAGGCAACTTATTTTCAAAAGTCATGGAAGAATCCATTAATTGGTCAGTACCATACATTATCCGGAACCGTAGAATTTTTTGATCCATCAGTCCACTTACGGATTGATGATACCGAGATCCAGATCCAGGACATCTGTGATCTGACTGGTGATGTATTTGAAACTATTGAAATATCATGTTAATTAATCACAGCGGAATTTTTTATACCGGAAAGAGTGAGTGGTAGCTGGTGAAAGGATAAAAAAGGATGCACAGATCGACAAAGCAGATCTGATCAGAATAGAAATCGTGCTGTTCGTGTAGCTTTGGCACTTACGGAATGGATGGCATGATGCTCATAAGGCGGATTTGATTTCCCTTTGGTCCGTTGAGTAATAAATGGAGAATATCTTATTGCTTAAAGGAGGAAGCCTATATGGGATCAGGTGCTATTAAATGGCATGTACACTGCTCTGTATGTGGAGCATTTATTGAAAAGAGCGCACAAAGCGATTCAGAAGTGGAGTGCAAAAAATGTCGCAGTACATTGGAGATATTTGTAAAGGATGATATGGTGTCGGTTCGTCCGATCCACATCCGAGATGAACAATTAAAGTCCAGGATGCGGACGTATTCCCGAAAAATGATGAATCAGGGATCATAACAGAATAGAATGAGCTGTCTGTAGTAAGCGTTGGATTTGGCAGGAACCATCAAGAACGCACCAGACAGCAAGAGTTTGTCAAGGAGCTGAACCTGACTGGAATCACTAAGAGCCCGGCAAAACATTTACGGATACACTGCAAGATCAGAAGTATTTTCTGGTTTTGGAGATCGTTGAAGTATTTGTTTTGCCGGGTTTTTTTATGTTTTTTAAATTTTTTATGTTTTAGACACTGTATTTTAGCCTCCCATCTTTTGTATATGTGAGGAGGAAAAAATAAATGATCTTGGAGTCACGGACTCCCGTTCAAAAAAAAACGGGTGAGTTCGTGGCTCCTTAGAATGCTCATTTTTAACGCTTTGTTCATGGACTGCCCGTAGCCGAAAGGCAGAAAGGCGGTCCATATGTTGACATTAAAAGAATTGAAGAAAGTAGTAAAAGTAGCAGATATGAAGGCGGATACTCCATCAGCAAAAGCGTTAAAAGAATCTGGAGCAGAGATTGTTGTAAAAGAAGTACTTGAGACAGATGCGTCGATTGCTGTCTATGAAAATGGCTATGTACTTTATCAGGAAGGAACAAAGACCACAGTATTTCCATTGCATAAATGTAGTGGCTATGAATATGAAAATGCCGATGGAACAAGAAAAAGAGTGAAGCGAGAGTTCTTTGATAATGAACACTGGTATGTTCTTCCATTATTAGTTGCATCTGATCGAATGATAACCAATCAAATCAAGATCGGCGATTATCACGGAATTATATCTTATTCTGTATTCGTGGAAGACCGGAAATATCTGATCGATCCAAGAAGGAACTGTCTGGACGATATGATTGAAAAAGAGTTGATCAAAGAACTGTTGCAAACATTAACAGAAAGACAAAAAGAGATTATTTACCTGTATTTTTGGGAGCAGATGAATCAGATGGATATTGCGAAAAGTCTTGGAATCAGTCAGCAGACAGTAGCCGGAACTATAAAACGCTCGATTGAAATCATGAAAAAATATGCCAATCAATAAAAAATTAAAAAAAATTTCATTTTGGAACCTGTAAAAAGGCCGTTCATCTTTTGTATATGTGAGGGAGTTAAAAATGCTTCCTCCTGAACCTTGAAAAATGAATAGCCTGCCCGGAGTGATATTCGGTCTGAACATGCATAGAGCGAAAAGCTGCGTGTCTGCCAGAAGAAAACGTATCAGAGACGGAAACTGATATAGGAACGGATCCGGGAAAGAAAACAGGAAAACGCTTAAATCTTAAATCAAAATAAAATGTCTGAATCTGAAAAGAGGATGACAGTAGAAATCATGTGGCGGTATTTGTGATAAACAGGTACCGCCATATATTTGTGCTGTTATCTCAGCTTGTGCTGACTGTCCCAAATAGCGCAAATTTCAGGAAAGGAGGCGATCATCTTCGTATAAAAGATAATACGCAGACACGAACAGATAATCATACACAAAAAATCAGAAAGGAAGGATTTAAGAGAATGAACGTGAAAAAGAAAGCACGCAGGGTGATGTCCGGTTTATTGACTGCAGTAACGGTTTTATCGACGGTACTCTCTCCCGCAGTTGCCTATGCTTCTGATGATGCCGAATCTGTAAAAAAGATCCCGTATTATGAGGAAATCAAGGATCAGCTGGATGAAGATGAAGTGGTAACTGCAAAGGATTATGAGATCAAGGTTGGAGACAATTTCGATGTAAAGAGTGATTATACCGGTCTTACGATCCAGGATGACAGCAAAGTAAAAGTTACATTTCAGGAAGCAAAAGATACGGACGGGAATGATTTTTCTACCGATTATGCCAATTCCTATAAGGCAGTCTATTATGTAGAACCACAGACAACGGATCACCCAACCTACCAGATCAATCGAAAGATCGTGGTAAAAGAAGCGGATCAGCAGAAAGATTCGCAGTCAGAAAGTTCTTCTGATCAGGATGCTGGTTCTTCCGATGAGACAGAAACAGAGGATTCTGAGGCTGGCTCGTCTACAGAGGAAACTGGTGATGCTAAAACGGAGAGCAAAACAGAACTGACAGAAAAAGAATTTGATGCAGAGATCGAAGCAACGGAGAATCAGGAGACCGTTGATCCGGAAACAGGGATCACACTCTCAGAGGTTATGCAGGAAGCTGTTGACCAGGAAGTTGCTCTTGCAGATCTTGAAGCAGGCGAAAGTATTACTTTTGATATGCCAATGATGCTTGCTTCCGGTGAAACAGGAACAAAATCAGTTACAGTTACAGCCGGCTCCTGGTACTATTACGCAGACTATGGATTAGGTTCTTATCTGACTTGTCCATATTATGTGAAATGGGGAAGCATCAATGCGACAGCATACTGTGTTGAACCATCGAAAAAAGGACCGGGAAATGGAACTTATACGATCCAGAAACTTGCCGATGGAAAGACACTTGCAAAGGTCTGCTATTACGGAACAAAAGCAAGTGATGAGAATGGTTTCTTTGATGAGAAACATCCAGATTTCCCGGCAGGAAAGAGATTCATTATTACTCATATCGCAGCGGCATATGCAAATGGATCCAGTGACTGGGCATCCGGAACCAATGCAACAGGAAAGAACCTGGCAATGGAACTTTACAATTATTGTGTAAATATGCCGGACATTCCGTCTGTAGATATGAGCTTTTCCGAATCTAATGTAAAGGCTTATGTGGAAGGAAACAGCCAGCGAACAAGCGTGATCACATTCAAAGCAGATAAACTGCAGACGATCACATTTAAGCTGCCAAGCGGTGTAAAGCTTGTAAATGTGACAACCGGTAAAACCAGTGCTGCAGGAGCAAGTGTAGAAATCAGTGGAGGTACACAGTTTTACCTGACAGCACCACTTGATCAGGCAGAGAGCGTCAGTGCTACATTTTCTTCTCAGATGAAGGGAAGTATTGATAAAGAATACTCTGCTTACAAGATTGTAACAGGATCCGGAACCCAGGATCTGGCGCTTGTTTTCGGTGAAGGTGTCGGAAATGAGAAATATGTGGATTTTAAAGTAACCTGGACGAAAGAATGCAAGGTATCCATTGTAAAGAAAGACCGGGATACAGGCAATGCACTGGCCGGTGCAGTGTACGGGATCTATTCCGATGCTGCATGTACAAAGCTGATTGCAGAGATGCCTGAAACTGATCAGAATGGTGCTTCACAGCTCACAATGGAAAAGACACAGGAAGTTGTTTATCTGAAAGAGATCTCAGTTCCGACAGGATATCAGATCGATACAAAGTCTTATAATGTGACTCTTGCTATCGGAAAGACAACGACCAAAAATGTAACAGACAAACGAGTAAATGCAAAGATCAACATTGCAAAACAGGATGTTGAGACAGGCAATGAAGCCCAGGGTGATGCAACACTGGAAGGTGCAGTATATGGTCTTTATGCAAGAGAAGACATTGTTCATCCGGATGGAAGAACCGGAACGATCTATAAGAAAGACACCCTGATCACATCCCTGACAACGGATAAGAATGGCGAAGCTTCTGTATCGGATCTCTATCTTGGAAAGTATTATCTGAAAGAGCTTAGTGCTCCGGTGGGATATGTACTGGATCCGACAGAACATGATGTGGACTGTACTTACGAAGGTGCTACTGTTCCGACAGTAGAAAGAACTTCTGTATGTAAAGAAACCGTCATCAAGCAGCCGTTCCAGATCATCAAGGCAGCAAACAACGGAAAGACCGATGCAGATCTTCTGCAGGGAGTCGGTTTTTCAGCTTGGCTTGTCAGTGATCTGAAAGTAAAAGCAGATGGAAGTTATGATTTTGATTCAGCCAGACCAGTTGTACTGACTGCAGATGGCCAGACAGAAATGTTTACCGATGAAAAAGGATATGCAAAATCAATTCCGCTTCCATATGGAACTTATGTGGTAAGAGAAACCACAAGCAAACACAACTATGCACCGGTCGATGATTTTGTAGTGAAGATCACAGAAAATCATCCGGATACACCGCAGACATGGCGAGTGCTTCTGGACAAAGAATTCAAAGCAAAATTAAAGATCATCAAAAAGGATGCAGAAACACAGAAATCTGTACTCCTGGCAAATACTGAATTCAAGGTATATGACCTGGATAACCAGAAATATGTGGAACAGACAACATCTTATACGAAGCCAACGGTACACAAATCTTATTTCACAAATGAGGAAGGATACCTGGTACTGCCGAGAAATCTGAAACCTGGCAACTACCGGATCGAGGAAGTGACGGCACCCGATGGGTACACAATATCCAAAAACTATGTGACAGTTGCAGTTGATACAGATACTGCTTATCTGACCGATCCTGTCACAGGAGATGCAGTCATTGATGTGGAATATTCCAATGTCCCAGTCAAAGGTCAGTTAAAGATCTATAAACAGGGTGAAGTGTTAAAGGGATTTGATAAGGACTTCCAGTATGAAATGGCTGGACTTGCAGGTGCTGAATTTGAAGTCTATGCGGCAGAGGATATCTATACTGCCGATCATCAGGTAGATGCAGATGGACAGAGAACTCTGTATTTTGCAAAGGATGCGCTGGTAGCAGCAGTCACAACGGATGCAGATGGTTATGCAACCGTAAAGAACCTTCCACTTGGCAGATACTATGTCAAAGAGAAGAATGCACCGGACACTTATGTGTTAAATACTGTGCCGGAAAATGTCGGATTTGCTTATGCGGATCAGGATACCGCAGTGATCGAGAAAGAAATCTCTGTCACAGATGAACGACAGAAAGTGTCGATTATTGTCGAAAAACAGGATGCTGAGACAGGCAATACAGTAGCCGGAGCAGTATTCGGTATTTACAATGCAAAAGATATCCAGACGAAAGATGGAAAAGTGATCGTCAAAGCAGACACGCTTTTACAGGAAATGACTTCTGATGAAAAAGGCCAGGCAGCATGTGCGCTGGATCTTCCACTTGGAAGCTATTATGTAAAAGAACTGAAAGCACCGGATGGATTCGTATCTTCGGATGAAGTACTGAGATTTGATGCTTCTTATCAGGGGCAGGATGTACAGACAGTAACATTAAAATCCGTAAAGAAGAACCAGCCGACAACTGTTGAGATCACAAAATCAGATGCAACAACCGGTGTAGAACTGGATGGAGCTTATCTGAAAGTAACGGATAAAGATGGAAATGTAGTAGACAGCTGGACATCTTCCAAAGATGCACCGCATGTGATCAAATATCTGAAAGTGGGTGAGAATTATACCCTACATGAAGAGTTTGCACCACATGGTTATCTGGTAGCCAATGATGTGACATTCACAGTCAAAGATACCGGAGAGGTTCAAAAAGTGGAAATGAAGGACGAGGTACCGGTTGGTGAACTCATAATCAACAAGAAGGGAGAATTCCTGGATTCTGTTACACTGGCCGATAAGGTCAAAGGTGTGGTGGAACACATTTTCAACTATGTAACTGGAAAGCTGACAGATGTTACGTTTGAAGTCTATGCTGAGGAAGACATTAAGGCTGCCGATGGCGTCAGTGACGATTACTATAAAAAGGATGAACTGATCGCAACAATCAAGACAGATGAAACCGGTATTGCAAAACTGGAAAATCTTCCACTTGGTAAATACTATGTGAAAGAAACAGGAACTGCTTACGGTCATGTACTGGATGATGAGATCCGTCATGTAGATCTGACTTACGTGGATCAGAATACACCAGTTGTAGTCTATGACAAAGACTGGCAGAACAACCGCCAGAGAGTAGAAGTCAGTGTACTTAAGAAAGAAAAAGATTCTGACCGTACATTGGAAGGCGCTATCTTTGGATTATTTGCCAAAGAAGACATTAAGTCTGAGACAACTGGTAAAGTCCTGATCGAAGCCAATGAGATCATTGAACTGAAATCTACGGATGAAGAAGGAAAGATCACATTTGTTGCAGATCTTCCAATAGGAGCCACTTACTATGTAAAAGAACTCTATGCACCGGATGGATTCGTAACCAACGATGAAGTAAAGGAATTTACTTTTGAGTATGCAGGTGAAAATCAGCCGACTGTAACCTATGATTTTACCTTTGAGAATCAGCCAACCGTTGTAGAATTTACCAAATCCAGTCTGACAACCGGAAAAGAACTTCCAGGATGTAAGCTGAAAGTGGTAGATGCCGATGGAAATATCGTGGATGAATGGACTTCCGGTAAAGAAGCACATGTGATCCGTGAGCTGACTGTCGGAAAAGAATACGCACTGGTTGAAACAAAACCGGCCGATGGTTATGTGACAGCTGAAAGCGTGAAGTTCACCATCAAAGATACTGCCGATGTGCAGAAAGTTGAGATGAAGGATGATGTGACGAAGATGAAAATCTCCAAACAGGATATCGCCGGAAAAGAACTTCCGGGAGCAAAACTCACGATCCTTGATCAGGATGGAAAAGTTGTCGAAAGCTGGACCAGTACAGAGAAAGCACATTACATCGAAATGCTTCCAATCGGAAAATACACTCTCCGTGAAGAAACAGCACCGGATGGCTATCTGGTTGCAAAAGATGTGGAATTCGAAGTAAAGGATACTAGTGAAGTACAGCATGTAACCATGGTAGATGAGGAAAAACCGGCAGAAAAGACACCGGAAGGTGGAAAACCTGTCAGTGATTCACCAAAGACTGGGGATAACACCAATCTGTGGCTGTGGTTTATGCTTCTCGGCATTGGTGCGACTGGTACAGGAGCCCTTGCATTTATGAGAAAAAAGAAACACTAATCAAATAAGAATGAGCGTTCATGGAAACCGAAAGGAATCTGTGGACGCTTTTTTAGATGGGAGAAACCATGAGAAATATCATTATTTTTGTTGCTCTTCTGGGAGCAGCGGCAATATTTACAGTTTTGTATTGTCTCATTGCTGCCGGAAGTCAGGCAGAGAAAAAACTGACAGAAATCATGAGAAAAGAGGAAGAACAGAATGAAGACAAATAAAGATCTGATCATAGAACCAAATGCAGATATAGAAGGAAGAAAGTACAGCGAAGAAAAGCCATGGTCCTGTAAGTACTGTTACTGGTGGGGAGGCAAAAAGAAAGGCTGTAACTTGAAGCAGTGTCATTATCTGCTTCCTGAGAAGAAAAAAGCAGTAAAAACGACACCATGTAGTGGCTGTCCGTATGGAAAACATGTTCCATGTATCGGATATTGTATTGCCCGTCTTTATTCTGAGATGAAAGGAAAGAAAGGACGTGGGTAATTGCAGGAAGAAGTAAATCAGAAAGTGATCAGCCTGAGCATCCAGGGAGTCAAGATCACTGCCAGTGTGCTAAAAGCAGCCCTTCGGAAGTTCCTGGAAATGGACAACCGCAGGAAACAGAAAGCAACGCAGGTGAAAATGGCAGAAAAGACCGGACGGGCTCAGGAGAAAGGAAGGGAAAAAGCCCGAAAAAAGATTGAAAAGAAAAAGCCGCATGGAAAGCAGACCATCAAGCAGCTGAATGCACAGGGAGTACAGCTTTCCAACTTAAAGATCACAGATGAAAATATCAAATCCTTTGACCGTGTGGCAAGAAAATACGGCATTGATTACAGCCTGAAGAAAGAAGTCGGTGCTGATCCACCGAAATATCTGGTCTTCTTTAAGGCAAAAGACGTGGATGTGATGACAGCGGCTTTCCGGGAATATGCCGGAGTAGAACTGAAAAAGAAACAGGTGAAGAAACCATCTGTCAGAAAGAAACTGCAGAAATCTGTAGAAAGAAAAGCAAAGCACCGCCAGCGTGTGAAGCAGAGACAAAAATCCAGAGGTCAGGAACGATGATGCGGGAGAAATTACAGAAGACCCAGGTCAAACGGCTAGTGATCTTAAATCTCCCATATTTCTTTATCTTCTATGTAGCAGATAAAGGATCCTGGCTGTACCGGCATTGCCTGGGAGAAAGCATGGTCCAGAGACTTGGCGTGATGTTAGTCAATTTCCGACTGGCATTTTTAAGCTGGCTGCCAAGTATCGCTTTGCAGGATCTTACAGTAGGTGTTCTGGTTGCAGGTGCATTAAAACTGGTGATCTACTATCGTTCTAAAAATGCAAAGAAGTTCCGACAAGGTGTGGAGTATGGATCTGCAAGATGGGGAAACAGAAAAGACATCGAACCCTTTATGGATCCGGTCTTTGAAAACAATGTCATCCTCACAGAAACGGAACGTCTGACCATGAACAGCCGGCCAAAAGCCCCAAAGTATGCCAGAAATAAGAATGTGATCGTCATCGGTGGTTCCGGATCCGGAAAGACAAGATTCTATGTAAAACCCAATCTTATGCAGATGACGGATCACGTGTCCTATGTGGTCACTGATCCGAAGGGAACGATCATCGTTGAATGCGGGAAGATGCTGGTAAATGGAGGATACCGGATCAAGGTATTAAATACAATCAACTTTAAAAAGTCCATGCATTACAATCCGTTCCATTATATCCGGAGTGAAAAAGACATCTTAAAGCTGGTCAATACCATTATTGCAAATACCAAAGGTGAAGGCGAAAAATCAACCGAAGATTTCTGGGTGAAGGCCGAACGTCTTTTGTATTCTGCACTGATCGGATACATCTGGTATGAAGCACCAGAGGAAGAACAGAACTTTTCTACTTTGCTGGAATTTATCAATGCCAGTGAGACCAGGGAGGATGATGAAGAATTTAAAAATGCGGTGGATGAATTGTTTGAAGAACTGGAAGCAGAAAATCCGGAACACTTTGCAGTAAGGCAATATCGCAAGTACAAGCTTGCTGCCGGCAAAACCGCGAAGTCGATTTTAATTTCCTGTGGTGCCAGACTTGCACCATTTGATATTCAGGAGCTAAGAGAAATCATGTCCTATGACGAAATGGAACTGGATATGATTGGCGATCAGAGAACAGCCATGTTTGTCATCATTAGTGATACAGATGACACATTCAACTTTGTGGTAGCGATCATGTACACCCAGCTCTTTAACCTGCTTTGTGATAAAGCAGATGATGAGCATGGAGGCAGGCTTCCCTACCATGTACGGCTGCTTCTTGATGAGTTCAGCAATATCGGACAGATTCCAAAATTCGACAAGTTGATTGCTACGATCCGAAGCAGGGAAATCTCCGCTTCTATCATCCTGCAGTCACAATCTCAGCTGAAAACCATCTATAAGGATGCTGCTGAGACGATCACTGGCAACTGTGACACCGTTCTTTTCCTGGGTGGAAAGGAAAGTTCCACACTGAAAGAAATATCAGAAACCCTGGGAAAGGAAACCATAGATCTTTACAACACATCAGACACCAGAGGCAGCAACCGCTCCTATGGGCTGAACTATCAAAAGACTGGAAAGGAACTGATGAGTAGAGATGAGCTGGCGGTCATGGATGGAGAAAAATGTATCTTACAGCTTCGAGGAGTCCGGCCGTTTTTAAGCAACAAATATGACATCACAAAGCACAAACGGTACAAAGAGCTTGCCGATTTCAACAAGAATAATGCGTTTGATGTCGAAAAATATCTGGCACACCGACTGGTGATGTCGGAAGATACAGAATTTGAAATGTATGAAGTAACTGTAACACAAGAAGACGTATCGGCGATTGAAGCTGAGGAAGGAGAAAATGATGAGACTTAATACAAACACAGCAAAAAGTAGATTAAATGAAAAACACTATCAGAAGGAATTATTCAAATACAAATTAAAACACTGGTTTGAATCCATGAATACATTGAGATTAGCTAACTATATAGATGTTGGTCTTACAGAGGTGAAAGAGGATGGAGTCATTGAATGTGCAATGGATCGGTATGCGGACAGTTTATTTGAATATTTGGAAAAAAATAAGACTATGCCGCTTATAGTCTGTGGAAAAAATAGTGACGAAAAGGATTTATTTGACTTAGAAATTGGTATTTTCGATTATGCAGGAATCTGTCTGGATATGGAAACGCAGGAAACTTTTCAGGGGGGAATCATAATCGCAGCTACCAAGGAATTCTGGCTTTTAGAAAATGGAGACTTTGTCATAATCCAGTGCATTAGATATGAAGGCAGTGATGGATTTGTGGAATATCGAAATCTGGATCATAACCTCGATGATTTTTATGATACAGGAATTGATGTTGAAGAGTTCTTATTTTACTTAGAATCCATCGAATAAACATGAAGGGAGGCTATATGAAAGAAAAAATTCGAGCACCCTGTTACTTAGCAGGTGTAAAAAAAGGTCTGAATAAAAGGGAAAGGAGTAGAGCCAAACGCTTACAGACCATAAGAAAAAGCGTTTGTTCACATATTTGATTATGGCTTTTTTTAGCAGTGCAATCAATATCCTTCAGACACTGGTCGTTGCAATCGGTGCCGGCCTTGGTGTCTGGGGCGTAATCAACCTGATGGAAGGTTATGGAAACGACAACCCGGGTGCAAAATCCCAGGGAATTAAGCAACTGATGAGCGGTGGTGGTGTTATCCTGATCGGAACACAGCTGATCCCGCTTCTGAGTGGATTATTTGGTTAAGAGAAAGGAGTAGAGATCCATGTTCAGTCAGATTTTTGATGCGATTGAGGAATGGATGAGGGAACTCTTAACCGGGATGATCACTTCCAACCTGGACACGATGTTTACTGATGTTAATCAAAAGACCGGTGAGATCGCTACCCAGGTTGGACAGACCCCGCAAGGGTGGAACGGCAGCATATTCAGTATGATCCGGAACTTATCAGATTCCGTGATCATGCCGATCGCAGGTATTATTATCACACTCGTACTCTGCTACGAATTGATTTCTATGCTGACCGAGCGTAACAACATGCATGATATTGATACCTGGATGTTTTTCAAGTACTTCGTAAAAATGTGGATCGCTGTATATCTGGTGAGTAACACATTTACGATCACAATGGCGGTATTCGATGTGGGTCAGCACGTAGTTAATTCTGCGGCCGGTGTTATCACAGGAAGTACCGCCATTGATATTTCTTCGGCATTGACGGATCTTTCCACAACACTGGAAAGTATGGAAATCGGAGAACTTGTTGTATTGGCGCTGGAAACCCTTATCGCCGGCTTCTGTATGAGAATCCTGTCTGTACTGATCACAGTGATCATGTATGGACGTATGATAGAGATTTACCTATATACCTCAGTTGCGCCGATTCCATTCGCAACTATGAGCAACAGAGAATGGGGACAGATCGGCACAAATTATTTCAGAGGACTCTTTGCCCTGGCTTTCCAGGCATTTCTGATGATGGTATGCGTTGCAATCTATGCAGTGCTTGTTGCAGGTATCCAGTATTCAGATAATCTGAGTTCTTCATTATTTGGCGTTATGGCTTACACAGTGATCTTATGTTACAGCCTCTTTAAGACGGCATCCTTAAGTAAGTCGATATTTAACGCACACTAAATTACAGGAAGGAGTGAAAATCATGGCATATGTCAGCGTACCGAAAGATTTAACGAAGGTAAAGAATAAAGTAGCATTTAACCTGACCAAAAGACAGCTGATCTGTATCGGGATCGGTGCTGCAATGGGAATTCCAAGCTATTTTCTCTTGCGTAATGTGATGGGAAACAGTAATGCAGCAACGGTCATGGTGCTTTTGATGTTACCGGCATTTTTATTTGCCATGTACGAAAAAGACGGGATGCATCTGGAAGATGTTCTGATGCATATGATCCGGGTGAAGTTTCTTCGTCCACCCGTCAGAAAATATGAAACTGAAAACTATTATGAAACAGATCCGGAACAGATCAGACAGTCTCCGGATGCAGGAAAACCGAAAGGAGGAAAAACGGTTGCGAAAAAAGAAAAATAAGAAAACTGTCGCAGATACAGGGTACAAAAAAGTAGACAGAAAAGAGAAAAAGAAAAAAGAAAAGCAGGAAGAAAAACGCAGGCAGAAAAAACTGTCCGTCCAGCAGTCGATCGCTTATAAGGAAATGGGAAGAGATGGGATCTGCAGGGTACAGGGAAAAACGTATTCTAAGTGTATCCGCTTTTATGACATCAACTACCAGCTGGCTCAGAACGAAGATAAAAATGCAATCTTTGAAAACTGGTGTGATTTCCTCAATTACTTTGATGCCAGTATCCATTTTCAGCTGAGCTTTATCAATCATAAAAGCAGCATGAAAGAATTTGAACAGGTCATCCGGATCCGTCCTCAGGAGGATGCTTTTGACGATGTTCGTATGGAATATGCCAAGATGCTGAAACAGCAGCTGGCGAAAGGGAATAATGGACTGGTGAAATCAAAATATATCACCTTTTCCATCGAAGCGGATAATATCCGGGAAGCAAAGCCAAAGCTGGAACGTATTGAGTCGGATATCCTGAACAACTTCAAGATCCTTGGAGTTCCGGCTTATCCATTGAATGGGGTGGAAAGACTGCAGATTTTATATGAGACTTTCAATCCAGATAACATGACAGACTTCCAGTTTGATTATGGTTCCATGATCCGGACAGGACTCAATACCAAAGATTATGTGGCACCGACCAGTTTTGTATTCAAGGACAGAAATACATTCCGCATGGGAAATACCATCGGAGCCGTCTCTTATTTGCAGATCCTGGCACCGGAGCTTACAGATAAGATGCTGGCAGAATTTCTGGATATTGATAAGAATCTCATCGTCAATCTGCATGTCCAGTCTGTGGATCAGATGAAGGCAATCAAGCTGGTAAAAAGCAAAGTGACGGATATCAACCGTATGAAAATCGAAGAACAGAAAAAAGCAGTCCGGGCCGGATACGATATGGATATCATTCCATCGGATCTGAACACGTATGGCGGAGAAGCCAAACGTCTTTTGGAAGATCTGCAGTCACGAAATGAGCGTATGTTCCTTGTAACAGCGCTCTTTTTAAATACTGCAAAGACAAAACAGGCACTGGATAATGCCATTTTCCAGACGGCCGGTATTGCACAGAAATATAACTGTGAGCTGAAACGTCTGGATTATCAGCAGGAAGAAGGACTGATGAGCAGTGTTCCGTTGGGAGTAAATCATATCCCGATCAAGCGGGCTCTTACGACTACCAGTACAGCGATCTTTGTTCCGTTTACGACACAGGAGCTTTTTATGGCAGGAGAATCCTTATATTACGGATTGAATGCACTCAGTAACAACATGATCATGGTGGATCGTAAAAAGCTGAAAAACCCGAATGGATTGATCCTTGGTACGCCTGGATCCGGTAAATCCTTTGCAGCAAAAAGAGAGATTACCAATGCGTTCTTTGTTACGAAGGATGACATTATCATCGGGGATCCGGAGGGCGAGTATTATCCACTGGTCCATGCACTTGGCGGACAGGTAGTACACATTTCACCGACCAGTAAGGATTATATCAATCCAATGGATATCAATATGGATTATTCCGATGATGACAATCCACTTGGTGTGAAATCTGATTTTGTCCTGTCCTTATGTGAGCTGATCATGGGAAGCAGGGACGGTATTGAAGCAGAGGAAAAATCAGTGATCGACCGCTGTCTTCCACTGGTGTATCAGAAGTACTTTGCAGATCCAAAACCGGAAAACATGCCGGTCCTCGGTGACCTGTATGACTGCCTCAGAAAGCAGAAAGAACCACAGGCCCAGAGAATTGCGACAGCACTGGAAATCTATGTAAATGGATCACTGAAAGTATTCAACCATAGAACCAATGTAGAACTGAATAACCGTATTGTCTGCTTTGACATCAAGGAGCTTGGAAAACAGCTGAAAAAAATCGGAATGCTCATCGTCCAGGATCAGGTATGGAACAGAGTTACAATCAACCGTGGCATCAAATCTACCAGGTACTATATCGATGAATTCCACCTTCTGCTCAAAGAAGAACAGACAGCCGCTTATTCCGTAGAAATCTGGAAGAGATTCAGAAAATGGGGAGGCGTACCGACTGGGATCACACAGAATATCAAAGATCTTCTTGCCAGCAGGGAAATTGAAAATATCTTTGAGAACAGTGATTTTATTCTGATGCTGAACCAGGCTGCAGGTGACAGACAGATCCTTGCAAAACAGCTGAATATTTCCCCATATCAGTTGTCTTATGTGACGAATTCCGGGGAAGGAGAAGGACTTCTTTTCTATGGAACAACAATTATTCCATTTAAAGACAAGTTCGATAAGAACTTGAAGCTGTACAGTTTGATGACTACAAAACCGGAAGAAGTTGAAAAACGAGAGAAAGAAATGGAGGCGGAAAAGCATGAAGGAAATCGATAAGATCCGAATCAGGCAGTGGAACCAGGATAATCCTTACATTCAGATGAAAAAACTGGAAAATGCACAGCCTGGATACCGTGTTCATACAGTCAATGATGATCATCATCTGTATGAACTTCCGCTGGAAACACAGAACATTATCCTTGACTGGGTATTCTGGAATTTTTATCCGGCACAGAAAATCTATCCGCATCTTACCAGTGATGATCTGAAAGAAGTTCTGTATAAACGTACCCAGATCCATCTGCACAACAATCAGTTCAAGGAGGCTATGCTGATCAATGGTTTCTGGCCGAGAGATCCGAGTGAATTGAACTGGGTATTTCATATCCAGGCGAGCTCTCCGGCAATCAGGACACAGGCAGATGGTTATCCTGGTATCCCGATTATAGGACGCCAGGAACTGAATGAGTACAGAAAGAAAAGTTGTGCCAGGAGGTGATGACCTATAGCCGGAAAAGAATTTAAAGGCAAAGATAAAAAGGTCGCAAAGATGACCAGGGATGGTCTGACAGAAGAAAATCTTCGTGATGGTAGTGTAAAAGATATCAGTCACAGGAGTCGAGGACGACCGGAAAATAAGGAGGAATTTGTTCCTGAACGGGAACGGAAAAAGGCTGAGAATGAAGATTCAAAATCAGGAAAAGGGAAACGACTGCAGATGGAAAAGATCCGGAAATCTTCTGTCCGGCAGGAAGCTGTTGAGGATACAGTTGAAGTTACACCGGAAGAAAAAGTATTCGGATATCGAAAGAAACTGCATCGCCATGAAAAAATCCCGGATGATGACAACACTCTGAACAGCCAAAAGAAATCCATTCGGAAGAAACAGTTGCAAAAACAGATGACCAAAGAACAGGCAAAAGCCGGAAGATTATCCTTTGATGATGAAGGAAATCAGATGGTGAAAGGTGCTGGCATGAAACCGGGAGGGACAGCCGGGAAGTACATTGCCACACAAGCTGTTATATCTGGCATGAAAGCAGTCACTTCCGAAGAGGAAGAAACAGATGAAAATGCAGGTGTGGAAAGTGCCAGACTTGCAGAGCGTGAAACAGAAGCTGCGTTACGTGGCCTACGTCATGCTCAGATCCGCAGCAAACGAACGGATGTGAAAACCCATCGCAGAGGTTATCGTGAGGCTACTGTAGAAAAAAAACTGAAATTTGGTTCTGCAGAAAGTATGGAAGGAGTCAAACATGCAGAATCGGTAAAGAACGCTGAGCAAAAGAGACATTTCTATAACCGCTTCTTTCAGAAAAAACGATATAAGGATGCATACCGGGCAGCCAGAGCCGGAAAATCTGCTGGCAGTCTAGGTGGAGCGACAACCATTGCCGGTGTCGAGAACATGACGGTAAAAGCAAAGATTGCCTTGAAAGAGATCATAAAGCGTAATCGTGCCATGTTCGCAGGCATCGGTATTTTTGCGCTTCTTTTTCTTGTCATAGCGGTTTCTCTGGGGAGCTGCAGTGCTTCTATCGAGGGTGCTGGATCTGTGATCGGTATTACAACGTATCCAAGTTCAGACGAGGATATTTATGCTGCCGAAAACAGATATGCTGCTTTGGAAAGTGCCTTGAATCAGCAGATCAATGAGATGGAACGAAGACATCCAAATTATGATGAGTATCAGTACAACATTGCTGAGATTGGTCATAATCCATACCATCTTATCTCGTATCTTACCGCAAAATATGGGGACTGGACGTACTCGGATGTTGAAAATGAACTGCAAGCTCTTTTTGAAGCACAATATCATCTGAATACAGAAGGTCGAACAGAAACGGTGACAGAAACCAGAAATGTTCGAGTCGGAGAATCATTGGGACAGGTTGTGACCAGTGGATACTGTAACTGTCGAATCTGTTGTGGTGTATGGTCCGGAGGACCAACTGCCAGTGGTGCATATCCAACTGCAAACCATACCATTGCCGTAGATGCTTCCAATCCGTTTGTGCCAATTGGCACTAAGGTAGTAATGAATGGTGTGGAATACACGGTTGAGGATACCGGAGCCTTTGCACGATATGGTGTGCAGTTTGACGTTTACTATGATAACCACGCTGCCGCCTCTGCTCATGGACACCAGACCTGGGAAGCCTATATCGCAGATGACAATGGCAGTCAGGAAGTAACCGTTACCAGTACAAGCACCAAGAAGATTCTGTATGTGACACTGACAAATGGAAGCTTTGATGCTGTGGCAAGAGCCAATCTGAATGCAGAACAGCTGATTATTTACAATGCGTTAAATACGACCTATGGAAACAGAAATTATCTGTGGGATGTAAACAATGTGACCAGTGGATCAGGCGGTAATGGAATGAGCTATGAGATTCCACCGGAAGCACTGCAGGATGAAGAATTTGCCCGGATGATCCGGGAAGCGGAAAAATATCTGGGAGTACCTTATGTATGGGGTGGTTACTCTCCGTCCGGATTTGACTGCTCAGGTTTCGTATCTTATGTCATTAACCACTGTGGTAATGGCTGGAACTATGGACGATTGACCGCAGATGGATTAAGAGGCGTATGTACTTATGTATCACCGCAAGAAGCAAAACCAGGAGATCTGATCTTCTTCCAGGGAACGTATAACACATCCGGTGCAAGCCATGTGGGTATCTATGTCGGTAACAATATGATGATCCATTGTGGGGATCCGATCCATTACTCAAATATCAGCACATCCTACTGGCAGCAACACTTCATGTGCTTTGGAAGACTGCCATAAATGGGTGATTGAAGGGAGGTGAAAGTTTGAATAAAAAGATTAAAAAATATCTGGATGAGATTGCCAAGACAGAGAAAAAGATCGCGGATCTGCAACAATATCTTAGGGGTGTCCAGGCTGCATTAAAGCAGGAAGAGGACAATGAGATGATCAGGTGCATCCGTGGTATGAAGATGGAGAATGGTCAGTTGTATGATCTTTTGGATGGTATCCAGAATGGAACAGTTAAATTTCAGGTAAGCAGGGAGTCTGACGAAGAAGGTTCAGGCTCCTTTGTATTCACAGAAGAAAATAAGGAGGAATATCAGAATGGTGAAATGGAAGAAAATGAATAAGAAAATGGCAGGACTGCTGTTAGGAGTCATGATGCTTTTTACTGCATCAACCACAGCATTTGCCTATGTGGATGAATCAGCAGAGGCATCCAAAGTAGAGACAACTCAGACAGATCAATCAACAGACAAAGAAGAGAAAAAGGATGAGGCGGCAAGTACAAATGAGGTGTTGCCAGAAGATGGAACAGACCAGGGAACTGCATTTACGACACCTGGAAATGGCGAAGTTAAGGATGACATTACCGATGATTCCACGAAGGAGTTTCTTACGGTTACAACGAAGAATAATAATACCTTCTATATCGTGATTGACCGCAGTGCCACATCCCAGAATGTCTATATGTTATCCCAGATTGATGAGAATGATCTGTCCGAATTTCTGGATAAAGACAGCACTGCTACAGTCGTAACACCACAGCCGGATACATCAAAGGTTGTGCTGGATGAAACAAATAATGAGGATGTAGACAAGGAAGCTACTGTTGATCCTGAGAAAACATCATCTGCAAAATCTAATATGGGCGCAATGGCAACTATCCTTATCCTGGCTCTTGGCGGTGTGGCAGCATACTACTACTTCAAGATCTATAAGCCAAAGAAGGAAGAAGAGGATGATCAGCCGGAAGGCTTAGAAACAGGGGACTTAGAGACTGTAGAAGATGATGAAGAACTGGATGACGAGCCAGAAGATTTTGAGGATTCAGAAAAATAAATAAATTTTTTTTAACGGAGAGCCTGTAAAATGCAGTCTCTCCTTTTGTATATGTGAAGGAGGTAATACATCATGTATTTAGTAATTGCAGAAAAACCAAGTGTATCAAGAGCAATCGCAGAGGTGATTGGAGCACAGGAACGAGAAGACGGATATTTAAGAGGAACCGACTGTATGGTCAGCTGGTGTTTCGGACATCTGGCAGAATATGTTTCACCGGATGTCTACGATGAAAAATTTAGTCAGTGGAGATATGAAGATCTCCCGATCATCCCGAAAGACTGGAAAGTTACAGTCTCAGAAGATAAGAAAGATCAGTTCTATATCTTAAAAAGACTGCTTAATAGTCCGGAAATTGAATACGTCGTAAATGCCTGTGATGCCGGACGTGAAGGAGAATTGATCTTCAAACATGTCTATGACTTGTCCGGAAGTAAAAAGCCGGTGAAACGATTATGGATCAGTTCTCTGGAAGATGCTGCAATCCTTGATGGAATGCAGCATCTGAGATCCGCAGAGGAATACCGACATCTGGCCGAAGCTGCTGTATGCCGTTCTCAGGCCGACTGGCTGGTAGGGATGAATGCAACCAGAGCTTACACCACGAAGTATTTCAAAAAACTGACTGTTGGAAGGGTCCAGACACCGACACTTGCCATGTTGGTGGAAAGAGCCGGACAGATCAGCAATTTCCAGAAAGAAAAGTATTTCAATGTGGAACTCGATTGTGATGGAATTTCGGCTGTAAAGCCAAAGATCTTTGATCCGGATGAGGCGGAACAGTTAAGAAGTAGGTGCCAGGGAAGTGAAGCTAGTATCAGTGCAGTAAAAGAAACAGAAAAGAAAGTAAAAGCACCAAAGCTTTATGACCTGACCACACTGCAGAGAGAAGCAAACCGTATCTACGGAATGACAGCCAAACAGACACTGGATACCGCTCAGAGCTTGTATGAAAAGAAACTGATCACTTATCCAAGAACGGACAGTCAGTATCTGACCGAAGATATGGAACAGACCGCAAGAAATGTGGTTCGTCAGATTTATGAGAAATATCAACTGACAGGTCCGTTTGATCAGCCGGAACAGCCGGATGTGAAGAAAGTCATGAATAACAGTAAAGTGACAGATCACCATGCAATCATCCCAACGATGGAGCTTGCATCCTGTCATCTGGGTGAACTGAAATCCTGGGAAGAAAAGATACTGTTTCTAATCGCAGTTCATACGGTCATGGCAATGAGTAAGGATCACATTTACCAGGAGACAGAGATTGAAGTGGAATGCCAGGGAGAAATCTTCAAAGCAAAAGGAAAAACCGTCCTGCAGGATGGATGGAAACTCTTTGAAAACTGCTTCAAAAATAAGGATCGCATGGCAATCGTAGATCCGGATCAGGAAATGAAAGAGAGAATGCCGAAAGTAACCCAGGGACAGACTTTCTATGCTGTAGCTGCAGAAAAGACAGAACATTTTACATCGCCACCAAAACCATACAGCGAAGATACTCTCCTTGCGGCAATGGAAACAGCTGGAAATAAGGAATTCGATGAAGATACGGAAAAGAAAGGATTAGGAACTCCGGCAACAAGAGCCGGTATCATCGAGAAACTGATCTATTCCCAATATGCCACCCGAAAAGGAAAACAGATTATTCCAACAGATGATGGAAAAGTCCTTGTGGAGATCCTGCCAGACTTTCTGAAATCTGCAAGTATGACTGCAGAATGGGAAAATCAGCTGCTTTTGATGGAGCATGGAGAGATTGCACCGGAACAGTTTATGACCGGGATCAAAAACATGCTGACCATGATGCTGAATGGATGCGATGCGATTTCCGAAGAAGAAACAAGAAGATTTCAGACCAGAGAAAGCATTGGAACATGTCCGGTATGTGGAAGCCTCGTATATGAAAGCAAAACCAACTTCTATTGTAGCAACCATGATTGTCACTTTGCTCTCTGGAAAGATAACCGCTATCTGCAGAGCATGGAAAAAAACATGGATAAAAAGATGGCTGCAGAACTTCTGAAAAGTGGATGTGTGCATGTAAAAGATCTGTATTCCAGAAAGAAAAATATGTACTTTGAGGCAGATCTTCATATGGATGCAGATGAAACCGGAAGGGTGAAATTTTCTTTATCCTTTCCAAAAAAGAAACCAAAAAACAAAAGCAAAAAGAAATAAAAAAACAGATTAGAGGAGGAAACGAAGAATGAATTTTAATGAATTTGTAAATGAAGTAAAGGACAATATCAGACTCTTTTTACCAAAGGATTATGAGAATGCAGAAGTATCAACGATGGAGTGTCAGAAACTGAACCGTGCCTATACGGGACTGATGGTGAGAAAAGAAGGTGAGATGCTTACCCCGACGATCAATCTTAATCAGCTGTATGAAGCATATAAAGCACAGCCTGGCGTAACAATGGAAACTGTATGCAGAAAGATTGCAGATATAGTCATTGAGGCACCGATACAGGTTGATCTGAAATCCATTTTAAATTATGAAGATGTGAAGGACAAGCTGTTTATCCGTGTATCATCAGCCGAAGCAAATAAGGAAGTACTCGAAAATGCTCCACATCAGCTGAAGGAAGACCTCGCAATTACCTATCATGTAGCAGTAGGCAAGGATCAGGATGGATTAAGTTCCATGTTTATCAAGAATGATCTGCTTGAACAGTATGGAATCTCTGCAGAACAGCTTCATGAAGATGCGATGAAAAGTTCACCGCGTGTCATGGCCCCGGAGGTATCAAGTATAGGTGCATTGATAGATGAAATGTACCAGAAAAATATTCTCATGCTGACATCGGATGAACGTGAAATGCTGCAGGAAACATTGCAGGAATCAAGCGAGATGCCGACATTCTTTGTTGTTACGAATACAGACAGAATTGATGGAGCCGGTGTGATCTTTTATCCGGAATTCATGGATAACATGGGGGAACTTCTGGGAAATGATTTCTTCATTTTGCCATCATCCATCCATGAAATGCTGGTCTTGCCAGATGACGGGCAAGTGGATGCAGAAATGTTAAGAGATATGGTAAAAGAAGTCAATGCCACTCAGGTAGCCCCTGCAGAACGCCTTACCAATGATATATATCACTTTGATATAAAGGATCATGTCTTTGAAAAAGCTGACAGATTCACAGAACGTCAGAAAGAAAAAGAAGCACAGGCTGCAAAAACAGAGAAAACAGGAAAAGAACAGCCAGATCAGAAACCGAAAACAAAGAAACATGATATGGAACTTTAATACCAAGCATGAAAACCGTTAAATGAGCAAACGCCCTGCGGCATAAAGAAATGTCGTGGGGCATTTTTGAAAAGGAGAAGATTATGACGAAAGAAAACATTAAAACAAATACAAGCTTAAGATACAGCCAGTATCAAAAAAGAATATCACACACATTTTCGTTTGAAAAATTGAAGAAGCAAATTGAGAAGTTACATGATCAGGAATTTATTATAAATGTGCCGATTGGAGGTGTTGCTGATGGCAGATAAATTAGAGCAGGTAGCAATTCGTATGGTGGAACAGCCACCACTTTATAGTAAAGAACCAATGAACAATCCGGATGCGGCCATTCGTGTTATGAATGAATTTCTCTCCCAGATGGATCGTGAACTCTTTTGTATCGTTAATTTACAGGCAGATTTAACACCGATCAATATGAATATCGTATCTGTAGGATCGCTGAAAGAAGCATTGATTAATCCAAGAGAAATATTTAAGAGTGCAATTCTTTCTAATGCTCATTCAATGATGCTCATTCATAATCATCCGTCCGGCAATCTGACACCATCTACATCGGATATTCAGACTACGGCAAGAATGCAGGAATTAGGGGAATTGATGGGAATTTCCTTGGTTGACCATATCATTACAGGACGGGATGGAAATTACTATTCTTTTCGAGACAAAGGAGAATTTCCAGATAGCAGGGTCCGCTTTTCTACTCGAGTTGAAGATATTGATCTGACTAAAGGAATGGTGACAGAAGCCACCGTACCCTATGAAGAAGTAACAGATACAAAAGAAAAGGATAACGTAAGAGATATTCCAACAGCGCAGACAGCAACAATTCCATTACCGGTCCAGGGAAAAGATATCGACAGCATTATGCAGTCACTGGAATCCGGTGTGGAAGAACTTTTTACAAGTGTCCGCTATCAGGAATTTCTTAAAACCATGGCAAAGTTTCACAATTATTCCTTCAACAATACAATGCTGATCGCTATGCAGCGACCGGATGCTACGCTTGTTACCAGCTACAAAAACTGGCAGTCCATGGGTAGACAGGTTATGAAAGGGGAAAAAGGAATTACAATCATTGCACCGGCACCCTATAAGAAAATAAAGGAAAAAGAGGTTCTGGATGAAAATCAGCGTCCAGTCATGGGAACTGATGGAAAACCAAAGAAGGAACAGGTGGAAGTTACGGTTCCACATTTTAAAGCAGTTACCGTCTTTGATATTGCTCAGACATCTGGGGAACCGATCCAGACACTGGCACCGGAATTACTGACTGCAGCTGTACAGGATTTTGATTCTTTCATGCAGGCTATTCAGAAAATATCCCCAGTGCCGATACGATTCGATGAGATCGATGGCAATGCCAATGGATATTATCACAATGCAGATAAGGAAATCGTGATTAAAAAAGGACTCAGTGAAAGCCAGACTTTAAAGACTGCTATTCATGAAACAGCTCATGCAAAACTACATGACAGGGAAATCATGGAAAGCCTTGGAGTAGAAAAAGACCGTCTGACGAAAGAGGTCGAAGCAGAATCCGTTGCTTACTGTGTGTGCTCTTCCTTTGGATTGGATACATCGGATTATAGTTTCCCTTACATTGTAGGTTGGAGTAGCAGCCGGGAAATGAAAGAAATGAAAGCATCCATGGATGTGATCCGCAAGACAGCCGGTGAAATGATCGATCAGCTTACAGAAGAGCTGGAAATCATTCTTGAAGAAAAACAGAAAGCGGAACTGTATGAAAAAAGAGGATACTTGATTGATGCTATGGAAGCTGCCGGATACCGTTATGATCCTGAGGGCAGTACGGATGGAAAAATCGCATGGACGCCAGATGGAATGCATGAATTATATGGGTTTATCAATTTTGAATCCTGGGCTGATATCCAGGACTGGCTGGATTCTTTGATCAAAGATGGCGGGTTAGATTCGGAACGTATAGACAGATCTCTGCATCCTTTTAAATTCGATTATACACCAGAGGAAGAAATGTTCAGAGGCAATGGACCACGTTTTGCTATTTACCATATTGATGAAAATACGATTGGAAAAGAACACTTATTCAGAGGTCTGGACTATGTAAAAGAACATGGTCTTGAGGTTGATGCAGCAAATTATAAATGCGTGTATTCAGACAGAATGCTGGCAAGTGATGATCTGGATGGACTTTATGCTACATTCAACGATAATCCACCGGCAGATTATAAAGCACATTCTTTGTCAGTCAGTGATGTAGTCATCATGCATCAAAGTGGAGAAACAAAAGCATATTATGTGGATCGCTTTGGTTTTGAAGAACTTCCGGTCTTTGCGGCACAGAGAGAAAAGATGCTGGACATCACACCGGAAGTTGAAAATGTAGACTGGGAAAATGATATCACCTGCATCAGCTTCTATGCTGCAGAATGTACAGAATTTCCTGTAATGGGTGAAGTCCACTATGATCTGACGTTGCCGGAAGCACTGGAAATTTATGAAAAAATACCATCTGAGCGAATGCATGGACTGAAATGTGTTGGCTTTGATCTGAAAGACGGAAGCGATTATGAAGGAATGCAGAGCCTGATGATCGAAGGAAAAATACAGAAAGAATTTCTGAATTCGATTCCTGGATTTAGAGATAATTCTTATGTGCAAAATGCAATCAGTCGTGTGGAAAAGTATATGGCAGAAAAGCATCCCAGTGTGGATAACTCTTTAAATTCCAAAGACAAAGGGGATAAAAGTAAAAAGACAAAAGATGAAAAAGAATTAAACAGACCGGTGAAACAACCACCGAAAAAGAAAAGGGGGGAAATGAGCCTATGAGAAACGTAAATCTGGAAGAAAACGAATTAACTATTACTGCTATCTTCCAGCAGCACACCAAAGAAGAAACAATCCAAACACTGAAAGAAGCTTTGGAAGTTTTGGAACAGGAAGAAAGTGATCCTGAGAATGAAGAAATGATTGAGATCATCAATTCTACAGTTGGAAAATTACAGCAGATCGAAGACAAATACTACTATTCTCTGGATCTGAATTATTATCTGAGCAATCTGGAGGACGATGTCTATGAAGCTTAATCAATTTGCAGTCTACAGAGTAGATCAGCAGACAGAAGGAAAAGTCCTGTGGCATCTGCCATATCAGGAGGCAATCCAGCAGAACGTGTCGATTACTGTCGAAAATTACCGATTAATCTCGATTCATAAAATGCAGGAAGAAGAAAAAGTCGTTGACATCTGGAAACGGATGAAAAAGGAATGTGAAGTCAGTGACGTGCTCGTATTGAACCAGAATGGAGAAATCAGCTGCTACTATGTAGATGAAAACTATCCACAGTATCTGGCGGGATTCATTCGTATCAACACATCCGGTGCACTGATCACTATGGAGACTGAGAATTATCAGATCGATGGAAAAAAAGGAAACTGGATTGCCACAGATACTATCATCATCGATGGAAAACAGTTTTATCTGATGGAACATCAGGTATACCGGGATCTGGCTCAGGGTGTTATCCTGGATGCCTATGGAAAAATGGTTGTCGAAGAATGTAAGAAATTCGACGAAAAGACAAAACAAAAGATCCATGATTACATCCAACAGCAAGTGCCTCTAAATCCAGTCGAACAGTTAAAACAAAATGGTAAAATCCGTCTGGAACATTACCAGAAGTTCTACCAGAACGGCACTTATGAACGAAGCAGAGAATCCGGTACCGAAGCTAATTACAATATGGTAGATGGTCTGGTGAATAATCAGAAGAAGAATCCAGAAAAGACCTCTGATGCTCGCAGCAACAAACAGACTTCCCGAAATCAACAGGATAATAAACCTAAGAAACGAAGATCCGTGATTAAACGACTGCATCAGAAGCAGATCGCTATTGCTCGCCGGTCCGGAAAGCCAATACCCAAATACCTGGATCAGGAAATGGAAAGAAGGCGGGGGTAGAATATGCGAAGGTTAAAATGTGAAAAAGAAACGATTATTCTGACCAATGAAGATGACGGATTTTATGATGTGTATACTTTCAATCAGAGTCTGCAGAAACGGTTACGAGAATTTGCAGGGAAGTATCCGGATGATTGCTGGTTGAAAGGATCTTCGGAGGATGGCAGTGAAACGTATATGATCAGGAAGGGACGGTTGTCATTGAATTTAAGACCACCCTATTCCAAGGATAGGATCCATAAAGCGACAGAACGAATTATTGAAGAACAGAAAGAACAATCGAAGGATTCATAGAATGCGATTTAAGAGAAAAAAGCCTCATGACCATGAGGAAAAATGAAAGCAACGGATATGATGAGATAGATAGGATTGATGAATAACATTCGAGCCTGTGCCGATGAGATTGTATTGAATGATATTGTGTAT
>OIZF01000170.1_pt1 | contig 47286 bp, 42 predicted proteins | sample 1588471 | NCBI WGS metagenome assembly OIZF01 (sample SAMN03283279) | human gut metagenome | biome: human-associated habitat; material: feces | host: Homo sapiens | place: Peru | collected 2012
CCACCCACATCTAATGTTGTAAGTCCTGCACTTACAGTAGTCACCCCTGCATGAACACCACATACTGTACCGGCAGCTACTGTTGCAATATTGGTATCTGCTGTTCTGTATACAACATTTGATTTTTCAGGATATACAACATTTGATGGTAGTTCTTCATATGAAAATGTTTCATAATCTTTATCAGATAAAACCATGTATTTAGCTGAAGGATTACTCTGTAAATGTGTTATAAAATGTCCCTGTGCATTAGTAATATTTTCTTTAAACTTAACTTCAGATCTTACTGTAAATGTATATGTAAGTGCATTAATTCCACTTCCATCTGCTGTTCTTGCCGTAATAGTTGTTGAACCGCCTCCTATCACTTTAAGAACAACCTTTGATGAATCGCGGTAATACATTTCAACAACACCATCAGATTTAACCTCTCCACTTGAATCATTAGATGTTTCAATAAAAAGCTTATTACTCTCACATGTATTTGCTGTGATTGTAATAAGATCTCCCTCTTTCATCAAGTCAGCTTCCTGAAGTGTCTGGTTTTCTCTTTTCCTTTCAACATTAACATTAATAGGAACATACACTGCTGCTGTTGATGTTGCAAGAACATTATCATATACAACCGCACCTGTATCTGAGAACTTCTTGGAATGATATGCAGCCGTTATTGTAGCTGCACCAGCCCTGTTACCATATACTGTAGGATTAGTTGTACCAGATACACTCTGTAAATATGCATCTCCTCCTGAACTTGGATTTACAAACTTTACCACATCATAATCTTCATCAGATATAGTCCACTCAAGTCGTACAGGACTTGCAATACCATTATTTGATGGATTACTGGCATCATAATACTCATCATCTGTACCAGAAAGATTAGCATGGATTACTGTTGATGTTGATCCCTGTGCAACACTTGACTGTGCCGGAGTAAGGCTCAGTGAAACACTCGAATCTGCATTAGCAAATATAAGTACACCTCCACATGCAACTCCTGCTATAAGTACCGCTATAGCAATCTTCCATTGTAATTTCAGACGCATTGTAATCTGCTTCATTTTCCTTATATTCTTCATATATATCCCTCACTTTTAATATTTCATCAAAATAAAATTATCTTTGTAAATGTACAAACTAATATCTATTATATTATATCGAAACATTCTTTATAAATTTTACAACCAGTAGTGGATTTTTTCAATACAATATACAATATTTTCTATTTATTTTTATAAAACATACAAATTGTACACCTGGGTTTTATCCTTATTCAATTAAATAATTTCTTAATTTCAGTTGCATTTTTAAATTTTTTGCTTGACAGAGTTATATTTTACGTGTATTATATCACTTGTGTTCGCGAGAAATTCCGTTCGATGAACATTATATATGCGCGAGTGGCTCAGTGGTGGAGCACCTCCTTGCCAAGGAGGGGGTCGCGGGTTCGATCCCCGTCTCGCGCTCTTTTATTTTGTAAGGAAGTCAGTATTTATCTGGCTTCCTTTTTGCTTGTCCTTAATTTTCTTTGAAGACAGCTTTAAGACAAATATTTTCGTCTCCTCTTTCTACATCTATGTCTCACAGATTAGCTGTCCTTGCAGCAAATTGCCTTTAATCCACCTTCTTTAATCTTTAATTGCTCCTGACTCCTCATCAAACTGGAATCCGCTCTTCTTAAAGTTGGCAAATATCACTCTCTATACTTATTTACAATAGCAATATTCAATTCAATTATAAAAATCACCATATTCTTTTGTCAAATAAAGTTGCATTTTATCATATTCCTTTCAAAACATATAAAAGTTTAGGCGAAAATGATGGAATTAATCGGATTATTATGGTAAACTATTGTAGCAATAAAATATTTTGGAGGTATCTAAAAAATGAAATTAAATTTAAGACCAGCTGAAGAGTGTACATTTGACGCTGTATCATTAGGTGAAGTTATGCTTCGTCTTGATCCAGGTGAAGGAAGAATCCGTACAGCAAGAAGCTTTAGAGCATGGGAAGGTGGCGGCGAATACAATGTTATCCGTGGTCTTCACAAGTGCTTCGGCATGAGAACTGCTGTTATCACATCATTTGCTGATAACGAAGTAGGTCTTCTTATGAAGGACTTCATCGAGCAGGGTGGCGTTGATACATCACTTATCTGCTGGAAAAAGACAGACGGTATCGGACGTCTTTGCAGAAACGGTCTCAACTTTACAGAAAGAGGATTTGGTATCCGTGGTGCTAAGGGATGCTCTGATAGAGCTAACACAGCTATTTCACAGGCTACTCCAGAAGATTTCGATTTCGATTACATCTTCAAGAACAAGAGCGATGGTGGTTTAGGTGTTCGTTGGTTACATACAGGCGGTATCTATGCTGCTCTTTCTGAGCAGGCTTGCGAGACTGTTATTGCAGCTTGTAAGGCAGCTAAGAAGTACGGTACAATCGTATCTTACGATCTTAACTACAGACCATCTATGTGGGAAGCTATCGGCGGTTTAGCTAAGGCTCAGGAAGTTAATAAGGAAGTTGCTAAGTATGTTGACGTTATGATTGGTAACGAAGAAGACTTCACAGCTTGCCTTGGTTTCGAAATCGAAGGTAACGATGAGAACCTTAAGACTCTTAACCTTGATGGTTACAAGAAGATGATCAACGAAGCTGCTGCTACATACCCTAACTTCAAGGCTGTTGCTACAACACTTCGTCAGGTTAAGACAGCTACAGTTAATGACTGGTCAGCAATCTGCTGGGCTGATGGAGAAATCTACAAAGCTGCTCAGTATGATGGTCTTGAGATCATGGATAGAGTTGGTGGCGGAGATTCATTTGCTTCAGGTCTTGTATATGGTCTTATGACATTCGAAGATGCTGAGAAGGCTGTTAACTACGGTGCAGCTCACGGTGCATTAGCTATGACAACACCTGGTGATACAACAATGGCTTCTCTTAAGGAAGTTGAAGGTATCGTTGGTGGTGCTGGCGCAAGAGTTCAGAGATAATCGTCTGATTCATTAATTTAAGATTCATCCAAGATGAGCGGTGCTTTTAGCACCGCTCTTTTTCTTTTGTACATTTGCAATAAAAACAGACAGCATTGAAATTTCAATTTCAGAATTCCAATACTGCCTGTTTTTATTTAATTATTTTCATTTGCCACAGATATATCAGTCACTCCAAACAGGCATTCTACAATATTTTGTTCCATCAAACAGAAAATGATATTCACTTCCATCCGGATAACCTACTATCCACTGCTGCAGTTTTGCTGTAATCTTTCCATCAGTATTTGGATAGCGAATTGTAACACTTCTGTATCCATTTATGGCCTGTTTAAACTCAGGTGTACTCGTTATGCTTCGGTATAAATCATCGCTATCTTCATAATGCCAGTAACTTTCCTGAAGATTTAATGTTCCATCTTCTCTGTATACAATATTATTTTCAAATTCTTCTGGGACATAACCGCCCACTCTGCCATGATTCATAAATCCCTGTTTAGTAAAGTAGAAATTATTTCCATCATATTCAAATCTATAGAAATAATCCATTTTCTCATAATAAATAAAGTACCATATATCTTTTGGATTGCCTGGGTAAACATCCCTGTAATTTGCAAAAGTTAATGACCACTTGCTGACAGGAATACCTAATTGGGCTGCTTTATTTAACAATTGTGAAAACTCCGGACTTCTACTTATTGCATCACGAAACTCATGAAAGCCTTTATAATTTTCCCAATAACTTTCTCTTATGTTAAGTGTACCATCATCATTATACACTATATGGTTCTGTGTTGTTTCCTTGTTGCTGGAATTATTGTTATTATAGTAACTATTATTTGCAGCTTCTGAAACATATGTATCATTATCATCATTGTTTACACTGTTACCGCCTGCATCTTCATTCTGATTATTATCAGTCTCCAATTCAGCGGTATCAGATTCATCCGACATTTCTGATGTTTCTGACATTTCTGTAAAATTCGTTTCTTCAGATGAAGCATTTTCATCCGGCAATGTTTCGGTAATTTTCTTATTATCAGATATTGCCGCAACGCTCTGGCTCGGGCTATTGCTCACCACATCTTTATCATTATGTCTATCCTTATTAATCAGGGTATTATTTACAACTATTGCTATAACAACTACTATAATAATTATAAATGCACTTATGACACTAACACAAACTTTTTTGTTCTTAAGCATTAGTTCTTTTTACCTCTCTGCATATAACAGCTCCAGCCAGTATCATTATAATACATGACGCATATACATATACTTTATATCCATCAGAAGTCTGAGGTGTTTCTACAGTCTCTGCTGAAGAAACCTCTGTATCTTCAACAGGTGATGTAACTTCTGTATCTTTGAGTGCAGGAGCTTCTTTAGTTATGACATACTCAGAACAATGATCCTGCTTTACTGTCATATAGCCTTCTTCATCTACCACAACTGCCTGTGTTCCTGCAAATGTACCATCATCATTCATAAGTGAGTAATAAAGTGTAGTCCCTGCATAATTTGTTCCAACTGGTATGCGGATACTTGCTGTTGCTGGCAGTTGTCCTGAATAATTAAACTTCACCTGTGCCACAAAATTATCTTTTGTTACATATGATGGCATTGTATCTGCATAAGTCTCATTAATTATTGTTGAGAAATCATACTCATTCTTTCCTTCAACACTCTTCATTGTTCCCTTTGCAAATGTAAATGTAACATTATTATTAGATTTAATTACAACATCCTTAGTCTCATTTTCCTTTAAAATCTTTGTAAAAGTTTCATTGTCAACAACCTGTGTGTTTTTGTCCGTTGCATCAAATGTATATGTATTATCTGTCACATCATCAGACTTCTCATCTGAAGCTTTAGTTAAATGAAGAACTGTCTTGTCTGTCATATAGTCAGGCATCATTATTGCACTACTATACATACTCTTTCCTTCTGAATCCTTATATTTAATAGCTACATAAAGAAAATCTATATCACACATTACCGCCTGTGGTTTACCACTAGATGAAGCACCTGATGATGTTGTACTATCACTACCACCTTTTGCATACCCCTCTGTCTGGAATCTTCCATCTGAACTTTTGCTATTATATAATGTTGAAAATGTCATCTTGCTAAATTCCATTTTACTGCCAAACTGAGGCTGAGACCTCTTTATAAGAAAATTACCCGAACCAATTCCAGAAAAATTGCCACCTCCTATTGTAGTACTTCCAAGCATACAACGAGCCTCATTACTAAAAATAAGTTTTCCTGATTCATCTCTGTTAAGTTTGTATGCTGTGGCATTAACATATTCCACATCATCAATCGAATATGCCGACTTATTTTCATCAATCCTTAATGTGCTATCCTCATAGAAAATATTCATCTGCCTGCTGTCATCATCTTCAAAATATCCAAAATACTCTTTAAACGCAGCCGAATCTTCCTTATCCATAACATATTTGACACCATTTTTATTCATGGTATCGTCATCTTCAAAATAATAAGCTGGCTTATCTGTCACCTCTGCTGCATTAACACTTAATCCCCCAGTTACACCACTAAACAATGTTGTTACAACTATTGCTGTCGCTGCAATTGCTTCTATGCAGCCCATCAATTTCTTAATCATCCTCATATTTTTTCTCCTTTAAATGTAATTTAAGAATTTCATGTTTAATGAATTCCCTTTTTATTCTACCCCCCCCCCGATATTTTTTTGTCAAGTGACACATTGAGTAAATTATGTAAATTAGCAGTAAATTAGTAAAAAAAGAAGAGCAAAAAAGATGCAAAAAATCCTGCCAAAAGCATCTTTATGATACATTTGGCAGGATTTTATAAACCTGAAATTATTAAAATTCTTCTATAAAACTATAACCTAAATCTTAGAAAAATATCATTATAGTGAGCAATTATAATGTTACACCCTGCTTAAAGATTGCAAGATCATGGAATCCTGCTATCTCAGCCTTAACCTTCTTACCAGAAGCAACATCTAATACAAGCTGGAAAAGTTCCTTAGCTGCATCTTCAAGTGGAAGATCATCTGTAACAATTCTTCCTGCATTGAAGTCAATCCAGTTACCCTTATTTCCTGCAAGTCTTGAATTAGTTGCAATCTTAACTGTAGGAACCGGTGATGCAAATGGTGTTCCACGTCCAGTTGTGAAAAGAACCATCTGTGCACCTGAAGCTGCACAAGCTGTTGCAGCAACAAGGTCATTACCAGGTGCGCTGAGAAGATTAAGTCCCTTAGTATTAACTGGCTCTGCATATGCAAGAACACCCTTTACTAATGAGCTTCCTGACTTCTGTGTACAACCTAAAGACTTGTCCTCAAGAGTTGTGATACCGCCATCCTTGTTTCCTGGAGATGGATTCTCATAAATCTCCTGACCATTCTTAATGAAGTATTCCTTAAAGTCATTGATAAGATGAACTGTCTTCTCGAAGAGTTCCTTGTTAGCACATCTGTTCATAAGAATTGTCTCAGCACCGAACATCTCTGGAACTTCTGTAAGGATAGTTGTACCACCCTTAGATACAAGCATATCTGAGAAAAGACCAACTGTTGGGTTAGCTGTGATACCTGATAATCCATCAGAACCACCACACTTCATACCAATGATAAGTTCCTTGGCATTAACCTTTTCACGCTTAAATGTAGCAGCATAAGCCATAAGCTCATTCATAAGCTTCTCAGCTTCTTCCTGCTCATTCTCAACATCCTGAACCTGAAGGAACTTAACTCTGTCTGGATTAACCTCTCCGATATAATCCTTAAGAACTTCAATACGGCTGTTCTCACATCCAAGACCAAGTACAAGAACTGCACCTGCATTAGGATGATTAATTAAATCAGCAAGAATCTTTCTTGTATTCTCCTGATCTTCTGTTGTCTGTGAACATCCATATGGATGAGTAAATGCAACTACTTCATCTACTCCTTCTGGCTTGTTAGCTCTTGCTGTTGCTTCAATTGCTCTTGCAATTGAGTTAACGCATCCAACTGTAGGAACAATCCATACTTCGTTACGGACACCAACCTTGCCGTTCTCTCTCATATATCCATCGAAATAAGCTGGCTCTGTAGGCTCAACATCCTTATGTCCCTCTGGTTCATAAGTATATTCAAGTAATTCGCCAAGACCAGTCTTTAAGTTATGAGTATGAACCCATGCTCCAACCGGAATATCAGCCTGTGCAAATCCGATTCTGAAACCATATTTGATAACCGGATCACCATTCTTGATAGCCTTAATTACAAACTTGTGTCCCTGTGGAATATCTTCTACAGTTGTCACATCAATTCCTGCAACATTAAGAGTTGTGCCTTTAGCAATAGGCTTTAATGCTACAGCAACATTATCATCTTTATTAATCTTGATAAAATCCTGCATCTAATCCTCCTTGTTTTGCGAAGCAAAATCCGAGTCCTTTGACGAGGAGAGGATTTGGCCTCCAATTTAATTATTATATTAAATAAGAGCGGATGAATATAAAAACATCCGCTCTATAATCATTCAAAGAGCTATTAATTAGTCGTCAAGAGCTAAATCATTAACAACTGCTCTCATACCTCTTTCTCTGATATCTGTGATGTACTCAGTAATAACTTCTTCAAGGTTAAGAACCTTAGAAAGATCCTCGCCACCGAAGAACTTAGTATTGCTTAAGTAAGCATGTGTGAATTCCTTAGCAGACTTTCCTGAATTATCTCTGAAGAAATCAAGAACAGCCTTATCATCTGTGATGTTGTACTCTTCACCGTTTCTGTTACCCTTTAATACAATACCGCCGTTGAACTCAGCTTCTGTCTGTGATGTATAGAAGCTCATAAGTGCTGCGATAGAGAATGTAAGGTACTTAGGAAGCTTGTTAAACTTCTTAACATATCCCAAGAATGAAGGTAAACATCTAGCTTCCCACTTAGATACTGAGTTAAGTGAAATGCTTAATAATCTATGATCTACGAATGGGTTAAGGAATCTGTCGATAACAGCCTTAGCGAACTCTTCGCAATCTTCCTTAGAAAGTGAAAGTGTAGGAATAACTTCGTTGTAAAGTGTCTCTTCCATGTACTTTCTGATTACAGGATCCTTCATAGAATTCTCTACATTATCGTTACCGGCAAGGAATGAAGCTAATACAAATGATGTATGAGATCCGTTAAGGATTCTAACCTTTCTTTCCTTGTATGGGTGATGATCCTTAGTAAATACTACATTAAGTCCAGCTTCCTTAAATGGAAGTTCCTTCTCAAGCTGCTCAAGTGGAAGGTTAGAATCACTCTCTACAACCCAGAGACCGAATACTTCAGCTCTGTCGATAAGCTGATCCTCATATCCCCATTCCTCGCAAAGCTTAGCTGCATCTTCTCTTGGATATCCTGGAACAATTCTATCTACGAGTGTTGGGCAGAATGAGCAGTAATTGTTAACCCAATCCTTGAATCCATCTTCAAGTCCCCAAAGCTCGATAAACTTCATGATGCACTTCTTTAATTCAATACCATTATCAGCGATAAGCTCACATGGAAGTAAGATAAGTCCCTTATCAGCTGCTCCGTTGAACTTCTGATATCTCTTGTAAAGGAGCTGTGTAAGCTTTCCTGGGTATGTCTTAGGAGGACGTGCATTAGGATCGTTATCTGTCTCGTCAAATACGATACCAGCCTCTGTTGTATTAGAAACGATGAATCTAAGAGTCTCACTTGTACCATACTCAATGTACTTGTCATAATCCTCAATAGCTGCAACTGCATCTACTACTGATGTAATCTGACGTGTGATCTCCTTAGGCTCTCCATCAACAAAACCTCTTAACTGAAGTGTGTACTGGCATTCCTGATCATGGAATCTCTCAAGTGTACCGAACTCGATAGGCTTAACGATAACAACACCACCGTTGAAATCTGTCTTTTCATTAGTTACATCGAAGATATAATCAACGAATGCTCTAAGGAAGTTACCCTCACCGAACTGCATAACCTTAACAGGTCTGTCAACTGCATGTGTAATACTCTTGTTTAATCTCTGCATCTTAAATCTCCTTTTTTCATTGGGAATAATCCGTTTTACGATAACGGTCCCTAATTATTAACCAGTAAATGGTATGTAAATAAGTGCATGTAAGCGCTTTCATAAATAAAATATACTTAAAAATGCTCTAAGTCAATACATTTTTCTGCTTTTTAAAAAATTCTTACATTACACTTGTTTTTATAATAATACCATTGTATAATTCATTTATCAATATGTAAGCGCTTACATTTATTTATTTTTTATCAATTTCTGTTAAGTGATACATTTACATTCGTCAAGAGATGAGGTCGCGCATGAATATTAATATATATGATGTTTCTAAAAAAGCTGGTGTGTCCATAGCAACAGTTTCAAGGGTTCTTAACGGCAACACCAGGGTTTCTGAAAAGACAAGAGACAAAGTTATTAATGCAATGAAAGAATTAGACTACACTCCTAACGTATTTGCCAGAGGATTAGGTCTTAATACTATGAAGACAATTGGCATTATGTGCATAGATTCATCTGATATATACCTTGCCAACGCTGTTTACTACCTTGAACAGGAGCTTCGCAAATACAACTACGACTCTATTCTTTGCTGCACAGGTAAAGATTATAACAATAAGAAGAATTATCTTGAGCTTCTTTTGAGTAAAAGAGTTGACGGAATTATTCTTGCCGGTTCACAGTTTGTAGAAAATACCAACGAGCATAACAATGACTACATTATTAATGCAGCTAAAGATGTTCCTATAGTTCTGGTCAACGGCTATCTGGATGCTGACAACATTTATTCTGTTATGTGCAATGATGAAGAAGCTGTATACAATGCGACAAAACTCTTGATAAATAATTCACATCGTAATATAGTTTACTTATATACAAGTACTTCATACAGTGGCATGAATAAGTACCGCGGCTATCTTAAAGCAATTAATGAAGCCGGTATTACTCTCCCGGATGAATTCCATCATCTGTGTGGCAAGAACATATCTCATGCCAGAGATTATCTTACATATCTGTATGATAAAGGTATGAAGTTTGATGCCGTTATGACATCTGATGACTCTATCGCTGCCGGCGCTGTCAAGTTTGCACATACCCACGGAATCAGAATTCCTGAGGATTTAGAGGTTATTGGATACAATAACTCTGTTCTTTCATTATGTACAGAACCTGAGCTTACTTCTGTTGACAGCAAGGTTGAGGAACTATCCTCATGCGCGGTAAGCGTACTTATGAAGGTTTTATCCGGTGAAGATGCTGATAATCACAGTATCATCGCCGCTGATATAATAAAACGCAACACAACAATATTTTAATTCACAGGAGGATTATGAATCATGAAACAGTTCATGGACAAAGACTTTTTACTTTCAACTCCAACAGCTCAGCATTTATTCCACGATTATGCAGCTAAGATGCCAATTCTTGACTATCACTGCCATATCAACCCTAAGGAAATCGCTGAAGACAGAAAGTTCGAGAACATCACACAGGTATGGCTTGGTGGCGATCATTACAAGTGGCGTCAGATGAGAACTAACGGTGTTGATGAGAAGTACATCACAGGTGATGCTTCTGACCGCGAGAAGTTCCAGAAATGGGCTGAGACTCTTGAGATGGCTATCGGTAACCCACTTTATCACTGGAGCCACCTTGAACTTCAGAGATACTTCGGATACAACGGTATTCTCAACGGCGATACAGCTGAGGAAGTATGGAATCTCTGTAATGCAAAGCTACAGGAAGATTCTATGTCAGTTCGTAACCTTATCAAGCAGTCAAATGTTACATTAGTTTGTACAACAGATGATCCTGTTGACTCACTTGAGTGGCATCAGGTTCTTAAGGATGATAAGACATTTGACGTACAGGTACTTCCTGCATGGAGACCTGACAAGGCTATGAACATCGAAAAGCCAGAATATCTTGATTACCTTGAGACATTATCTAATGTAAGCGGAATTAAAGTTAATTCATTCGCTTCATTAATAGATGCTCTTAGAAACCGTATGGATTTCTTTGCTTCTATGGGATGCTCAGTATCAGATCACGCTCTTGAGTATGTAATGTACAAGCCATATACAGAAGAAGAAATCGAAGCAATCTTCGCTAAGAGATTCTCTGGTTCTGCTATCACAACAGAAGAGATGAACAAGTTCAAGACAGCATTCATGGTATCTGTAGGTAAAGAATACAATAAGCGTAACTGGGTAATGCAGTTACATTATGGTACAATCCGTGATAACAACAGATTCCGTTATGACCAGTTAGGTCCAGATACTGGATTTGACTGCATCAACACATATGACTGCTCTGCTGAGATGGCTCAGTTCCTTAACGCACTTAATGCTACAGATGAGCTTCCTAAGACAATCATTTACTCACTTAATCCTTCAGTTAACGCTGCTATCGGAACAGTTATCGGATGCTTCCAGGATTCTAAGGCTGTTGGCAAGATTCAGCAGGGTTCAGCTTGGTGGTTCAATGATCATAAGGTTGGTATGACTAACCAGATGACAAGCCTTGCTAACTTAAGTCTTCTTGGTAACTTCATCGGAATGCTTACAGATTCAAGAAGCTTCCTCTCATACACAAGACATGAGTACTTTAGAAGAATCATGTGCGAGCTTATCGGTGGATGGGTAGAGAATGGTGAATACCCAGCAGATGAAAAGGCATTAAAGAAGATTGTTGAAGGTATCTCATACAACAATGCTGTAAGATACTTTGGATTTGATCTTTAATTAATTCCTAAATAAAAGCCGCTGCCACAACCATGTGGCAACGGCTTTTTTATATCACTTCTTATTATTTCTTGATTTTTCCATTACATCAAGTGTATGCATCTTACCTGTTGCATCTCTCTTATGTTTCGGTACTTCTCCCGCCTCAGAATTAAATACCCCGACATTCTGTCCCTTATTATGCTTTGCTGCACATGCAGGACAATATCTTCCATATCTGATATCAGCCCCACAGTCCTCACACTTTATATAACTGTCTGAACCATCAGGAATCTCAATTCTGCCTTCTCTTAAATACTTATTAATAATTGATACCGGCACGCCTGTTCCAATTGATATATTAGACGCATTTGAAGGACCATGTTCTTCAATATACTTTCTTACCTTACCAAATGAAGTAAGCTCCTCCTGACCACAATGATCACATTTAAATACCTCTCCAAATGCATATCTCATAAGTTCTCCACACTTAGGACATATCTTCGCACGCTCATACTTAATCATTGTTTCTATATGCTTTTTCTCTTTTCTCATCTTTTCTCTTTGTTCTATTTCTCTTAACGATGGTCCCATATTAAACCTTCTTTCCGCTCATTGCATCTCTGAATATATCTCTTCTCTCCGTCTTTCCAACCCGATTAATTGCTCTGTCTGTATGTGTTCCGTCATTCTTAATTGACTTGCTCTTATAATTTTTGTCATCCGCTTCTGGCTGCTCTTTGTTATCAGTTCTTTCAGGCTCTTTTAATGCTTTCTCAAGCATTTCTTTGTTCTTAAATGCTGAATTATCTCTGTTCATAGAAAGCATCTGACGCTGCTTCTGGTTTATATACTGTTCAAGTTGTGAATTACTAACACTGAGCTGACATCCATAAAGAATCTTAGCTTCATTAATAATTACTTTTCTTACAATTATACCCATAAGACTATAATTTTTATTAAAATCATTAAAAACCAGTCTTACCGGCATATTAATAACATTTTCCATATCTTCAGAACTGACAAAAGAAAAGCCATTCTCACTGACATCCTTAACTATAACATCAACTGCCTTTCTATTAATTCCAAGCTGTGCAACTCCTGAAATTCCGACAAAAAGTCTGAATGCTCCTCTTCTGTTAATTTCAAAGCCTTCCCCACTTGCTGTTATTTTATAAAAGCTGCCAGACTTTTCATGCACACACGCAACACCGACACCCTTCCACACCATTGGAGACTTGTTTTCTCTTATCATTACTATATTAATAGCAATACTCTCAGATGCATTAAAAGTTAAAACTTTACCGTTGATTCTTATAGGTTCTATAAATATGCTGTTATTTCCCTGACTGACAACTTTAGAAGGAAATTCAAACTTCTGCCCTTTAATACTTAATTCTATAATTATTTTATTATCAACTGGCATCTCCTGTAAAAGCATAGTTTTTCTCCATTACACGCAATTAATAAAATAATGATAGCACATTTACAGCAATAAAAAAAGACTCTCATGCTAAACTTGCATGAGAATCTTTTTTATGATTAATTATTCTTCATCTTCTTCCGGTTCATTCCAGTTATGATATACATTCTGAACATCATCATCTTCATCTAAGAGTCCTAAGATTCTGTTCATCTTCTTAATGTCATCCTCAGATGTAAGGTCTACAGTTGTCTGTGGAATCATAGTAACCTCTGCTGAAGCAAATGTTACTCCGGCATCAGCTAATGCCTGGTTAACAGCATCAAACTCTTCTGGTGAAGTAAGGATTTCATAACAATCCTCTTCTTCATTGAAATCATCTGCACCAGCATCAAGAGCTAACATCATAAGTTCATCAGCATCTCCAGTATATTCTTCCTTGTCTACAATCATCTGTCCCTTGTTGTCGAACATGAATGATACACAGCCTGGAGTACCAACATTACCGCCACCCTTAGTGAAAGCACTACGGATATTAGAAGCAGCTCTGTTTCTGTTATCAGTAAGAGCCTCTACGATAATAGCTGTTCCGTTAGGACCATATCCTTCATATGTAACTGATTCGTAGCTAGACATATCATTACTTGCAGCCTTCTTAATAGCTCTGTCAATTGTATCATTAGGCATATTGGCAGCTTTACACTTAGCAACAACCTGTCTTAACTTACTATTATTATTAACATCCGGACCGCCTTCTTTAACAGCAATCATAAGTTCCTTACCAAGTCTTGTAAAGATTTTACCCTTAGCTGCATCATTGGCTGCCTTCTTATGCGCGATATTCGCAAATTTTGAATGTCCTGACATAAAAATACCTCATTTCCAATTATTGTTGTAACTATTCAGAGCCAGCCTCCAAAATGCTTCGCATTTCGTCGGTGTGGCGTATTCGCCAGATAGAATTTCAAAATCAGATATAGAAATGCAAGCATTTCTAATCTGATTTATGAAATTCTGCATCGCTCTGAACAATTACAAATTAGCTTTAATCTTCTCAATCATCTCTGCATATTCAGCATCTGTAAGATACTTCTTATCTGGGTTCATAAGGAATACGCCACCCCATTCGAACTCGTCCTTATACTTAGGGCAGAGATGGAAATGAAGGTGATGACCTGTATCACCATATGCACCATAGTTAACCTTATCTGGGTGGAAAGCAGCCATGATAGCTCTTGCTACTCTTGCAACATCCTCAAAGTAAGCAGCTCTCTCTTCTGCAGTTAACTCGTTCATATCACCAACATGCTTCTTATGTGCTACGATACATCTTCCCGGATGGCTCTGCTCCTTGAACAGATATACCTTAGATGTCTCAAGCTCACATATCTTAATACCAAACTTAGCTACGAGGTCACCCTCTACACAATATGCACAATTCTGATCTACCATAATCGTATCCTCTTTTCTATAACCAAATATAACTCATGCTTCTATATTGCCGGGTTTGAACAGATGCAATCTGTTCAAACCCGTATGTAATTGGCATGTTCTCATGCCAATTACATTATTACATTGCATCCTTAATTGAGAAGCTGATTCTTCCCATCTTATCCTTACCCATGCACTTGCACTTTACATGATCGCCAAGTGTAAGAACATCTTCAACATGGTTGATTCTCTCATTAGAAATCTTAGAAATGTGAACCATTCCTTCCTTACCAGGAGCAAACTCTACGAATGCACCGAATTCCTTAATGCTTACAACCTTACCTTCGTAAATCTTGCCTTCTTCGAAGTCTTCTACGATAGTCTTGATATACTTCATAGCCTTATCCATTCCAGCCTGCTCAACACCGCATACAGAAACGAATCCGTCATCAGTAATATCAATCTTAACACCGCACTCATCAATGATTGCGTTGATTGTCTTACCACGCTGTCCAACTACTTCACCAATCTTAGCTGGGTCAATAGATGTCTGGATAATCTTAGGTGCATACTCACCAACAGTCTTTCTAGGCTCAGCAATAGCAGGCTTCATACATGTATCCATAATGAAAAGTCTTGCTTCTCTTGTTCTTCTGATAGCCTCTTCAACTATTGGTCTTGTAAGACCATGAATCTTAATATCCATCTGGATAGCTGTGATACCTTCTGTTGTACCTGTTACCTTGAAATCCATATCTCCGAAGAAATCTTCAAGTCCCTGAATATCAGTAAGTACGATATAATCATCATCTGTCTCACCTGTAACAAGACCACATGAAATACCGGCTACCATTCTCTTAATAGGAACACCTGCTGCCATAAGTGACATACAAGATGCACATGTTGAAGCCATTGATGTAGAACCATTAGATTCAAATGTCTCAGAAACGGCACGGATTGCATATGGGAACTCTTCCTCTGATGGAAGTACAGGAACAAGTGCCTTCTCTGCTAATGCTCCATGTCCGATTTCACGACGTCCTGGTCCTCTTGATGGCTTAGTCTCACCTACAGAGTATGAAGGGAAATTATAGTGATGTATGTATCTCTTAGTAGTTACATTCTCATCAAGACCATCAACCTTCTGTGCCTCTGATAAAGGTGCAAGAGTAACAACATCACAGATCTGTGTCTGTCCTCTTGTAAACATTGCAGAACCATGAACTCTAGGAATAATATCAACCTCTGCTGCAAGTGGTCTGATCTGAGTAATAGCTCTTCCATCTGGTCTCTTGTGATCCTTTAAGATCATCTTACGAACAGTCTTCTTCTGGTACTGGTAAACAGCCTCACCAAGAACTGCAAGCCATTCCTCGTTATCTGCAAATGCTTCCTTCATCTTCTCAGTTACAGCATCAATATTCTTCTCTCTTGTCTGCTTGTCATCTGTGAATACAGCAACCTCCATCTCTTCTGGAGATACAACCTGCTTCATAGCCTCAAACATCTCTGCAGGAACAGCACAGCTTACATAAGAATGCTTTTCCTTACCAACCTCAGCAACAATCTTGTCAATAAATGCAATGATTGTCTGGTTGATATCATGAGCCTTATATATAGCCTCAATCATCTTGTCTTCTGGAATCTCATTAGCTCCAGCTTCAATCATGATAACCTTCTGCTTAGTTGAAGCAACTGTAAGCTGAAGATCTCCATCCTGCCACTGTGCCTGAGATGGGTTAACGATGAATTCTCCATCGATCATACCAATCTGTGTTGTAGCACATGGACCGTCAAATGGGATATCTGAAATAGATGTAGCAATAGCAGAACCAATCATAGCAAGTAATTCTGGTCTGCAATTCTCATCAACTGACATAACCATGTTATTAAGAGTAACATCATTACGATAGTCCTTAGGGAATAATGGTCTCATAGGTCTGTCGATAACTCTTGATGTAAGGATAGCATTCTCAGATGCCTTACCCTCTCTCTTGTTAAATCCACCAGGAATCTTTCCTGCGGCATACATCTTCTCTTCATATTCAACACTTAATGGGAAGAAATCAATTCCTTCTCTTGGTTCTTTAGATGCTGTTGCTGTTGAAAGAACAACAGTATCACCATAATGCATTAATGCAGCACCGTTAGCCTGTGCACACACTCTGCCGATATCAACTCTTAAAGTTCTTCCGGCGAGTTCCATTTCATACTGTTTAAACATATGAACTCCTTCCATAAAAATATATATTTAACAGAAGGTCCGAAACAACTGAAAAACACACCATAAAGATTATTATGATATACATTTCAGTGGTCTCGGGGTATCCCTTCTGCCATTAACAACGCAATAGGGCGGAGTTATACACTCCGCCCTGATTAATTACTTTCTTAAGCCTAAACGCTCAATAAGATTTCTGTAAGATTCAATATCTGTATCCTTAAGATATGCAAGTAAAGCTCTTCTCTTACCAACCATCTTAAGAAGACCTCTTCTTGAGTGGTGATCCTTCTGGTTAACCTTAAGATGTTCTGTTAACTCAGCGATTCTTTCTGTTAAGATAGCTACCTGAACTTCTGGAGAACCTGTGTCTCCTGGCTTTCTTCCATAAGTAGCGATGATTTCTGCTTTCTTTTCCTTAGATATCATGTCTAAATCCTCCTAAATAATAATCTCCTGCCACTAAGCTTCAGGTCGGAGTGTCCTACAGCTGGGTGACGGCTCATACTTGGTTATTGTAACACAGTGGTTTGTCCTTTGCAAGTATTAATTATCCAATAAGGAACATATTTCTCGCAAAATCAGAATCCACTGCAATCTGCTTTTTCAATCCTTCAACATCTTCAAACTTCATCTCTGGTCTTATAAAATGCATAAATTCAACATCAACCTTCTTGCCATATACATCCCTGTCAAAATCAAAAAGAAATGTTTCAACACTTATTTCAGGTGCATCACTCACTGTAGGCTTAGTTCCTAAGTTAGTGACTCCATAGAATTTCTCTCCATCAATAGTCGTCTGCGTGGCATACACTCCGTTAGGAGGTAAAAGCTTGTACTCTGTCGGATATATATTAATAGTCGGGAAATCAAGCTTCCTTCCAAGCTGGTTTCCTATCGAAACCACACCTGTCACATTAAAAGGCCTGTTAAGAAGAACATTTACTGTCTCCATATGTCCAAGCTTCAGCTCTTCCCTTATGTATGTACTGCTGATTTCCTTGTCCTGATATTTTTCTTTCTCAACAATAATAGTTGTAAAACCAAGTTCCTCACCTGCTTCCACGAGCATCGCCGCATCTCCTGCCCTGTCCTTTCCAAAACGGTAATCAGTACCTACGACAACATATTTTGCGTGAAGCTTGTCTATAAGAATCCTGCAAATAAAGTCCTCAGGCTCCATATGCATGAATTCATCCGTAAATGGATATTCAATCTCAACATCTATGCCAAATTCTTCGCACAGTCTGCGTCTTTCATTACTTGTAGATATAAAATGCTGATACTTCTGCGGGCATATCGAAAGTGGCAGGCTGTCAAATGTAAATAAAACCGCAAGCAGATTCTCCTCATCTGCCTTATGCCTTACAATCTCAATAAGCTTCTGATGTCCTGTATGAATTCCATCAAATTTGCCTAAAGTAACTGCACTCCCCTTATTTAATTGAAAATCATCTGTACCATGAATGTATTCCAAAGATGATCACGCCCCTTTACTTGTTGTCTTCGTAAAATATCTTAACCGGATAAAGTACCTCATCACGGAATTCATATACACCGATAAAACATTTGCCAGAATCGTACACTCTGTATCTTTCATCAGTAATCTCCATATCTTCAGGCATCTGTTCTTTTAATATCCTGTTGCCATTATGAAGATAGCGGTCATATTCTTCTGCAAATGTTATCTCCGGATAATCACTGAATATTTTATCTATCGCAACTACCCTGTCCTCAATTTCACCCTTTAATACAAGTGCTGATATCTGATTAAGAGTGAGAGTGTCGTCAAGCATGAATCTGCCTACACGTGTTCTTGTAAGCTTCATCATACATGCACCGCATCCAAGCTTCTTTCCGATATCATCGCATAAAGACCTGATATAAGTTCCCTTTGAGCAGTCAACTGTAATAGTAACCGTCTTCTGCTTGTCGGAAAGATTAATATCATTCACTCTTAATGAATTAATATGGACAGTTCTTGGCTTTCTCTCAATTTCAATACCTTTTCTTGCAAGCTCGTAAAGCTTCTGTCCATTATGCTTTAACGCAGAATACATTGGCGGAATCTGTTCATACTCACCAATAAATTCATTGCATGCCTTAAGGACATCAACTTCACTCACATTAACCTCTGACTGTGCAACAATCTTTCCCGATGTATCAAGGGTATCTGTTGTTGTACCAAGAAGCATTACTGCCTCATAAGTTTTCCCCCAGTCAGTTATAAGGTCACACAGCTTTGTAGCCTTTCCAATGCACACAGGAAGCACTCCCACCGCATCCGGATCAAGCGTGCCTGTGTGACCTATTTTTTTAGTTTTAAGTATTCCACGAAGCTTGGCAACTACATCATGTGATGTAAATCCCTGCTCCTTATAAACATTTAAAACGCCATTCATGTATTATCCTCATTATACTGCTGCTCAATCATTTCGCCAATCTTATTAACGATGCTGTGGACATTTCCCTTGGCAGAAAATCCTGCCGCCCTCACATGTCCGCCTCCGCCAAATGCTGTGGCAATTCTTGCAACATCAATCATTTTCTTAGAACGAAGACTTACCTTATATTCGTCCTTATCAGTTTCATAAAGGAATATAGCCACTTCAACACCGTCTGTTAAGCGTAACTGCTCAATAATTCCACCAAGTTCTTTACCTGTGACACCATAGAAATTCATTTCTTCAATGGTTACGCTTGAGAATATACATCTGCCATCATAGAACAGCACGCTTTCAAGCAATGCCCTTCCAAGAATCTGATTCTGTATATAACTCTTCTTGTAAAAGCTGTTATCAATAATATCAGAATAATCAATTCCCATCTCCATCATCTTACCGGCGATATCCATTGTTCTTCTTGATGTACAGCTGTACTTAAACACACCTGTATCGTGGATTATTCCTGTATATATGCACTCTGCAACATTCTTGTCAACCTTATCCTCGTCAAATGTTGTATAGAGAACCTCACATGCTGAACTTGACTGCGGCTCTACAAGATTCACATCTGCAAATGCATTATTGCTTATATGATGATCTATGCAGATAGTCTTATCAGCATTTTCAAAGCAGCTCTTAAATGGCTCAATTCTGTCCATTGAACTGCAGTCAAGTACTACGAATAAATCAAAATGCTTATCCTCAGCCTCATGCTTAATGTCATTAATACCAGATAAATAATTAAATTCATCTGACGGCTTCTCAAGATAAACAGTAACCTGACACTCAGGAAGATTCTTCCTGATATAATTATATAAACCTAATGTTGAACCAACACAGTCACCATCAGGACGGATATGTCCTGTGATACCTATAACTTTCGCATGTCCGATTTCTTCAATAATATTCATGACCAACCTCTTTATTCTGTCTCGTCTTCAACCTCAACGTGCATCTTACTATCATGTTCTGTAACTTCATCAATAAGCTTAGACATATTAATACCATACTCAATTGACTGATCAAGAATGAATCTTATTTCAGGAGTATTTCTTAAATTGACAGTTCTTGCAAGCTGTCTTCTTATATATCCTTCTGCACTCTTAAGACCTGTAATCGTATCCTTCTGTGACTTTTCATCACCAAGAACACTTATATATGCCTTACATGTCTTAAGGTCAGGAGCGACCTCAACCGCTACAACCGAAGTCATAGGGTTGATTCTAGGGTCTTTAATCTCGCTTCTGATTATATTACTTAATTCTTTCAATACCTCGCCGTTAATACGGGTATTCTTTACACTATTTTTACGCATATATTCTCCAAATAAAAACTAAATCCTATCTTGGCACTTCAACCATGATATGTGCTTCAATCATATCCTCTGGCTGGATATCATTAAACTTTTCAAATACCATACCACACTCAGTACCTGCCTTGATTTCCTTAACCTCATCCTTGAAGTGCTTAAGAGATGCGATAGGTCCTTCATAAACCTTCTCACTTCCTCTTGTTATACGGACAACAGAATCTCTTGTAATTCTTCCCTCTTCAACAATACAGCCGGCAATATTACCAACTCCTGAAGCCTTGAATATCTGCATAATTCTTGCATGACCGATAATCTTCTCTTCATAGATAGGCTCAAGCATACCCTTAAGGGCTGCCTCAACATCTTCAATAGCATTGTAGATAACACTGTAAAGTCTTAAATCTACCTTTTCTCTCTCTGCTACTATTCTTGCCTGATTATCAGGCTTAACATTAAATGCAATGATGATAGCATTAGAAGCAGATGCAAGTACTACATCGGATTCATTAACATTACCAACACCACCATGAATTACCTTAACAACAACTTCTTCGTTAGAAAGTCTTACAAGACTTGACTTAACAGCCTCAACAGAACCCTGTACATCAGCCTTGATGATAATATTAAGCTCCTTCATATTACCAGCCTGAATCTGCTCAAAGAGTGCATCAAGAGATACCTTATGCTTAGTATCATCAAGAAGCTTCTTTCTTCCCTCGCTGATAAATGTCTCTGCTGTACTTCTCGCTTCCTTCTCAGAATCTGCAGCCATAATGATTTCACCTGCATTAGGAACATCATTAAGACCAAGAATCTCAACCGGAGTAGATGGTCCGGCTGTTTTTACTCTGTTACCCTTATCATCAATCATGGCTCTTATCTTACCATAGCAAGAACCTGCTGATACAGCATCTCCTACATGAAGTGTACCCTTCTGTACAAGGATAGATGCTACAGGACCTCGTCCCTTATCAAGCTCAGCCTCAATAACAATACCTCTTGCCTTTCTGTCAGGGTTAGCCTTAAGCTCATTAACCTCTGCTGTAAGAAGAATCATATCAAGAAGCTCATCAATACCCTGCTTAGTATGTGCTGATACTGGAACAAATGTAGTAGAACCGCCCCAGTCTTCTGCAATAAGTCCATACTCAGTAAGTTCCTGCTTAACCTTCTCGATATTAGCATTAGGCTTATCAATCTTATTGACAGCAACAATAATCTCAACGCCTGCTGCCTTTGCATGGTTAATAGCCTCAATTGTCTGTGGCATTACACCATCATCCGCAGCTACAACAAGAATAGCAATATCTGTAGCCTGAGCACCACGCATTCTCATAGCTGTAAATGCTTCATGACCCGGAGTATCAAGGAATGTAATAAGATTACCATTTACATTTACCTGGTAAGCACCTATCTTCTGTGTGATTCCGCCTGACTCCTTAGCTGTCACATGAGTTTCTCTGATTGCATCAAGTAATGAAGTCTTACCATGATCAACGTGTCCCATAACGCAGACAACTGGTGGTCTTGGAACAAGCTTATCCTCTGGCTCTTCATCTTCCTTAAGAAGTTCTGCAATAACATCAACCTTCTCTTCATGCTCACAAATGCAGTTAAACTCAAGAGCAATCTCTTCTGCTGCATCATAATCGATTTCTTCATTGATAGTAACAACCTTGCCCTGTAAGAATAACTTCTTAACTAGTGCTGCAGGAGCTACCTTCATCTTGTCAGCAAGTTCCTTAATTGTAAGAGTATCTGGAAGAACAAGCTGCTTGATTGTCTCTTCTTCCTTCTCCTTCTTCTCCGGCTTAGGCATGGGTTTCTTGTCAAATCTGCTGTTTGCAAACTTAAGATTTTCCTTAGCCTCATTATCTCTTTTTCTGTCGTTTTTCTTGCTGTCTATTCTTGAATCATGTCTTCTTGAATCCGGCTTAGCTGAAAAATCGAATTCTTCCTTAGGTGCAGAATCTCTTCTGTCATTATTCCTTCTCTGACCGCCGTTAAATCCTCCACGGTTCTGGTCATTATCCTTTCTGAAGCCGCCATTTCCAGACTGTCCGTTTCTGTCATTTCTGAAACCACCGTTATTGTTACGGTCATTGTTTCTGAAATTGCCATTATTATCACGGTTGCCATAACCACCATTGTTGTTACGGTCATTATTTCTGTAACCACCGTTGTTATCGCGCTGTCCGTCTCTGTTATTATTGTTATCTCTTCTAGGATTCTTATCCCTTGAACTGTTCTGTGGGAAATATACCTGTGAGATATGCTTCTTGTCATCAGCATTGCCAGACTTATTCTGTGCTCCCTGCTGTGACTGCTTTGGTGCCTGATTCTGCTGCTTATTATCCTTAACCTCAGTCTTTACAGGCTGTGACTGCTTTGCTGGCTGTGCTGCCGGCTTATTCTCAACCTTAGGTGCAGGAGCAAACTTCTTTCTCACACTTGAAATTTCTGCATCTGTAAGTCCACTTACAGACTTATAAGTCTTCTCGCTGTTGCTAAGCATATCAGTAATATCCTTAGATGTTATATTTAATTCTTTTGCCAATTCATGTACTCTCATATTTGCCATTTAACCTCTTTTCCAAATAACAGCCCTACTGTTATTCTAAACCCTGTTCAAAATATTTTTCTATGGTTTTTGCGAATCCTTCATCAAGGACTGCTAATGATGCGCGGAACTCTTTTCCTATCGCGTGGCCAATGCTTACCTTGTCACTGAAAAAATGTATTGGAACCTTGTAATAAGTACACATATTCGTAAACATTTTCTTAGTGTTATCTGAAGAATCATCTGCAACAATAACTGTGAATGCCTTTCCGGTCTTAACAGCTTTCTCTGTCGAAAACTCTCCGCTTGCAACCTTTCCGGCTTTCTGCGCCAGTCCAATCATATTAAGGATTTTCTGTTTATTTTCCAATATTATTCAGCTCCTTTGCTAACTCATCATAGATACCCGGATCTACTGCCATCTTAAACGACCTTTCAAGCCCCTTATTCTTAAAGGCTTTTGCAAGGCATTCCTCACTGGCGCATATATAAGCCCCTCTGCCATTCTTCCTGCCTGTAGTATCTATAACGATTGATTCATCCTGTGTCTTCAGAATACGGATTAAATCTTTCTTATCCTTCATCTGACCGCAGCCAATACACTGTCTTTGTGGAATCTTCTTTACTGTAGCCACTATGCATCACTCCTAATAATTATTCTTCATCAAGGCTTATTTCAGATGGTTCAACATACTCTTCGTCTAAATTCTCTTCTTCTGTATGTTCTTCAGGTTCAGCCTCACTCTTAATATCAATTCCATATCCTGTAAGCTTTGCAGCAAGTCTTACATTCTGTCCCTGCTTACCGATTGCTAATGAAAGCTGCTGTTCAGAAACAACAATCTTAGCCTTCTTCTCTTCATCATCAGCTACTGCTGAAACAACCTTTGCAGGGCTTAATGCATTAACAATAAGCTGTGCTGAATTACTGTCCCACTCAATGATATCAATCTGCTCATTGCCAAGTTCATTAACAATAGCCTTAACTCTTGCGCCGTTAATACCAACACATGCACCTACTGGATCAACATTTGCAACATTGGCTCTAACTGCCATCTTTGTTCTTGATCCGGCTTCTCTTGCAATGCCCATGATTTCAACAACACCATCTTTAATCTCTGTAACTTCTTCTTCGAAAAGCTTCTTAACAAGCTCCTGTGACTTTCTTGAAACTCTTACAACAGGACCACCCTTTTCTCTGTTAATTACATCAACAACATATAACTTGATTCTGTCGCCTGGCTTGAACTCTCTGTCCTTAAACTTATCATCAGCCTTAAGTACTGTCTGGAGTCTTCCAAGATCGATTGTAAGGTCACCGTTATCAGCAACTCTCTGTACAATACCTGTAATAAGCTCCTTCTCCTTAGAGTGATACTCATTGTAAAGTGCATTCTTTTCCTGCTCTCTTATAGTCTGTACAATAGTATTCTTTGCATTCTTGGCAGCCTTTCTTGAGAACTCCTCAGACTTAACTTCAACTGTGATAACATCACCAAGCTGGCAGTCAGGTTTAATCTTTCTTGCATCCTCTAATGCTATATCTGTACCTGAAACATATTTTTCTTTCTTATTCTCTCTGTTCTCAGGAACAATAACTTCCTCAACAACAGTTCTATCAGAATAAATGTGGAAATCACCTGTTCTTCTGTCTAACTCAACGCGTCCGTTGTCAGCCTTATCAAATTCAGCCTTGTACTCATCCATAAGAGATTTCTCAATAGCTGCAAACATAATCTCTTTATCGATTCCGTTCTCCTTCTCAAGAGCATCAAGTGCCATAATTAATTCCTTATTCATTGCTTTTAATTTCCTCCAAAAATATATTTATACTTCATCCACAAATGCCCATCTGATCATAGCCAGATTGCTTCTGTCAAATGTTTTAGTTTCTTCGCCAACGCTGATTGTCACCGTATCTTTATCATATTCCTTAAGAACCCCGGAATATTCCTTAGATTTATCAACAGGACTGAATAATTTAATCTCAATCATTCTGCCGATACTCTTTTCATAATCCTTCTCTTTCTTAAGAGGTCTTGTAAGACCCGGAGAACTCACCTCAAATATATACTGGTCATCAATGTAATTCTCCCTGTCCAGTATCTCATTGAAAGCTCTGCTCACATTCTGGCAGTCATCAATAGTAACTCCACCTTCTTTGTCAATGTAGACACGCAGATACCAGTCACTGCCTTCTTTCACGTAGTCAACATCAAAAAGTTCCACGCCGTTAGCTTCAACAACCGGCTGTATAAGTTCTGTTGTCTTAGCTTCATAGCTTTCTCTTTTTCCCATGCAGTACTCACCCTTTCTAAATATATTCAGTTTTCTTATATATGAACGAAAGAGTGGACATCTCTGCCCACTCTTTCCGTATCACATATAGTAGCTTGTAGGGGAATCGAACCCCTGATTCCGCCGTGAGAGGGCGGCGTCTTAGCCTCTTGACCAACAAGCCATAGCCTTTGTTGTCTTGCAGTTGTGTACCGCAGCAACAATGATATCTTAACTCAATTATTGGAATCCGTCAAGCACTTTTTTGAATTTTTTTAAAGTTTTTCAAAAATTATTTCAAAGCCTTCAAAAAAGCGCTTAAATACTGGATTTCAAGCCAATTAATAATCTTATGCAAAACTAAAAATTGCTGTAAATACTCCCGCACTTGCGATTCCCATAATCACTCCTGCAAGTAAAACTCCTAACAAAACTGCTATTACACTCTTCTTAAATCCCATATCAAGAAAACTTGCTGCAAGTGTTCCTGTCCATGCACCTGTTCCCGGAAGCGGAATTCCAACAAAAAGTAATAATGCTACAAAAAGACCTCTACCAGCCTTCTCCTTAAGCTTTTCTCCACCCTTGTGTCCTTTTTCAATACAGAAAGTAAAGAACTTTCCAATATATTTCTTATCCTTTCCCCACTCAAGAACCTTTCTTGCAAAAAGGTAAATAACCGGTACAGGAAGCATATTGCCTATTACACACACAATGTATGACTGTAATAAAGGCAGTTGGAAACCCTGTGATACAGGAATAGCACCTCTTAACTCAATAAGTGGAACCATAGAAATAAGAAAAATATACAAATACTTTTTAAACATACTATCTCCTATTTAATTTAATAATAAACAGTTATTGATGATACATAACATTTGTAAAAAAATCAAGTATATTATATATTCTCAATCTGCCAGTCAATCGGTTCTACCCCATTAGCCTTTAAAAATTCATTGCACTGGCTGAAATGTTTACAGCCAAAAAAGCCCCTGTACGCAGATAACGGACTCGGATGCGGTGCTTTAAGAATAAGATGCTTAGGGTTATTAAGCATTGACGCCTTCCTCTGCGCAGGCGAACCCCACAGCATATATACAATAGGTCTGTCCTGCATATTTACGGCATTAATAACAGCGTCTGTAAACTGCTCCCAGCCGTGTCCCTGATGCGAATTAGCCTGATGTGCCCTTACAGTAAGCACTGTGTTAAGCAGAAGGACACCCTGGTCAGCCCATTTCTTAAGATATCCATTATTAGGAATGTAACAGCCACAGTCATCATGCAGTTCCTTATATATATTCTTAAGTGAAGGCGGTGCTTCCTCTCCCGGAAGTACCGAGAAAGACAGCCCGTGTGCCTGATGTACATTATGATAAGGATCCTGACCAAGTATTAGTACCTTAACCTTACTAAGCGGTGTAAAATGAAACGCATTGAATATATCATCTGCCGGTGGATATACAACATATTTGCTGTATTCATCCTTAACAAATGTAAATAATTCCTTGTAATATGGCTTGGAATATTCCTCTTTAATAGCAGGAAGCCAGTCATTATCTATCATTGACATATCCATATCCTCCTACATACGCATAGGAATACCATTATCTGCAAGGTATTTCTTAAGCTCCATAATATCAAGTTCCTTATAATGGAATAGTGAAGCTGCAAGTGCTGCATCTGCTTTTCCCTTAGTAAATGCATCAAGAAAATGTTCTTTACTGCCTGCACCACCTGAAGCAATTACAGGTATTGATACATTTGACGCAATTGTATTAGTAAGTTCAATATCATATCCGGCTTTCGTTCCGTCGCAATCCATACTTGTAAGAAGAATCTCTCCTGCACCGAGCTTTTCTGCCTTCATAGCCCATTCTACAGCATCCATATGCATATCAACTCTTCCGCCATTCTTATATATGCTCCAATGACCATCGCTATTCCTCTTTGCGTCAATTGCAACTACAACACACTGGCTTCCAAACTTATCAGCCGCATCAGATATAAGCTGCGGATTCATAATAGCTGCCGAATTAATTGATATCTTATCAGCCCCTTCTCTTAAAAGTACCTTAAAATCATCTGTGCTTCGTATTCCACCGCCTACAGTAAACGGAATAAACACTCTTTCTGCCACTCTTCTTACAAGATCAACAGTTGTGTTTCTTCCATCACTTGAAGCTGTAATATCAAGAAATACAAGCTCATCTGCACCTGATTTATCATACATTGATGCAACCTCTACAGGATCTCCTGCATCTCTTAAATCAACAAAATTAGTTCCTTTGACAACTCTTCCATCCTTGCAGTCAAGGCATGGTATAATTCTTTTAGTAAACATCAGCAACTCCTTTTAGCAATTATAATGACGCAAAATTCTTTAATATCTTAAGTCCGACATCACTGCTCTTTTCAGGATGGAACTGGCATGCAAACACATTGCCGCTTTCAACCGAAGCATGAATATGTGTAGTATACTCCGTAGTAGCTGCCACAATTCCCTCATCTGCTGCCTTAAGATAATAAGAATGTACAAAATACACATATGGATTACCTTCAAGTCCCTTAAAAAGTCTTGCTTCAGGCTTAATATCAAGAGAATTCCATCCCATATGCGGAATCTTGAAACCATCCTTAGCAGGAATCTTTAATATCTTTCCCGGAAGAATATCAAGTCCCTCCGCCCCCGGAGTCTCATCACTTTCCTTAAATAAAAGCTGTAATCCCAAACATATTCCAAGGAATGGTGTTCCATTACCTGTTACCTTCTTAATAGTGTCAACAAGTCCGAACTTATCAAGATTGTTCATTGCATCGCCAAATGAACCAACTCCCGGAAGAATAACCTTATCAGCCTGTAAGATTTCACTTGAATCTCTTGAGACTAAAACTTCCTCTCCTAATGATACCAGAGCCTTTTCAACACTCTTTAGGTTACCTGCGTCATAATCGATAATTGCTATCATTGTACTGCCTTTCCATATTCCTTTATTTTTAAGTAATAATTCGTGAAATCACTGTTAGACATATCTGCCAGTGATATTCCCTGTGCTTCAGATATCTTAAATGTGTTCTGTAAAGCATCAATTATGTTCTGATACTCTGCTTTAAACTTATCATCAATTCCAAGTTCCTGTGCTGTAGAACGGAATGTATTATATCTGTCTATTCCCTTAATAAGTGCATCCAACGCCTCCGTTTTCATATTAAGACTCATATAATTCTCATAAGAATCATACTGTCTCTTGACATACATTATGGTAGATGCCTGTTCATACAGAGTCTTATCGTTGGAATTAAGCTTCATTCCATTAAGCTTGGAATATGCTTTATCATACTCACCATTATTATAGTATGTCTTTGCCTGTGAAGAATTAGTATTATAATATAATGCTGAATTCAAAACACTGATAAGTACTACAACTCCGGCAACAAAAAGAACAAGCATAACCAGTGAAAGCGGCTTGATTTTAAGAATATCTCCAGGTTTTGGAGGTTCTTTAGGTTTCTTCTCTTTCTTAGGCTTAGGCTGCTTTACTTTTTTAGGCTTTGCCGCCTTCTTCTGCTCTGCCGCCTGCTTTTTCTTTTCTTTCTTCTCTGTAGCGGCTGCCTTTTTTAACTCTTTATTCTTCTGTTTTTCTTCATTATCGAGTCTTTCAGCCTCTTCTTCAGCCTTTTCTTCTTCTATTCTTTTTGCCTTCATCTGGGCAAGTCTGTACTTAAATCTTGCCAAAAAGCCTTTCTTAGGTGCTTCTGAATCATCAAGAGTATCCTTATTACCGAATACATCTTCTATTATCTGTTCATTCTCATCCTTAGGTTCTCCATTATCAGCTTCCGGCTTGTCTGCAGACTTATCCTCTGATGAAGTATTTTCGCCATTACCATTATCTGCAGCCTCTTCCTTAGGACTCTCATCTTCAAGACTGTCGAAAAATACTTTCTTTATCTTCTTAAAAAAGCTGTCCTTCTTCGGCTTTTCAGGTTTTATCTTGCTTTCATCTACCTGAACGCTTTCTTTCTTTTCAGGCTCTTTGTTATCTGCTTCTTTATTGTCTGCATCCTGTCTGTTTTCTATATCAGAAACTGCTCCTTCATTGCCGGCTTCTGTCTGTGCTGCATCTGGTTCAGTATTATTATCTGAATCTGCCTTGTTATCGTCAGGCTCTGTCTCATTTACCTGTGAATCATTTTTTTCTTTCTCAGCAAGTTCCTCTGCTAATGCCTGAGCCTGCGCCTGTGCTTCCGCACTCTTAAGCTCATCTCCCTGATTCAATAAATCATCTATTGAAATGCTGTCAGTATCAGCTTTGACATCATCTATCAAATCATCAAGATTCATATTCATAAGTCTTTCCATGTCATTATCAGACAGTTCCGAATCATCATCCGCAGGAGTTATTGTTGCGCCTGCTGCTTCCTCGACAGGTGTATCTTCAAGCATCTTATTAACCTCTTCTTCTGCTTTAGCATCTTTCTGTGCTTCCTGTTCCTCATTATCAGCATTCTCTGCTTCTATCTTTTCCCTTACTTCACGGGCTATCTCTTCCGGATCTTTGTCCTCAATCTCCTGCTGCCATTCACTTTTCGGTTCTTCCTGCTGAGAATCTGCCTGTTCCTTTTCATTAATTGAATCAAGCAATTTATCCAGATAATCTTCTTCCTTATCAGACAAAATTCTCACCTCCTGAAATCAAAATATACTGAAATATTAACATAAACATTCATTATTAACAATATTTTACAAGTTCTTTTATAAACTGCGCTCCATTCATCTCAAAAGCACACGCCCTGTCCCCGATTTCCTTTGGAATCTGGTAAAATGTGCTGTGTACCCTGTACAGCTTGGATTTCTGGTTAATCATGACAATTCTTTCAAACGGCCATCTTATAACATTAGGGTTGGAAAAATCCTCTCCAATTTCCACAATAACCAGCTTCTTTGCAAGAGAAGATGACAGCCATTTATTGTAGAAATCCCACTGCTTCTCCTCTTCCTCTGCATTGTTTTCATTGACCGGACAGACAATTCTTCTCTCATTAAAGCCTTCATTCCTGATTGCACCAGCCTTATCAGTAGACACAATAAAATAATTCACATGTTCCATTGATTCAAATATTTTCTTAAGATTATCATAAACTTCCTTATCTTCTGAAGCATATATTTCTTTTCCAAGTCCGAAAAGGACATAATCTGCACTCTTTATATCTTCCATTAAATCATTGTAAATCATAAGTACCTCCATTCAATAACTATGTGATTATAACATCTTTTTGGGGTGTTGTCATCGCTACCTGTTTTGCACGAGTAGCCTAGCCATATGCCAGAACTACGTTCTGGCATTGTCGCGGCGCTCCTCGAGAATCTATATAAAGTTCACAGTTTGTGCGAGCACAACTGTAAACTTTCCATATCTTCTCTCATCGCTGCTCGCGCAAAAAAGGACGCCGCCCATGTCAGGCGGCGTCCTATAAGAGGAAGTGTAAAATGAAGAAAATTATCTGAGTAATTTATCGATTTCTGATACAAGCAGTCCAATTTCTGGCTTTGACAACTGAACATCTGCACCAAGTGATTCTCCCTTTGCTCTCATCTGTTCATTAATGAGTGATGAGAATATAACAACTGGGATATTCTTTAACTTATCATCAGACTTAATAAGCTTTGTAAGTCTGTGACCATCCATAAGCGGCATCTCCAGATCAGTGATAACACAGTCTATATCAAGCGGCACTTTTCCTGCCTTGGCATCTGATATAAAATCCCATGCTTCCTGACCATTATGACATAATGTAAGATTATCATAACCTGATTTAACAAGTGAATCAGATATCAGCTTAATAAGAAGAGGCGAATCCTCTGCTATGACAATATGTGCTTCACTTCTTGGTCTGCCTTCAAGCTTGAGAATATCAGAAGTCTTAAGACCTGTCTCCGGACTTATATCTGATACAATACGCTCAAAATCAAGAATAATAATAAGCTGACCGTTAATCTTAACAATTCCTGTGGCAATTCCGTTATCTGCAGTACTTATTGTTGTATCCGGAGTAATGATATCAGCCCATGATACTCTGTGAATTCCAACAACTGTATGTACATGAAAAGCGACATTCAATTTGTTGAAATTAGTTATAATAAACATATCCTTCGAAATATCTCCTGAAGGAGCACTTTTAATAACCTTTGCAAGGTCTACAACTGTTATCATTAAATCTCTTGGCATGAATATTCCTTCTACACAAGGATGTGCATTCGGCACCGGTGTAACCTGACTATATGGCACAATCTCTTTAATCTTAGCAACATTAATACCATAATGATTATTTCCTATTGTGAATTCAAGAACCTCTAACTCATTAGTTCCACTCTCTATCAAAATATTAGTTTCCATATTAAATTCCTCCATGTTGTTCACGAACAACTCTTATGTGAAGATTATAACAGAAACATATAAAAAAAACAACGAAATAATGAAAAACTTATCTTACCGGTCTTATAATGCTTCTGCTGCACAGATAAGTTATAAGGAAATATCCTCCATAAATAACAGCAACGAATGCGAGCGTAAGCCCTATAGACGCTGCCATTGAACTCATTCCCATAGTTGCAAGAATTATGTTAATAAATTTAATTCCAAACACAGAATGTATAAGTGCGAGAATCAGCGGAAACGCAAAGAATATTCCAATCTGCTTAAACAGCGCCATATCAATCATTCTCTCATCAACTCCAAGCTTCCTTAACATTCCATATCGTTCCTTATTGTCTGCACTATCTGACAATTCTCTCAACGCAAGAATTGCTGCACTGCTTATAAGGAATATAATTCCTAAATATAAGGCAATAAATGTAACTAATGCTCCAAGCCCGACACTGCTTTCAGCCAGGTCTATTCTGGAAATCCAGTAAATGAAGCTCTTTTTATATGATATATTTTTCATTAAATTGTCTAACTGTGTTTCAATAGAATATCTTTCTTCCTTAGTGTCTGCCCTATAGTCAGCACTAAGCCCCATACTGCGTACCTGCTGTGGTTTTACCGCATTATCAGGCACAACAAGAATCCCATCATTCATATTCTGAACACCAATCTGTACAAAACCATCCTTGCATTCATTATATCTTGGTTTATACTCTTTTCCATTGACAGATAATATAATTCCTTTCTTTAATGCCTGATTCCTAATCATAACCATATTCTTATAATCTGCCACTATAATATATTCATCGTCATTAAGTTCATACGTACTATTACCATACAGCCTTGCAACAGAATTATAATCGCTAATAGTCATTACCGGCATAATAGCCTCTGCAATAAAGTGATAATCATCTGTATAAACATCCCCTAATGTATCTTTAACTTTCAATCCGGTGTTGTATATATTATATTCTGTAACATTTTTAAAATACTTCTGCGCATCAAATCCACTGTTATTAAGCGTTTCTATTATACTTAATTTGGAATCTTCCAGCATTTCCCTGTCTTCTTCATTCATATCCTGTGCTGTCTCATATGCCTCACTCATCGCATCATATGAATATTTTGCAAGCTGTACATCAACAGGACACATACTGTCCAGATCCTTTGAAAGCGAATCCTTCATTGAAAGTGCTGCAGAAAGCACGCTTATTGTGATAAACAGCATGATACATATAACAGTTGTCGAGAATACAGTAGTGTTAATCTTGCTGCAGAACTGCCTTAACACAAAGCTGTTCACACCTTTATAATACACACTCTTAATACTTGTGAATATTCTTATCATAAAACCTGAGACTGACCAGAATATTAAAAATGTAGCGACACAGCCAAGTGCAATAGGAACGCCTATTTTATTAATGATATTTATTGACTTAACACCCCTTGTAACCATCCAGTATGCATAAGAAAGAATACCAACACCTATGACGAATACTATTGTGCAGACAACCGGGTTCTTCATGGTAACCTTCTCAGTTTTCTTACCTGCATTGAGAAGATCAATAAGCTTACATCTGCTGATACTGAATGTGTTAAATATCATAACTAACACATACATAATTGCAAAATATATTAAAGTCTTGACGCATGCCTTCATTGAGAATATGAATTTAAACTTAGTCATATCAGCATCAAACATATTAGCAACAATCACGCTCATAAACTGTGAAAGGATTGTACCAATAACAAGCCCTGCCACAAGTGAAACAATGCCGATAAGCAGTGTCTCAAAGAAAAGAATCACTGAAATCTTTCTCTTGCTCATTCCAAGTGTAAGATATATGCCAAACTCCTTATTACGTCTTTTAATAAGAAAACGGCTTGCATATATAATCAGAAATCCAAGTATGCACGATACGAATACGCTCACGCCTGAAAGCATGTCATTCATCAGTTTTATAATATCCATCACATTTGCTCTTACATCAAGCATAACGCTCTGGCTGTCAATTGCATTAAACACATAAAATATTGCAACACCAAGAATAAGAGTGAAGAAATAGACGGTATAATCCTTTAAACTCTTCCTGATGTTCTTTAAAGATATCTTAAAGAGCATTATTAAGGTCGCCTCCTAACAATGTCACAACATCAATGATTTTATCAAAAAATTCTTTTCTTGTAGATTCACCTCTGCGTATCTCATTAAAGATTTTACCGTCCTTGATAAATATCACTCTGCCTGCGTAGCTTGCAGTAAATGCGTCATGTGTTACCATAAGAATTGTTGCCAAAAGCTCAGTATTAAGAAAATTAAAGCTCTCAAGTAACATCCTTGATGACCTTGAATCAAGTGCTCCTGTAGGCTCATCAGCAAGAATAAGCTTTGGATTAGTAATAATGGCTCTTGCACTTGCCACTCTCTGCTTCTGTCCGCCTGACATCTGATAAGGATATTTGTTTAATACATCTTCAATACCAAGCTCTCTTGCAGTCTGTCTTACTCTTAATTCAATCTCCCTTGCCGGAACATTCTGTATAGAAAGTGCCAGTGCAATATTTTCAAATGCTGTTAAAGTATCAAGAAGATTAAAGTCCTGAAAGATAAAGCCTAACTCCTCTCTTCTGAACTTGTTAAGCTTATTACCCTTTAACTGGGTAATTTCATTGTCCCCGACATATATCTTACCTGTAGTCACCTTATCAAGTGTTGATATACAGTTAAGAAGAGTCGTCTTTCCTGAACCGCTCGCTCCCATTATAGAAACGAATTCTCCCTTTCCAACCTCAAACGAAATATTGTCAATCGCTTTGGTAAGACTTGATTTGTTTCCATAATACTTTTCAATGTTATCAATCTTAAGTATTGTTTCCATAATAATTAATTCCTTTCATATAGATTAATTATGTTTTACCACTTAACTAATCCGGTGTCGTTTGTTCAATATTACGGAACATTACAATTTTGTAACATTACTCCGGTACTATGTAATGAAACTATTAACAGGTTTTATTAATAATTCTGCCATCTGATATCTCTATTATCTCATCAGATAACTGGTCAAGTTCTTCCTTGTCATGGCATGCAATAATTATAACCGCATCTCTTTTCTTCTGTTCATCTAATATATCATGAACCTTCTCAACACTTACCTCATCAAGTGCATTAATCGGTTCATCAAGAATGATTATATCAGGGTTTTCCATAACTGCTGCCGCAATTCCTAACTTCTGCTTCATTCCCAGAGAATACTTTCTGTAAGTCCTCTTGTCATCCGGATCAAGTCCGATATCTTCAAGTGCCTTTCTTATCTGTTCATCACCAATTCTGTTCTGAATAGATGCCAGCACCTTAAGATTCTTAAATCCTGTATAATTACCTATAAATGCAGGATTCTCAATTAACACGCCTATACTTTCTGGAAATGAGATATCTTTTCCAAGTATCTTTCCATTAATATCAATTATTCCCGAATCCGGAGTAATAAGCCCGCATATAGCACGCATAAGCATAGTCTTTCCCGAACCGTTCTTTCCTCTTAATCCATATACCTTTCCACCTGTAAATTCCAGATTGATATCCCTTAATATTGGTGCTTTCTTAATCGTTTTATTAACATCTGTTATTTTAATATACATTTTTTAATCCTCCCTCACAAGAATATCTTTTTTATTAAATCCAATCATTCCGGCCACATACACAACAATATACACGACAAGGCATACTGCGACCGACTGCCATACCTGTATTCTCTGTGTATTATACACACTGCTTCTTACCACCATCGAATTATTTCCTATCATAATCGGATTGTTTATAAATACTGACATAACATTCCATGCCATAACTGCGAGCATGGCAATCATCGGATTCGTAAACATGGAGATTGTCATCTGAACCAGCGCTGTTACCAAAGAAACAACAACCGGCATTACAAGCATATACACTATAATCCACACATTTGCCGTATTATCCGGGACAGACTTATTACTAATCTTTTCAAAAAGCTCATAATTAACCTTCATGCTCAGGTTTCCATTGCATAATCCATATACAAATGCTGTTGCATACTGAATTGCATATACAGAAAGCACAGTCAGGCAGTTCCACAGACATTTACTGTTCCACCACAACCTTCTGCTTCTGCATTTCATAAGAAAATCAATTCCTACGCCTTCACAGTCATCATTGCAATAACTGTATATCATGAATGGAACAAGAAACTGAATCAGCATCCATACAAAAGGAAATACAATCTTTCCCTCCTTAATAATAAGAACAGGATCATAACCGCCCTGAATAAAGAATATCGTATCCATCATTCCGAATTCATGATTTCCTAATATTATCAGCACTCCGGCAAGCATAAGAACAGCGATTAAATATCTGAATCTGTCAGCATAGAAACCTCTTGCAATATCATGCCATATAACGCCTCTTATACTTTTGTTACTCATCTTCTTTTTTATATTCATAATACTCACGCTTTCTTTGAAGAATAAGACCTGCAATAATCAGAACAGCCATAATTAAAGCAGCTATGCCAAGCTTTCTGGCGCACTCTCCGGAACTATACCATGCAGCCCCGAATATAATCAGCTTATGGTAGGTAAGCGGTATAAATATATCTACTCCTGCAAATATAATAACAGCCACACCTGATATAACATCTGACGAAAATATTATTTCAAATATAATTCCTATAAAACATGTTATCGCAATCATCAAAGCCATTAATATCCAGTAAACAAACATTACCTGTATGCTTGTTACCTCACCTGCCGGCAATACATCCAGATTCATTAATTTATAACTTGAATAACTGTTCCAGTTAAAAAACACATCAAACTTAGTTGATGCATATGCAATTGCAGCCAGTTCATATATTAATGACAACACTGCCGAATACACTATCGTACAGATACTCTGCCACAGATATATTCCTGCTCTCGAACTGTATTTCAGAATTATCATTGGATCTCTGTCGCATTTCATCATTCTCTGATTACAGACAGCTGCTATAATCATCATCAGCGGAAACACATAATTCTGTGACATACAGGTCAATACATCTAATACACACGGTGTTCCCGACACATTTCTCTGTAAAGTTCTTAAGAAAACCGTAAGCAGAACTTCCTGTGAAATAACTGCTCCCGCAAGCCAGAACAACATTTCCCTGTTAACATATCTTCTTCTCAATTCATTCCACATATTATTTACCCATTCTCACATACTTACCCGGAGTTACTGAGAAATACAACTGCCATTCTTCTTTGTTCAGCTTATCAGCATTTATGCTGTGAGGAAATGATATGCTGTGGATAAGGAAAGGTACATCTACAGTAATGCTTGTCCCCTGCTCAAACTTAGAAAAATTAACATCTTTGTTAATATCTCTTATATAATCATTAGATATTCCCTGTGAGAAAGCTCCCGATGCCAGTCTGATATCTGCATAAGGAAATCCTTTCATCTCTCCCGTTATATCTAAAGTACATTGCGCAACCATAACGTATATTTCATCCTGTGTATCACTTCTGTCTTTTCGTTTATCAATTCCATACTCATTCATAAAATCATCAATTGACATAACCTTATAGCTATTAACACAAGCCGAATATCCGCTAAGTTCAACCTGTTCATTAATCTCATATTCAGTAACACTTCCCTGTGGATACATATTATTGACTTTAACTATATAGAACGCTGCCACTCCCGCCAATATACATACTAACGCTATTATTAATATTTTCTTCTTCATATCAGATTGCATCCTTTCTTCTGCTTCGTACAAAATACGATACTGTTATCAGCACTATTAACATCACCATATCAATTATCATAAATTTCAGTTCAGAATAACGAAGTTTTGATGCTGTCAGATATTCCATAGGACCGTCTCTTCCAATAGATGAACAAACAATATAATAAAAGAAATACATCATGAATGGTGTAAGTGCGACCATAAACCTGTTATTTACAAGGTCTGCAAATATGTATGCAATACAGTTAATAAGTCCAAATCCCACAAATGCAAATAAAAATACTATAACAGCCATTGCAAACGGTGCTTTAAAAAATAAATCTCCAAAAACTGACAGTTTTGAAAAATTAAACTGTGAACTAACCGATTCAGGCTTAAAAGCCGGCAAAATCATAGCTGTCACAACAAATGATATAACAAGCGGAAAGCTTGCCACAAAACCTCCTACTATAAACTGGGCAAAAAGCTTCGCTTTGTAATACTTCTTTTTATCAATTCTTGTAAATATATTATTAACATAATGCTTTTTCACATCCATCAATATGCTTATAGAATATGGCAATGCTGTCAGCAGCGGCATAATAAAGTAATAAAGAAATACATAAGACCCCGGTCTTACTCCCATCCACTTCATATACAGTCCCGGAAGCTGTATACCGCTGTATTTCCCCATCTCAAGCAGTTTATCTAATGTTTTTCTTGCAGGAATAATCTCGTTCCATATATTAAATCCAACAATAACTAATCCTATTACTACAGATATTATAAGCATCTTATTCTTAAATGCTCTTTCCAATTCTATTTTAATTAATTTATTCATTTTCTCCTCCTGGTTCATGTATGATTGCTAACGGTCCTATAAATGGTGAATTTCTCAGATGAAAATTCAATGCAATTATGTCATTCTCGACTTCTTCATCTGTAAATATACAATATAATATTAAATTTTTTGTTTCTCCTTTTTCAAAGCTTAAATTCGTTTTTCCAATTTTATTGGCTTCTGCATCTGAACCAACCGTTTCAGAATTTTTAATAGGTTCAAATGTTCCATCGTCATTCAAACTATCTATAAACCATGAAGTCTGGAAAACATTATAATCATCATCCACATCATTATCATTAATATCTTTAGTTAATTCTAATTCGATAGCTGCATAGAAATAATCTGATATAAAATTATTATTATCATCCATGCTGTCTTTCTTATTTGTCAAACCATAATCAATCCTATTTATATCAAAATCACACTGTCTTGATATTCTGCAATCTTTGACTCTTACATGATATACATTATATGTAGTCCTGTCGTTTTCATTATACTTACGATTTATGTCTATTTCTCTCCTTATTTCAAACTCTTCCCCATACCCAGCAACTTCTATTCCTTGATAAGGTTTACTTTCTGTAGAATCATTTTTTACATTTTCTGCTGACTTTTCAGTCTCTGCCTGATTTGTTGCAAGTGTAGGCATTTCTTTCGTCAGCTTATCTAGCGTACCATTCTTAACCCCTATTAGAATTGCCAATAATAATACTGCTATAACGAATATACTTATTACTGCACTCTTTAATCTTTTTTTCATAATATTTCCTTTTCAAATCAAGAGATTGTATATCCATTATCTGATATACAACCTCTTTTTACAAACAACTTAATCAGACTTTAAACACTATCTGGACTCCATAAAAACTCAACTGAATATTCAGTTCCTGTATTACTCTCACACTTCATTGCAGCTCCATTATATCCGTTTTCCTTGACATAATTGTACATCCATATCTCATTACCTGGAAAAACATCATAATCAATCAAATCAAAATCCTCATAATAATTATGAGAATGATTACCATCTGAACCAACAAGTGTTGCATTAAATGAATAGCCATTGGATGCACTTTTTCCTTTTATGTATCCACAAGATGTATCTTCTTTATCTCTTCCTTCAGTATAATTCAGATAATTACCTGAAACCTCATCAAATGACATACGTGCATAATGATCTGTGCAATTATTAGCCCACACTACACCACCACCAATTGACATTACCATTGCTCCTGCTGCAACTATTGTTGTCAGCTTTCATGTTAGTTTCTTTAAATCCATAAAGAAATCCTCCTTTGATTTTAATCAGATACATAAGTACCTGTCTGCTTCAATGTATCTTTTATATTTATCAATTTCAATAGTCCATGCACAAGCGGTCGTTTTTTGACACAAGTGGTAAATATTTTATGAAAATGCCCTATCTAATTTGCCTCTGGTTCATGTACGATTGCTAATGTTCCTTTATCCGGTGACCCATAAATATGAAAATCTATTGCTAATGTTTCATTTTCAAATTCTTCGTCAGTTATTAGAAAATACAATGTTATTGTTTTAGTTTCTCCTTTTTCAAAATATACATTTCCATGCTTATCAAGTACATCTGAACCAACAGCTCCACTATTACTAATACGCTGTAATATTCCATCACTATCTATTTTCCCTATAAACCATACTGTCTTAAACGAACTAATTTCTCCATCTGGAGGTACATCATGATCATTAATATCTTTGTTAACATTTAATTTCACAGTTACATAATAATAGTCTGATATGAAATTATTATTATCATCCATGCTGTCTTTTTTATTTGTCAAACCATAATCAATCCTTTTTATATCAAAATCACATTCTCTTGATATATCTACTGACTTTACGGTTACATTGAAAACATTATATGTATCTCTATTATTTTCATCATATCCATATCTTATATCCCAATCTATTAATTCAAACTCCTGTCCTATATTTACTATATCTCTTTTTCTAGAATTTCTTACCCTAGAAGAGTTACTGCTTTCATTTTTTTCAGACTCATTTTCTGCTGACTTCTCTGTCTCTACATGACTTGTTGCAAGTGTCGGCATTTCTTTTGTTAACTTATCTATTGCTCCATTCTTAACCCCTATTAGAATTGACAACAACAATACTGCTATAATGCCTATACTAATTACTGCACTTTTTATTTTCTTCTTCATATCTGCTCCTTATACTAAAAAGACTGTACATTGAATTTCATCAACGTACAGTCTTAATGTAATTCCCTATTCACTTGTTTTCAATAGCATATGCACAAGCGGTCGTTTTTTGACACAAGTGGTAATTATTCTTTATCTTTCTTAACATATTTGGTTGAAAGGAATATATGACATGTTACTTTTCCATCCTTTTCCTCATACCTGATTTCCCCATTATATTTGGCAACAATATCCCTTATGCTCTTCGTACCAATTCCATGATTATTCTTATCAAGCTTAGTAGTCAGGAACGGATTCTTTCTGTTAAGAAATGTTTCTTTAACAGGATTTTCCACATCCATGAATATTCCACCTCTGCTTGTTATCTCAACATTGACATACGGATCACTGCATTTTGCTGCTGCCTCGATTGCATTATCAATTACATTTCCGGCAAGAATACACATATCTATATCGTCAATCAGTCCAACCTGACCAAGTACCATACATGTAAATGCTATATTCTGCTTTTCACATTTATCATTCTTATCATTGAGAATATAGTTGAGCGTTCTATTATCACAGTATTTTCTATAAGCATATGAATTAATTTTCTCACTCATTATATTCTTTAAGAAATCTTCTGCCTTATCATAATTGTTGTCATCCATATAACCAATTACAGAAGTCAGGCACTGCTTAAGGTCGTGTCTTAACTTTCTGCTCTCTTCATACATTTTTTGGACACGTTCAACCTCAAACTGTTCGTTAGCATATTCCGTTCTTTTATTAATCTCCTCAGTCCTATTAAAATAATCCTGCATCCAATGTCCGATTATTTCAAATGTTAAAACTGTCACAATTAATATTCCAGCGGTTTCTACACCATAGTTATATGTATCATATATACCTGTTCCAAAGAATAATCCTGCCAGCACTGAACTTACGCATATCTGTATGAACATCATTTCCAGATTATCCAATTCCCTGTATTTTATAATTACTGCAGACAGATAGACTACAAACATATATAATTCCACAACCAGATATACTATACATATTGCTATTATATCAGCCTGATTAGCAGATAATATGGCTATTCCGATACAATTTATCAGAGATATTTCCAGTATTACCTTAATTGTTATCTGTTCTATATACTGTACAATCAGAATCGCGATAATAATCATAAGTTCCATTATCACCCATGAGTTGATTCCATAATATGTCATTATATAGACTGCTGCCCCTGCACCCACTAACAGAACCATCTTAATCACATGTATTATATTATCTCCCATCAGCTTCCTTATCTTATCCATAATAAATATTACACCTGTATTCATTACACACAGGAATACACATGTAAGCACTATATTGATTATATCCATCATACCTGTTTCCTACCTGTTATTATCAAACATGAATTTTCTGTATTCTTCTATGACATCTTTCTTCCTGCGCCTGCTTATAGGAACACGCTCGTTATTATACATTACAAATACATCGTTATCTTCATCAATGCTCTTAATATATTTCATATTAATAAGCACCCCCTTGCTTGACTGCACAAATCCATATTTTTCAAGCTCTGCAACATGCTTACTGTATGAATCTGCCAATAATATTTCTCCTTTAAGACTTTTGACACATATCTTTCTTTTCTGCGTTGCAATTGAAACAACCCTGTCTACATAGAATTTCTCTCCACCCAGTTCTATTACCTGTCTCATCTTTATCAGTTTATCAACTATCTTTACCATCATTCTTGTAAATTCACGGTCAAATCTGTCTTTAACTATATACCCAAGCGGTCTGAATCTGAATGCTTCATAAACCAGATTCTCATGAGATGTAACAAATATTATAATTGCGTCATTATTCATTAATACTATCTGTTCCGCAATATCAAATCCATTCTCATCGCCCAGTTCAAGGTCAAGAAATACCATATCATAAGCATTGTCTGAATAATTACTAATAATTGTCTGACCGTCATTGTAGATATCCACCTGACAATCTTCTCCCTGAAAATACTGCTTAAATACATCTTTTATAGTCGTCCGTTCCTTCTCACAGAACTCTCTGTTGTCATCACATACTGCCACTTTCATTGCTGTCTGTTATCTCCTTATAGAAATCATTCTTATAAAATGTAATCTTCACCCGTGTATATTCGCCCTTAACTGACTCAATGCTTACCTTAGAGCCTAATTTGTCACACAGCTTCTTTACAATATAAAGCCCCATTCCTGTCGCTTTGGAGTACTCATGCCCGTTCTCCCCTGTAAATGACTTGTCAAATACTCTCGGTAAATCAGACGCATTTATACCAATTCCATTATCCAGTATTTCAAGAACAATACATTTCTTATCCTCTGCTGCCGAAATCTTAATATACGACTCCGCCTTTGTCTTATCCTTGTACTTTATGCTGTTATTCACTATCTGGTTAAGCATGAATTCCATCCACTTTGCGTCTGTAAGAACAATCTTGTCTGCATTGCTCACTTCAAATGTTATGTTATTCTCTAACAAATCATCCTTATTCTTTAATGCTACATTACTTATAATCTTAGACAGTCTGGCATCGTTAATTATATAGTCTTTTTCTGCATTTTCGCTTCTCACATAATAAAGAATCTGCTCAATATAGTTATTAATCCTGCGAACCTGCGTATTCATCCTGTCCGCAAATTCTTTATCACATTTATCCATGTTATTATGAAGCATGAGTGTAAGTGAGGCTATCGGTAGTTTTATCTCATGAATCCACATTTCAACATACTCTTTGAACTGCTCCATTCCCAGCCTGTATCGTTTAACATTCTCCGTCATCGACCTGTCTATGTCACTCACAGAATCATAGAAAATCTGCCCTTCATAGAAAGCCGGCCTGACAAGTGTCTCTGTAATAAGATATTTTTCTTCAAGTGCAGCTATGTTTGCCTCCAGTTCGTCATAGAACTTCTTTCTGTGGTAATAATCTGCCAGCACAACTGCAATATAGCATATTATCATTATACATATTTCTGCGATTATCAACTGGACAGACACCTTGAATGCCGCCATCATAAGTACGCTTATGATAAGCATTGCCACAAATATGCACATTGAATACAGTCTGTCTTTAATATATTTTCCTGACTTCATACGAGAATATATCCCTGTCCCTTTCTTGTCTCAATAACATCTTCCAGACCAATATCTTTAAATCTGCCTCTTAATCTGCTTATATTCACAGTCAGTGCATTGTCATTAAGATACTCCTCATTGTTCCACAGCTCAGTCATAAGCTCATCTCTTGAAACTATATGCTCCCTGTGTGATAACAGATACATGAATATTGTCATTTCATTTTTAGTAAGAGTTATCTCATCATCCTTATACTTAATAACACCCTTGTGCGGAAGTATTTCCATTCCACGGTAAGCTGTTGTATTATCTGACTTCGCGCCAATCCTCTTAAATACTGCATTAATTCTTAAGAGCAGTATTGTAGGATTATATGGCTTGGTTATATAATCGTCTGCCCCATAGCTCATGGAAAGCACCTCGTCAGCCTCGGAATCCCTGCTTGTAACCATAATTACCGGCACATCTGATTTACTCCTTAACTGCTGTAAAAGCATTTCCCCATTCATATACGGAATATTGATATCAAGCAGTACCAGGTCAGGCTCTGCAGCAATAATACTGTCACATGCATTTTTAAAATCAGTCAGTACAACCGCTTCATACCCTGAATTTTCCAGCAGTTCCTTAAGCTCCCTGCTTATATCTTTATCATCTTCAACAATCAGAATTCTGTTCATTATAAGTTCCTCACTGCATTTTGATATAAATGTATTGTAAACTGTTTCACTAAAAAAAGACAGAGAAAACTCAAAAAGGTTTCTCTGTCTTGTTATAAAATATAATGTATTTTCTGGTCTGCATCAGCTTTCCGCATCCTGTTAGGAGCTTTGGTTTCTGCAACTTCTGCATATCGTTAGAAGCTGTGGCCTCCGCCACTTCCTCCACCACCGCCGGATGAGCCTCCTCCTCCGCCACCACCACCGCCTGACGAACCGCCAGAACTTGATTCCTGTGGAGAATATGTTTTTGTCTGATGTGTAAATACAACATTACAGTTGTTAAATGATCTGTACTCAAAAATTCCATTCATAAGGCTCTTTGTTGATGCCTTCTTTTTTGATGAATACACACGAACAATAATATAATTAATGACAACTGCAATAACAACCGCAAGCAGTGCATTACTTATATATTTCATTGGCTGTGAGATTCTTCTGCCCTGAAGCAGTGTATATTCCTGCTCATACACCTTTAATGCACAATTAAAATAATCCTTATCAGATGCATATGTATATACATTATCTGTAATTGTCTCTGCATATGACTTGTTAATTGTCCTGTTAATAGCACCATTGCTATGTATCCATATATTTCTGTTATCCATATCAATAACAAATATCGTTCCGCTCTCAGAACCATATTTTTCTCTGTATAAAGACTTAATATAATTCTCTGTTGAAGTGCTGTTATAGTTTATAGAGTTAAACATAACATTGCCATATTTAGTGATAAGCTTCATTTCCTCTAAAAGCAGGCTTTTCTCTGAATCTGACAAAAGATACGCATCATCAACAATGACTGCCTCATAACCGGTATCCGGATTGACATAACGCTTATCGGCATAATCTGTATCTGCATACGCACTTCTTTGTCCAGTCAGTATTATACTTACCAACGCTACAAGAAAGGTTAATAAAAATGTAATCTTTTTACGCATTATCATTACCTCCCTTGTAATTATCAAACTGTGGCAGTCTTCTTGTTGCAAGCACATTGTAATATTTAATCAGTTCAACCAGTGTAAACATTAATGCAATCAGCACAAATATAACTGCGCCATAATAATACAGGTCAGACACAGGATTAATTATAAGAATCACAGTTGAAATTCCCATTGCAACAAGCGCACCGAAGCTTCCCGGCACAGCCTTGCCTCCTGACACCTCTTTATATGTCTTTTTACTAGTAATCGTTACAACAACACCTGCAACAAAACATGCAGCACTTATAAAGAAAGAAAAACCACTTGAAAAAAACATATCAAAAATTGAAAGTACAAACATGAAATTAGGAACTGCAAAAATAAATATTGCAAATATTACTACAGCTTTCAATAATGATGAATTCCTGTCTTTTTTATCTTTATTAATTCTGTTAATTCTTGCATTGTTTCTGCCATCAGCCATCTGCTGTGCCAGATTATTGTTATCTGCTTTAGCATCTTTTCCATATTTTCGGTTAGAAAGCTTGGATTCTTCCCATGAGCCTCTGTCGTCAAGCTTCTGATCCCGTCTCTTAATCTTACCAAGTTCAAATACATACAATATAATTGTAATCAAAGCTATTATTGCTGCAATTGTAAGTGTTACCTTTGGTCTTAATGTAAAGAACATATTAAGCAGTATAAATATCGGAGCTGCCAGAATCACTGAACCTGCAAAATATTTGCCAATTGATACAGGTAAATCTGCTGATACTTTTCCAGTCTGGCCATTCACTGTTGCATAAGCAACCCTGTCCCTGTTTCTATATGACAGGAACCACACCGGATACAACGTTCTGTCAATCGTTTCTATTTTTGAGTTACATTTGGAATTAATTGTACTCTCTGATTCATGAAGTGACACCCCGCCTAAAGGAATATTATGCTTGACATAGTCATATGTTTCCTCTCCAGCCATATCAAGTGCATCATTCATATAAACATCACATCCGACATCCGCCGTATCTGCATAAAATCCACTAAGAAATGCCGGCGTAAATCCAGCCATATTCTTAACATCAAAAGGTGCAATTGCCTCACTTATATTATCATCAAATGAAGATGACGCATCAAAAGATATTCCTTTATACTGACAGTCCATATCACCCTTAATATCATAATGATCAGTATAAATGTAATCTCCATGTCTTGTGCTTTTCTCACCCTTTAATACAACAGGACCCTTTTGCGTTACATGATAAGCCCAATAAGGCATATAAATGCCCCTGAAACCATCAATGTATTTTTCATCCTTTAATTCTTTGGGTGCAAACCATGCACGTTTCATCATCTTTTTATATTCATTCTTACAATCCTGCTTGTTTTTACTGAATGGAATAATATATCCTGGACGAAGCTGCTTTGAAATCCTGCTTTCCAGAACCGTAGATGCACCACAGAAGCTGCAGAAATTAGCAATAGTATTATCGGTACTCATAATCTCTCCACCACACTGTGGACACTTAAAAACAGTAACATCATATTCCGTACTTTCTTCAGCAGAATTACCTTCGCCAAGATTATATGGATTATAATGTGTATTACAATGCTCACATAGCATCGACTGTGACGGTATATCGAAAACAAGTCTTCCGCCACAATTAGGACACTGATACATACATTCTCTCCCCTCATATGTATTAACTTTATTCAAAGTCTTACTAATTGTAACACCTATTAATATTCTTTTCAAACCCACATTAGTACTAAATACAGGCAATAAAAAAGCAGGTCTTACGACCTGCCAATATACATATATCTATCAGATTGCTCTTTCAAAACTGCACATTAAAACTCTTTCATCCGATTACTCTTAAGA
>OIZF01000176.1_pt1 | contig 46323 bp, 38 predicted proteins | sample 1588471 | NCBI WGS metagenome assembly OIZF01 (sample SAMN03283279) | human gut metagenome | biome: human-associated habitat; material: feces | host: Homo sapiens | place: Peru | collected 2012
TTGCAAAGCGCAAGCGTGCAAATTCGTGGCAATCCAAAGGTAAATTTGCGTTTAATTTATAGATTGCCACGCTTTGCTTTCGCAAAGCTCGCAATGACGGACAAAGAAAACGCATTTTGTCATTTTACAATGATGGCACACCCTTGTCATTTTGAGCCTTTTGTAAAAAGGCGAAAAATCCATAAAATTTAAGATATGCTTTAAATGTAAGATGAAAAATCCATACTTTAATGTAAATTTGCACTTTAAATTCGTGGATACTTCACTTTGCTACGCAAAGTTCAGTATGACAAGGGAAAACAAATCGGTAAGACAAGACAAGTCAGTATGACAAGGTTGATTTTGCGAACTTTGTTGCAAGATATAGAAAAATGCTACGATAAAAACGAAAATCCATTTTCAAAAAGGTGCAAAACACATTTGCCATTACCTTTGTGAAATGACAAAGCACGCTTTTAATCAAGCATTGCAAAATAGCAAAACGCGCTTTTATTTAATCACTGCGAGCAAACTTTGGCAAGTGTAGCATATAACAAAGCTTTCTCCCCTGCAAAAGCTCGTGGTTGTAAGTAAAAACTTACGGCACATATCAAGTGGCAAATCCACACCTTAACCCAAATTTGCCACATTTTATCCCAAAATTCAGCCCAAATTTAAGTAAATCTCACAAATAATTTTCAAAACAAACCACAAAATCATCAAAAATTCAGCCCCGCAAGCAAAATTTAAGAATTTTCGCTATAATCACACAAATTTTTTGCTTTGAGCGAAAACGAAAGGCTTATTTGAGTATGTTTGAGAGTGTTTTAGTTTCATTAGTGCCTATTTCTTTGGTGTTTGAGTTGTGTGCTTTGGCGCTTAGCTTTTATTTAAAGGACAGCCGCATTTTTTTTATCGTGCTGTCAATGCTTTGCGCCCGCCTTACCTACTTGTTCGCCCCATTTTACCAAGCGCATTTGTTTGTGAGTTTGTTTTTACCCCTTGTTTTCGTGCTTTTTGTGGTGCTGAAAAAAAGCGTTTTGGTTTTTGAGAAAAAAAGCCTAGTCAAGCTTGCCGTGCTTGTTTTTGTGGGGATTTTGGGATTTGTTTTGTGTAAAAGCACCGATTTTAACGCAAGTATGAGCGAAAAATTTTTTGACATAGCCCTTTTTACGCCCATCAGCCAAGTGAGTTTTGTGTTTTTGGTAGCAGAATTTGCCTTTTTGCTTTTTTGGGGCGCGTTTAAGGGCGAACTGCACTTTGGCGTGGCTTTTGGGTTAAGTTTTTTGCAGTTTTGCTTTGAGAGTGTGCAAAAAGTGGGATTTTTTGAATTTGGGGCTTTGTTTTTCGTGCTTTATCTTGTGTATCACACTTACAAAAGCCTGTATTTTGATACTTTCACAAAGTTACCTAACCAAAAAGCCCTAAAACGCAAGCTTTTAGGATTTACAAGCTGCTATCTTGGGGCTTTGCGCGTGAGTGGTTTTGAGCATTTAGAGCCAAAGGACGAGAAAATTTTGTTTAAAAAAATCGGCAAAATTCTGCGAAAACAAGCTAAAAATGTCAAGGTTTTTCGCGTAGATGATGATTTTATTTTTGTCTTTGAAAAGCTTGATGAGAGCGTGGCTAGGGAGTTTTTACGCACGCTTAAAAATGGCTTTGAAAATACAAATTCTTGGCTTAAAAACAAGGCATTAAGCCTTAAAATCGCTAGCGCTTTGATAGAAAGTAAGGAAAAATTTGATGAGAATTTAAACGCCATAAAAGAAGCCCTAGCCCCGATAAAAAGGGTTTAAAATGTGTAAATTTGAAACTCTGCCCTAAAAAATCGCTAAAAAATTTAAGATTTTAGCAAAAAAGGGCGAATTTTGGAGTAAAATTCAACGAAAAAGCATTTCACACGACAAATGCCGCAAAAGCAGGCAAAAAGGGAGCGCAAATGAACACTTACAAGGTAAAATACGCTGCGGGTTTTGGGCATAACACGCAAAACCACAAGGGCTTTGGACCCACGATTTACATAGAAGAAAGCGTGGAGTATAAGAGCGACAAGGACTATTTTGACTATGTGGATTTTTACAAAGCCCACTCAAAGCCCGATGACACCTACTTTCACATATCGTGGCTCGAAGACAGACCCCTAAGCGAGCGCGAAATCGCCAGCCGCAACGCTTACAGAGTGCTGCGAGACGAGTGCTGCGAAAAGGCGAAAAAAGAATTCATCAAAAACAAAGAGCCAGAAGCCGAGCATCACCCAACGCACGGGGATTGAGTGCGAATTTGACTTTGTGGGGCAAAGGCGCAAGTTTTGTGCTTGGCTTTGTGAGCTGTTTTTAAAACGGCGCGATTTTTGCCCATCGTTGTGAGTAAATTTTTAATAAAATTTCGCGTAATGTGCTATCATTGCGAGCTTTGCGAAAACAAGCATAAGAAAGTTTTTGTGCTTGTTTATAAAAAAAAGCAAATTTATCACAAAAAATGCAAGCGTGTAAATTTGTAGCGAGCCTTTAAGTGGCAAAATCGCCCCTAAATTTATCTTAAATTCGCTCAATTTTAAGGCGCAAACTTTGTTTGCAAATCACAAGCCTTTTAAATTTCAAATTTAGCAGCCCTTGCAAAATGTTTGTAAATTAAAAAGCCCATTAAAGCCACAAAAATTCAGCATTTTCACAAAAACCCTTGACATTTGGTGTATTTGTGCTATAATGGTGGCTCGTAATGATGAAAGGCAAGGAATGCTAGGCAACACAAACACGCTCATCAGGGTGCGGGCGGATTTTTTTAAGGACAAAAATCAAGTCGCTTTTAAGGCGCAAGATGCCACTTACAAGACAAAAAAGGCGCAAGATTTCAAGCTAACTCCCACAAATGCGGACGCCACAAGAAACGCATTGCGATTTTTTGATGATGAAAAGCAAGTATCCATCAGCGTGAGCGACAAAACGCTGAATTTTTTGCAAAAGCACTTTTACAGCGGCAATTTTATCGCACTTAAAGACGGCTCTACTGCGTTAAGAGGCGATGTGGCGGTGTTTGTCGAGGGTTGGTATAAGGATATAATGTATAACAGGGGCTTTTTAGCAAGCAACCTTAACGCAAACGCTAGCATTGAGGGCGCAACCGAACACATAGGCTTTAAAAGCTCTATTTCTACGAAAAGTGAGCCTATTAAAGACGGCTCGTGGCTGGTATTTGGAGCTGGGACAAATGCTGCTTATCAAAATGGTAGTGCAAATGCTGGCAAAATCAGCCTTGATGAGCTTATGGACAAAACCCTGCAAAGCGACAAGAACCGCAACGGCGAAATCACCTTTCTTGAAGCCTATGCGGGCGAGGATAAGCTAGCACAAGGCTATGAGAATTGGCTCAATGCCGTGATGAGAGAGCATTTTAAAAACGAAAATATCAGCATAAACACCTATGGTATCATCGCTCAGCGTTTTGCTAATGAAAGTGCGCAGGCGGTGGGGCTTTATGATGATGCTATTTTTGAAAGCTCATTATATGGTGGTTTGAGTGCTTTAAATGCGAGCAAACTTAAAAAATTAGGAAATGAGCTTAATCCAACACAAGAACAAAGCCCTACAAATGAGACTACTCAAATAAAAAAATCCCCAAAAGATGACAAAAAGGACGATGAAGAAGAGCTTTTAGCTCTTAAATACCCTGAATTTCGCTCTTTAATCAAATCAAAAGGTGCTGAAAATATCAGCGAATCGGAGTTAGAAGCACTAAGGCAAAAAAAGCAAATCATCACTTCATACCAAGCAAACACCGACAAATCAAGCCTTAAACAAGAATTTACCCAAGCTGTGTTTGAGACAAATTTTAGCGTTTGAGCTGAATTTTTTAGCGAATTTAGTGCAAAATTTAGTATTTGAATGGAATTCATTTACGAATTTAGTGTAAAATTTGGCTTTCGCATAAAAGAATTTTGTTTTACAAGCGAAATTTGCTTATGTCAAAACACAAATTTACAAAAGGAGAGTGGAATGCAGGTTTCTTACAAGACGGTAAGTTCGTTAGAGTTTGATGTTCTCACAGGTTCTTACAAACAAGTCGATAAGCAAGTCGAGGACACCAGCGGTGGCTTTGCTGACAATGCCTTTTACGAGCTTTTGATGGGCTTAAATGAGAGCGATGGCAGCAAGGGTGCTTATGAAATGGGCGATGACTCAGCTTTTAAGATGAGCGAACCATTAGAAGCAAAGAGTTTGAGCGTGTCAAATGACGAGCAGTTGTCAAGCAGGCTGTCATTAGCGGATTTAAACTCCAACCTTTACTCGCTTCGTTTCGGGCAAAATGAGAGTTTAAAGGCTATGGAAGCTGGCAAAAACAACGCAGAGCAGATTAAAAACAATCTTTTCAGCGATTTGCTCGCCGCGTTATAAGCCTTTTTAAGGGCTTATGCCGAGTTTTTGAGCAAAGTCGAGCAGGGCTTTTTGCTCGCTTTGGCTCACCTTTATGATGAGTTGAGCGTTGTTTGCGCTGAATTTTTGGCTAAATTCAAGCTTATTTTGGCGCAAATAGTGCTCCATTCTCGCAAAAACACTTAAATTCACGCTCAAATTTAGGCTTTGTTTGCATTCAAATTCAAGCAGATTTGCCTTGTCAAGTGCCGCATTTACCGCCGCGCTGTAAGCTCGCACCAGCCCGCCCGTGCCAAGCTTTATGCCCCCAAAATACCGCACCACGATGATGGCTGCGTTGATGAGCTGCGCCCCGCGCAAGACATTAAGGCAGGGCAAGCCCGAAGTGCCTTTTGGCTCGCCATCATCACTCTTGTCCTCCACGATTTGCCCAAGTTCGTTTAAATGCCGAAACGCCCACACAAAGTGCCTTGCCTTGCTATGCTCTTTTTTTAAGGCGACAAGCAGGGCTTTAAAATGCGAAAATTCACACAAATGCGCGATAAAAACGGACTTTTTGACTTCAAATTCAGCCTCAAAGTTTTGGTTTATGGTTTTCATAGTAAAATTATAAGAAAATTTGCGTTTATTTTGTAGCAATCAAGCCACATTGAACATACATTTACAAAAAATGCAAAAATTTTTGTTAAAATTCAAGCATTTTTAAGTTTAAAATGCTAAAATTTAGCTTTGTTTTTTGCGGGAATAGCTCAGGGGTAGAGCACAACCTTGCCATGGTTGGGGTCGCGAGTTCGAATCTCGTTTCCCGCTCCAAGCCCGGGTGGTGGAATGGTAGACACAAGGGACTTAAAATCCCTCGGAAATTTTTCCGTATCGGTTCAAGTCCGATTTCGGGCACCATTAAACAAAAGATTGCTGAATGCACTGCGATGATGAGCCTAGCTTGTCAAAAGTCCGTGTTTTGTATGTTTGAAACTACACTGACGCTGTGTTTTGCAATCTACAAGGCGGCATAGCCAAGCGGTAAGGCACGAGCCTGCAAAGCTCTGATCCCCGGTTCAAATCCGGGTGTCGCCTCCAAAATTTAAGCAAAGTGCTTAAATTTTAGCTTTTTGTGCTATAATTTAGCGCATTTTCGGGAGATGGCTGAGTGGTCGATAGCGGCGGTCTTGAAAACCGTTGAGGTGAGAGCCTCCGGGGGTTCGAATCCCTCTCTCCCGGCCACAACTACGCTTTCACACTCTTTTTTACCCATTCTCCATAGTTTGTAGAGATATCATCTATCTTAAAAGCGATGAATTCGGGTAGCTTGTAGCTGTGTGCTTGGTGAAGTGCCTTTTGCACGGCTTTGAGCTGCTTTTGAGTGGTGATGAAATTCAGCACATACTCTTTTTGCTCGCAAAATTTATGCTCCCAAACATAAGAACTCTCGGCTTTGCTCATTTTCGCACAGGCGATAAGTCCCTTTTCAAAGAGCTTTTGAGTGAGTTCTTTGGCTTCTTTTTTCGTAGCGATAGTGGTTTGGACAACACAAAACATAAGTTTTCCTTTCAAAAAATGTCGCCATTATAACAAATTTTTTAAAAAAGCCCAAATTTTAGGTAAATTTTTCCACAAAATTTAAACAATCCACCATAAATTTGGCTAGCTTAAATTTACAATGTCAGCAAAGTGCAAATTCAGCACCTTTTAAAAATTATTAAGTTTTAGAATAATAAACATATACACAAACGCAAGCCTTTCAAAAGCAAAAAGCGTGAATTTAAGAATAATTTAAGATAAAAATGCTAAAATGTAAATTGTGTAAAAACACAAATTTAATCAAAAAAGGAGGACAATGAAAAGGTTCTTTTTGTTGGTGCTTGCTTGCGTGAGCTTTTCGTTTGGCGAGCAAGTGTATAGCGACAAGGTGCTTTCGCTTTATTTTGACAAAAACGATGCGAAGCCTGTCGGTAGGTTACTACCCACAAATGCCTTTGAGGTGCTAAAAACGGAGGGCGACAAGGTGCTGCTTAAAATCAGCGGCTTTGTAAATCCCGCCGCACCAAGCGTGCTTTACTACAACGATAGCCAGCGCGTTATGGTGGCAGCTTTTGGCAAAAACACCCCGCCAAAACTTTTAGGCGTTGTCAAAGGACAAGGCGGCAAGTGGGACAAGGCAAGCATAGAAGTGTGGGCTGAGAAAGGCGAATTTGTGGCAAACACAGACGAAATATTTGTTCGGGCAAAAAACACTTATATGGAAAACTGCGGCATTTGCCACACTGCTCACAAAGAAAACGAATTTGGAGCAAATCAATGGCAAGCGACTTTTAACGCTATGCTTTCACGCACAGGCATAGCCAAAGAAGATAGCTGGCTTATCATCGAGTATTTACAAAAACACTCAAAAGACATACAAAAACCATAAAGGAGAAAAAATGCAAAACAGCAGACGAAAATTCTTAAAAACAGCAGCAGGGCTAAGCGTGGCACTGCCTTTGATGCCAGCACTTACAGCGTGCGGCGGAGTGGCTTCATCAGCGATGAGTTCTGGGCTTGTGCAAAACGGCTCTATCATCACAGCGGCTCACTGGGGCATTTTAAAGCTCACCATTGAAAATGGCAGAGTTGTAAAAAGCGAGCCTTGGCAAAAATTCCAAAAGACGGACAATCCGCTTTGGTATTACACCCAAGATATGATTTACAAATCTCGTGTGCGCCACGCTTATGTGCGAAAGTCCTATCTTGCAAACCCCGACAAGCCAAAGCCTGAGCTTCGTGGCAAAGAGGAATTCGTGCAAGTGCCTTATGAAGATGCCATTAAACTTGCGGCAAAAGAGCTTTTAAAAACGCGCAAACAAAAGGGCGACAACGCCATTTGCGCTGGAAGTTATGGCTGGAAATCCACAGGCAACTTTCACAACGCTCGCGTGCTTTTGCACCGCTTTATGAATGTAACGGGCGGTTTTGTGGGCGTTACGGGGGACTACTCCACGGGTGCTAGCCAAGTGATAATGCCTTATGTGGTAGGTTCTATCGAGGTTTATGAGCAACAAACTTCGTGGGACAACATTTTAGCAAATTCAAAAAATGTCGTTATTTGGGGTGCTGACCCGCTAGCGACCTTGCGTATCGCTTGGACTACTGATGACCAAAGGGCGATGAGTTACTTTGAAGAGCTACAAAAAAAGGCGCAAGCCAAAGAAATCAAAGTGATTTGCATAGACCCTGTTCGCACTCAAACGGCTAAATTTTTGAGTGCTGATTTAATCCAACCACGCCCAAATACCGATGTGGCGATGATGATGGGTATGGCAAGCCACTTAATCGCTCAAAAGAAAGTTAATCGCAACTTTATCAACACCTACACCACAGGCTTTGACAAATTTGAAGCCTATCTTAACGGCAAGGGCAGCGATAAGGTTAAAAAAACTCCACAATGGGCGAGCAAAATTTGCGGCGTGAGCGAAAAGACGATTAAGGATTTAGCTGAAACGCTTTATGATAACCCTACGATGATAATGAGCGGTTGGGGTATGCAAAGAGCGCACCACGGCGAGCAACCGCACTGGATGCTTGTAACCCTTGCTTGTATGCTTGGGCAAATCGGCACAAAGGGCGGCGGCTTTGGGCTTAGCTATCACTACTCTGGCGGCGGTGTGCCTACTTGCAAGGGCGGCGTAGTTGGCGGTATCACGGCTGGACCTGTTGGAATTTGGAAAGATGGTAAATTTCAAGGTATGCCAAAACAAACAGTCGCGCTTGGAGGTGCTGAATGGCTACAAGATGCGTCAAGTTTTTCTTTTCCGCTTGCTCGCATAGCTGAGGCGCTTTTAAATCCGGGCAAAACCCTACACACCAACGGCAAAACCATCAAATACCCCGATATGGATTTGATTTGGTGGAGCGGCGGCAACCCACTTGTGCATCATCAAGACACTAACACAAATGTCAAAGCGTGGCGCAAACCCCGCACGGTGATAGTGAATGAAATTTACTGGACACCAACAGCCAAAATGGCGGACATTGTCTTCCCTGTTACAAGTCCTTATGAGCGAGATGACATTACTATGGGTTCTGACTACTCAAACCGCTACATAGTGCCGATGAAAGCAGCCGTTGCGCCTGTTGATGAGAGTAAAGACGACTACACTATCTTTGCTGACTTGTGTAAAGAGTATGGAGAAAGCGTGTATAAAGCCTTTACTGATGGGGGCAAACAGCCTATGGACTTCATCAAAGACTACTACAACGGGGCTTTGAAACAAACACAAGCCTTTGGCGAGGCTTACGCTACGCCTATGCCAAGCTTTGAGGACTTTTGGGCGAAAAATCAGCCGTTTGAATTTGAAGCCACAGCCGAAAGTTTAGACTTTGTGCGCTTTGCGAGCTTTGTTGAAGACCCGATTTTAAACGCTTTGGGAACAGAATCAGGGTTGATTGAGATTTATTCTAAAAAAATCGAAAGCTACAAATACAACGACTGCAAGCCACACCCAACTTGGTTTGAGCCTGCTGAGTGGCTTGGCAAGGCAAGCAAGGCTGCGCCTTTTCATTTGCTGACAAATCACCCCCAAAACCGCTTACACTCTCAAATGTGCCACACTTCTTTGCGCGAAAAATACGCCGTGCAAGGTAGAGAACCCATACTCATCAACACCAAAGACGCCAAAAAACTAGGCATCAAAAGTGGCGATGTCGTGCGCGTGTTTAACAAACGCGGACAAGTGCTAGCAGGTGCAGTGGTGAGCGATGACATAATGCAAGGCGTTGTGAGACTTTGCGAGGGCGGCTGGTATGACCCTGATGAAAAAGGACTTTGCAAATACGGCAACGCAAATGTGCTGACTATGGATATACCAACTTCCAAGCTAGCAAATGGCAACTGCGCTCACACAGGGCTTGTGAATATCGAAAAATTCAAAGGCACATTGCCAGAAGTAACCGCATTTAGCGCACCAAAAGGGGCGGTTTGATTTATTGTTAAATTCGCCTTTGTGTATGCAATGCGCGTGATTGGCGAAATTTCCAAAGGCACGCACCACAAGTGCGCTAAGCTTTGAAAATTTCGCCAAAACAAACACAGCCAAACGGCAAACTGCTAGAATTTTGACTTTTGAGAGTTAAAACAAAAGCCAAATTTAAATTTAGGCGTGAAATTTACGCCATTATGAAGTTAGTTTTGCGCTTTTTATAGCGCATAAATTTAAAGCAAGGTAGCGCACAAAGCTACCTTACTCTCAATACACAAGATAAGGAAAAAAGATGAGTGTTGATAGACGAAAATTCTTAAAAGGCATAGGCTTGTCTTCATTAGCCCTTAGCTGTCCTGCGACTTTGGGCGCACTTTCTACTGAAAAGCTAAAAGGCTCGCACGCCTTTGTGCCAAGTATCTGTGAAATGTGCAGCACAAGGTGCGCTATACAAGCAAGGGTTGATGATAACGGCAAGGTTTTCATCACGGGCAATCCTTACTCCAAAGGCACAGGCGCAGCCGTTTGCGCTCGCGGAGGCGCTGGGGTAAATCAGCTCAAAGACCCAAACAGACTTGTCCGCCCCATAATGCGAGTAGGCGAAAAGGGCGAAAACAAATGGAAAGAAATCTCGTGGAGCGAAGCGTATGAATATATCGCCGCAAAACTAAACGACATAAAAGCCAAGCACGGCGCGCAAAGTGTAGCCTTTGCTTCAAAAAGTGGCTTTGAATCTGGCTTTTTAAATCAATTTGCCTACGCTTATGGCAGCCCAAATATCTTTGACCACGGCAGCACCTGTCCATCAGGTTACGCCACAGCCTTAAAAAGCGTATTTGGAGCAGGAAATTTAGCAAGAGATTTTGCTAATGCTAAATTTATGCTTAATTTTGGGCATAATGTCTTTGAAGGCATAGTCATAAGCTACGCTCGTGGCATAGCCACCGCCTTGCAAAAAGGGCTGTAAAGTTGTGTCCTTAGACCCAAGATTTTCCGTGCTTTCATCAAAGGCAAGTCAGTGGATACCCATAAAGCCCGGTGGCGACACAGCCTTTATGCTTGCTTTCGTGCATACGCTCATTTATGAAGAGCTTTACAACAAAAAATTTGTCGAAAAATACACCATAGGCTTTGACAAGCTCAAAGAAAGCGTGCGCGAATTCACGCCTGAGGCTATGTCAGCGCATTGTGATGTGCCAGCAAAAACCATCGTCTCTCTTGCAAGAGAGTGCGCTAAGGCTGCTCCTGCGGCGATTATCGACTTTGGACACCGCTCCACTTACACGCCAGAAGAAATAGAATTTCGCCGTGCCATAGCCATAGCAAACGCACTTATAGGCAACATTGAAGCAAAGGGCGGGCTGTTTTTCCCAAAAGGTGCAAGCCTTTACAACAAACTTGCAGGCGAAAAAATCGCCCCTGAAATCAAAGGCAGTGCCTTGCCAAAGATAGACGCCCCAAAAACACCACGCATTGACGGAGTAGATATAAAGGGCGGAGAATTCAGCAAAATCGCTAAAACTCGCGGAATTTATGGCAAATTCCTTGACTCTGCACTTGATGGCAATCCTTACAAGCTACACGGCATTGTGATGACGCGCTCAAATCCCGTGATGACTATCAACGACTCAAACAAGGTTGCTGAGGCTTTAAAGGCGCTTGATTTGGTTGTTTGCATTGATGTGTATTTATCAGACACCGCACAATACGCTGACATAGTGCTGCCTGAAAGCACTTATTTGGAGAGAGATGAACAATTTGTCGGCAAAAACAGCAAAAATCCGGGCTATCAAGTGCGTCAAAAAGCCGTTGAAACCATAGGCGACACAAAGCCTGTGTATCAAATAATGAAAGAACTAGCTGATAAAATGGGACTTAGCCAAGCCTTTCCTTACAAGGATATGACAGATTATCGCTTTAAACAAGCCGCAAACGAGCCAGAGGCTATGGCTGAAATTTTGGATAAGGGGCTTGTAAGCTACGGAATTCCGCTTTTAGCAAGAGACAAGGCAAGCGTGGAGCAGTTTTTAGCCAAATATCCAAATTCAAAGGAATTCATCGATGAGGACTTTGAGCTAGCCAAAGTGCTTGAATGCAAAACCACAAGCGGTAAAATCGAGCTTTTTGACGAGGAGCTTGAAGCTGCTTGCGGGCGCGGAGGGTTGCATTATAATGACCCTAAAATGAAACAAAATGATGAATTTTATTTCATTCAAGGCAAGGTTGCCGTGCATACAAACGGACACACCGCAAATGTGCCTTGGTTAAATGAGCTAATGAGCGATAATGCCGTTTGGATAAACGATAAAATCGCTAGAAGTCTAAATTTAAAGAAAAACGACCGCATTAAACTTACGAGCAAGGTAGGCGAGCAAATCGCTACGGTGCTGCCGACAAAGGGCATAAGAGAGGATACTCTTTTTGGGTATTTTGGCTTTGGGCACACAAGCGCGACTCAAAAGCTCTCTTTCAACAAAGGCGTCAATGCAAGCGCGCTTTTACCACACTCTATCTCGCCTGTATCTGGCACTGATGTGCATACCATAGGCGTTAAGATAGCAAAAATTTAGGAGGATACTATGCCAAAATATGCAATGATTTACGATGCGCAAAAGTGCATAGGCTGTCAAAGCTGCACCATAGCCTGTAAAAGCGAAAACAATGTCCCTGAGGGCTTTTTTCGCTTGCAAGTGAAAATCAAAGGTCCCTTCGGCACTTCGCCAAATTTGCACTTTAAATTTGAGCGACACTCTTGCGAAATGTGCGAAAACACGCCTTGCGTGAGCGTGTGTCCGACAAAGGCTTCTTTTGTCGATGAAAACGGCATTGTGGATATAGACCACGATAAATGTGTAGGCTGTTTATACTGCGTAGCTGCTTGTCCTTACAAGGCTCGCTATGTAAATCCCATCACCAAAACGCCTGATAAGTGCAATTTTTGCAAGCACACGCATTTGAAAATCTCAGGCGAACCAGCTTGCGTGAGCGTGTGTCCTACCGATGCGCTTGTATTTGGGGATTTAAACGCTCCAAATGATAGCATTCATCAAATTTTAGCGCAAAAACCACATTTTACGCGCAAGGCACATTTAGGAACAAAACCAAAACTTTTTGTTTTACCAGAAAACAAAGGAGGAATCAGCTATGAATGAGATTTGGGGAAGTTACGAGCTAGGGCTTGTTTGGGGTTGGGCGATTGCCCTTTATCTTTTTTTAGCGGGGCTTTCATCAGGGGCGATGATGTGCGCTTTAAGCGTTGAATGGCTTAATCCAAACAAAAAAAAGCCTTGGGACGCCTTTGTAGAAGCGGGCGTGCTTATCGCGCCTGTGGCTATTGTCGTGGGCTTGCTGATACTTGTTTTTGATTTGACAAAGCCTTTGAGCTTTTATCAGCTTTTTATCCACTACAACGCGAGTTCTGTAATGTCGCTTGGGGTGATTTTGCTGCTTTTATACACGCCTTTATGTGTGATTTATGCGATTTTGCGTTTTAGAAGCACGCTTGAAAATGGCTTTTTGGGTGCGCTCATCAAAAAATGCGCTGGAATTTTGGACTTTTTAGAAAGCAAATCCTTGTGGCTTGGAAGATTTATCTTTGTGCTTGCCGCTGGTGTGGGCGTTTATACGGGCTTTTTGCTCTCAGCCATTCAAACCTATCCGCTTTTTAATAGCCCTATTTTGCCGATACTCTTTTTGGCAAGTGGAATTTCAAGTGGGATTGCTGCTTGTATTTTCTTTGGAATTTTGTGCTTTTCAAAGGACATTTCAAAGGACAACACCAAAACCTTGCTGATGGCTGATTTGCGTGTCATACCCATAGAATTGCTTTTGCTTTGCGCCTTGTTTTTGGGGCTTTATTTTCAAGGCGGCGATAAGGCTATCATCGCAGTAGCTAGCCTAAGCAGTGGCTCGTGGGCTTTTGTCTTTTGGCTTGGTGTCATCGGACTTGGTATCGCTACGCCTACGCTTATTGCCTTAACAGCACTTAAAAACCACGCTTACAAGGTGAATTTCATCTTACTCAACTCACTTGCCGTGATGATAGGCGTGTTTGCCCTGCGTATGTTTATACTTTATGCTGGACAACTCTTATCATAGCTTAAAGCCTTGTCTCTTTGGGCAAGGCTTTAAATTTATCTTTAAAACAGCACAAAATTAAAAGCCATTTACGCCGTTTTGCTATAAATTCCACAAAAATTTGCTAAATTTAAGGGCAATCAATGCAAGGCTTTATCTTACACACGCAAAGGGTGCGTGATGAGGATTTAATCGTTTATATTTTAAGCCAAAAGGGCGTTCATAAGTGCTACCGCTTTTACGGACTACGACACGGCTTGATTTTGAGCGGTTATAAAATCGACTTTGAGCTAGAACACAGCCTTTCGTTTTTGCCACGCCTTAAAGATACCTTGCATTTGGGCTTTTCGTGGATTTTAGATAGGGACAAAATGCTGGTGTGGCAAGAGTTTGTGCGCCTTGTGTATAGGCATTTAAAAGATGTAGAAAGCTGCGAGAGCTTTTATTTTGAGCTGCTTGATGAGTGCATAAGGCGTTTTGAAAAGCAAAATCCACTGCGCGTCATCATCGATGCTTACGCGAATTTGCTTGAATTTGAAGGGAGGCTGCATAAGGATTTTACTTGCTTTGCCTGCGATGAGCGCATAAGCGGGGAGATTACCTTGCTAAGAGCCTTTTTGCCAGCGCACAAGGGTTGTGGCGTGGGCTTTGAATTTAGCGAAAAAAAGCTTAAAATTTTCTACGAGAGCAAGAACTGCTCGTGCTTTGATGATGATGAGATAAAAAATTTATTTGAGCTTGTAAAACTTGGGCTTTAATGTGCTATAATAGCGTTTTTCAAAGGGAGTAAAATGCAAAGGATAGTCATAAAGGTAGGTTCTACGAGCATTAGCGACAAAGAAAGCCTAAATTTAGAGCGAATGTGCGCACTTGTATCGCTTATAAACGAGCTTATGCGGGAAAATGAAGTGATTTTAGTTAGCTCAGCCGCCATTTCAGCGGGACGAGCCAAACTTGACATAGATAGAAAAGACCCACTCAACCGCCAAGTGCTATCTACCATAGGACAGCCTTATTTGATGAGTGCTTATAATGAAATTCTAGCCCATTTTAACAGACTTGGCGGGCAGGTGTTACTCACGGGGGCTGATTTAAGCTCCAAAAAAGCCATAGAACACACGAAAAGAGTTGTTGATGCGATGATAAAGCGAGGCATTTTGCCCATCATCAACGAAAATGACGCGCTTTCTTGCGATGAGATTATCTTTGGCGACAACGACACGCTTTCAGCCAAAGCCACACTGCACTTTGACGCACAAATGCTTGTGATTTTAAGCGATATAGATGGCTTTTATGACAAAAATCCTGCTGAATTTAAGGACGCAAAGCGTTTTGAGCGTGTTTGTTTCATCGAGCCAAATTTGCTTAAAGGCGAGGCAAAAGCAGGCAGCGAACACGGCACGGGTGGGATTGTAACCAAGCTTCGAGCAGCTGATATGCTTTTGAGGGCTGGAAAAAAAATGTTTCTCACAAGTGGTTTTGATTTAAGCGTGGCGCGGGCGTTTTTGCTTGAAAAAAAACAAAGGGGCGGCACGATTTTTACTCAAAATTAGAAATTTTCGCTATAATTTTACTCTAACTTTTTGAAATCAAACAAAGGGCATTAAAATGGAAAAAATCGGCGATATCATCGAGTCCATAGCGAACGAGAAAAATTTAAAGCTCGAAGCTGTAAGGGAAAAGGTTATCAAAGCGCTCACAAACACCGCTAAAAAGATATATGGCGAGCAGTATGAGTTTTTTGTCGAGCCTAAAAATCTGCAACTTTTTCAAAAGATACTCATCATCAGCGATGATGACGAGCGGCTTAGCGAGGATAATGAGCATTTCATCGCTTTGAGCAAGGCGCGCGAGGAAGCCCCTGATGTCGAGGTAGGCGATGAGCTGACTTATGAAGTGGTGCTTGAAAATTTGGGGCGCACAGCGGTTAATACCTTGCATAAAGAGCTAGAATACAACATTCAGCAGCTGCTTGAAGAGACGATTTTTGAGAAATACCAAAAAATGACAGGGCAAATGGTCTTTGGAAGTGTGGTGCGCGTGGATAGCGAGGACAACACCTTTGTGGAGATTGATGAAATTCGCGCCTTTTTGCCCCGCAAAAACCGCATAAAGGGCGAGAAATTCAAGGTTGGCGATGTGCTCAAAGCCGTCATTCGCCGCGTATATACCGATAAAAACGGCATTAGAATGGAGCTTTCGCGCACAAGTCCTAAATTTTTAATCGCCTTGCTTGAAGCTGAGGTGCCTGAGATAAAAGACGGGTATGTGGAGGTTTTTGCAGCGGCTAGAATCCCCGGAGAACGCGCTAAAATCGTGCTGAAATCACACAGCGCAAATGTCGATGCAGTGGGCGCAACCGTGGGGCAAAAAGGCGTGCGGATAAACGCAGTAAGCAAGGAACTACACAACGAAAATATCGATTGTATCGAGTTTTGCGAAGAGCCAGCCTTGCTCATCACCCGCGCACTTGCCCCTGCGATGATAAGCTTTGTGCGGATTGAGCGCATAAACAAGGCGCAGGGCGCTGAAAATTTAAGTTTAGCGGGCGCAAAAGATGAAAAATCGCAAGATGATTTGAATTTGGGCGAAAATTTGGCGAATTTAGACGGCAAAAGCGACTTAAATTTGCAGGATTTAGCAAAATCAAAAAACAAGGCTGACACCCCCGAAAAAAAGGCTATCGTAACGCTCAATACCGAGCAAAAGAGCAAAGCCATAGGCAAGGGCGGGATTAACATTCGCCTAGCTTCGATGCTTACGGGCTTTGAGATAGAGCTTAAAGAGCTTGGCGGCGAAAAGAGCGAGATTTCAAGCGAAGAGGCGATGAAAAATTTGCAAAATCTTTTCAAAGACTAGCGAGTAAATTTTTAAGTAAATTTTCCTTGTGGCTTTTTGCGAAAAAAGTTAAATTTCAAAGCCTTTTAAAAGTAAAATTTGCAAATTTTTCAAAAATTTGCGTGGCAACCCACAAATCTTAAAATTTGTCATACTGACTTGTCTTGTCATACCAAGCACTCTTTGTGTCATAAATTTTGTCATACTGACTTTTTTCTTGTCATACTGAACTTTGCGTAGCAAAGTGAAGTATCCATAAATTCAAAGTGTGGATTTTTCGCCTTTTTATAAAAGGCTCAAAATGACAAATTCCTTGTCATATCGCCTTACCTTGTCATACTGAGCGAAGCGAAGTATCCATAAATTTAAAGTGCAAATTTGTATTTTAAAGCGTGGATTTTTTGCCTTAAATTTTAAAGTGTATCTTAAATTTCTATGGATTTTTCGCCTTTTTGCAAAAGGCTCAAAATGACAAATCAACCTTGTCATACTGAGGCGTTAGCCGAAGTATCCACACAAAACACGAAGAACGGACTACTAAATATAGAATTTGTGGATTTTTCGCTATCGCTCAAAATGACAAATGTTTGAGATTTTTTGCTTTGCGCCTTACAAGCCGTTTTTTCTAAAAAACAGCGTAGCGAGTCAAAAAACTAAATTTCAAAGCCTTTAAATGAAATTTGCAAATTTTTTAAAAATTTTTCTCAAAATTTTGGTAAAAATTCAGCTTAAAAAGGCTATAATCTACAAATCAGTTTTAAAATTCAATTTTTTGCCCTTTGTGAGAAAGAATTTAGGAAAATTTTGAAATGTGATGAAAATTCATAAATTTAAAAAAAAGGACGAGCCTTTGAGAGCGAATTTTGCGGCTTTTGCAAATGCTTTATGTCATCTTAACGCAACGCCTTTGAGCGTGGCGGTGCTTGCGCCTTGTGCGTGGAGCGGAAATTTAGCGCGCGGTGTGGCGTGGCAAGGCGCGCTAAATTCAGTAAAGCGCAACACGGCGTGGCGTTGCAAGTTTGACAACGAAACGGCAAAGCGTGGCGACACTGCAAATTCAGCACGGGGACAATGAAGTAATGCTTGCAGGCGAAGCGGGCAAAGCGAAAATGGGGCAGTGTTTGGGCGGGGGACTTCTCTCTCTCTCTCTCTCTCGTTAGTCAGCTTTTTATTTGCAATTTATTTTGTCAATTTTTTAAATCTTTTTTGTTCGTTTTGTCATTTTGAGCCTTTGCAAAAAGGCGACCCAACGGGTTGCAAGGCGCAAGCCGCAGCAAAAAAATCCACACAAATTAAAAGAAAACTTGCCATTCTTGGATACTTCGCTAACGCTCAGTATGACAAATTCGGGCTTTTGTCTAAAAATAATGGATATTTTTACTCAAATTTTAAAGCACAAATTCAAATTTTTCACTCAAAATTTAAGGCATTTTGTAAATTCAAAGCATTGTATAAATTCAACTCATTTCATAAATTTATCTCAAATTTCAAGCCTTACACAAGGCTTTTTCATATTTTTACCCCAAATTTTTGCTCAGTGCAAACTGATAAATTTCAACACAAGGAGAAAAAATGGCAGATGAAAACACCGAGTTTGATTATTTTGAGCATTTAATAGGAGAAATGCTCAAACGCAAATTTACGGTTCAAGAGGGAGAATAGTTTGTGGAACTTGCCACAAATTCATCACTTGATGAGAAAGGCAAGGCGCGCTTGGAGGCTTTTTCAAAGCGCATAAAGGAGTATATTTTCAAGGCAATAGATGAATTTTGCTTTGCGAAATTCGCTAAAATCATACTTGAAAACGACTCCAACGAGGAGGCGTTGCTGGATAAGGAGGACGCAAATGTGCTTAATATGCAATTTGGCGGAGCGTTTATCTTGTATGTGTTTGAGCTTAATGAGGTGAATTTAATATCAAAAGCCCTGCAAGAAGAGCTTGATGAGGCTGAATTTACCACTATGCAGCAATGGCAACAAGTGCTTAAATCGCTCAATAAAGACGAACAGCTGGTTGCAATCTACAAATCCACAGAGCTTACGACTAGCGAGCGTTTGTCGCGTTTTGAAAAATGGTGGAAAGCAAACAAAACAGCCCAAGAGCTTGAAAGGATACTTGATAAAAGCAAGAAAATCATCAAATTCGTGCTTAAATCATATTCGCTAGAAAAAGCCTTGATGATACGGCGCAAAGGCTCTCAGCTTATACCGTCCAACACACAAGTGATGGCACAGACAAATGAGATAACGCATTATCAAAATGCGTCAGGCTGGTTTAAGCAAAGCTTTCAGCAAATCAAAGGCGAAATCGACAAAGCCCGCAAGGCTTATGATGAAAGCCTCCAAAAACTTTTAAATTTGCAAAAAGGAGAATAAAATGCAAGAACAAACAAACATTCCGCAAATACAAATTGAAAGTATCAAAAGCGAAAATATCGTTGATACTCTCAACAAACTCAGGCGTGGCGAGTTGAGCTTGCCAAATAGTGAGCGGCAGATACAAGAAACCGCTAATGCGCTTTCTAATGCTATCGTTCAAAAAGAGACTGAATTTGCCGCTGCTCAAATAGAAGCTGAGTTTTTAACCAAAGAAATGGATGAAGTCGAAGATGACCCGTTGCTTTCTCGCATTTTTAGTGATGGCGAAAATAAAATGGAAAAAGAGCTAAGAATGCAAAAGAAATACAACAAATTGACTGATTTCAGATTTCGCCAACAAAAAGAACTGAATGAAGCTAATAAAGCTTTTAGTGAGTTTTTGATAACGGCAAATGTTGCGATGAATGCTACAATGGTTGGTGAGTTAAGAAACGCTTTAAATGAGCAAAAAGAGGTTGTTCGTAAAAAAATTGAGGTTGAGAGAAATGCGATGAATGAGCAATTAGAGATTGTTCATAACCGACTTAGGGCTGAGGCAAATGCGGTTTCTAGTGTAAGAAATGAACTCAAAGATGCCCAAAATGCTTTACTTCTAATGGCTGAGACTGAAAAATCTGTAATAAACAGCCTTAAAAGTGCAGTTGAAGCACATATAGTAACCTTTGAAAAAGCACAAAAAACGGAGGAAGAAACCCAAAAAAATTCCCAAGAAATCCAGCGACAGCGAAAAGTTATAAACAAATTTTTTGGCTTTTTCAAGAAGCTTTTTAAGAAAGGACAAGCTGCTCAGTGATGCTTTGCCTAAGATGATAATGTCATAGAGGCGAAAGTCTAGTTTGTGTTTGCGTGCTGAATTTAGCTTGAATTCAGCACCTTGTTTTTAAGTGTTTAAAAAAAAGTGAGTAGAATTTAAGCACTTACTGAACCCAAAGTCATAACTTTGGGAAATTAAATTTTTAGGAGGATATTATGCCTTTAAAATTTGTAGTAACAGGTGCAACAACCCTTATAGCAACAGGAGTGGCATTTTATAAAAGACACTCAAACAAAAAGAAAGCACCCATTGTGTATTTGTTTGGGAAAGTGAGAGTTGGCAAGGATACTCTGCTTAGCATTTTGCTTAAAGCACGGTTTGAAAAAGAAACAAAGCAAACTACGAAGGTCCATAAAGAAGCTGTGCAAAAAATATGTGGCGAATGGCTAAAAATTTGGAACACAGGCGGGGCTGATTTGCAAAATGAAACAAACATAGAAGCCAAGCGAGAGTTAGAAAAACAAATACAAAATGGCGTTGGTGTGTATTATACTTATGTTTTTAAGGTTGATGATTATTTTAGTGATAAAAAAATGGCTGAACAAATCAAAGATGATTTGGAATCTGCTAAAACTTACAGCCGCAACAATAAGGGCTTTGAACTCGTCATTATAGGCACTCATAGAGATAAGGTAGACAAATACGAAAGCAAAATAGATGTTTTAGCAAATGAGTTAAGTCAAAAATACGGCGGTAAGTGCAAAATTTGGGATTTAACACGGGCGTGCGAACAAGGTAAGCAAGTGCAAAAAGAACTTGTTGAATTTATCACGCAAGCATAAGGATATCAATGATAACAGCAACCATACAAGGCATATCAAAAGAAAACAACCAAAAACATATAAGTGCATATAATGGCACAATCATCACAGATGAGGTTGAAAAAGAAAGAATAGCCCAGCTTTATAGGGATTGTTATGAGGTAAATTCAAACACAGAGGAATTTCGTTTGCTTAAAAATGGCAAGTTTTTTTGTGCGATTTATCACCCGCAAAAAGATGACATAGGTCGAGAGCGAACAGCCTTAATCGTCTGGGACAAGGACACTTCGCAAGAGCTAGTGCGAAAGACACTTGAAGTGATGGGAGTTGAATTTGAACGCTTTTTAAAATTGCAAAGCGAATTTGAGTCTAAAAAAAGAGTTGGAGTTATTTTTAACAAAAAAATGCTTTATATCATCAGCACCTTAGTATTAACGGCTTTGGTCGCTTATATTTTACTGAAATAAAGGAGCATAAAATGGCACAAAAATTTAAAGACAAGATTTTTATCATCAATAAAAAAATCAAAAATCATATAAAACAAATTCCAGCATATAACGATATGGCAAAGGATTTTGAGCTTGTAGATACAAGTAGCATTTATCAAAAAGGCTTTTTTAAAAGACTTTTTAACAAACCTAACATACAAGTGGTCAGCAACAACACACTTATATCCATAGATGAATACCAAAAAACAGGGCATTTGATACGAAGCGAGCTTTATTTTGATAGATATTATCCGCTTTTTGAGTATATAAATACCTCGTATGAAGAATTAGCCGCACTTATGGCAAAACTTTGCAATTTTATGGGAGATGATGTGGAATTTCGTTTTGAATTTAATGAAGAGAATTTCGACTCTGTTGAGCTAGATAAAAACACAAGTGTTAAAGCCAAAGGAAACTATAAAGGGATAAATGTCAAAGCTGATGCGAAACTCTCAAACAATTCAAAACAAGAAAAAGAATATGATAAACGGATTGATTTTAAAACGCGTGTGGCAAACGCAAAGAAAACTCCAAAAGAACTTGACAAATATGTCAAGGATAACAAAATCAATTTACGAGCCTTGCCGCATTCATTTAAAGCATTAGTCGAAACCTACATAGACAGCACTCCAAACGCTCAGATAAAAAAACTATGAAAACCAAGAAGATACCATCAGTAACGCAACAAAGTATCTTAAAATTTGCAAGGAATTTAGCTCAAAAGCTGACATTATGAACTTCCTCAAAGCTGATTTTAATTTAGAGTTAGACTCCCAGTCAAGTTGCTTGCATAGGGTTAAAACCAAGATAATATACAGCGTGATTTTTCATCAAACAAAATGTTAAATTTTCATATTTTTTTTAAATTTTTAAGTTTTTTAAAATATAATTTAAGGGCTATAAATTTTTGCCCATTACCTTTGTAAATGCTCTATTTAAGGTGCTTTTACGGGCAAATTTGACAAGGCAAAGTTGTGGCATTCTTAAATAGTTGATGAAATTTTAGAACAAAAAGCGGACAAATTTTTGTCTGTTTGAATTCAAATGCGTTTTTGGTGTGAGGGTTGAATTTATTTATGCCGAGAGTGTAGTTTTTGCAGACTTTGCTCATCATTATAAATCATTTTTTATAAAATGACGTTGCATTTAAGGTATTTTAAAAAAACTTTTATGGGTTTAGTTTTATTGTAAAGTGGAGCTTTGAAAACTCTGCTATGCTATTATCGCAAGAATTAACAAAGCTAAATTCGTGGTAACCCATCAAGAATTGAGTGTTTGCAAACAGCGCAATTCACCACTTTACAAAGGTTTTTGCCTTTTTAATCTCGCTTAAATTCAGCTCTTTTTGCTCGCCATTTTCATCACGCACGCTAATGCTTGTAGCATCCTTGTCATCGGCGTTTAGCTTGCTTTGAGCCTTTGAGATGCCCAAAATTTCGCCCACAATCTTGCTTTTATCGCTCATCACAAAAACAGCCTTTTCGCCAACGCTTAATTCAAAGTGCTGCGGCTTGATAAGTCTTCGTTCAAGCCCTGGACTGCTTACTTCAAGCGAGTATTCGCCCGCGCAAGGCGGCTTGACATCAAGTATAGGCGATAAAATTTCGCTGAGTTTAGCGCACTCTTCTAAGCTCACACCGCCTTTTTTAGCGATATACACGCGGTAGATTTTGCGCCCATTTTCGCTCACTAGCTCATCATCATAAAGGCTCACGCCCGCTTGCTCGCAAAGGGATTTTAAGTTAAATTCAAGCATTACTTTGCCTTTGAAAATACGCTAAATTTGCGTGGCAAAAGGCTATTTTAGGCATTTTTTTCCTTGTGGATTTTCTCAAAAAGCTCATCGATATGGTTTTGGTAATCAAGCCGTTCGTCAAATTTAAAGTGAAATTTAGGGCAGCGATACCAGCCCTGCTCGCTCATACAGTAGTTTTGCAAGGCGTTTGCGGCTTTTTGTAGCTTAGCCAAAATCAACTCCTGCTCGTGCGCGTTAAAAAACATTTTATCCACGAAAACAAAGGCATCATAACGCCCTTTTTTGCACTCCACATCGGTGATACAAAGGTTTCGCAACACTTCATCATCAAGGTTTGCCAAAGCTTCGGGGATAAGCTCTTTTAAAATGCTCTGCGTGCGTAGCTGCTTTATCTGGCTTTCGTTTTTCATCATCTTACCCTTTGTGCGCCATTGTAGCGAAAATTTAACAACAAAATGTTAAAAAGATAGGCGCGATTTATCGTTTTTTAACAAGAATTCAAAATAAAAGACTATAATTTGTCCTAAATTTAAGCAAAAGGCAAATGATAATGACTAAAAAAGACAGCTTAAAGCTTGGCAAATACGAGTTTAGCTCGCGGTTTATCTTGGGTTCGGGCAAATTCAGCCTTGATTTGATAAAGGCAGCTGTGGAACAAGCGGGCGCGCAGATACTTACTCTTGCTTTGAGGCGCGTAAATGCGGGCGGTGTGGAAAACATACTTGACTTTATCCCCGAAAATATCACGCTTTTACCAAACACAAGCGGCGCAAGAAACGCAGATGAGGCTTTGCGTATCGCAAGACTTGCGCGTGAGCTTTGTGATAGTGATTTGATAAAAATCGAAGTGATAAGAGATAGCAAATACCTACTGCCTGACAATTTTGAGACGATAAAAGCTGTGGAAATGCTCGCCAAAGAGGGCTTTACGCCGCTGCCCTATATGTATCCAGACCTTTATGCGGCGCGTTTGATGCGTGATGCGGGTGCGGCGGCGATTATGCCACTTGCTGCGCCCATAGGCAGCAACAAAGGCTTGCAAACAAGGGACTTTATCCAAATTTTGCTTGATGAGTTGGATTTGCCCATCATCGTAGATGCGGGGCTTGGCACGCCTGCACAAGCTTGCGAGGCTATGCAAATGGGCGTTAGCGCCGTGATGATAAACACGGCTATTGCAAATGCTGGCGACATAAGCTCTATGGCGCGGGCTTTTAGCTTAGCTGTGGAGGCTGGACGGATGGCATTTTTAGCAAAACTCGCCCCGCAAGCTGAATTTAGCCAAGCTTCATCGCCATTAACGGGCTTTTTGAGGGATTAGAGTGAAAACAAGTATTTTTGAGTATCAAAAGGGTATGAACGACATACAAAGCGACATTTTAGAGCGAGTTTTAGCCCACGCGCAAGGCTATGAGAGTGCGGAATTTGACGAAAAAAGCGTGCGTGCAGTTTTGCAAAAAGCTAGCTCACAAAGCCTTGATATATGGGATTTAAAAGTAGTTTTAAGCGAGGCGGCTGAGCCTTTTTTGGAGGATTTAGCGCACCTTGCGCAGGCAAAAACAAAAACGCATTTTGGCAACGCCATAAGCCTTTTCACTCCGCTTTATTTGAGTAACCACTGCGAGAGCAAATGCGTGTATTGTGGCTTTCAAAAGGGCAACGCCATAGCGCGAGCAAGGCTTAATGAGGCTGAAATTCACGCTGAAATGAGCGCCATTACTCAAACGGGCTTGCAAGAGATTTTGCTTTTAACAGGCGAGGGGCGCACGCACGCTAGTGTTGAGTATATAGCAAAGGCTTGTGCTATTGCAAGGCAGTATTTTAGGGTAGTTGGCGTTGAGGTGTATGTGATGAATGTAGGCGAATACGAGCTTTTGCACGAGGCAGGCTGTGATTTTGTAACCATTTATCAAGAAACTTACAACCCCCAAAAATACGAGCAAATTCACGCTTTTGGCGAAAAGCGGGTTTTTCCTTACCGCTTTAACGCGCAAGAACGCGCCTTAAAAGCTGGTATGCGTGGAGTGGGCTTTGGGGCGTTGCTTGGCATAGATGATTTTCGCAAGGACGCGCTGGCTACGGCTTTGCACGCTTGTTTTTTGCAGCAAATCTACCCGCACGCCGAGCTTTCACTCTCCGCCCCACGCCTGCGCCCGATTTTAGGCAACCGCAAAATTTCGCCACGAGAAGTAACTCAAAGTCGCTTGTTACAAGTGCTTTGCGCGTATAGGCTCTTTTTGCCTTTCGCAAATATCACTATCTCCACGCGAGAGGACGCTAACTTTCGCGACAACGCCATTAAAATCGCCGCGACAAAAATTTCAGCTGGCGTATCTGTGGGCGTTGGCGAAAGGGCTGGGACAAAAAAAGGCGATGAGCAGTTTGAAATTTCAGACTCTCGCTCAGTTAGCGAGGTGATGAGTGCGATAAAAAGGGCGAATTTACAAGCCATAATGAGCGATACCTTGTATGTGGGCTGAATTTTGGGGCGAAATTTAACAAATTTAAAGGTAAAAATGTGAATTTTAAAGCGCAAAAGCGTAAATTTAAGGGTTAAAATGTGGGACAAAAAAATCATCGCCATCAGCGATAGACAGGCTGTAAAGGGCGATTTTTTAGACTTTGTGGCAAGGCTAGGGCGAGCAAAAGTCGATGCACTCATCTTGCGCGAAAAGGATATGCGCGAAAATGATTACTACGACTTAGCAAAAGAGGTGCTTAAAATTTGCAAAAAATACAAACTTGTATGCTTTTTACACAACTTTGACAAGGTTGCATTAAAACTAAATCATCGCTATTTTCATTGTCCGCTTGACATTTTGCGAGCTGAACCACGAGTGGTGCGGTATTTTCATCTCATCGGCACTTCTATACACAGCAGTGATGAGCTTTTGGAGGCTATGGAATTTAATTGTCATTACGCGCTTTTTGGGCATATCTTTGAAACGCTGGCAAAGCCCTTGTTGCCACCGTGCGGGCTTGATATGCTCGCTCAAATTTGCGAGCAAAGCACCATTCCTATCTACGCTGTGGGCGGCATAAAGGCTGAAAATATCGCACTTCTTAAAGGTGCGAGCGTTGCTGGGGCTTGTATGAAAGGCGTTTTGACAAAGCAAACAAGCCTAAAAAGCTATATCAAGCGTTGCGCCCTTGCTTTAAATGAGTGATTACTCAGCACTTATGCTTAAACTGCCTTGCGAGCCTTTTGGGACTTGTTTTGCGCCCTTGCCGCTTTGTTTTTCATAGCGCAGCAAAAACTCTCCGCTCACTTCGACTTTGATACCTTGCTCCTCGTAGGGCTTTGCAGCTTGGGGCAACTCGGCTTTCATCAAAACGCACAAACACGCTATCATCAAAAAACGCATATTTTTCCTTTGTGAAATTATAAATTCTTTGGGTAAATCAAAGCGCACTCAAAAAAGCAAGAAAATAAATCCATTGTGAATAAATTTAAGCTATAATTGCCAAAAAAATTTTAGGTTTTAAAATGCAAAATCTCATCAAAGGTGCGCTTAAATTTATGCAAGAGGACTTTTTGGAGCATAAAAAGCTCTTTAAAGCCCTAAAAGACAGGCAAAATCCACACACGCTTTTCATCGGCTGTGCGGACTCTCGTGTCGTGCCAAATCTCATCACAGGCACGGGTCCGGGCGAGCTTTTTGTCGTGCGAAATATCGCCAACATTGTCCCGCCTTACCGCGTGAGCGAGGATTATCTGGCGACAACCTCAGCCATAGAATACGCCGTAAATTCCTTGCATATCAAAAACATAGTCGTGTGCGGACACAGCAACTGCGGGGGTTGCTCGGCTTTATATAGCGATGAAAGCTCCCTACACAAAACCCCAAATGTCAAAAGATGGCTCAGTATGCTTGATGGCATAAAGCGCGAAGTTTTGGAGCTTGAAAGCGCGCGCACAGACGCTGCGATGCGAAGCTGGCTCACCGAAAAGCTCAACCTACTCAACTCACTGCAAAACCTGCTCACCTACCCCGAAATCCAAAAAGCCGTGAGCGAAAAACGGCTTGAAATTCACGCTTGGTATTATATCATCGAAACGGGCGAAATTTACGAGTATAGTATGGAAGAAAAGCACTTTGTGCTTATCTCACACAAGGAAAAATGATGAAAAAATTTATTTTAATGATGATGGTTGCAGCAAGCCTTATTTTTGCTGAAAATGAAGCAAATGCAAGCACTGACAAAGCCTTGCTGCCAAATGCGGCGGATTTAACCCAAAATCAGCAAAATTCAAACCCGCCTTTAAATTCGCCGACAAATTCAGCGATAAATTCAGCCCCGAATTTAGCCAAAAATTCAAAGCAAGCTGAAAACCAAGCGACAAATGACAAGGCAAATTCAGCTCACAAAGATGAATTTAAGAGCGAAATTCAAGCCCTAGTGCAAGAAATCAGCGATTTGAGCGTGCAAATTGATGAGCTAAACCAAAAAAGCGACAACAACGCGAGTGTTTTTGGCAAGGAAAAAGCCACGCTCAAACACCAAAAACAAGTGCTTTTAGAACGCTTGCCGAGTGTGATTTCAAAAAATTTAAACGAAAAATTCTTAAAAGAACTTGCAAAGCAAAAGCCCAAAAATGCGAGCGAAGCGAGACTTATGGACTTTGAACGGCTTTTTTATAGCTCTTTGCTAAAAGTAAGCGAGCTTTTCAAAGCTAGTGCGGACAGCAGCACGATGAAAGAGAGTATAAACGCCGAGTTTGCAGGGCTTGAAACTAAATTTAACGAGCTAAAAGCCAAATATCCGCGCCAAGAAAGCGATTTGTCCCTTAAATTCGCCACTTACTCGGAGATTTTAAGCTATTTGAGCGACAACGCGTCTTTGTTTGAGAGCAATTATATTTTCGCTGAATTTCGTCTGCAAAGTTTGATAGACTTTATCAACTCTTATGCGAAAAATGATTTCATCGACACGGGCAAGCTGGTGATTTCTGCGCTTGTTTTGCTGCTTTTTTGGGTGTTGCGTGTGTTTTTGCCACCGCTCATTTTGTTTTGCTTAATGAAACTTTTTTTCAAAAATTCAAAGGGCGCTATGGACAAGGCGGAAGTGCGCGAAATTTTCATCGACAAAAACACGCGCCCCGTGTCCTTGCTGCTCTTTTTCTACGCTTTTAGCGTGTGTTTTGCGATTTTTTATTACCCCTCCCCTGTAAATGTCAAAATCACAAACACCTTTTATATCATCTATGTGGTGCTGTTTGCGTGGCTCATAGTAGGCATTTTAAACAGCTACGGCATAATGTTTTTAGCAAAGCTTGCTCAAAAAAGCGGCAAAAAAGAAGTGGCGAATTTAATCATCAAAATGCTTTATTTCATCATCGTCATCATCGCTATTTTGCTGATTTTAGCTCATCTTGGCTTTAATGTCTCAGCCATCATCGCCTCGCTTGGCATAGGCGGGCTGGCTGTGGCACTCGCTGCAAAGGACATTATCGCAAATTTCTTTGCCTCGCTCATCATTTCTTTTGATGATAGTTTTAATCAAGGCGACTGGATAGAAGTGGCGGGCATCGAAGGCAATGTCGTGGAAACAGGCTTGCGAAAGACGACTTTACGCACCTTTGACAACTCGCTTGTCTTTTTGCCAAACTCCACAGTGATGGGCGCAAACATAAAAAACTGGTCTAAACGCAAGGTAGGACGGCACATAAAGATGATTTTAGGCGTTGCCTACAACGCAAAGCCCGAGCAGTTAGAATCCTGCGTGAATGATTTGCGCGAATATCTAGCGCAAAGCCCGCTAGTAGCGCACGCTGATGATAACGCTTTAAATAAAAATTACAGCGCCAAATACCGCCAAAATTTAGTTTCGGTAAATGATTTAGAAGGCTACAAAAACGCCTGCTATGTGAGCCTTTGCGAGTTTGCCGACAGCTCCATAAACATAGAACTTTATTTTTACACCAAAGTCATAAGCGCTGGCGAATTTAGAGAAGCGCGCCAAAAGCTAATGCTGGATTTTATGCGGATTTTGGAGAAAAACGGGCTGGGCTTTGCTTTCCCAAGTTTGAGCGTGTATGTGGAGAATTTAAAGGACTTAAACGAAATCAAGCAGTAGCTTAAATTTAGGGCAAGTAAAGGCGTTTTGTGCTTTTGCGTGCTTTTTTAGTTTTGCGTTTTTGCTTTTTCGTGCTTTTTAGTTTTGCATTTTTTTGCTTTGCCCTTTTTCTTTCATAACCCTTTTTTGCAGTGTATTTTTGCGTTTTTTTACTTTGCGTTTTTCTTTACCCCTTTTTTGCCTTGCGCTTTTTTTGCAAATTTTATGGCAAATTTGCGAAAAAAATTTAAATTCCGCGCAAAAATTTACGGAAAAAAGCTAAATTTTACGCCAAATTTAAGCAAAAATTCGCTAGAATTTGCTTAAACTTAAAAAGGTAAGTTATGTTTGCGAGGGTGTGTAAGGCTTATTATCAGGGCAACTTGATACTTCAAATCCTAGTAGGTATCGTGCTGGGCGCGATTTTGGGTGCATTGAGCACACAAGGTGCTGAAAGTGTCGCTGTTTTGGGCGATTTGTTTGTGGGGGCGTTAAAGGCAGTCGCTCCGTTGCTTGTTTTTATCCTTGTGATGACGAGCATTTGCACAAGAGACTTTACTCAGCACGGAGCGCAGTTTAAGCGGGTGCTTTTGCTGTATGTCATCGGCACTTTTTTAGCCTCTCTTACGGCTGTGGTGGCGAGCTTCATCTTTCCCGTGCAGCTTGTATTAAGCGACATACAGGCTGCTAGTGCTTCATCGCCCCAAGCCATAGGCTCTGTCTTTAAAAGCCTGCTTTTCAAAATAGTCGATAACCCCATCAACGCACTTTCAACGGGCAACTATCTTGGCATTTTAGCGTGGGCGATAGGCTTTGGCGTGGCGTTAAGGTGCTGTGCGGACACGACAAAGGGCTTTTTTGTGGATTTAAATTCAGCCGTGCTTCTCATAGTGAAATTCATCGTCAAACTTGCTCCCTTTGGTATCTTTGCCCTTGTGGCAAATTCAGTCGCGCAAACAGGCGCAAACGGATTGATGAGCTATGGCAAAGTGCTGGTAGTGCTTGTGGGCGTTATGCTTTTTGTGGCTTTTGTGATAAACGCGCTCATCGTTTTCGTCCTTACCCGCAAAAACCCCTTTCCGCTCATCTTTATCTGCCTCAAACACAGCGCGATTTTTGCCTTTTTTACCCGTTCATCAGCGGCAAATATCCCCGTGAATTTAGCCCTTTGCGAAAGGCTTGGCATAGAAAAAGACCTTTATAGCATAGCCATTCCTTTGGGCGCAACGATAAATATGGCAGGAGCAGCCGTTACCATAGCAGTGTTAAGCCTTGCCGCAGCGCACACTGTGGGCTTGCAAGTTAGCTTTTTTCAAGCCTTTTTGCTCGCCATCATCGCTGCTTTTGCGGCGTGTGGCACGAGTGGTGTGGCTGGCGGTTCTTTGTTGCTCATACCGCTTGCGTGTTCGCTTTTTAACATAGACTATGACATTGCTATGCAGGTTGTCGCGGTGGGCTTTATCATCGGCGTGGTGCAAGATAGCGTAGAAACAGCACTTAACAGCTCCACAGATGTGCTTTTTACCGCTGTTTGCTCGAAAAAAGAGTTGAATTTAGACTTAAAAGGCTAAAAATTTATAAAGAAAGGCTTAAAATGAGACACTTAATCACCACTAGGGACTTGACAAACGATGAAGTTTTGGCACTTTTCAAAGATGCTGAAAGCTTTTTGGACGAAAAGCCACGAGCTTTGCTTAAAGGTAAAAGCGTAACGACTATCTTTTTTGAAAACTCCACGCGCACGCTTTCATCGTTTGAAACGGCGGCTAAACGGCTTGATGCGAAGGTTTTGCGCCTTGATGTGTCGCGCAGCTCATCAAGCAAGGGCGAGACGCTTTATGATACGGCTGCAAATTTAGACGCGATGGGACCAAGTGCGATTGTAATGCGCCACGCAAGAAGTGGCGTGCCTTTGAAGCTTGCTAAATATGTGCATTGCCCTGTGCTAAATGGCGGCGATGGCAAGCACGCTCACCCCACGCAAGCCTTGCTTGATTTATTTACCATAAAAAAGCACTTCAAAGGCGACATTGCGGGCAAAACGCTCATCATCGTTGGAGACATAAAAAATTCACGCGTTGCGGCTTCAAATATTGAGCTTTTAGCGCGTTTTGGGATAAAGGTTGTGCTTGTCGCCCCGCCGCATTTTATGCCAAAGGTAGATTTGCCAAAGTGCCACAGGCTCGATGAGGGCATAGAACAAGCCGACATTATAATGAGCCTTCGCACCCAAACCGAACGCCACGAAACGCAAATGTATGGCTCGCTCAAAGATTATGCAAGCGATTTTTGTATCACCAAAGAGCGCATAAAGGACAAAAAAGTCATCATCTTGCACCCAGGACCCGTGCATAGAAACATAGACATAAGCGATGAAGTGCTTGCTGATAAGCGAAGCCTCGTTTTAAAGCAAGTCAAACACGGCGTTGCCATAAGAATGGCAGCACTCAAAAAGCTGATTTTGGAGAATGAGTGAGGATTGAAAAATTCAAAAGCGCGTTTGCCCTTTAAAAATTTTCTTAAAGGGCGATATAGTTTTTAACATTTTATACATAAAGGATTTTGTATGATAAATTTTAACGCAAATTCTTTCAATCCACTTGCAAACTTAAAGCCACGAGTTAAGGGCGTTGATGACACAAAAGTAAATTCAGCAAACACCACAAATAAAAACGCAAATTTAAGTCAAAATTCAAGCACCAACATAAATTTAAGCGCAAACAAAGGCATAAATTCAACAAGCACTATAAATTCAGCCCAAAGCACGAGTGCAAACAAGGTGCTAGGCTATGAAGTAGATAGCAAGGGCTATTTTACCGATGAATTCAACAAAGCAGCAGGCATTCCAAGCGATTACAAAATACATTCAAGTGCAGCACAATCCATAGTCAATGTCGCTTTAAATAAAGGCGACAATGATATAAGTTTGATTGCAAGAATGGGCTTTTTAAATGTCGATATAGCCCAAACCTTTGCCAACGCCTATAAAATCCTTTCGCAAGTCGTGGGCGAGAGCGTTTTAAGCTCAAAAGATAGCTTTACAAAAGACGAGATAGCGCAGTTTCCGCAAGGTTATTATTATGATAAAGATTTGTCGGTAAAAAAGGTTTATAATAGCATTTATGATTTTTTTGACGCTGTGGCGAGATTTGATAACAAAAAAGGCACGGACGAGATGAGTTTGCTTTTTTACAACGAAACTATAAGTGATGAAAGACTAAAACCAGCAACGAACATTTTAAGCAATTCTAACGGCGGTAAAGAAAGTAATTTTCCTTTCAATTTTGACACCGCAAAAGACAAACATACCAACGCGGACGGCTCTATCACAAAAGGCGGGCTTTTAGTCGCCATTATCAATCAAAACAAAGCACTCATTGAAGGCGAAACAAATATAAGTGGCAAGCTTAATGGCTTTGACAGAAATATCAATGGCAACGAGCTGTCCTTGTGGATGCACTCTTTGCCTTTAACGATAGCTATGTTTGATAACCCTGAAATTCAAGCCTTACAAAAGGATTTGCTGAATACAAGTGATATAAGCGAAATCAAATCTAAATTTCTAAATATCAAACGACGAAGTCAAGAGATATTTGACACTGAGCGAGCAAAAGAAAAAAAACTAGAAGAAAACTACAAAGACCCTATTGCGCAAATGCTTGAAGAAATTATCATTCGGCTAAAAGAACAAACCCAAAAAGCCCTTGAACGACAACGAGAAAACGCTAAAAAAAGCGCAAACATAACAAACATAGAAAAAGTGGATATAAAAGCCTAAATTCGCTTTGCTTTTTAAATTTAGTGCGTTCTTAAATTTTAAGCTAAATTTGCTATACTTCACAGCATAATTTAATCAAAAAGGACGCAAAATGCAGTGGAATTTAAAGGATTTGTTTAAAAGCAAATCACAACGCCTTTGCCACAGCACTTGCTATTTACGCTTAAAGAGTAAATTTGCAGGGCAAATCAAATAAGCGCAAATTTCACTCACTCCACATTTGTCCAAACGCTTTGCACATCATCATCTTCTTCAAGTTTATCAAGCAATTTTTCTATGTCTAAAATCTGCTCCTCGCTAAATGCCTTTGGCTCGTTTGGCACATATTCAAGCCCAGCCTTTTTCAGCACCAAATTTTTCGCCACAACCCCATCGCTCAGCTCCTTAAAGGCTGTGTAATCCCCGCTTATCACTAACTCATCGTCATTTTGCTCTAAATTTTCAAGTCCAAAGTCGATTAAATCAAGCTCCAACTCCTCCAAATCCCCGCTAAATTTCTCCAAATGAAACACACTCTTTCGCGAAAACATAAAGCCAAGCGCGCCATTTTGCAGCACTTCACCGCCGTTTTTCGCAAAAATGGCTTTGACATTTGCCACCGTGCGCGTGGGGTTGTCCGTCATACACTCGACTATGACAAGCGCGCCGTGCGGGGCTTTGCCCTCATAATGAATGCTCTTTATTTCGGCACTATCCTTACCCAAAGCCCGCTTAATCGCCGCGTCTATGTTGTCTTTTGGCATATTGTTTGCTTTGGCTGTGGCTATGGCGGTGCGTAGCTTTGGGTTCATTTCAGGGTCGCTGCCGCCCTCCTTTGCCGCCACTTGTATAGCCTTTGCAAGCTTTGGAAAAAGCTTACTCATCTTGTCCCAACGCGCCTCTTTGCTTGCTCTGCGGTATTCAAACGCTCGTCCCATATCTTAACTCCTGTTTTGTAAATGCCTCATCTGCTTTGGCAAATCATCTTAATACTTCGCTAAATTCGCCTAGTTTAAGGGCTTTGATTGTATTAAATTTAGCCTTAAATTTCGCTGAATTTAAGCAAAATTTACACAAGGGCAAAAATTTCAACTCCACAGCGTAAAATTTAAATTTTAGCCCTTAAAACAAGCCCTCGTTCATTTCTTTTGGCTTTGGTAAATTCATCACTTTAAGCACGGTGGCGGCTATGTTTGAAAGCCCTAAATTCTCTTTTAACTTCGTAACGCCTTGCGCCTCGACAAAGGCGAAAACATCGAAAGTCGTGTGGTTTGTGAGCGCATTGCCAGCCTCATCTTGCATAGCCTCGCAGTTTCCGTGGTCGCTCGTGATGATAAAGCCGTAGTTATGCGCCCTTGCCGTCTCCACAAGCTCGCCCAAGCACTTATCCACAGCCTCCACAGCCTTAACAGCCGCATTAAAATCGCCCGTATGCCCTACCATATCGCCATTTGCGAAATTCACCACGATGAAATCCTCGCCCCGCTCAATGCCCTTTTTCACCTCCGCAAGCACTTCATAAGCACTCATTTGGGGCTTTTCGTCATAGGTTTTTACCTTTGGGCTTGGGATTAAAATGCGCGTTTCATTTGGCACGGGCTCTTCCTTGCCGCCGTTTAAAAAAAATGTTATATGAGCGTATTTTTCAGTCTCTGCGGTGTGAAGTTGGCTTAAATTTGCCCGTGAAATCAGCTCCGCAAGGGTGTTTTGCAAATTTTCTTTCTCAAAAAGCACATTTAGGCTGAATTTATCATCATAATTTGTCATCGTTAGGGCGTTTGTTAGCACAAATTCGCGCTCAAACTCGCTAAATTCAGCCTGCGTGAGCGCACTTACAAGCTCTTTCATTCTGTCGTTTCTAAAATTGACAAAAATCAGCCCGTCATCTGCCTTTAAGCCCGTAAAATCCATACTCACAGCGGGCTTGATAAACTCGTCCGTTACATTTTCATCATAGCTTTGCCGAATATAGCTTGCAAAATCGCTCACGCGCAAAGCCTTGCCAAATAGAGCTTCATAGTAAATTTTCACGCGCTCATAGCGTTTGTCCCTATCCATAGCGTAAAACCGTCCGCTCACACTAGCGAAATTTAGGGCATTTGCCGCGCAAAATTCTTGCAAATCGCCGATAAATTCAGCCGCCGTTTTGGGTCCCACATCGCGTCCGTCCGTGATGGCGTGGGCGAAAACTTCCTTGCCACAAGCCTTGCAAATGCTCGCCAAAGCCTTAAAATGCGCCAAATGCGAATGCACGCCCCCATCGCTGTAAAGCCCGATGATATGCACTCGCTGCACCCTGTCCAAAAAAGTGCGTAAAATAGGGCTTTTAGCAAGCGAGCCGTCCGCCAAAGCCTGATTTATCCGCACTAAATTTTGGTAGATAATGCGCCCGCTGCCTATACACATATGTCCCACTTCGCTGTTGCCCATCTGTCCTTCGGGCAAGCCCACCGCAAGCCCGCTGGTGTGGATAAGCGTGTGCGGCACTTCCTTGAAAAGCCGCTCATAGCTTGGTTTGCGCGCCGCAGCAAAGGCATTGTAACGCCCGCTTGGGTTGTGTCCTATGCCGTCCGTGATGACTAAAATACATTTTTGCGCCATTTTTGCTCTTTTAAGATGATTTGCTTGCTTTGTCTTAATTTTTGCAAATTTTTTACACCATTTTATCACAAACAAAGGTAAAATTCACGCCTTTGCTATAAATTTTTCATCATTTTAGCCCAAAAATTTTAACACAAAGATAAATTCAAATTTTTGCTTGAAATGACAAAGTCCTTGTCATACTTATGAATTCTTTCGTATTGACTTAATCTTTGTCATACTGAGCTTTGCGTAGCAAAGTGAAGTATCCACAAATTTAAATACAAATTTGCACCTTTAAGGCGTGGATTTTTTTGCTGCGGCTTGCGCCTTGCAATCCGTTGGGTCGCTACACTCAGTATAACAATGTAAAGTAAATACTCTATTATGTCCAGTAAGATAAGACAAGTAAGTATGATAAATTTATCAATACGACAGAATTTTAAAACTTTGTTTGAATTTTAATGATAGTGCTATTTTACGGATTGCCACGCCGTTTGAAAATGGCTCGTGATGATGTTAAAACAAAGTAAAATTTGAGAGGCTTGTAGTGATGGGGATTAAAGTATTCACAAATGCCTTGCGATGATGGATAAGGCGTAAAACAATGCTTTAAAAGCTAAATTTACTCACAGCTAATCCACGCTCACAAAGTTCTCTCATAATGATAATCATATCAAGCATTTTGTAAAGTTCTCTCGTAATGATAGTATATCAAGCATTTTGCAAGGCTCGTCTGCAATGGAAAACTTGTGGATTGCCACGCCGATTTCATCTCGTTCGCAGTGAGGCTTTGGCAAAAATTCAGCCCATATTTTTCAAAAAAGGGCTATTAAAATTCAATAGCCCTTTTTGGCGTTTTAAGCAAAAGCCCTAAAAAAGCATTTCTTCGTCTTTTGGCAAGGCGTGGATACTGCGCTGTGGAAAGGGGCTTGTGGGCGTGTAAAATTCGCTTTCGCCGTTGTAGTTACCCTTGCTTACGCCACTTGGCACTTTAAAATAACGCCTCGTGTTTGGAAAGGCGCGCACATATTGAGTGATAAACTCCCTAAACACAGGCGCGCTCGTCCTCGCACCGCCCTCTGTGGCTTTCATCGGCTTGTTGTTGTCGTTGCCAAACCACACGATGCCTTCTATCTCAGGCGTTATGCCGACAAACCAAGCGTCTATGCTTTCGTTGCTCGTGCCTGTTTTGCCCGCTATTTCTATGCCTCCCACGCGTGCGTTTGCGCCCGTGCCACGCGCGATGACATTTTGCATCATCGAAAGGGTTAAGAAAACCTGCTCTGGCTCGGCTACCTTTGTGGCGTTGCCCTCAAAGTGCAGGATTTCGTTGCCCTCTTTGTCCTTGACACTTTTGATTAAAATCGGCTCGTGAATCGTGCCATAGTCCCCAAACATTGTGAAAAATTTAGCAAATTCAAGCGGAGAAATCCCAAAGCTGCCAAGCACGATAGAAAGGTCGTTTGGAATGCTCGGGCTAAACCCAAAGCCCATCAGCTTGTTATAGACATTGTTTAGCCCTATGTCAATGGCTAAATTTATGGTAGCAAGATTGCGTGAGTGCGTGAGCGCGTCTTTAAGCGTAACGATGCCCTTCATTCCGCCCCCAAAGTTGCGCGGTTTCCAAATCTCTTTTTCGTCCTTTTTGCCCCCTTGTTTTGGCTCTTCAAACACGCGTGAAATGTCCGCTACTTCGCTCATCGGCGAGTAGCCCATATCAATGGCGATTTGATACAAAAAGGGCTTAAATGAGCTTCCCGGTTGCCTTAAACTCTGCGTGGCGCGGTTGAAATTGCTTTTGTTATAATCCACGCCGCCCACAAGGGCTAGCACTTCGCCGCTTTGATTATCCACTACAACCATCGCCCCATTAAGCGTGCTTAAATTCGCGTCCTTATCGCGCTTGATAATCTCATCATAGCCAAAGCGCAAGGCGTTTTCAGCCATTTTTTGCACGCGCAAATCAAGGGCGAGTTCTATGGTATAACCCGCACTCTTTAAGTCAGGCAGCACAGGCTCTAAACGCTTTATCACCTCATCAACTACATAAGGGGCGGCATTTTGCGTGAGCGTATCATCATAGATAGTAGGCACAAAGCTCATCGCTTGCTTATATTCAGCCTCTGAAATCCAACCTATGCTAAACATTCTTTGCAAGACATTGTTCGCCCGCGAAAGCGATAAATTCAAGTTTCTCGTGGGGTCATAGCTGCTTGGTGCTTTTGGCAAGCCCACAAGCATAGCGATTTCTTTTAAATTCAGCTCGTCTAAATTCTTGCGAAAATACCCTTTCGCAGCGGTTTTCACGCCATAATACCCGTGTCCGAAAAAGATATGATTTAAGTAGCGTTCTAAAATCTGCTCTTTGCTGAGCTTGATTTCAAGCTGATAAGCTAAAAGGGCTTCTTTGATTTTGCGCGAAATGGTGCGCTCGGGGGTTAGCTCGGTGTTTTTGACAAGCTGTTGAGTAAGCGTTGAGCCGCCCTCCACAGCCTTGCCCGCTCGTAGCATTTTAAGCCCTGCGCGCAAAATCGCATCGGTATTGACGCCGTTATGCTCGAAAAATGCCGTGTCCTCGATGGCGATTAAGGCTTCGATTAAACGCGGCGGAATGTCCTTATACTCGACATAAAAGCGGTGTTCTTTGTCGAAAATGTTAGCGACAAGGTTGCCGTTTTTGTCATAAAGCTGAGTGCTTAAAGGCGGTTTAAAGTCCTTAAAGGTGTAGTTTTCCACGCCTGAATTTGAAAAGAGATAAAACACATAAACCCCGCACCCGATAACAACAATCGCCGCTAGGGAGATAAGAAATTTCACAATGTTACTCATAATCTGCCTTTATAGTTTGTCTTTGATGAGCTTCAAAGCAAGCTCACAAGCGTTTTGAATTTGACTTATGTCCTTGCCGCCAGCTGTGGCAAAGTCATCTCGCCCACCGCCACTGCCGCCAAGCACGGCTGCTACTGCTTTTACAAGCTCACCAGCCTTTATGGGAGCGTTTTTTGCGCCAGCTGCGAGCATTATCTTGCCATCTTTTACCTGCACGAGCAAGATGACAGCCTTTTCATAGGCGTTTTTAAAATCATCAATCATCATTTTTATGTCGCCCTCATCAACCCTAGCCACGCACACACGCGTGCCATTTATGTCTATGCTTACCAGCTCGCTTTTGGCGGTGTTTTTGAGCTTGTTTTTAAATTCAGCGTTTTGTTCTTTGAGCTTTTTAAGCGCGTTTGAAATGTCGTTTGTTTTCAGCTCAAATTTAAGCTCTTTGACTTCGTTGATAAAGGATTTTGCGTAGTTTAAAGCCGCTAAACTCGCCACAGCTTCGATTCTTCGCACGCCAGAGCTTACGCCACTTTCTTTTGTAATGTAAAAAGAGCCGATTTCAGCGGTGTTTTTTATGTGTGTGCCACCGCACAACTCTTTGCTTGCTCCAAGCGTGAGAACGCGCACAACGCCTTGATATTTTTCGTTAAAAAGCGCGATAGCTCCGCTTTTTTTGGCTTCATCTAAACTCATCTTTTCCAAAATAGCACTATCAGCCCTTATCACGCATTCATTGACGAGCTTTTCGATTTTGTCAAGCTCTTCGTTTGTAAGGGCGTTTGGGTGAGTAAAGTCAAAGCGGAGTTTGTTAAATTCGACAAGTGAGCCAGCTTGTGCTATGTGAGTGCCTAAAATTTCACGCAAAGCATAGTGTAAAAGATGAGTTGCGCTGTGATGACGAGCGATTTGAACGCGTTTAATCTCATCAATGTGCGCTTTTACCTTGTCATTTGCCTTTAAAGTCTTGCTCGCTCGCACCGCGCTTAAATTCAGCCCAAAGAATTTTTGAGTATCAAGCACTTCGCTATTGTCCAAAAAGCCCGTATCGCCTACCTGTCCGCCACTCATCGCATAAAATGGCGTAAAATCCAGCATTACCCAGCCTATCTCACCACTTTTTAGCTCATTGATGCACTTAAAATCCTCATCAAGCAAGGCTAGAATTTTGCTCTCATTTTCCATTTTTTCATAGCCTATGAATTCATTTTCGCCAAATTTTTCAAGCAAAATTTTAAAATCCCCATTTACAGCCTTGTCCCCGCTACCTTTCCAGCTTGCTTTGGCGCGTTTTTTTTGCTCATTCATTAGCTCATCAAATTTAGCCTCATCAACGCTTAAATTTTTCTCACGCAACATATCAGCGGTTAAATCAAGCGGAAAGCCGTAAGTGTCATAAAGCTTAAAGGCAACCTCGCCACTAAAAAGGCTTTTGGTGCGTTTTAGCTCATCGTTAAAAATCTCAATGCCATTTTCTATGGTGCTTAAAAAACGCTCTTCTTCAAGCTGAATTTGGGTTTTAACAAAGTCTTTTTTTTCGTTTAAATAGCTATAATGCCCGCCCATAAGCGCACAAAGGCAATCAACCAGCCTAAACATAAAAGGCTCTTTTAAGCCCAGCAAATATCCGTGTCGCAAGGCTCTGCGTAAAATTCTCCGCAAGACATAGCCGCGCCCTTCTTTGTCAAAGCTCACCCCCTGTGCGAGCAAAAACACGGCTGAACGAATATGGTCTGCGATGACGCGGTAGCTTGCTCCGCTTTCATAAAGGTATTTTTTCTTGCAAAGTGCTTCTATTTCGTTGATGAGTGGCATAAAAAGTGAGCTGTCAAAATTGCTGAATTTCCCCTCTTTCAAGGCTACAACGCGTTCAAGTCCCATTCCCGTGTCAATGCTTGGCTTTGGCAATTTACTCATCTTGCCATCAGCACTTCGCTCAAACTGCATAAAAACTAAATTCCAAATTTCTAAAAAGCGGTCTCCGTCTCCGCCCATATAATCTTCGCTCGTGTGAAAATGCTCCTGCCCTTGGTCGTAAAAAATCTCACTACAAGGTCCGCAAGGTCCTGTTTCACCCATTTGCCAAAAGTTGTCCTTGTCGCCAAAGCGGTAAATTCGCTCTTTGCTTAAATGCTTTTGCCAGAGTTTAAAGGCTTCATTATCGTTTTCGTGCGTGGTTACATAGAGCTTGTCCTTTGGAAATTCAAGCACTTGCGTGATGAATTCCCACGCATAATCAATAACCTCTTCTTTAAAATAATCCCCAAAGCTAAAATTTCCCAGCATTTCAAAAAAAGTATGATGCCGTGCGGTGTAGCCGACATTGTCTAAGTCGTTGTGCTTGCCCCCAGCTCTTATGCAGGTTTGACAGCTTGTGTTGCGTGGCGGGTTTGGGCGCGGAATTTCGCCCGTGAAAATGCTTTTAAAAGGCACCATTCCAGCATTTGTAAAAAGCAAACTCGCATCATCAGGCACAAGCGGAGCTGATGGCACTATGGTGTGTCCTTTGCTTGCAAAAAAATTCAAAAATTCAGCACGAATGTCTATATTTTGGTTTGCGTTCATCAAAAATCCTAAAAAATTTTTGTTATCATAGCACAATAATTTAAATTTAGCTAGTTTTTGGCTATAATTTTGCGTGAGTTTGCTTATAGGTTAAATTTCTAGCTTTGATTAAGGATAAAAAATGGACAACATTTACATTTTTGGTGATACGCACGGCACGCACGAGATTGATAAAATTTTTCTTGTTGATGAGTATGAAAAGGACGATTTTATCATCGTTTGCGGGGATTTTGGTGTGCTGTGGAAAGATGAGATTTCGCCCGCTGAAAGCCGCATTATGAACGAAATTTCAAAACTTCCTTGCACCTTGCTTTTCGTAGATGGCAACCACGAGAATTTCAACCGCCTCAAAAAGCTCAAAAGCGTGCAAAAATTCGGCGGTGTGGCGGGCGAGTATATCAAGGACAAGTGCTATCATTTAAGGCGTGGCGAAATTTACACTCTTGCTGGGAAAAACACCTTTGTGATGGGCGGGGCTTTGAGTATCGACAAAAGATTTCGCACGCCAAATGTCTCGTGGTGGGCTGATGAGGCGATAAGTGATGATGAGCTAAGGCGCGGAGTATCGAATTTAAAGGCGTTTGAAAAGGATATTGATTTAGTCATCACGCACACTTGTCCGCAAAGTTTTTTAAATTTTGTCGCTCGTTTCATCAGCATAAGCCACAAACAACAAGACGCAAACCCTCAAAAGCTCCAAACCCTGCTTGAAGTGCTGCTTGATAAAATGGGCGGTTCAAAAGGCTCTGGCTTTTCAAGGCTGGTTGATACTTTGAAAGGACAGGACAAATGCGTGGAATGGTTTTTCGGGCATTGGCACGCTGATTTTGACTTTGAGTTGCCTTACATTAAGGCTCATTGCGTTTATGATTTGGTGCATAAAATCGACAAAAATAGCAAAAGGATAAGTGCTGCGCTGAGTGCGAATACGCCGAGTTTGTATGTGGGCTTTGAATGCTAGAAATTTATGATGATGAGCGTTTGGTTGGGCGTTTGAGCGTTTTTGATAACGCAAGAAAAGGCGTTTGCTATGAATTTTCTTATGATGAGTCCTTTTTAAAAAGCGAAACGCCTTTACCATAGACAAAAATCTCGCTCTAAACGCTCAAATTTACAAAAGCACCGCACTTTGGGGCTGTTTTAAGGACTGCTTGCCCGACAGGTGGGGAAATCTCGTGCTAAAAAGGCTATTTGGCAGTGCTTTGAGTGAGTTTGAGTTGCTTTTGTGTGTGAGTGATTTTTACAGACAAGGGAGTTTGCGTTTTAAGATAAATGCTGATTGTAAGGGCAAATTTGATAAATTTTTGGACGAATTTAAGGCTTGTTTTAGGGGCAAACACCCGACTTTTATGGAAAAAATTTCGCCCCAAAACGCCACGCTTGCAAGGCTTGATGCCCTTTTTGAAAGTGCGATGAGGGTTGAGCTTGATGAGTATGATGAGAGCGATTTAGTGCTTTTGCAAGCTTGTGGCGCGGCTTTGGGCGGGGCAAGGGCAAAGGTGTGCGTGGTGTATCAAAATGAGCTTTATCTTGTTAAATTTGCCTTGCCAAATGATGATTTTAGCGTGATTTTGTGGGAAAAAACCCTGCTTGATTTAGCGCACCTTGCTGGCATAAAAGTGCCAAAATCAAGGCTTGTTGCGCTTAAAAACGGACAAAAAGCCTTGATGATAAAGCGTTTTGACAGGATAAATTCAGCCCGCTTGCCTTTTTTGTCGGCAAGGTCGTGGCTCAACCTACAAGAAAATTCAGCACAAGAGTCCTCTTACACGAGCTTTGCTGACTCTTTGTGCGAAACAAGCGACAAAAAAGAGTTGTTTTGTAGAATGTATTTTAACGCCCTTTGTGCCAACACTGATGACCATCTTAAAAACCACGCTTTGCTTTATGATAGGGCTGGCAAAATGTGGCGTTTAAGCCCTGCTTATGATTTAACGCCAAACCCTTTGCCTAAAAACAAGCAATACCACGCCTTAATTTTTGTGGATTTTCGTAGTTTGCCAAATTTAAACGAGCTTAAAGCCCTAAAAAATAGCTTTGCCCTTGATGAAAAAGAGTGTGAAAAAATTTGCAAAGCCTGCGAAAACGCCCTTGCAAAGTGCGATAAAATCGCCTTGCAAAATGGCATAAAAGCAAAAGAGATAAAACATTTTAGCGAGATTTTTAAAGCTCAAATTTAAAAATTTAAGCGTTTTTGTGCTTTGTTTGTCGTTAAGCATTGTGAGCGTGGCTATGATGGCTAGTAAAATGACGAGTTTAGCTTACCTGCGCTTAGTTTGTGTGTGTGATGATTTGATAGGCTTTTAGCTCATAAAGCAAAAAAGAAACACAGCAAAAACCCTTGAATTTTCACTTAAATTTAGCAAAAAAGCTAAATTTAAAGGGCAAAATGCAAGAAAATTTTGTTAATATATTTCACAAATTTGACTTTGAAAGGCAAAAAATGGCAGAGGAAAAGCAAGGTGGCAAGATAATCACTCCGTTGGGTTGGGAAAACAACTCTCAAAATTTAAAAGTGGATTTAACTCAACGCTCAAACAAAAAGGCTGATTTAAGTGCTAAAAGGGGAGTTTTAAGCTGGGTTGAATTTCAGCAAAGCGATGAATTTAAAGCGATAAAACGGCAAAAAATGCCTAATGGTAAATGGCAGTTTGTGCCAAACAATGAGCAGTTGCGAAAGCTGGTGCTTTACGAGGAAATAAGTCTTGGTGAGATTGACACTAGCGAAGTAACGGATATGTCGTTTTTGTTTCGTAAAAAAAGGGATTTTAGCGGGATAGGTAGTTGGGACACAAGTAAGGTAACTACCTTTGAGCGTATGTTTTATAGGGCTGATAATTTTAACGAAGATATAAGTAAATGGGATACAAGTAAGGCAATATCATTTAAAGAAATGTTTTATGGGGCGAGCAATTTTAATCAACCCTTAAATTCTTGGAACACTTCAAGGGTTACGGATATGAGTGGTATGTTTGATGGCGCACTTGAATTTAACGAGGATATCAGCGGCTGGGATACTTCAAGGGTTACAAATATGAGTAGTATGTTTCGGGGTGCTGAAAATTTTAATCAACCTTTGGATAGATGGGATACTTCAAGCGTTACTAATATGTGCTGTATGTTTCTTGAAGCTGGAAATTTCAATCAACCTTTAAATTCTTGGGATATCTCAAAGGTTACTGATATGAGTGGTATGTTTATGAATACTACAAATTTCAATCAAAATTTAAGCGCGTGGGGCAAAAAACTTGATAAAGTAAAAAATATGAGTAGTATGTTTAGCGGTGCTAAAAGCTTAATTTGTGATTTTTTTAGCTGGTGGGAGACAAGTGAGGTTTGTGATTTAAAAGATAGGATAAAAGATAGCGGGGTAGAAAAACTAAGAGATGCAAGAAAAAAGATAAAAAACGAAATAGGACATATAACAAAAGAACAAAGAGTAGAACTTGCACAGATATTAGGACTTGATGAAAAAGAATTAAAAATAATCAACGAACCCGCACTTTCAAATTTTGATATTTATAAGGTTGTCATCAATGAAGGGGATTTTTTAAAGAGTATCTTGCCTTATGAGGGTGAGGGAGAAAAAGTCGTCAAAAATTGGCTTGTTAAGGATGTGGCTTATAGGGTTTATCTGCTGCGCTATGACAAAGAAAGTGATGAATTTACGCAAGATAAAAGTGAGTGGGACTTTGCTTTTTGTAAGGTGTTTGAGAGTTGGTTTATGATAAAGAAAAATAATAGGTTGAGAAACAATGGCAACGAAAAACTACCATCACAGCTTAACGAAGCCTTGCTTCTTTTTAGGATTTATCAGGGGCGAGATATGAACGAACTTGAAGAGCAAAGTAAGAGAAAATTTAACAAAGACAAAGAGTATATCAGCCAAAACAGAGAACTTACCATATACTTTGAGCAAATAGCGATGCACATACTTGATGGTGGCGTTGATTTTTCTAACCAAAAAATCGTGCAAGACATAGTCTATGCTGTGGTGCTGGCAAAGGCGTATAACATAAAAATGGAAAATTTGCGAGATACCGCCAAAGAGAGTGCAAACGACACAAAGAGACTGAAAGAGTGCTATAAGGAAGTTTGTGATTTTGACTTAAAGAAGTATTATAGCATACCTATAACGCAAAATGGCAAGGACAGCAACGCAAATGTGGTCTTAATGGAGGTGTGGCACTATATCTCTAATGTGTGTTTTGTAACGCAGCAGCACGATGAACTCAAAGATGTCATAGCGCAAATGTCAAGGGTCTTAACAGATGACAAAAGAGACTCTCAAAGCTGGTGGTTTAGCGTGGCGGCTGTGGCTATCGCCTTTGTGTCCTTTGTGGTGGCGGCTATCTCGGCTATGCCTGTGATAGAAAAGTGGCTTGGGTAGGTTTTGTGGGTGTGCTTTTTGCGCTTGCTTTTGTGGGTGTGGGCTAGTTTGCTGTGCTTTGTGGCAGAAAAATAGCTTAATCTTGCGGGGTGGGCTTTTGTTTTGCGGTGATTTTGTGGGGCTTGGTTTTTGTGAGCCTGTCTTTGCTTGGTGTGTGGCTGCTTGTCTTTCAAATGCGACAAAAAGGGGCGAAAGAGTAGGCAGAGTAGCGGACGGGGTTAGCTCCGCTGCTTTTTTACAACCCCGATTTACACTCTGCTCGCTCCGTAGCGCTTATGCACTTCGCAGAAATCATCAGGTCAAAGCCTAAAATGCAGTCTATTTCACAAACATTGGAGCTTTATCTGCTGGGTGAATTTTAGCAAATTTTTCTTAAATTTAACTAAAAATTCTTTTGCCTAAACGCATTTTAAGCTGAATTTTGCTAAAATGAGTGCTTGTGGTTGATGAATGTGCGTTTGCACCAAGCAGTGTTTTGCTGCTAGCGTTCAGTTTGGCAGGTCTCAAAGTGCGGGGGTTGGACGCTCCCGCCATCAACCGCTTTAAAAATAACGCTTAAATTTAAGGTTTAGCGCTATCTTGTCGGCTTTTTAAGATAAATGATAAACGCACTAAAATTCACGCAAAATTTTAAAAAATCGCTCAATTTGTCAATGAGATGATTTGTTTTAAGGATGAAATGCGAAAATACTAACGCCTAATAGACGCTCTTGCTCGCTCGGAGCACTTCCGAGTGCAGGATTAGATAGACTCTCGCATTCCAACAACAATCCTACCACAAAAAAGCAAACAAAGCAAGCCAAATTTATCATCATCTTTGGGCGGTTTGTTTGCTTTTTTGTGGTAGGATTAGGTTTATCAGCCTTTTCAATAGCCAAGAGAATACCTTGTGTATCCGCATCTTTCAACAAAGTGAGATTAGGCTGCCCTTGCTGTGCTTGTTTGGTGCGGGCTTGTGCTTGTAGCAGGGGGTTTAAAAATGTGGTCTAAACTCTTAGCAAAGCCGACCCTACACGCCTTTATCTTGCTTTTTGCTCACTTTGTTTAAGGTTTTTGTCAAAATAAAATGTTATAATAACATTAGCAATACTCGTGGCGTTAGTCCCTTGATTTGTGAGAGTATGGGTTGCGGTGCAGTTGTCGCACGAACCCATACTCGCTTTATTTTCAAATTTTTAATAGATTTTTATCCACAACTCTTTTAAATCTCACTCTATCATCTTGCAATCAGCTTGACTTTGATTTTAGGACACATTGACAGCAAAATTATCGCTAAAATAAAAATGTCGTTGGAAATCAACAGACCTTGTTACGAAGTTGATTTTACAAGTAAGTCGGTGTCAGAGCAGCTCAAAGCTGATGATGTTCTCTTACAAAACCAACGCTTAAATTCTGCCACAAAAAAAAGCAAAGAAAAACGCTCATTTACAGAGTCATCAGCCCGAGCAACTTTTCAAGGTTATGAGCCAGGCGTTAGCCCTAATGCTGACAACTCCAAAGCTAATTTTACCCAAAATAACAAAACAAAGCAAGCCAAAAAACAAGCATAAAGTCGCTAGAATTTAAAATTAGAATTTAAAAAAGATTAAATGCGCTAAAATTCACGCAAAATTTTAAGAAATCGCTAAATTTGTCAATGAGATGATTTGTTTTAAGGATGAAATGCGAAGATGCTAACGCCTAATAGACGCTCTTGCTCGCTCGGAGCACTTCCGAGTGCAGGATTAG
>OIZF01000177.1_pt1 | contig 46138 bp, 36 predicted proteins | sample 1588471 | NCBI WGS metagenome assembly OIZF01 (sample SAMN03283279) | human gut metagenome | biome: human-associated habitat; material: feces | host: Homo sapiens | place: Peru | collected 2012
ATAGGGATAACACCAATAAATTCAACATTTGAAATTGCGTTATTGTTTGCATTTTTAGTATGTGTAGTATTAGTAGTAAAAAGAAAATTAACAGGTGGATTATTGTATCTTGCATTATATGGAATTTATTTTGGTGGAGATGTAACTGCAAAATTAAATATATTATCAACAAATGGTTCATTATCAATGTCTGAAAATATGGGATTAATGATATCCATGCTAGGAATTATATTACCATTAGCTGTTTTAATTGATTTATTATTAGATAAAAATAGAAAATTAAATCCAAAAGATAAAAAAACAGATTGGTTTTATCAAAACGAAGAATTTGATAGAAGAAAAGCTATAAGAAAAGATTTAGATGAAAGAACAGAAAAAGCAATAACTAAGAATCAAAATAAAAATTCAGAACAATTAAATAATAATGAAGCACAACCAAATCAACCACAACAATCAAATGATAACAAACCACAACCAAATCTACAACAAAATATAGGAAAAATAATAGGAATAGAAATAGTTGAAGGTAGTGACAAAATTAATATAGCAAAAGTAGGTGAAGATGGCCAAATACAAAATTTAACAATAGAAAATAAACTAAAAGAAATATTAAAAAATAAATTTTCTGATATTTTTTGTTTATTAATTGAGGATATTAAAAATGCAAGAATTAATAGTTAGACCCAAATTATTAACTGAATTTATTGGTAAGCCAAACATCAAAGCATCATTGAGTGTTTATATCCGATCTGCTCAACAACAAAATAAACAATTAGATCATATCTTAATGTATGGTAGTGCTGGAGTTGGGAAAACAACATTAGCCAGCATTGTTGCTAATGAATTAAATAGTCATATTCACCATGTACAAGGTCCAAGTATTCAACTAGTAAGCGATGTTTTAGATCTAATTTCAATGTTGAGTGAAGGTGACATTATTTTTATTGATGAAGCACATAAAATTAATTTAAAGTGTTTAGAAATGTTTTACTCAATTTTAGAAGATTTTGTTATTGATGTAAAAATTGGTAAAGAATTTAATAGTCAATACTCACGTTTAAAAGTGCCCAAATTTACAATGATATGTGCAACTACCAACATTGGTCAATTACCAAGTCCTTTTATTGACCGATTTGGCATAAAGTTTTTTATTGATCTATATGATGAAAATGAAATTGAAGAAATTATTAGTTTGTTATGCTATAAGAATAATTTACATTTAGATAAAAATGAAATTAAACAAATTGCCAGTTATAGCAAAGGAACACCAAGAATAGCAATTAATTTAGTTAATCGTTATTATGATTACAAATTAATTAATCCCCAACATAGATCCAATGAAATTTTTTTAGCTATTGGTGTTTATCCAAAAGGATTAACTGATGTTGATGTTTCATATTTAAAAATATTAAATAAAACATCACATCAAGCAATTGGAATTAAATCTATTTCTCAACAATTATTTTTAGATATCAAAACAATTGAAAATGTTGTTGAACCATATTTATTAAGAATTGGTTTAATTGTTAAAAAAACTAATGGGCGGATTCTTACCAATGAAGGTAATAATTATCTAAGCATGTTGTAACTTGCTAATTCCTAGTGATAAGTATTTAATTTCAACTTGTTCATCTCAAATTTCAATGAATAAATTCTTTGCTAAATTAAACAAATTTTTATGATCAATATTATTAGTGAATGTTTTAGATTTAGAAATGGTTTTTTGATTATTAGTTTTGATCATTAAAGTTAAACATTTACCAAGGAGAAAATTTTTTTCCAACTCTATTGTTAATTTTTTAACAACTTTTTCTAGTTCATAAAAAATTCTTTCCAAATCAACTTCTGCTTTCAAAAAGGTGTTAGCTTTTGAAAGTGTTTTTATAGCTTGTTTACTAATAACTATATCATCATTAATGTTCCCATTAATAATGTCCATAATTTTAAAATATTGATTATGAAACATTAGCTTTAATTTATCTTGATCACCATAATTCTTGAATTCTAAAATTGTGTGAATTCCTAATTCATGCAGCACATGAATTTTTTTGTTACCAATTCCGTAAAAATTTTCAATTGGTAAATTTCAGAATTTTTCTTTAATTTCTGATTTATACAGTGTATAAATACCTAATGGTTTTTTAAAATCGCTTGCAATTTTGGCAAAATATTTACTATTAGAAATGCCAATAGAAACTGGTAAATTTAATTTATTTAAAAGTAAATTTTGCATTTGGGTTGCCAAAATTATGGGATTATTGTGATATTTATCTATAATTTCACTGACATCAACATAACATTCATCAATTGAAGCAATTTCAACTTCAGTTGTATATTTTGTTCTAATTAAATCCATAAAATGTTGTGATATCTTTTCATATAAATGCATTTTAGGCTTAATAAAAATAATCTGTGGACATAATTTTTTTGCCTTTGATGCATTCATAGCCGCAGTGACCCCATACTGACGTGCTACATAATTACATGTACACAAAACAGCTTTCGAATTATTATTGCAAATCCCAATTGGTTTAGTTTTAAGCACAGGATTATATATTTCTTCTACTGATGTAAAAAAGGCATTGACATCAATATGAAAAATTATTTTTTGCATTGAAAATATCCTATAAACTCTTGGTTTTCACCTTTTTTGCCCAAAATTGGTGAATTGATAATTTGCTTTAGTTCAAAATTATTTTGAATTGCATATTCTTTAACTTTGTCAATTGCTAATTGGTGGTGTTTGGGATTTTTAATTATTCCTTTGGTTTGATTAATAATTTTTTGGTCTAATTCAAATTGCGGCTTAATTAAAAACACCATAATCAACTCATCATTTTGTAAATTTTTTAAGTTTGCAAAGACATGTTTTAAACTTATAAAACTGACATCACAAACAATGATGTTAATTATGTCATTGAATTTAATATTAGGTAAATCTTTCAAATTTACTTGTTCTAAATTTATTACTTTAGGATTAAATTTTAATTTTTCAGCAAGTTGGTTAGTGCCAACATCTAATGCATATACAAGTTTTGCGCCTGCTTGTAAACAACAATCTGTAAATCCTCCTGTTGATGCTCCAATGTCTAAAATAACTTTATCATTCACATCAATCTTAAATTCATTTAATGCAGCAGCCAATTTTATTCCCGCACGTGAAACATACTTTAATGGTTTAACCTCTAAACTATCAGTAGTTTTTATTAAATAATTACTTTTATTAACAACTTGTTGATTTATTTTTACTAATCCAAAATCAATCATTTGTTGGGCTTGACTTCTTGTTTGACAGTAATTATTTTCTAATAAATATAAATCAATTCTTTGTTTGCTTTGCATGGTTATTTAAATATAATTATTACTAAAAGATATTAATATATTTTAATAAAGGTTTTTGATGTCTAAAAAAGTAAAGAATAAGAATTCTAGCCAAGGTCAATCACTTTTTGCATCTCAAGTTCAATCTGATTTAAAACAAAAATTAAATCCAGATAAAAGAAAAGATGTTGATTTAAATCTTAGTGACAAAAGTCATGATGATAATCAATCAAAGAAATTGAGTTTTAAACAAAAATGACAAAACCAAGTTGTTGATCAAGATGTAATTAAAGAAGCAAAAGATTATAAGCAAATTCTTCAACGTTGTATTGGTGGAAGCCTATTAGGTAGTAATTCAATTGTATATGGCTCATCAACAAGCTTATATGCTTGTCACCATTCATCATTTGAAAATATTGTTAATCGTTGTTGTGATTTATTCGCCCCCAAAAGTTTTTTGGATTTTTGTTGAAAATTATTGTGACTACTACCTGTGTTAATAACATTTTTAGTTGTATGCATTGCTTTGTATGCAATTGATGCAGCTTTATTTAATGCAGGATACGAATTAATTCTAATTTTTTGTTTTATTGGTATTAATATTGTGGGAATTGGTTTACTACTCTTTTTGCCAAAATATCGTCCAAATAATTTAATTAACAAAAACAGTTTTAAAGATGACCAAAGTAAACTATGAAGTTTAATCATTGTTGTTTTTATTGCACTATTACTTATTGGTTTAGCATTTATTCCTAGGTTTGCTTGAAACCAAGGTTATCCATTAGGTCATATTAATTATTCACAATATGTTGATATTGTGGGTATAAATAATGTAAATATTACTAATAACATTGGTCCTAACACCACAATCGAAACATCCTATGCTTTACAAATTTTAGCTGGTGGTTTCTTGTGTGGATTAACAATGTTTATTCCAGGACTAAGTGGTAGTTATATGTTGTCAATTGTTGGTGCAAATTCATATTTGAATACAGCTACACGTTATGCATTTGCAGGATACAGTCCTGATCCTAGCATTGCAATTAGTAGTGACTGAGCAGTAGCAACTATTGTTATTAGTTTTATTGGTTTAATTTGTGGATTTATTGCTTCTTGTTTTATTGCAAGATATTTAATTAACAAACGTGATAATTTGTTTAAAAATATTAGCTTTGCCGCTGCATGCTCACTCTTTATTAGTATTTTTATCGCTTTATCATCATATGATTATGATGCTATGCAAAATAACTCTATATTGTTAGCTATTTGCATTGCTGCATTGTTTGTGATTATAGTTGGTGGTGCTTTAGGAATGTGATGGTATGGTCATAAACATTCTTTAAGTTTAAGTTGAATGTGAACTGAATAATTTAAGTTATGCGAACAATCTTGGGAAATATTATTCAAGCCAATAAAATCTTTAAAATGATTGCTAACAATGACAAAATTGCAGTTGGCGTTAGCGGTGGAAAAGATTCAATGGCTTTGTTGTATGCTTTGTCTTTATATAGAAAAAGATTACAAGAAGATTTGGGATGAAACATAGAGATAATAGGCATTCATTTAAAAATGAATCTTTGTGCCATTGATTATGAGCCTATTATTGAATTTTGAAATAAACAAGGCGTGCAATTTATTATTGAACAAACTAAAATGGGTGAAATATTAAAAGCAAACATGAAAAAAGATAAAATTCAATGCTCATTATGCTCCAAAATGAAGAAAGCCATTTTAATTGAATCTGCCAAAAAACACAATTGTAATAAAGTAGCAATGGGACATCATGCTGATGATGCAATTGAAACATTATTTATGAACATGATTAATGAAGGCCGCATTGCTACCTTCAAACCAATTATGTATCTAGATAGATCTAATATTACTTTTATTAGACCATTAATATTAGCTCGCGAAAAAGATATTAAAAAATCGACAAGCAAGATGAATATTCCAGTCGTGCCTTGTGGTTGCCCGATGGAAGGTTTTACCCAACGAGACAGTATGAAACATTTTTTAAAACAACAAATTTACGACAATCCTAAAACTGAGGCCGCATATAATAATTTTTTTATTAGTTTGTTAAATGGAAAAGGATTTGATTTGTGATTTAAAAATTTGGACAATCAGATCCAAGATGAAGACTTAAGAGTATTAAGTCACAATGATGGAAAATTGGTGTAAAGATTATCAATTTAAAAAAAGTTTTTAATATAATTATTTTTTGTTGAAATATCTAAAATTTAAGGAAATTAAACATGAACTATCATAAATTGATGACAGTTGACAAGTTAAAAGTAAGAAATAAAGTTGTTTTTTTACGTTTAGATTTAAATGTCCCAGTAGACAAAACAAAAATTACTTCATTTAAAAGAATTAATGCAACATTACCAACAATTCAATACTTATTAGAACAAGATGCAAAAATTGTTATTCTTTCACACTTTGGTCGTCCTAAAACTAAAGATGATTTAAAATCAGGTAAATTTAGTCTTCGGATTGTTGCTAAAGCATTAGGCGAAAAAGTTAAACAATTTAATCCACATAAATTCACTTTTATTGCTGAAAATAAAGGAATGAAAGTTGAAGAACAAATTAAAACAATGCAACCCAAAGACATCATTGTTTTAGAAAACACTCGTTTTAATGATGTTGACCCAAGTAGTGGTGAGCTAATTAATTTGGAATCAGGTTGTGATGTACAACTTGCAAAATATTGAGCAAATCTATGTGATGTTTTTGTGAATGATGCTTTTGGTGCTGCGCACAGAAAACATGCATCAACATATGGAATTGGTAAATATAACAGAAAGAATGCCATTGGTTTTTTAATGAAAGAAGAACTGAAAACATTGTCATCAGTTGTTAAAACTGCACAAAAACCATTTGTTGTCATTTTTGGTGGCGCAAAGATTAGTGATAAATTAAAAGCAGTTAATGCAGTTATTCAAAAAGCTGATAAAGTTATCATTTCAGGGGGAATGGCATATACATTTGTTGCGGCTCAAGGTTTTGATGTTGGAAAATCAATGATCGAAAAATCAATGATTCCAACTGCTAAAGAATTAATGATGAATTACAAAGATAAAATTTGTATTTCTTGTGATTTCATGTGCTCACCAAGTTTTAGTGATACTAAGCCAGTTTATAAAACTCAAGAACAAGGTTTAGGAAAATACATGGGTCTAGATATTGGTGAAAAATCAATTGCTGAATTTAAAAAAGTTATTGCTAATGCTAACACTGTGTTGTGAAATGGTCCAATGGGTGTAACTGAATTCAAAAATTATGCTAAAGGCACAAATGAAATTTGTGAAGCAATTGCTAAGCGTACTAAAGCAGGCGCTTTCACTGTTATTGGTGGAGGCGACTCAGCAGCAGCTGCAGAAAAATTAAAAAAAGAATCATCATTCTCATTTATTTCAACTGGTGGTGGTGCATCACTAAAATTAATTGAAGGCTCAGAATTAGAAGGAATTGCTTCAATTAAAACAAGATTTTTTGTTTAAGGTAAGTTTATGACACCTCACAATAGTGCAAAATATGGTGAAATTGCTAAAATTGTCTTAATGCCAGGTGACCCATTGAGAGCAAAATGGATTGCTGAAAATTTTCTAACTAATCCAGTCTTAGTTAATCAAGTTAGAGGCATGTATTGCTATACTGGGCAATACAAAAATATGACTATATCCATTATGGCCCATGGAATGGGGATTCCTTCAATTGGGATTTATAGTTATGAATTGTTCAAATTCTATGATGTTGACACTATCATTCGAATTGGCTCAACAGGTAGTTATTCTAATGAATTACTTGTTAATGATGTTGTTTTGGTTAGCGAAGCCTATAGTGAATCAACATATGCTGATCTTTTAAATATTGAAACAAATTCTCATGTTTTGCAACCAACAAAAGAAGTGAATGAAACTATTTTAAATGTGGCTAAACAAGAAGGAATAAATTTAAAGTTTGGGCGCTGCCATAGTTCTGATGTTTTTTATCGCAATATCCCACTTCAAGAGTTAGTAAATCAAACGAAAGCAATTTGTGTAGAAATGGAAGCATTTGCATTGTTTGCTAATGCAAAATTGTTAAATAAGCAAGCAGCAACAATTTTAACTTGTAGTGATTCATTAGTAACCGGTGAATCATTAGATGCAAATTCTAGACAAACAACGTTTAAAAAAATGGTATTATTAGCATTAAATAGTGCATATGAGTTAAGAGGACAAAAATAATGAGTGATACAACAAAAAAACCAATGACAAGAAATGAAATTATTAGCAAAATAGCTATTAAAGCAGACGTTGACAAAACCACTGTTAAAAACATTATCACCTTGTATGAAAATGTTTTATTATTAAATTTAACAGAAAATTTAGAAACTACAGTTGGACCAATTGGTAAGATTAAAATTAAACAAACAAAAGAAAGAACTGGAATCAATCCAAGTTCAGGTCAAAAAGTAATTATTCCAGCTAAAATTGCCCCAAAATTCTCTTTTAGTAAAGGTGTTAAAGAACACATTAATAAGAATGTAAAATTGTAAACATTTATTTTTTGTGTTTGATGAATTTTATAAAATCTAATCGACCAGGATAAATTAAATCAAGATAATGACAATTATCTTGAAATCATGTTTCCTTGATTCGATTAGATTTTTTCTTTGATAAAATCTTTTTTTCAAAAATTTCATAATCAATTAAATAAAAATGTTGATTACTTTGAAAATAAATAATTAAGTAAGCTAAGCCTTTAAAATCTTTAATTTGTTTCAAAAATTGCATTTGATGTTCTAAAATGTTACTTTTGTCAAAAAAGATTTCTTTAGTTTGCTTTGCTTCAATAGCTACAAACCTTCCTTCATAAATTCCATAATAATCCACATCACATTTATTAGTAAGTGTTCCTACCACTTCTTTATGTGTTACTTTGGTAATTTTAATTGGAACAGTTTGCTTTCTTATTAATGCAATTTTGTGCATTTCATAATACTCAATACTATTCTTTAGTACTGACTCTAAATACATTCCTTTATTTTTAGTTATCTTCATACTAGTAAATAATGTAAAAAAATCTTTTTTTCTAACTTTAAACTAATATTAATAGTTAAAATTAAAAGGTATTTAATTTTGAAGGAAATAATAATGGCAACAATTTTTCAAGCAAAAGAATTAAGACCAGGGCACACATTTTTATATAAAGGTAATATTTATCAAGTAATTGAAAATTCTTTTAATAAAACTGCAATGCGTGAAGGTATTGTAAAGTGCAAAGTTAAAAATTTAAGAACAGGTTCAATTACAACTGAAGTTTTAACTGGTGAAAAATTAGAGCAAGCCCCAATTGATACTAGTAAAATGGTGTTTAGTTATGATGATGGTGCAAATTTTGTGTTTATGAATAATGACACATTTGAGCAAATTGAAATCCCTAAAGAAAGACTAGAATGAGAAAAGAATTTTATTACTGATGGCACTGAAGTGACTATTATGCGTTATGGTAATGAAATTTTAGGTGCATCTTTACCTGATCAAGTAGCAATTGAAATTCAAGAAGCTGAAGAAGCTGTGCAAGGTAATACTGTACAAAATGTTACAAAGAAAGCTTGACTGGTAACAGGATGAGAAATTTTAGTTCCTCAGTTTATCAAAACTGGTGAAACAGTTTTGATAAGAACTAGTGATGGTCAATATGTTGGTAGAGCAAAATAATTTAATTATTTGAATGCATTATGATGAGATTAATTAGTACAAATAACTATGGGAATGTCTATATTTCTGATGAAGATATTCTTGCTTTAGTTAGAAAATATTTGCAATCATTTTTAAGTTTTGAAATTGAATTTTCTAGTTTAAATGTAATTGAGACTAGTGATTTTTTTCTTATTGTACAAGTTATTATTAATGCTAAATCACCATTAGATTTTCTTTTAGAAAAATTAGATTTAATTGCAGAAATTATTGAAATTTTTCTAAAGAGTAACTTAGGATTAAGAATTGCAGGTATTCAAGTTGGAGTTGAATATGGACAATAGCAATACATTAGCTCAATGAGAAAAACGAGTTATTGTCTTTAAGTATATTTATAGCCAATTAATGAAAGAAGAACCAGTTGCAGTTGCAAAACAAAATTTTTTTGAAACATTAGGAGCAACTGATGCAGATTGAATGAAAGTTTTAGAATATTTTTTAGAACATAAAACTACTATCATCAATACTCTTGCCCAAAATTTAGCATCATCTTGGACATTTGACCGCCTAAATGTTGTTGATCAAGCAATATTAATTGAAGCATATAGTGAGTATCAAGTTTTAAAAAATGATAAATCAATTGTGATTGATCAAGCAGTTATTACTTCTAAAAAATATTCTGACTCTAATAGCTATGAATACATCAATGCTATTTTAGATAAAGTTTTGTAAATAAAATGAGACATTTTTTTATAAAAACATCTAAACACAACCAATTTTATTTTTTTGATGATGACTTGCATCATCTCCAACATGTTTTAAAAGTAAAAATTGGTGAAAACATCGTTTGTGTTTATGAAGATAAAAAATATTTATGTAAAATTTGCCAATTAAATCCGATTGCAGCGACAATTGTTGCACCGATTGAAATTGATAACGAATTTAAGACAATTGAATTAAATTTGTTTCAAGCGATTATTAAACCTAAACATTTTGAATGAATTGTCGCCAAATCATCAGAATTGCAATTAAACAATTTTTATCCCACAATATTTAGTAGAAGTCAACATCATATTATTCCAAAACTGGATCGCATGAACAATATTGCTTATGGTGCAGCTAAACAATCAGGAAGATCAAAACTTTGTAATTTTTTTGAACCGATTAATTTCAATACACTACTTAATAATATTTCTAATTTAGACTATGTCATTGTGCCCTATGAAGATAAACAAGGTGAAATTTTAGGTAATTGTTTACAAACCATTAACTTTAATTACCAACAATTAACTAAAATAGGAGTAGTTATTGGTCCTGAAGGTGGTTTTAGTGAAGAAGAAATTATAAAATTAAAATCCTTACCTCACACTAGAATTGTTAGTTTGTCCAAAACAATTTTAAGAAGTGAAACTGCAGCCTTATATTGCTTAGCAGTTATTATTGATAATTTATTAACTAAGGAGGTTCAGTAAATGCACATTAAAAACATTACCAAAGATTTTAAATTTATGTCATATTTTAATGTCTTAATGATTTTTTTATCATCATGTGTTTTGCTAGTACCAATGGTTATTTATGTTGATGCATATAACCATGCAGCGGGCAAATTTCTGGATGCTGGCATTAATAAACAAGCTAATTTAGGTAGTGCCATTCCCATTCTAGTTATTGTTTTAGGTCTAATTATTTTATTTGGTTGATTGTGGATTAGAGATTTAAAAATTAAAACCAACAATAATTTAAGTCTTGTTAACTTTAAATGAGTTTTAATTACAATTGGTGTAAATTTGTTGAGTTTACTTTTCTTTACTATTGCATTTTTTTGTCTTTGGTTAATTCCTATTAATGGCATGGACGCTGAAATTAATCAACTAAATTACATCAGATTACTTGCATATATTGCCACTTATGCTAGTTTACTTATTTTGAGTTTTCTAGCAAGCACACTATGCTTAACCTGAACTAATTTAAGAATTTCATATAGTTTAACAAAGAGTAAATAGTTTTGGTGATGAAGAAGTATTGTTTCAATGATTTAAAAACATTTAGCATCATGACTCTTGGCTGCAAGGTTAATAGTTATGAATCAAATATCATTCAAAATGATTTGTTATCATATGGTTTAATTAAAGTGCCATTTGGTGAACCAAGTGATATCACTATTATTAACACCTGCAGTGTCACAAACACTGCTGATGCAAAATCGAGAAATTTTATTAATCGGGTTAATAAAACTAATCCTGATAGTATCGTATTGGTTTGTGGTTGTTATAGTCAAGTTGCTAGTAATGATTTAAAAAAAGATTTTGGTATTGATATTTTAATTGGTAATAAATATAAAAATAATGTTATTGAACTAATTAACGAATATTTTAATAACCATAAACAGGTTGTTAAAATTGACAATTTATTATTAGAAAAAGAATTTGAAAATAACCAAGTTGAAGTTTATAAGGATAAGACAAGGGCCTTTGTAAAAATTCAAGATGGTTGTAATTACATGTGTAGTTATTGCATCATTCCTTTTACAAGGGGAAGACAAAGAAGTAAAAATTTTACTTTTTTAATTAATGAGATAACAACTTTAGTTAGTAATGGTTATAAAGAAATTGTTTTAACAGGAGTAAATACTGCTGGATACAACTATGAAACTAAAAATTTTTACGATTTATTGTTAGCTATTAATAATTTAGTTGGAGATTTCAGAGTACGAATTTCATCACTAGAACCATTTCAAATTAATGATGACATTATTAAATTAATTGCTACGAACCCATCTCGATTTGCCCCTCATTGACACATTTGCTTGCAATCAGGTAGCGATTCAGTTTTACAAGCAATGAATCGTAAGTACACTACTAATGAATTTTTAACATTAGTGCAAAAAATTTATAGTTTAAATCCAGAAACAGCTATTTCCACTGATTATATTTGTGGATTTCCGACTGAAACTGACCTTGATCACCAGGATTCAATTGAATTTGTAAAACAAGTTGGTTTTTTAAAACTTCATGTTTTCCCTTATTCGCCACGTAAATTTACTCCTGCCGCAAAATTACATCAAGTTCATGATGCAAATAAAACTGTAAGAGTAAATGAAATGTTAAAAATTAGTGAACAACTAACAAATCAATTTATCAAAAAGTTTATTGATAAAGATGTCTGAGTATTATTTGAAAAATATGAACATCAAATTAATAGTGGTTATAGTGGCCAATATTTTATTGTTAATGTGCAAAGTAATACAAACTATAACAATCAATTAAAGAAAGTGAGGGTTAAAAAGGTTATTTTTGACCAAGTATTTGGGGAAATAATTGAATAATTTCAATAATTATTTGATAAAAAACAAAATTTTTAAAAAAAATATCAATTTTTTATTTTTATGTTATATTTAATCATGTGTTTATTTTTAGAAATTGAAAATAATAGCTAAAATTAACACAGTTTGTTCTTTGAAAACTTAATAGAATCCGTCAATTTTGAGAGTTTGATCCTGGCTCAGGATTAACGCTGGCGGCATGCCTAATACATGCAAATCGAACGAAGTACTTGTACTTAGTGGTGAACGGGTGAGTAACACGTATCCAATCTACCCTTTGGTTGGGGATAACTGGTCGAAAGACTAGCTAATACCGAATACCAATACTAATATCGCATGAGAAAGTATTGAAAGATCCGTTTGGATCGCCTTTGGATGAGGGTGCGGCATATCAGATAGTTGGTGAGGTAACGGCCCACCAAGTCAATGACGTGTAGCTGTGCTGAGAGGTAGAACAGCCACAATGGGACTGAGACACGGCCCATACTCCTACGGGAGGCAGCAGTAGGGAATTTTTCACAATGGGCGAAAGCCTGATGGAGCAATGCCGCGTGAATGATGAAGGTCTTAAAGATTGTAAAATTCTTTTATTTGGGAAGAATGGTTTCAAGAGGAAATGCTTGGAATTTGACTGTACCATTTGAATAAGTATCGGCTAACTATGTGCCAGCAGCCGCGGTAATACATAGGATGCAAGCGTTATCCGGATTTACTGGGCGTAAAACGAGCGCAGGCGGATTAGCAAGTTTGGTATGAAAGGCTTTTGCTTAACGAAAGTTTGTATCAAAAACTGTTAATCTAGAGTGTAGTAGGGAGTTCTGGAATTCCATGTGGAGCGGTGGAATGCGTAGATATATGGAAGAACACCAGTGGCGAAGGCGAGAACTTAGACTATCACTGACGCTTAGGCTCGAAAGTGTGGGGAGCAAATAGGATTAGATACCCTAGTAGTCCACACCGTAAACGATGGTTATTAAATGTCGGCATGATTTATGTCGGTGTTGAAGCTAACGCATTAAATAACCTGCCTGGGTAGTACATTCGCAAGAATGAAACTCAAACGGAATTGACGGGGACCCGCACAAGTGGTGGAGCATGTTGCTTAATTTGACGATACACGTAAAACCTTACCTAGGTTTGACATCTCCTGCAAAGTGATAGAAATATCATGGAGGTTAACAGGATGACAGGTGGTGCATGGTTGTCGTCAGCTCGTGTCGTGAGATGTTGGGTTAAGTCCCGCAACGAGCGCAACCCCTGTCGCTAGTTATTTTATCTAGCGAGACTGCTACCGCAAGGTAGAGGAAGGTGGGGATGACGTCAAATCATCATGCCCCTTATATCTAGGGCCGCAAACGTGCTACAATGGGCAGTACAAACTGTTGCCAAGTCGTAAGATGGAGCTAATCAGAAAAAGCTGTTCTCAGTTCGGATTGAGGGCTGAAATTCGCCCTCATGAAGTCGGAATCACTAGTAATCGCGAATCAGACATGTCGCGGTGAATACGTTCTCGGGTCTTGTACACACCGCCCGTCAAACTATGGGAGCTGATAATATCTAAAAACGTTATGTTAACCGCAAGGAGGCAGATGTCTAGGATAGGATTGGTAACTGGAGTTAAGTCGTAACAAGGTATCCCTACGAGAACGTGGGGATGGATCACCTCCTTTCTTCGGAGTATAATTCATACTTTAAAGAACACAAAATAGTGTACTTTTACAGAAAACAAATCCATAGACCATTATTTTCGCGCTTTGGTTTATGGTCGGATTCTATTAAGTTTTGAGAGTGCAAACTCTCCTATTAGGTTTCCTAATAGAGATAGTTCTTTGAAAACTAAATATTATCATCAATCTTTCCGGTTGATTTTGGTTTATATCAAAATCAGCCAATCTTAACTTTTAAGGTTAAATATATACGAGGATTTATTAATAAGTTATTAAGAGCTTATGGTGGATGCCTTGGGACATGAAGGCGATGAAGGACGTGCTAATCTGCGATATGCTACGGGGAGCTGATAAGAGGCTGTAATCCGTAGATCTCCGAATGAGGAAACTCTATGTAAAGGAATTTACATAATCATTAACTGAATTCATAGGTTATTGAAGCGATACCTAGTGAAGTGAAACATCTCAGTAACTAGAGGAAAAGAAAACGAATGTGATTCCCTCAGTAGTGGCGAGCGAAAGGGGAACAGGCCAAACCGCAGCAATGCGGGGTTGTAGGACTACAATGTGGACTTAGAAATAATAGTAGAATTGGTTGGGAAGCCAAACCATAGAATGTGATAGTCATGTATACGAAATTATTTTTATACCTAGTAGGATCCTGAGTACGGCGAGACACGTGGAATCTTGTCGGAATCTACCCAGACCATTGGGTAAGCCTAAATACTAACATGTCACCGATAGCGCATAGTACCGTGAGGGAACGGTGAAAAGAACCCAGAGATGGGAGTGAAATAGAATCTGAAACCATAAGCTTACAAGGTGTTAGAGCACATTAATGTGTGATAGCGTGCCTTTTGAAGTATGAGCCTGCGAGTTATTGTTTGATGCGAGGTTAAGCAGTAGATGTGGAGCCGTAGGGAAACCGAGTCTGAATAGGGCGATTTAGTATTAGACAATAGACGCGAAACGGGATGATCTAGCCATGGGCAGGTTGAAGGTGAAGTAACATTCATTGGAGGACCGAACCCACTTTCGTTGAAACGACAGGGGATGACCTGTGGTTAGCGGTGAAATTCCAATCGAATTCCGTGATAGCTCGTTCTCGCCGAAATATTTTTAGGAATAGCGTTGGATTATGAACTAGTGGAGGTAAAGCGCTGAATCTATGATGGCGCCACCTCGGTGTACTGAATAGAATTAAACTCTGAATGCCATTAGTTTTACTCCAGCAGTCAGACAGTGGGGGATAAGCTTCATTGTCGCGAGGGAAACAGCCCAGATCGTTAAATAAGGTCCCTAATATACGCTAAGTGGAAAACGATGTTGAGTTTCATAAACAGCAAGGATGTTGGCTTAGAAGCAGCCACCGTTTAAAGAGTGCGTAACAGCTCACTTGTCGAGAGACTCTGCGCGGAAGATGTAACGGGGCTAAGCGTATAACCGAATTTACGGATTTATGTGTAAACATAAGTGGTAGGCGAGCGTTGTATTTGGGGCGAAGGTAGAGTGTGAACACTATTGGACTAAATACAAGTGAGAATGCAGGCGTGAGTAACGAATGAAAGTGAGAATCTTTCAAGCCGATTGACTAAGGTTTCCTGGGCCAGGTTCGTCCGCCCAGGGTAAGTCGGTTCCTAAGGTCAGGCTGAAAAGCGTAGCCGATGGAAAACAGGTTAATATTCCTGTACCAATCATAAAAATGATGGAATGACGGAGAAGGTTAATGAGGGCCGGTTATTGGATTCCGGTTTAAGTAGTGAGTTGGAAATGTTGGCAAATCCGCATTTCAATGCAACAAGCTATGAATACGATCGAACGTTTCGACAAGTAGAGAAGTCTCAAACATCATGCTTCCAAGAAAAGTTTCTAGTGTTAATTTTATGATTGACCGTACCGAGAACGAACACACGTGGTCAGGTATAAATGTACCAAGGCTAGCGAGTTAACTACAGTTAAGGAACTCTGCAAATTGACTCCGTAAGTTAGCAATAAGGAGTGCTCATAGCAATATGAGCCGCAGTGAATAGCGAGGGGGGACTGTTTAACAAAAACACAGCTCTATGCTAAGTCGCAAGACGATGTATATGGGGTGACACCTGCCCAATGCTGTAAGGTTAAAGAAGAGGGTTAGCAGCAATGTGAAGCTCTTGACTGAAGCCCCAGTGAATGGCGGCCGTAACTATAACGGTCCTAAGGTAGCGAAATTCCTTGTCGGGTAAATTCCGTCCCGCTTGAATGGTGTAACCATCTCTTGACTGTCTCAACTGTAGACTCGGTGAAATCCTGGTGAGGGTGAAGACGCCCTCTTGGCGTGATTGGACGGAAAGACCCCATGAAGCTTTACTGTAGCTTAATATTGAAGCGTTTAATTGTTTGTAGAGCATAGGTAGGAGACTTTGAAGCTTATTCGCTAGGATAAGTGGAGTCAACGGTGGAATACTACCCTTGCAATTGGATTCTTCTAACTTGTAGCCATGAACCTGGTTAGAGGACAGTGTTAGGTGGGCAGTTTGACTGGGGCGGTCGCCTCCCAAAAGGTAACGGAGGCGCGCAACGGTACCCTCAGCACGGTTGGAAATCGTGTTAAGAGTGTAATGGTATAAGGGTGCTTGACTGTGAGACTTACAAGTCGAACAGGTAGGAAACTAGGTCATAGTGATCCGGTGGTTCAGAATGGAATGGCCATCGCTCAACGGATAAAAGCTACTCTGGGGATAACAGGCTGATAGTGCCCAAGAGTTCATATCGACGGCACTGTTTGGCACCTCGATGTCGACTCATCTCATCCTGGAGCTGGAGCAGGTTCCAAGGGTTCGGCTGTTCGCCGATTAAAGAGATACGTGAGTTGGGTTCAAACCGTCGTGAGACAGGTTGGTCCCTATCTGTCATGCCCGTAGGAAGATTGAGAAGCTTTGTTCTTAGTACGAGAGGACCGGAATGAGAACACCTCTTGTGATCCTGTTGTAGCGCCAGCTGCACTGCAGGGTAGCAACGTGTTTAATGGATAAACGCTGAAAGCATCTAAGCGTGAAACCAGCTTCAAGATTAATCTTCCCTCCCTTAAGTGGGGTAAGAATCGTTAAAGACTATGACGTTGATAGGTCAGATGTGTAAGTGTTGTGAAGCATTTAGCTAACTGATACTAATAATTCGAGGACTTAGATAAATTCATATATTTTGATTGATGTCAAATGATTTAAATAATATTTAGTTTTCAAAGAGCTATCAAAACTTGTGTGGTGACGATACCGACATGGAAATACCTGTTCCCATCCCGAACACAGAAGTCAAGCATGTCAGGGCCGAAAGTAGCAGCAATGTGAGAATAGGACATTGCCACGCAAAAAGATACTAACTCCAATGCTAGGAAATCTTTCTAGTGTTGGAGTTTTTTAATTAAAAAAATAAATGAAAAAGACACCTTATTTATCCTAAGGTTAAAAAACTGACCAACTTGGTTGGACAAAGAATACATCAGCCATACTTCAGGTATTTATAATGAGATAAATATCTTTATTAAAGAGCATTAACAATAAAATTGTCAAGCATTCAAGATTTAGGGCTGGCAGCATTAAGAATTTAATGAGGAATTTTTAATGTGGATTGGATGTACAAGATTAAAAAATTTAGATGACATAAATTTCATAAATCAACATTTATCACTAAAAAGAATCATTTGTCACCTTCTAACTTATGTTCTTGTTAGAAAAATTAATATTACACTAGCATTATTATTGGTTTTATATATATTTAAATTAATACTTAAATGCTAGCAATTTAGATTGCAGACTATTTGGTTTTAAACATAGTTCTTAGCAACTATATTATGCAAATTATCTTAAATAAAAAATCTCAACACTTAAGAACAATTTCATTTAAAAATTATATTCCTCCCCTAGTTTGAGATTAATTAAAAGCTAACCATTAACTTTTAGTTAATTTAGCAAGTTAAATTTAAAAATGACATTATAATTAATATGTTTTTTTTAAAATTTAAAAATAAATAAACGGATTATGAAAAAGAAAAATTTAAGTATTTTATTAATTAACTCAGTCCTAGGACTAGGACTTATTTCTACTCTCCCTTTATCTTTAACTTCTCACAATCCTGTGGTGACTAGCAAAAACCATCAAGCCAAGATGATAGCACCTAAAGTGTCTCAATCTGCTGGTGGGCTTGCAACACCTTGGTATTTTGCTAGTCAATTATTTTTAGACACTAATTTAACAACTAAGGATGGCTGATGAGAGTTAACTTGAAAATTATTAAAACTAGAAAACCCTTTAGTTATTAATGGGGCTAAATCATTTAATTACCCCCGTATTGTCAATCCAAAACCATGAGAAAAATACCCCGACCTGGTTAAGTTTAGTCAAGTAGCTGATAAATTTAAACAACTTATCATTAACAAAGTAGACAAAACATCAAAAGCCTTCTATGATGCTAAACGTGAATTGGATAATTTAGGTTATATTTATTTAAATGTGGAATCTATGATTCCTTTAAATAGTTTCCTTACTCAAGAAGAAAAAGAACAATACAAAGAAAATCAAACCTTAATTCTATATAGACAAAGTCCAATTACTGGTGATGCATATAGATATAAATATGTTGTGAGATATAGTTTTAAAGCTAGACCACTACAACTAGCTGACTTAAGTAAATATATTAATATTTCATATAGCTCATCAAATCAAGCTAACCCAAGTGACGAGTTAGCTAATAGAACTTTAAACATTAGTTTTAATACTAAACAAATGCAAGCTGACTTAGGTGGATTACCTGATGTTAACCAAGACTATTGAACTTTGCAAGAAAATTCCTTAAATGGTTTCTTTGATGTGACTTATGACGAATTCTGGAATGCTGTCATCGATTTAGTGAATCAACAAATTCCAAATGTTAGCTGATGTTTGAGTCCCCAATCATTTAGATTTACAGATAATAATAGTGCTAACACTATTAATTATAAAGATGTGTGGAATGCTACTAATAAGTGGACATACACCACTAATGATGACACCACATTTAAGGATTTGAACTTTCAAGTAAACGTTACTAGTAGAGAACACAATGTAAAAGCTGTTGATTTGAGTAACGCAATCACATTTACTAAAGGTAAGACAACAATCAATGGGTTGGGGGACATTAGCACCCAATTAGCTGCCACTGAAGCACTAAATAAATCAATTAATGATTTAAAAAACAAGTATGATGCCACATTAGCTCAGTTAAAACAATTATCTAATGAGATTGCAGCAACAAGAGACCAAATCAACCCCCTTGTTCAAAAAGAATTAGATAGCTCAGCTGAATTGAAATTAAAGTATGACACAATCAATCAGATGTACAATGATAAGATCACTGAAGTTATTAATAGTATTAAAGCAAAGTACGAGGCTTATTTAAAAGAAAATAACTATGTTTCTAATGGGTTCATCTCAAGTACTTCAACTAAGTCATTTGATTATAAAAATGAATTAATTCAGTTACAAACTCTTTATACCCAACAAAAATTATCCTTGAGTAATCTCATCACAGATGAAACTGTTAAAACTCAATTAAAAACTCAGGCCCAAGCCCTTACAAGTGAAGTTCAAAGTAAAATCAATGCTTTAAATATCCAACTAAATCAATACCAACAAGAGTTAACTAATTTAAAACAAAAAAATACTCAATTTAAAACTTTTGTTGATGAACTAGCAAACACAACTAGCAATCAAAACGTGACTGTTAGTTTAAAACTAGATGCTAATGCTAAGTTAGCTATTAGTGATATTCAAAATGAATTACCAAATTATTGGTTAGTTAATAAAAACCCCAACACTTTTATCAACAAAACTGATTTTATTACCCAATTAAATCAAATGGTAAATCAATTTGTTAACCCTCTTACTGGAAGTACAATTAACTTGGATTTATCCATGTTTAAGTTACAAGATAATATGACTAACCAAGTAATTTCAGGTTATCAATTTAAGGATGCTCGTTACACTGTTAATGCAAAAGTGGTGTATTCAACTAGCAATGGAATATTAACAAAATGACAATTAGACATGCAAATTGCTCTAGTTACTACTGCTAGCGCTAGAGCAACTAACAATAGTTCATCTGCCCAAGCAAAGCAAAATTTGCAACAAATGCAAAACTTGTCTACCTCAAACCAAACAACTATTAATAATTTAGACCAAGACATTAATAATCAAGTGGCAGATTTAAAACAAGCAGCTAATTATACTGCTCAACTAGCAGAAGCTAGTTTGCCAACTGTTGATGGTACTAGTGATAAACTACTAAATGTTGATAAATTAATCACTAACTATCAAACAATTAGTTCATCTTCCACTAAACTAAATCCAGGTTTCATTGGAGTTTTAGCTGGTAGTATAGCAGCATTAATATTACTTGTTACAGCAATAGTAGTTTTATCAATCCTTCTAAAACGTAAGAGAAATAAATAGTTGTCAACTTATAGTTTAAATTAGAAAATATTAGCCTAATTAGATTAGACGAGCTAGTTTAAATTGGCAAAGGTTATCTAAATCCCATATTAAAGTGAGTTAAAATTTTAGCATTTTAGGTTTTGTGTGTGTAAGTCTACTCTTTAAATGTATGTCAATAATTAATTTATGACAACAAATTACATGGATTAACCCAATAGTCTTATAAAGTGTGACTAATTGTTTGAATTTATGCTCACATTAACTATTATTTCTTTCTATAGCTAATTTAGTTCAGAAAATTAAATCTTATTTTGAAACCATAAGTTTTACAACTTCAATACAGTTAAACAAATATTATTGGATTTTTTGATATAAAAAAATAGATATGAATAAAAAAAGAATACTCAATTCCAAAATATAACAAATCAGAATTTACATGTGATCATTGCCATAAGTTAACATTTCATCATTGTTACATTTGATCATTATTTGCACATATGGGTGATGATTTTGATCTTGGGTATATAAAACATAATTTTATAAAAAACGATGAATATAATTTTAATGTAAATTGATTTAACAATGTGTTTTTGGGATCAAGTCCTCCTACAACATCGTCCCCAAGTGCATATCCTTATCAGTACACCCATCCCTTATCTAAAAAGATTATTAAAGATAAAGATAAATGTAGGATTCAATTTGTAACCAGAATATGTAGTGAATGCGCTCATAATACATATTTTGAAGTTATTAATAATATCACTAGAGAAGATGGAGAATATAAACCACAAGAAACACAAATATACCCAAGAACTTCAACAATCGAATGATTTCCTAATGACGATATGTCAGATGAACAAAAACAGTTATTCAATGAAGCAAAAGATATATTTAATAAATCGCCCAAAGCCGCTGGCGCATTATTAAGATGTGTAATTGAAAGAATTTTACGTGACAAATTCCCAAAACATAGCCAATCATTTCTAGGAACAATATTAAACGATAAAGAGGTTAAAAATGAATTGGATGATACATTAATTGAAATGTGTAATGCCTGTAAATTAATAGGTAATGAAGCTAGTCATTCATCACTAATAATATATGAAGATGAATCTAAACAAGAAGTTGAATTGCTTTTTGAACTTATAAACGCAATAGCAGAAGAATTACTATCCAAACCTAGAAAACGACAAGAAATGCTGGACAAATCTAAAAAAATTAATGTGTTAAAAAAATAAACTAATATTTTTCTCTATCTAGAAATGGATAGAGTTTTTTAATATTAATTGCTTATCTTTTGGTAATTAATAAAAATTTGCTCAACTATATTTGTAGTTGTTTACATATTATTTAAAAATAAATTTATTAGTAATTATTTACTTAATAATTGCAAATATGTTAATTCTACAGAAACGTAAATATAAAATCTTGCATAAATCAATGATTTTTTGAAATGTCAAGTTTTATATAAATGTGTTTTAATTAATGCTTAAAAACCAATATTATGATTTTTAAATTCTTATTAAAGAGACTTTATATTACAAATAATGTGTAATTTAATGCTTATGCATTTCTTCTTCTGTTATTTTTTTATCTAAAAGTAATGCATATAGAACAAATAAGAATGGTGTAGATTAAAAAGTGTTGTACGATAATACAACAATTTAAAAATTTAATTATTATTTCATGAGCATTATGTGAGTTCATGTATTTCTCAATTTCTGAAACCTCATTTTTATATTTTGTCAATATTGCATGTAAAGTTGGTGGTCTGTCATATAAATCAATAGTTCTGTTTAATAAAATTTCTATATCTTCGTCTTGATCTAAATTGATTTCATCTTTATTTGCTATCTCTTTAAATAATTCTTTTGATTCATTATTACATTCATTTATTTCTTTAAAAACACTTAAATCCAACTGAGGGTCAATTATATCTTTATAAGATTTTTTATTTTTCTTATAATTTTTCTTATAAACTGACTTAATAAATAAAACTAATACATATCTAATTAACACATAATTAGCATCATCTATATCATTTAAAATTCATTCTAAACGAAAACCTAATTTTATTATGTTATAAAAACTATTTGCATCTTTATGGATATAGCTATTAATCATAATGTTGATCATCATCACTATGCTTAGCTCAATTTCATTTTGACTACCATCATAAACATTTTTTAAGGCATTTTTTAATGAATTATAATGTGGATCTACATCTATACATTTAGATTTTAATTCTAGTTTATCTGTATGAATTTTTTCTAATACTAATTTAATTTTTTCTAGTTTTATATTTTTTGCATTTTTACTAAATTTTTTGTTTTCATCTAAAGATGAGTCTTCGATTGCCTGTCTAATAAACAGTGCAGCTATAGATGAGATTGATTCGTTAAAGCCTTTATTTAAGGCATCTCTATTTACATAGATATAAAATATACCTTTGTAAAAATTAATATTTTTGTGATTGAATAGTTTATCTATTTCATCTTTACAAAATGCTAAATAGGGTGTTCAAGTAGAATCAGAAATTTTTAAAAAATATGTAGAAATTTTTTTGTTGTTTTCTGAAAATTTATTATAGTTGCCACATGAATTAAGATAAATCGTGAATTTTAGGCCAAAAGAACCTAATTTATTTCCATATGTATGGTGATTAAAATCATCCAATGACTCTAATTTAGATAGATAATTATCTTCTAATTCTTTGAGTAACAGTTTTGAATTAGTTAAATTAGCTTCTAGTTGATTTAATTCAAATTTAAATTCATCTTCACTATTTATATTATTAATTTGATCTTTTACAATCTCAATATTTTCTATTAATAAATTTTTCATTTGATCAAGATAATGAAAAAATATTGGTAAATATTTTTCTCAATCAATTGAAATTTTAGGGAGCGTAAAAAATGTGTAGGTAGTCAGAAATGACTACTTTTTTAATGCAAATTATTCCAATAAGGAATTAAAAATGAAAAAATGATCAAAAATTAAGTGTTGTAAATTCATCGATAGTGTCGAGAAAAATTATAGTTGTTTCGTAGAGCTAAAACAATACAGAGACATGATAAATGCTTTCAAAATTCACGACATGCGATACGATGACAAAAATGAATATATAGATGTAACACTCATTGATTTAGATCAGCAATTATTGAAATTTGCATTGCCAATCTACAAATATTCTTCTTCTGCTAAGTTATACAACACATTACAATGCCTAAGGGGAGTAATAAAATCACCAACATGAAAGTTGGAAATGCAACAAATGATTATTGATTCTACCAAGAAAGGAGGTTAGTAACTGTAAAAAAATAATTAAACATAAAAAAGACAATTAAAAACTCAATCGCGTATGAAGCAATTGAGTTAATAAATTGTGGTACTTGGTACTATTATAGAAAAAAATACCAGAACACAAGAAAAAAATCTATTTCTAATAGTACCACAAATAAACCAAAATTGTTAAAAAATCACCACAAATTAACACAAATTAACAAGAAAGTACTATTTAGAATGAGAAACAAACAAAAATTCCTGTTTGAATTAGAAACAAAAATAATTGGTTTCATCCAGAAATCTAAATTTTTTAAGCAAATTATTGCTAATCCATGCAAGGGATATAAGGAATATATTTTGATTGCTTGGTTTAAAAACCAAGCTAACAGGTTTTATTTGACTAAAAAACAAGCTTATAGTCTACCAAGTCTCAGAACACTAATTAAAGCAATTAAAAGGGCACTAAATATTGATATTTCGTATGAATGAATAAATCAAGTACTACACAAGAATGAAAATAAGCTCTGGACCATTCAGCCAGAAAATAAATTTAGAACAAGATCATTATTTCTGATTGGTGTGCAATCGTCATTTGTTGATTTCAAAAATTCAGAACTATTTATTTTTAAGACCAAAAAATATACTCAGTTAATTAACCCCAAAACTAGTAATAAATCTAGTTCTAAAAATATAGTTGATGACATCTGAGGAGATTCGTAAAATCTAGATTATCTTCTTTAAATCATTATTACAGTCATCAACTTAATTAAATTCATTTTCTTATTTATAAACTATATTTACTAAGTAAATATATAGTTTTAGCTTTTAATAAACACATAAATCAGTCATCAATGGATGATTTTTTTGTTTAAATCACTTTAACACTTGACAACTTAAAGTTGATACTTGACAGCTTTAAACTAACACTTGACAAGTTTTTGAGACACTTGACAACAATAATTGTTGAAATCTATTTATTGAATTTATTTATTGAATTTATATATTTAAATTCTCTTAATGAACTGGATCTAAATTAATTTAAAGTTCAATGATTAATGTTGTTATTTACAGAAAAAAAGAGTATAATAAGAGTGTCTTTTTTCTTTTAATTATTTTTTACTTAAATTTTTTATGAAAAAGAAAAGTTTAAGCATTTTATTTATAAATTCTGTAGTCGCACTTGGATTGGCTACGGCTTTACCTTTGTCATTGGTTGGTAATAGTCATCAATCTGACAATGTTAGTACAGACAATTATAGTAGCAACTTAGCTAGATCAGGAGCTGGTATCACTAACAATGATATTAGTAATGATTTTAGAAGTTTTACCAACAAAAATAACTTTCAATTATTCAATACTAATAGTCTTGATTTAAATTATGAAAATTTACCAATCGGAACATCTAATAATTTTTTAAAATTTCGGGCACAAATAGAATACTATCAAAATCTTAAAAATAGTTATTGGGTTTCTAACAACTTAAACCATGTTGATTCTGATATACCTTTATTGAGTTTTAACAATACTAACAACATGGATTATAAAAACAAATTGCAAAATTTAATTGATAAGGCAATTGGTAGTGTCTGGTCTATAGGTGATAATGATATGCCCAGACCTGCCCAAGTCTTAGGTCAACAAGGAGTTTTTAAAATACCAACGAGCTCTATACCTTCAAACACAAATAGAGATCTTTATGATTATGAAAGAAATTTAAATAATACCAAACAATTATTTGGCCCATCACAAAATAATAATGAATCTAGAAAATGGAATTACTACTCAGTATTAGCACCTTCCAACAACTGAACTTCTGACATTTGAGCAGGTTGAAATAGTAACCCTGTCGGTAGAGGGAATAAAACTGATTTAAAAAATAAAATAGTAAATAAGTTACAAACTAGTAATTTAGAACTAAACAACAATAGTTTTAAATATTCTAATCTTGTTTATAAAGTCCCAGCAATTAATGAATTGATTGGTACTATAGAAGGTGCATCTTGGCAAGACGCACATTTTAAGTTGTTTGACAATTCATTACCAAATTTTCAAACTGGCACAGTTAGAAACAGAAGTTTCAATGATTGGTATAACAATAACTATATTGATTTTACTAGAGACAATCCAATTAAAAGAGATGCTTTAGGGAATTTTAATACTGTTAACAAAGTAGAAAATATCTATGTGGATTTTTCTAAGTTACTTAAAATTGATGATAACTTAACTACTGCGTATGCAACAAGCACTAATGATGCTTGAACAACTTCTACCCCACCACAAGTAGTTTTCGGTTGAAACACTGAATTATTTGGGGCACTAAAAGAAGTTAGCTTGTTAGCTCAATGAGTAAAGAGTTTTTATAATCACTGGAATCAAATTAGTAGCTATTCAACTGTATTAAAATCTAATTTTGAACGCCTAATTGATGATATTTATAATGAACGGATTAATAATGCTGGTGTAACTAATTACATTCAAAAAGTGAGAAGTTCAAATGGGGTTAATAATACTTACAATTCAGCTACAACTAAAGCTAAATATTCACAAGTATTAAGTAATAATAATTGGACTTTACACACTCAAGATCATAGTGTTACCAGTTGAGGATTAACAAACATTGTTAATGATTTGCAAAAACAAGCATTCGTATATGATTATGTTTTGCCTCAAATGTTTAAAAATGACATTTATGCTAATTATCAAATTCAAGGTAATGAAACATGAAATACTAATGAAGTGAACACCAAAATTTATGATGGTGCGACAAAAACTTTTAAATCAGTTAGCATGATTGATTATGGAGTTGCAAGAAAAACTTACAACAATGATGTAAGTATGTTCTTAAAAAACTTCTACATGAAGGATGTTAATACTGGTGCAATTATTGCTGGTACAAATAATGTTAACAACAATACAACATTAAGTGCTAGAAATATTGCTAATGTTTCAGGTAGCAATACTAGAACTAAAAGTAGTTATGATGGCAATAATGCAGCTTTAAAAGTGACTTGAAAATGGAATCCAGGGTTAAACATTGTAAATAGTGTTACAACTAACACTAAAACAAGAGCATTAGACACTCCTTGGTATTTTGTAAACCAAGCATTTGGCTATGGCGATGTAGCTATTGAAAAAAGAGAGTGATTGGATTTTACTAATAAAATCCTAAAACTACCAACACTTGCAAATGGAGACTCAGCAATTGATTCGGGTAATAGTTTTGGTGTTGCTAAAGTTTATAGCTCACAATGAGCTAGTTACCCTGAGCTAGTTAAGTCAAGTGAATTAGTATCGAAATACCAAAAATTAATGGGTAATTTTAATAAAGCGTACTATGATGCTAGACGTGAATTAGATAATTTAGGCTACATTTATTTAAATGTGACATCTAAAATTCCTTTAAACTATTATCTTTCAAATGCTGAATACAATCGTTTACAAAAAGATAATACTTTTATTGAAAATGGTAAAACACCAGATGGTTGATATAAATATTTTGTTAAATACTCATTTAAAGCAAAACCATTAAAACTAGCTGATTTAGCTAAATATGTAACAATTTCATTCAGTTCATCTAATCAAGCTGATCCAACAAGTAAATATGCTAATAAAGCTGTAACTATTAGTTTTAATACTAAAAAAATGCAAGAAGACTTAGCTGGGTTAATGAGTGTTAACCAAGAATATTTCACTTTACAACAAAACCAACTACATGAATTCTTTGATGTGACTTATGAAGAATTCTGGAATGCTGTTTTAAATTTAGTTAAACAACAAACTCAAAACACAGATTGACATTTAAATACTGAATCATTTAGATTTGTTAGTGACAATCATGTTAACACTAGTAATGTCATGAATAATTGGTTTTACACAAACCAATGAACATATACTACTAATACCGATACAACATTTAAAAGCTTAGTGTTTAAAGCTAAAATCACTACTAAATACAAACCAACAGATTTTAATTTAGCTAATACTATCACTTTAAATCAAGGTGATACTACAATTAGTGAATTTGGAGCTGTTAATGACCAATTAACTGCTACACAAGCATTAACTACTCAAATCAATGATTTAAGAATCAAATACAATGACTCTTTAAAAGCTTTAAAACAATTGCCATTACAAATTGGTAAAACTAAGCTAGAAATTCGTAAGATGTTTGAAACTGAGTTAAATAAGTCAGAAACACTTAAAGTGCAATATGACACAATCACAGAAATGTATGACAAGAGAATTAACGAAGTTATTAACACCATTAAAGCAAATTATGATGCTTATTTAAAAGACAATAACTATGTTTCTAATGGGTTTGTCTCAAGTACTTTAACTAAGTCATTTGATTACAAAAAAGAGTTGCTACAGTTAAAAACTCTTTATACTCAATTAAATGTTTCTTTGAACAATTTATTAACAGATGGCGCTTTAAAAGCTGAACTAAAAGCTAAGGCTCAAGAATTAACTACATCTATTCAAGACTCAATTGATACTTTAAATAATCAACTAAATAGCTATACAAAACAATTAGCTGCACTAGAAGCTCAAAACACAAGCTTAAATACTTATGCTAATCAACTAACTAATTTCACAAGTAACCAAAATATTACAGTTAATTTAGCAGTTGGTAATAATGCTAAATTGGCTATTAATACTAGTTCTAGTGACTTAAATGGTTATTGAGTGATTGAAACAAACCAAAACTATCAAGAATTAATCAATAAAGCTGATTTCATTAATAAAATCAATGACTTGATCAACTCTACAATTGAACCAATTGTGGGCGTAAATATTCGTGTTGACGAATCAATGTTTAAATTACAAAACAATGTTAGTAATAAAGAAATTACTGGTTACCAATTCAGTGAAGCTAATAAAACTATCAATGCAAAAGTTGTATATTCAACTAGTAATGGTGTAATTACTAAATGACAATTATTATTAGATCTACAAACTGTTTCATCAAACAATGCTAGAGTAGCTGATAATTCAATTGCAGGGATTAAACAAACATTGAATCAAATTAAGAATTTAACAGCGACAAATCATGATGACATTGCTAATTTAGCTAATGACATCAAAGCTCAAGGTACTAATTTGAGTGATGCTGAAAACACTGTAAACGGAATGGGTAATGTAGATTTGCCTAATATTTTCGGAACAAGTGAACAAGCTGCTAAACTTGACAAATTAATTAATGATTATCAAACAATAAATTATTCAAAAACAAAATTGAATGATGGGTTTATTGGTACAGTCATTGGTGGTTCACTTGCAGGGATTTTAATAATTGTGGGAACTGTTATCTTCTTATTAAGTTTAAGAAATAAAAAGACTGTTGCTTTCACTGATGAAGAAAAAGCAGAAATTCAAAAAGCTGTTGACGAATTCAACGGTAAAAAATAAAAAATAATTTTTAACTTAAGGATAAATAATTATGGCTAATGATGGAATTAGAAATCTTGGCATGATTTTGCTCCAAGCCTTTCAAAAACTCCCAGGCTTTAATGAAATGTTTGGGAACACTCAAACACTATCAACTTTACAGTTATTATGTGGTATTTTAACCATTGTATTTTTTGTATTAGGTGTGTGCTTAGTAATTATTGGGATTGTTAAATTTAGCTTAAAGAAAATTGAAAATGAAAGAAATGCTAGTCGTGACACAAAAAGTGCATTAAATTATTTAATTGGTGGTAGTGTTGGTGGAGCAGTTTTAATTTTGTTGCCATCCATATTATTGATTGTAGGTTCAATTTTTGGATCAATTGCAGGTAGTTAAAATTTATGTCAGTCATAACATTCATTGCTCAATGAACACTAATTCTACAATTGTTATGAATTAGTTGTGTATTGATTCCTTTCACACTGCTTGCAATCATCTTTTTCGTTCTAAATTGGTTAATTTTAGACCCATTTACCAATTTTCTTATTACTGGATCATTTAATACTACTATCATGACTAGTCAGATCACCTGGCAAAGTCCAATTGTAATAATTACAATTATTGGTTTGATATTGGCATTTATTGCTTTAATTGTGTTCATCATTAATTATTTTGCAAAAAATTCATCTAATTTGCAAGTAGTCCACATTCCTAAACAATTACTACTAATTTTTGGGTTTATTGGTTTAATTATTGTTATTCCATTCGGATTTATTTTAATGTCAGTGTTTAGCAAATTCATCACTTCTATTACTTTGACATTATTTACAAAAACTCAAACAATGCAAATTGTTGATTTAGAGAATTTAAAGACAGTTTTACAAAACTTATTAGCTTTTAGCACGAATAAACAAATTGATTTAACAGTTTGAAATGATGCTTGAGCAACAATAACTGATGTTAATCAACTAGCAATTAAAAATGAACTTTATAACTCTTACACAGCTTTAATTAATGCAATAAATGAATTAAATATTAATAATTTAGCTCAAGAGCTATTAAACAACACAAATAACTTAGCTAAGCTACAAGAATTACTAAAAGCTAACCCTAATTTAACTGAAGGATTAACCAACCTTATAAATTTAGCTAATAACTTTAAAGCTCAGCTAATTAATTTAAATAGCTTGAGTTTAGCACCAGAAGTATTAAAACAAATTCAATTGAATTTTGGTACATTAAATGACTTAAATGCTCTTCAGTCATTTACAACTAATTTTTCGGATTTATTAAAAATTCAAGTTATGGTGGTTCATCTAAATTTAAATTCAACTGGCGAAATTGTTCAAACTAACAATCTAGCATTTATGTTGTATTATGCAGCAACTGGATTATATGTAAATAGCATTGAAGGGATTATTGGTAACTTTACTTTTATCTCGGGATTATTTCAAGCTAATGGAATTTTTGAATTGGCGAAATCAATTTTCTTGTCAGGAATAATTGCTGTTGGGATTGCTAAAGGAATTAGCACATTAGTTTCAATGCTAATTTATCGTTGATTTGCTTTATTATCAGGTATTCCAACAGGCTATATTGCTGCTGCACGGATTACAAACGACACTGGTCAAATTCTTAAAATTTGGTTTAGAGAAATCTTAACCTCAACATTAGCTTTATTTGTTATTACTTTAAATTTACAAATCATGTATTTTTTGATAAATGCTATTCAAATTGCATTATTAAATAATTCAATTCACATTGACGGAATTAGTAATGTTAATTTAGGAATTATGCAAGTTAATGTTATTGAAATTACTTTTGCACTATTAATTGTTATTTTAGTTTATGTGAACAATGGTTTCATTAGTAAAACTTTAGAAACATTCAATGCTTCTGTAACATTTAAAGACCAAGCTGCACCAGCAATTGTGAGTGAATTTAGTAACTTTAAAAAACAAGCACGCAATAAGAACACAGTAAGCCGTAGAACAGTTAAACGGACAAAAGAAATGGTACCAGAAATTAAAAAAGGATTTAAATCCACATTCGCTAAATTGAAGTTCAAGGAGTAAGCAATGGAAAAGAAAATTGTTAACATCACTAATTCCATTTGGTCAAAAAAGATTTATAGAAAAATCACAATTGGCCAAGCAATTGCTATTAGTTCTTCAATTTTAATTACATTAATAACAACTATTTTGCTATCTATATATACCAGTCTAATTTGAACATTAGCAGTTAGCTTGTTTTTGATCATTCTTATTTGCATAATGAATGTTAAACAATGTTGAGCTTTAAAAATTTTCTGGTTTTACTTAAAATGATTGTTTTCTTGAAAAACTAAAAGAACTAAACAAATCAAGAGCAGCAATGGCATTATTAAAACAAAAACTAAGCAATTTGTTTTGTTTGAAGTGACTTGTTGCCAACAAGTTGGTAACCCTCAAGACATTGAAATGAAAATCCAGGATGTTGTGACTAAAATTAGCAAGTTCAGTAATTGAAGCATTATTAACACTCAACTACCTTTTGATGATTTAAAAGAAAATTCAATTTGAGTACAAACTCAAAAAGAAGCTTATTTAAATAAACATTCTATTCATGATGATGATCCGGTGTTAAAAAACATTATCACTAATGAGTTGTTAATGAATAAATTTTCATCAGGTGAGTACAACAAAAATACTTTTTTATTTTGTTTAGAAACAGATATTCACACCAGAATAGACTTAATCTTGCAAGATGTGCAAAGAGTGAACAAAGAGCTTAGTTATCAATCGTTCGCATTGCAATTATTAAATGATGAAATTATGGAATCAGTGAAACAAAACTTGTTTTTGTTTAACAAAAAGATTAAGAATAAGAGTAATCACATATTAGCAAGTGATGAACATAATAATAAGCAATATTACCATTTTTTTAAGATTAAAAATTTGCCAAGCTTCGTTGATGAAGGATATTTAGATTTCTTAAACCAAATTGATTTAAAAAATGCTATTCTTAATTTCTCTATCAATACTTATAGTTTTGATAACTTTAAAAAAGAAACTAAAATTTGAGAAAATGCTATTAAAAATTTAGAATTTGAAGTTGATCGGGCAATTAAGTATCGTGACAAAATTCAATCAGAAACAAATTTAGAGAATATTTTAAGTATCAATGCTGATCTAATTGCAAATGCTGATACAACACAAAAATTTGAAATCATTTGCTGTATTGTAGCTAACACTAAACAAGATTTAGTAAAAGCTAGTTATCGTGCTAAAGAAGTTATTAGAAAAGCAAATCAATTTGAATTAGCTATTTCACAATTTCAACAACTAAAACTGTTTTATAGCTTTCAAAGAAATATTTTAGAAAGCAACAGTTTTAAAAATAGAGTGTTGAATATCTTGCCCAATAACTTAATTGCCTTTAGTTATCCTTTTTTGGTAGGAAACAACTATTTAAATCATGGTTGATACACAGGACAGTTGTTTAATGGGAACCCAATCTTTTTAAATTTAAATGAAGGTGTTAAGCACAACAATAGTAGTTTGATTATTGGGAAAACTGGCTCTGGTAAATCAACTTTCATTAATTTTTTAATAAAGAATAATATGAGTAGTAATGGGGTTAAAACAATATTGTTTGACCCAAAAGGTGAATACACTCTCAATCCTGAAGTCTTAAAGATGCATCCAAAAATTATTAGCTTAAATGACGATAAAGCTTTATGCTTAAATCCTTTTGAATTATCAAAAACAGATAGTGATGCTGACAAGATTAATTTCATGCTAAATTTTTTCAAAATTTGGTTCAATGACTTGTGGAATGATGTTTTAAAAAATCATTTAATAAATACCTTAAAGTTATGTTTACAAGATGGAAAATGAAATTTTGTTGATTTTTATAACAAATTAAGAGATAAATTACCAAATGATTATGAAAACAGAAAAACAATCTTAGATATTGTTAAAAAATTGTTGCCAACTGGTATTTTTGGTTATTTTGCTAAAACAACTAAAATTGATCTTGATGATAAGCTAGTTATTTTTGATTTGAATGAAATCTTGATTAATTTCAATGACCTTAACAAAATTAAGCTAATGTTAATTTTTAAATATCTCAAATCATTTATTTATAACAAATCAAAACTAACTCAAAATAATGAAAAAATCCAAATCATTGTTGATGAATTTCCAGCAATTGCTAATCCAACAGTTCCATTCGTAACAACAGAGTTCGTGAGCTTAATAAGGTTAATTAGAAGTTATGACGCAAGTTTAATTTTGGCTATGCAAGACGTTGTTCGTTTAACCACAGGTGATGTAAATTCCAATGAGTCTTTAAAGTCAATTGCGAATAATGTGGAACATAAATTCTTAATGCAAATGAATTCCGAACAGCTAAAAATCATGAAAGATATCTGAGGTGATAGTGTTGAGCTAAGTGACGAAGAAGAGCTACAAATCACTACTAAATTTAGTTATGGAGATATTTTGTATATTAATAAAGCTAATCGCTTTTATTTCAATGCTACTGATCCAAATTCTCCATGAACATTATTTAGTCAAACAGAGATTGATGAGTATTTGCATAATCAAATTGCTAAACTATCTGATAAACCAATTACTAAAACGCTAGATAGACCAACTAAACCAAGAAAGAAGACTAAAGCATGTCAACAACAATAATTATTATTATTATTGCAACTTTGTTAGGTGTTGGGCTATTAATAGCTGCGTTAATTTTTAAAATTTATAGTTTTAAAACTAAACAAAAACCAACTTCAGACCAACAAATTTTAAAAGATAAGCTATTTTTTAAAAAATTTAAACCTATCAAATTTAAGGACTGAAACAAAAATGATAGTGGCATTGTTGTTTCAAGTGGGATAAAAAGAGGATCAAGAATTAATAATAATTTTGTCATTCAAAATTTACATAACACCACTTCTAAGCTTAAAAAGATTAATTACAAATCTTTAGCAATTTGTAAAACTGATAAGAAGTCTAGTATTTGTATTGCACCACCTGGTTCTGGTAAAACTCAGACATTACTTTTACCAACAATTCTTTATTTGGTAAATTGTCAAGAAAAACCAAATTTAATCATTACTGATCCAAAACCAGAAATCTATGAAAATGTCAATTTTGAATTAATCAAAAATGGCTACAGTATTATTAATTTATCAACAATTGAATTAAATGATCAAGAAGGTAAGTTAATTACTGATTTCTATAATCCGTTAGATTTAATTAAAAAATATCATCAACAGTTAATGACTGCTAATGATGAGTACAAGAAACATGATTTGTTCAGCAAGATTCAAGATGAAATTAATAATCTAACTAGCTATTTTAAAATTGATGATAAGCCAGATTATTGGAAAGATAATGCGTTAGGCATGTTGCAATTCTTAATTGCTTGATTTTTATACCAAGTAGAAATGGGTAATTTAACTTATGAACAAGTTAATTTTTACAATCTTAAAACTAATTTAGACACTCTAACTTATCCAAAATTAATGACTTGGGTTAAAGAAACTAAAACTAAATCTGAATTATTTAGCATTAAAAATTTATGTTCACGTTATTTAAAATGAGCTAGTGAAAGAGCCGAAAATGTTAATTCATTTATGACTAATTGCGCTGGTTTGTTGGATATTTTTAATCAAATGTATTTTGGGATTTTAACTTCTAAAACTACATTTGATTTAGATGCAATCATTCAAGCTAATAAACCATTTGTAATTTTTTTAACAATTAATACAAGTAGCCAAGCTAGTGTTCAAGAAACAATGTTGTTAAAAATTTGGTTATCATTGATCTGCAAAAAAATTGATTATTATAAGCGTGTGGATCAAGCTTTTAAAAATAGAAGTATTTGGTGACTTTTAGATGAAGCTGGTAACCTACCAAAACTAGAATTCTTAAAATCAATAATTGCTTTTGGCAGAGGCCGTAATGAATTCGCTTTACCGATTTTTCAATCTGAAGTACAAATGAAAAATATTTATGATTATGAATTAATGGATTCATGTGAATATAAAATCTTGTTCGCATCTGATAATGATAAATTTGCTAATAAAATATCTACAGTTGCTGGGACTTACAAAACTCAAGATGATGCTAACCGTACCACTACAACCAAAAACTTGGAGCTAGAAAACATTGTTAATATTCCTAGTGGATATTTAGGATTGTCACTAATTAAGCGCTTCAAAGAGGACAAGAATTTTTACATTGCACCTGTAACCTACTGATATATGCTTCAAGGTGTGGGTTTAAGTAAAAAATTTAAACTTGAAAGCAATGATAAATACTTATTAACTAACTACACTAAAATTCTTGATGAAGGTGTTAATAATAATGGTAATAACTCTAATCCTCAAACATCTAAAAAACAATGAAAATTTAGTTGATTAAAGATTAATGAAGATCAACTAAACCAAGATAATAAATCTAGATGCTTACAATTAATGAATAACATTGCAAATCACCTGAATTACTTTAAGTATTATAAAGATTTAATTCCAGCTAAAGTACAAACTATTAAAGATAACTTTACAAGCCTACAAGCTTTAACCCAAAACCAATTAACAGATAGCTTAATTTATGAATTTCTGAAAGCAAGTCAAGCAAACCAAAATATTATGTTTGAATTTGAAAAGGATGATAAAGATAATGAAAACAAAGCACAAGCTTAATAACATTTGGTTGTACATCATGATCATCATGATTTTTTGTTTAGCTACTATGATTATTGTTAGTAGTACTGTAGCTCATTTTAGAGCTGTTTGAACTTTTTGGTCTTGATATTTATTTTTAGCTATTTTTATTGGTATATTGGTTTTTGTCATCATTATGTTTATGAGAAAACTAAGAAAGGTGAAGCTAGATAACAATCTAGACAATAAACAGTCATTTAAATAAAAAAAGACCCTAAAAAAGGGCCTTTAAAACAAGTTTGTAGCTAAATTTATTTTACAATATTAACTGGTATATAAAACAAGTTTGTAGCAAAAATTGTCTTATATACCATATTTATTAATTTATTTATTTGGTATATAAGACAAATATGCATTGTATGTTTGTCTTTTTTGCTATATACCAAGACAGGAAGACAAATATTATGCAACAATTTAAAATTAACTCATTTAGTTCATATTTAGAATCTAAAAAGCAAAAAGAAAGCTTAATTGAATCTATTAATAAAGATTTTATTAAGCAATCTAATATTGCAACAGTCGCAATAGCTAAAGATATTATTAACAATGTAATTATTGATAAATTAAATAAGCTAATTGATCAAGCTAAAAATGAAGAAGTTATAAGATTAACAGTTGGCAAAAACAAAGTGTTAAATAATTGAAATGATTCATTAAAGAATTTAGCTAATGAAAAAGAATCTATTCTTTCAATTGTTACAAGTAATTTAAAACAAAAGAAACGGGTTCACAAGCTATCTAAAGCTAAATCAGATGCAATTAGTGATGTTAAATATGTTGCTTACATCAGTGGAACTGCTGAATATCAAGAAGTTCTTACACAAGATGATGATATTAATTTAGCTATACGATTCATTGATATTGAAAGAGAATTAGATAACATTCAAGAAAATATTAAGTGAACGATTGATGATTTTAACAACAGTATTAAAAATCTAAATATTAACTACATTGAAAATGATTTTAGTCTAGAGTTTGAAATATTAGAACAAAACTCTAAATTCACTCATTTAATGACAATTGAGGATTTAGATCCAGAATTAAATTATTTGCTATATGGTCAAGAAGATGACTATGATCAATATAAAGAAAGTTTAGTTAAAATTCAAGCTCTAAATCAAGAATTGCAAGAATTAAATAAAAAAATGCAATCTCTGTAAAATAAAACAATAAAAAAACTAGCTCTTAAAACAGCTAGTTTTTTTTCTATAAGAATGATATCAAGCTAAAACGTTAATAGCTCTTTGATAATTTGGTTAGTGATTTTAGACTACATAAGAATGATACAAAGCCAAAACTTGTTTATTTATTACAATCTTAACAAACCTTCACGTTTCAGTTTTTCTAACTCTTCTTCACGTTCAACATCGGCAATATTTCTTTGTTTATAGAATGATTGGGTTAATTCTTGGTGAACATCATAATTTAAGTCTAAACTTTCTGCTTCTTCTAGATCATAATCATAAAAATTTGGCATTACATTGTCTTTAACAGCAGCTTTCTTGTAATTTTGCGCTACTAAATACTCAGTTGCAGCTAACAAAGCTTGGTTAGTGTGATTCATTAAATTTAAATCATTGCTATTTGTTAGTTGTGTTGAGCTTGTGAGTTGCTGTTTTAAGGTTTTGTCATTAGAAATTAAATAGCTAAAGTCTAATTGTTGAGTATTTTCATTAAATACTGAATTATTTAAAACTTCACTTTGGCTTTGGTGTTTAAATAATCCCAGACTATTAATTAATTCATTTTCAATTGGCTTAAGCTCAGGACATAACAAAGAAATATTAGTTAATAAACCGTTTTGTACATCTTTAAGTTGGTTAGGTTGAATGATTTCCATGTTTAATTCATCATGTTTTAAAGAGTTGTGGATTAGGTTTTGAACATACTTATTGTCATTAATAACACTTAGATCTAATTCAAACTTTTGCTTTTCAGTAGTTTTTTGATTGTCTTTTAGAGCTAATTCATGTTCTAATTTTTGTTGCTTAGCTATTTGAATAGCTAAAGATTGCTTTCAACAGTATAAAGCCACATCATCAATTTTTTTACGGTTGGCAATATCATTTTGATTATCAATGGATAAATTTAAATCCTTTAATTGTTCTTTAGCCATTCTAAAAGATATTTCCTTATCAATTCTTCAATTTAAGGATTCAAAATTATCTTTTAATAAACCTTGTGTCTTAGTAGTATTCACATCTCAATTTTTAATGTTATTTTTCAATTTGTATAATTGAACATCATAAATTTCTGGATAGAGCTTCTTTAAATCAATCCGGTTAATTAAAGCTCAATCTTGGGTTAAGCGTTGAGATTTAACTTGGTGAGAAAAAATTTCATTAACACTAACTTTTAAACCATTTGTTTTTGCTAGTTTGATTTTTTCATTAGTCAGCATTCTTAATAAATCTGATTGTTGAACATTACAAGTGACTACTTCACGATTTAATTTTTTCAAGTGCATTTTTCTTAAATTAGAAACATGAATATGCATATGTGGTGATGTTTGATCAAAGTGAATATCAGCTAGAACAATTTGTACTTTTTGGTCATACTTATTATTTTTATTAAGTACATTTTGAAATTCATCTAAACAGTTTTGATAAAAGTCAATGATGTTTTTTCTTTTCTGTAATTCATTATCATCAGGCTGGTGTAAGGAGTTTAATTCAATATGGTTTACAGATAATCTAAAGCTGCGCATTACACCGCTGGAATAATAAATTTTGTTGACTTCTTCTGGTGTTTTTTTAAGCTTGTTATGACGCTCTTTAGCGTATGAATCTTGTAGATCAGTTTTGTACTGTTTTACTTGTTGTTCGAAATCCAAAATGTTATTAATTAAATTAACATTTTCATTCTGATTATCTTTAGCTAATAAACGGTCTTCTTTATAGACGTGGTCGTCATATTCAACCACACTTTTTCATGTTTTAGGTCGGCTAAATGACTTGTAATTTTTAATGTTTAACATAGTTAAATCCTATCAAATAACCCACCTTTTTTATATTTATAATGTGAAAAAGGTTTTAGGAGCAATAAGAACATTCAAAAATTAGCAAAAATATTAATAAAGTTAACAGTTTAATTTTTGACTAGAAATTTTCGGGTTTTAGGCCACTCAAAATAAGCTAAGCAATTAGCTTGTGCATAACACATGAATCATCCCCCCCCGACACTAATTGACAACTGAACAAATGCAAATAGCAGCGGTTCCAAATTCAGGATTATGAACAATAAAAAAGCCACCCTAAGGATGGCCTTCAAAAACTTAATCATGACAAGAATAATTATATAATAATTTATGTAACATTCAAAAACTTGATCATGACAAATTAGGTTTCTTGTCTGTTACGAACATAAATTAATTTATTTTTTATTTATTAGTATACAGGCAAGGAATTCAGTGTATTGTACTCAATTCCTTTTTTGCTTTGTATACAAGAAAAGAGTAGAGTATGATAGAAGCTGTTTTATATTTATATGTTAAACATTGTGGTCATTGAGATGACTGTTACGAAGACGTTAGAAAAAGAAAATCTAAACTAGAAATTCTTAGTTATAAAGGGAATGATTTAACTTTTATAACTAATGACAGTTATCCAAACAAGTTAAAAGACATTATTATGCCGCCATTTTTTTTATTTCATTATGGAAACATGGATTTATTAAAAAGCAATAATGTTGTAGGTATCAATTTTGCACCAAGTGTAAAAGACTTAGAATTTGTAACTAAGTTTGCAGATGGTGAACAAAATCCAGAAGACATTGTTATATGTATACCTAGCAAATTTATGAGTGTAGGTATCATTGGTTGAGCTGAACTTAACCATTACAAACTAATTGTGATTCATGATCAACAATTAGAAAACTTTCAACTTAAAGATTGTCTTAATCCAACAAAACATTTGCTTATTAGTGAATTTAATCATTTAATTCCTGAAATTAAAAAATGTGGTGGCCAACATATTGAAAGATTATTATTTGCTTTTAGTGATCGTTTGTTTATTTGTAAAACTAAAGAATTATTAGATTCGAATAAAAAACTAGCTAAAGCATTAGATAATTGTGTTGGTGAAGCTAACAATAAAAAGCTTGTGAGTTGTCATTATGTTAATAATGTTTTGGTTTATACTGAAGAAGCGTATAAGATAGCTTAAATTATTCAGGAGCATTGAATTTTGAATCCTGAATGATTAATCTAATATATTAGAAAAAAGTTAATTCTAAATGCAATATGTTAGATTACTTGAAAAAGGAACTGTATGTTTCGTTTCTCAAGACTAAAAAACAAATGATTGTTCTATGAAATGGCATTTATACCATTGCTCATGTAGTGGTATAAAAAAATTAAGAGGTGTAACATGGATACAAGTTCCATCTTAAAACTCTTAATTATCATAGTCTTATTAATTATTTTAATATAGACTAACCCATTTTGTAGAACAATATTTTTTCCTAGCTAGTGATAGCTAGGTTTTTTTATTGTCTATTTAAAAAATCTGTGATGACGTCATTATCAGATTTAGAGCTATCTGGGTCACAAGCTCTATAGTAATATAACTTATTGTTGTTGTCTTTCCAAACTTCTTCACATTCATCTTCACCACATAATTGGCATTCATCATTAGTGTCAATGAAATGTAGTTCTGGTATTTTGTTTGTGTTTTTTGGCATAAATTGACCTTTCTGATCTAAAGATTGATAATCACATTAGCTAAATCATCAAGACATTGTTTAGCTTTTGCATAGACTTTAGAATTAGACTTAATAGCCATTAAAGGCAAATTATATTTAATTAAGCATTGATTGAATTGACTGGAATTAATAACTTTAGCACTGCTAATTAAAGCTTTAGGATCACTTTTTTCTATAGAGTGCATTAAATTATCATAGAGTTGTTTTTGTGCTTTATTTAGTTTGAGTTCTTTTGTATCTCAATCAAGTCTAACTTTGTTAGCTACTAATAATTTAGTGGTATTAGCACCAACAGACAAGCTATTAATTTCAGCTAATGTTGCAAATACAGAATAAGCATTGATTTGTTCTAGCTCAAACGGAATTACAAGTAAATTACTTACTTCAATGGCTAAATAATTAATATGTGACATTTGAGGTGGTGTATCTATAATTACATAATCATAATTTTGTTTTAATTGGATTAGTAATTGCTTAAGCTTAGATTCTAAATAAACGTCTTCTTTAATTAGCTTGTCTCAATGACGTAAATTAGGATCAGCCAATAAAATATCTAAGTTTTTATTTAGGTGAACTAAACAATCATCTAATTTTTTAGATTTGTTTAAAACATCAAAAATTGTAAAGCCTTCTGTATCTTGGTATGATTGACCAAATTCAAAATTAACAGAACATAAACCATCTAAATCAACCAAAATTGTCTTTTTATTTTTCAAAGCTAAAGCAATAGCTAAATTCGTAGCTATTGTGGTTTTACCTGAACCACCTTTATTTGTAGTGAGCGTGATTAAATTCATATATTTATATAACCTTATATTAAACAATATTATATAATATTATATTATATAACATTATATAATTAAAAATACCAATTTTATTGGGGTTATGTTAAATATAATATAATACTATGTTATATAATATTATATAAGTTTATATAAAGGATAAATGATGCAAGACACAAATTTTAATCTAGAAAGTTTTAAAAAACTGAAAGTATCAAATAATAATCAGTCTAATGATTTTGATAAAAAACTAGAACAATTAATTAATGTGCCAATCAAAAAACCAAAAAAAATTGTTTGATCAATTACAGTAAATGAAACTTTGAATAAAAAAGTAACTGAATTTATGAACAAAAATAAATGAACTAGAGCTCAAGCAATTGAAGTTATCTTAGAGAAATTTTTTGCCTAATTAAGTAAATAATAATAGTAGGTAAATGATGATTGCTAAAATATTAATCATTTTGAAGGCAATGTGTAAACTTGTTGAATGTAAAATTAACAAGATGTAAATTTTTAAAGATATTATTTTAATAATAAAAGAATTTTGGTATCAAAAATGGATAAGGGTGTAAGTTTATTTATAAATGCATTAGAAAAAATTACAAGTGAATTTGCTAACGGTAATAATGGCCAAGAATTTGAAGAACAAATTAAGTCAATTTTAAGCACAAATAATTTTGTTCAATCTAGTTTTGACCTAAAATCAGGTCTCAAAATTACTAGTTCTTTTACTGACTTTAATAAGGATGAATATTTAAATTTATTAAAAAAATTAAAAGAACAAATTTTATCGAAAACCAATGCTGAAATTATAAAAAATCCTTTTTCGGATTACATGAATAATATATATATATATATATCAACCTTTTGGTTCACAACAATTTCCAGATTTTTTAATATTTACAAAAAATTATGTATTTCCACTTGAAACAAAATTTTCTACTAAGAAAAAGAATTCAAAGGGAGAATTACCAAAATGAAATAGCAATATACCAAAACACAATGCTATATATTTGTTTGCATCTAATTCTAAGACTAATCCAATTTTGTTTCTTGGTTCAGATTATATTTCTAATAATATTCGTGAAATAATAATTAAGCATTTTAATGATCTAGATGAAGAAACAAAATTAAATGAACTTAAAGAGAAAATTAAATTTATACCTAATAAATATAATCCGTTTGGTTTATATCCAAAAATTAGAACAGATTTTTTATCAAGAAATGACTTCGTGTTTGGTAATGAAAGTAAACTTAGTATTTTTGAATTTTCTGAAAAAATGAAGTGAAAAGATAATGTTATAAGCTTTTTAAGAGGTTTGGAAAATGAAAAATAATATATTTGATCAATTTTATACAAATCCTAACACATGTGAGGTGTTAGTAAGGCAAATTAATAGTTTTTTTGATTTATCAAAATTTCATTTTATTGAACCGGCAGCAGGCACAGGGAATTTTATTGATGCTTTATATAAAATTGGTGTTGATGTTCACGAAAGAGTACATGCATATGATATTGAACCTAAATCAAATAATAATATAACTAAATGTGATTTCTTAAAGCTTGATTTAAAAAAAATGATGAAAAATAAAGAAACTAACATTGTTATAACAAATCCTCCGTTTGGCAAAAGAGGCGATTTAGCAATTAAATTTTTAAATAAGTCTTTGGAAATTGCTGATATTGTCTGTATGATATTACCATTAACATTTGAGCGTTACTCTGTACAATCTAAAATAAAAACAGATGCAAAATTAGTTTATTCTATAGACATACAACCCAATTCTTTTATAGTTAATGATAGAGAATATTCTGTAAAATGTGTTTTCCAAATTTGGGTTAATCCAAATGTTAAGTTGTGGCTAACTGATCAACGAAAACAAAACAACAATTTAAAAATAGATGGTTTAGAATTATTTATTCATAACAACACCAAGAACACATTGAAATATTTTAATAAGAAAAAATATGGTTGAAATTTTGCTGTTGTGCGTCAAGGATATTATAACTATGATGAAAAAATATATAATCCAAAGAAATTAAAAAATAATAGACAATATCTATTTGTGAAATGTAAGAATGAATATCTTTTAAATTTAATAGAGAATGTCAATTTCACAGAATTAGCTTCAAGAAACACAACGGTTTTTGGTTTTAGTAACTCTGATTTAGTGTCACAAATTTATGAAATGCATATTAATAGAATTTTAAAATTTTAATTTTTAAACAATTATTATGAAACAACACAAATCATTTGAACTAGTTAAATTGGATAACAACAAGATGTTTCTAATTTGCAAAACATATGAAAAGATTCCAGAATTTTATTTAGAACTCGAAAAAGTTTTAAATGAATTAAAATTTGATGGTTATGTTTATTTTGATAAGTTATCATTTACACATAATAAAGATAGATTCATTAAGGTTCGTTTCACAGAACATTCATTTGTTTGAGCATCTAGCAAAGTTATTAAAGGTAATAAAACATTTAAAAAAATAACCTCAGATTATTTTTATAATCATCAGTATCTTTTAGACAATACATTATTACTTAAATCTGAAAAACAAAAAATTATTGATGGATTGAGTATTTAGTATATTATATTATTGAGAGGCTATGATACTTTAAGTAGCTATTAAAGTACTCTGGTGTGAAAGTGACCCTTCTGCAGAGCTGGAGCTTTCCCAAAAAACCACCCCATGGAGGTGGTTTTTTGCATCATATGTGAAAAATAGTATAATTACTATATAAATTGTGTATTAACTTATTAAATAAATTGAATGGAGCAATGAATTCTGAATCCATTAAAAATAATGGAATAGAAGAAACTCTTAGTAATTGCATTCCATTAAGAAATATTAATTTATGATTAATAAGTTAATAAGCAAAACAATTAGTAGCTCTTTGGTAATTCTTTATTGTTCTATGATAATGTAGAACAATAAAAAAAAGGAGTAATACAATGGATGACAAGAAATTTGTCATACTAGTATTAATCCTAATAACTCTTATATTAATCATTATTATAATATAAAAGTTAATTAATTACTAATCAGTCTATTAATTGTTTTGGAGGACTCTAATATAGAGTCCTTTTTTTTATTTAATGTGATTTGGATGATTTTTATGGATATTAATATTGCTGAAATAATTCAAGAAAAATATCTTGATTTAGATTATAAATTATATGAACAATCAAAATCAAATAAAGCTTTAATTTTTAAAGGTTATCGATGAAAACGAATAGTTACTAGTAATGGAATTATTCGATTCAAACGCAGGATTTACTTTAATAAAAACACAAAGAAATATTTATATTTGTTGGATCTAAATTGTAACTTTAAAAAATACACAAATTATGATCAGAATTTCTTAACTAAGTTACAAGCAATGTTTTATGATTCACAGATTTCTTTAGCTAAAATTCAAACATTATTTCAAATTGATAAAATCTATTTCTCTAAGATGAATTATTGAAAAATAGCTCATAAATGGTTTGATTGAAATATCAAATCTAGATTTGATATTCTAGAACCTGATAAATACAGACATTTATACATCAATATTGATGATACTTATTTAAATACAATCAAATCTAGAAAATATACCAAAAAGTGTTTCAGAATTTTGTGTTGTCACCAAGGTAAAGATGAACACAACCAACTTGTTAATAAGTATTTATTAACTATCAATATTAAAAATAAATCTAAAGAAGAATTTGTTAAATTTATTTATGAAAAATTAGAATTGATTTATGGAAATCTACAAAAATATAAATTAATTGTCTTATCAGATGGCGCATTAATTTTTAAATACTTGGCGAAACAGCTAAAAGCAAAATTTGTGCTAGATAAATTTCATTTGTTTCGTAATATTCGTAATTGTTATAACTTTTATTCTAAAAACAAAGCTTTAAAAGATCCTGTGGCCAACGAAAGATGCCAAAGAAATTATTACTTTTACAAAAAAATAATCCAAGCTATTTATCAGAACAATTTTAGGCAATTAAATTGGTTAATTTATAGGTCATTACAATTTGAAAATCTAGAGCACAAAATCAAAGAAATTAAACGGTTAAGGCAGTATTTATTCAATAATTGACATTGTATTGTCATTTGAAACAATAAAAATTATTACACCAAGTGTTTAACTGAAACATTTGTCCAAGCCATTATTAAGAAAATTAAGGGTGGTGTGGGTAAGATATACTCTACACAAACAATTGAAAAAATAATTAGCTACAAAGCAATATATTTAGATTTTTAAGATAAAATTAACTTGTTATTTTTATTAAAATACTTTTTTGACCTAAAAATGGGTTGAATTTTAAATTTTAGGTTAAAATTACTATGATTTGTATTTTAAAAATACATACCTACAGATTGTTTATACTCCCAAAAACTAGCCTTAGGGAAAGCTAGTCATTTTAATCAGTTCTATAGTGCAAGTTAGACTAATTTATACTATAATGAATATAGTATTATAACAAGGATCAATATTAGAATAAGGTAAATTACTTTATCCATGTTGACCCTTTTTCTTTGTTATGTTGCCATAAACAAAGAAAATTGTCTAACTATACACCATAGAACCAACCATTTAATAATTTGCATCTTGTTGATGCTCCTTATTTAAATGTTACTTAACAATATATAGCAGCTAGAATACAATCCTGGTCTATCAATTGTTAAGGTTTTTGAACCTTTCCATTAAGCTGCGGTTCAATTTTTACCTCCTTTAATAAATAAGAATGGGAAGCAACTAACTATTACTAAAATAACGACTTCTCCGGTGGTTTCGCTAACATTGTCATT
>OIZF01000181.1_pt1 | contig 45347 bp, 33 predicted proteins | sample 1588471 | NCBI WGS metagenome assembly OIZF01 (sample SAMN03283279) | human gut metagenome | biome: human-associated habitat; material: feces | host: Homo sapiens | place: Peru | collected 2012
CGAATGCGATGTGGTACGGAGGACAAGCCGCTGTACCGAGGCTCTTCATCTTCTCTACGAGGAACGGCAGCAGTGTGCCCTCGTTCTGGATGGTAGCCTTGGTCATCGGGTAGAAGTATGTCTTGTTGGCAGAGCCACCGCCTTTAGCCACCATTACGAAGCGATACTCGTCGCCCTCTACAGCTTCGATATCGATCTGTGCAGGGAGGTTGCAGCGTGTATTCACCTCGTCGTACATGTTCAGCGGAGCGTTCTGCGAGTAGCGCAGGTTGTCTTCGGTGAAGGTGTTGTACACACCGCGTGAGAGGGCCTCTTCGTCCTCGAAATCGGTCCATACGCGCTGTCCCTTCTCGCCGTGGATGATAGCGGTGCCGGTGTCCTGGCAGAAAGGCAGGATGCCCTTGGCAGCTGTCTCGGCGTTGCGGAGGAACTGCAGAGCTACGTACTTGTCGTTCTCCGATGCCTCTGGGTCGGAGAGAATCTGAGCCACCTGCAGGTTGTGCTCGCGACGGAGCATGAACTCTACATCGTGGAACGCCTGCTGAGAGAGCAGTGTGAGCGCTTCCTTCGAAACCTTAAGGATTGTCTTACCCTCGAACTCGCTTGTGCTTACGCCCTCGGTGGTAAGCAGGCGATACTCGGTAGTGTCCTTGCCCATCTGGAACATAGGAGCATACTTGAAATCTGGTGTTGTTGCCATAGTGTTATTTGGTTTAAAAAGTGAATATTTCTTCTGTAGCGACGCGCTTGACGGGCGCAATCTTCTCGAGCGACTTCATGTCGAGGTTATTCTCGTCGCCGAGGATGATGTAGAGCCACGGCTTGTTAGCCATGTTGTCGTGCTCGAACTTCACGATATCCTCGAGTGTGAGTTTCGGCATGGCAGCGTAGATGTCGCGACGCAAGTCGTAGTTGATGCCGATGCGTTTGTTGCCAAGGTAAGAGAAGATGATGTTAGCCTTGGTGATGCGCTGCGAAGCGATGCGCTTGACGGCAGCCTGCTGTGCCAGTTCGAACGCAGCCTGCGACTGCGGCATGGTGTCGAGGATGTTGTTGAACACGCGGATGCAGTCCATCATCTTGTCGTTCTGCGAGATGATATATGTATAAGCATAGTTGGTCTGATGCTCCTTGCGCTTCGTTGTGCTGTAGTCGGCGAATGCGCTGTAGGCGAGTCCGCGGCTCTCGCGTAGCTCCTGGAACACGATGCCGTTCATGCCGCCACCGAAGTACTCGTTGAACACCGAAATCTTAGCCTCGTCCTCCGGAGTCCACTTCTGGTCGACGTTGTGCAGCTGCATCATGTAGATGTTCTTTGCGTCGTATGGTGCGAGGAGTATCTCGTTCTTCGGAGTCTCCACCATCTTGTACGGCTTGTTCTCGGGCGCGTCCTGCAGAGTCTTCGCTGTGATGTGGTTCTTGTTGACGATAGCAAGCAGCTGCTTCATGGCGAGCGGACCGTAGTAGACCACGTCGTGCTTGTAGTTCTTCAGCGCAGCAATCATATTGATAACGTCCTGCGGACGGGTTGTTACGAGCTCTGTGCTGTCGGGCACGTTGCGCGTGGGGTTGTACTTGCCGTAGAATGCGTAGTTGCGCAGTGCTGAGAAGTTCTCCTTTTGGTTGAGCTTCGCATCGCGACGACCCTTCAGCAGGTTGTCAACGTATTTGCTGTAAGCCTCGTTGTCGACCTTTGCGTTGTTGAGCATTTGCTCCATGAGTTTCATTGCCTCGGTCATGTTCTCGCCGAGACCGCTGAGCGATACGGTCATAGTAGACCATGTGGGGGTGAAGCTGTATTCGCAGCCAAGCTCGTAGAAACGCTCCTTAACCTCTGCTGCTGACATCGTGCCGGTGCCGAGCAGGTCGAGATAGTCGGTGGCGTAGGGTAGCCACTTGTTAGCCTCCGAACCGAAATCGTACACGAAGTGAAGCTCGAAGAGGTCGTTCTGCTTGTTCTGGATATAGTAAACCGGCTGCTTCTTCTTTGTAGTAGTGCGAGCGAAGTCCTTGGTGTAGTCGAGGAATACCGGCTCGATAGGCTTCACCTTCGACTCCTTTATCTCCTTCACGAGTGCGCTCTGCAGGTCGCGGTTGGAAGGTATCGGCGTGATAGAGGGCTTCTCAATCTTCTTCTGTGTGGGGTCTTCGCCCTGACGTTTGTAGACGATGGCGTAGCCGTCGGTGAAATGGCGTCGGGCGAAGTCCATGATTTGCTCCTTGGTGATACCGGCGATGCGGTCGAAGCGTTCCACCTGCGTCTTCCACGGGCGTCCGTAGACGAAGGTGTTGACGAATGACGTTGCGCGACTCTCGTTACTGTCGAGCGAGCGCAGGAATTCGAGCTTCATGTTGTTCTTCACCGAAGGCAGCAGCTTGTCGCTGAACTCGCCACGCTTGAGCTTCTCGATTTCTGCGAGCATGATAGCCTTCACCTCGTCGAGTGACTGTCCCTCGTTGGGCTGACCAATCATAATGAACTGCGAGTAGTCGCGCATGTCTATCTTGCCAGACTGCACACCCTGGCAGAGCATCTTCTGGTTTACGTTGATATCGATGAGTCCGGCGTTGCCGTTGGCGAGCATACGGTCTATGACGTCGAGTGTATCAGCCTGCAGCGAAGCCGCCCCGTCCATCTTCCAGCCGAGGAACACGTTCTCAGCCTCCTGTCCGATTACGGTAGTGTCAGCCGGGGCCGTGAGGTCCTTCACCGGTGCGAAGTGCGGGTACTTCACCTGCTCACTCTTCTTCCACGAGCCGAAGTACTTGTTGATGGTAGCCATCACAGCCTCCGGGTCGAAGTCGCCCGCCATGCAGATAGCCACGTTGTTCGGCACATAGTAGTGCTTGAAGTAGTTCTTTATATTCGTGATTGATGGGTTCTTCAGATGCTCCTGCGTACCGATAGTGGTCTGTGTGCCGTAGGGGTGAGTAGGGAAGAGTTTCTTGCCGAGTGCAGCCCACTCCTTGTCGAAGTCGCTTGTGAGATGCATATTGTACTCCTCGTACACAGCCTCAAGCTCTGTGTGGAATCCGCGGATGACCATGTTCTGGAAGCGGTCAGCCTGGATGCGTGCCCAGTTGTCCACCTCGTTCGACGGTATGTCCTCCACGTAGCACGTCACGTCGTTGCTTGTATAAGCATTGGTGCCGTTGGCTCCGATGGCAGCCATCAGCTTGTCGTACTCGTTCGGGATGAAATACTGCGCAGCAATCTGCGACACCGAGTCGATTTCGTGATAGAGCTGTCGGCGCTTTTCGGGGTCGGTCACGGTGCGATAGTGCTCGTATCGGCGTTCGATGTCGTCGAGATAGGGCTGCTCCTTCGCTGCGTCTGTGGTGCCGAAGAGACGTGTTCCCTTGAACATGAGGTGCTCCAAGTAGTGAGCCAAGCCCGTTGTCTCGGCAGGGTCGTTGCGCGAACCAGTGCGCACAGCCACGTAAGTCTGTATGCGTGGCTGCTCCTTGTTCACAGAAAGATAAACCTTCAGTCCGTTGGGCAGTGTGTAGATGCGTGTCTGCATCGGGTCGCCCTTAACGGTCTCGTAGTTGTAGGCCGAGGCAGTAGCCGCTGTTCCCAGTGAGAGGGTGAGGGCGGCAGAGATGACTAATCTTTTTATGTTCATATTTCGTTTCTTAATTTATATTATTTCAATCCACGAAGAGTCGAAGCCAATTGAAGCTAAAGCCTCATCTTGTGGAAGCAGTTCGGGCTTTTTGATTTTGAACTTTATTGCATCCTCGGGTACTGGTGATAATATGGTAAATTGTGAACCATGAGGTTGCCATACAAATTCTTTGATACCAGTATGTTTGTTTATACCTTCAAGATTGCTATTCTTATTTTCTATCCATTCATAATTGGAGAGATTGAAGTGTTCAAGATACTCTTCGTATAATGAGAAACTTGTCATATCGTTGTTTCTAATTAGTACGCATACCCTAACACGGGGATAATGATTTAGGGCTATGTCTACACGCGAGTTCCATATAGATAACACAGCCTCTCCAGTGCGTTGTATGTCATCATGTGGGTCTTCTATCCCGTATGAATAATCGGGTGAGCATCTTCCGCTTATCAAACGTACTGTTTTTGTTTTAAAAGGATTCGTTGCTTTCACGGTTTTCATAGACCATGCTGTTTTGTCTTTAGCAACATCTACAATGCCTATGGGACTACCAAAGTGTGTTCCATTAACAGCTTTTGCGAAAATGTCACCCCAATCATTGCCCGTGAGATCATGTCTTCCAGTGTAAAGCATATACACAAAGTCTGCACCAAACTTATTGATTAACTCGATTGGTACTTTGTTTATAGGGTAGAGTTCTAAGATGAGATTACGAGAATCTCTTAGTCGTGGTTGTTTCATAACAAGTTTATTATTTTTTTTGCAACTGCACGTATCATAGGTACAGCTACAGAATTTCCAGTTTGACGGCGAATGTCCGAGTGTGAAACCACTATTTTAAATTCTTCAGGAAAACCTTGCAGACGTAGTAGCTCTCTTGACGTTGGTCGTCTATAACCGTTTATGAGCAGATAGTTATATGATGCTCCAGTGCGTAATGCGCAAGCGTATGGCAATATGGAAATGTTGCCAGATTTATTTTCATGCCAAATTGATGGATAGAACACTTCTTTTCCTACAACGCTCTTTATGCGTTTTTTGCGTATCGTATCCGATGCAATGAGTTTACTATCTACGGCATCTTCCGATTCTAAGATGTCTGATAGATTGTATGGCATCTTTTCAAATTCAAAGTTGAAGGCTTCGTATGCTTTTTCATTTAAGAAGCCTACAATTATAACGCGCTCACGTTTCTGTGGTAGTCCGAAATCAAGTGCATTCAATACTTTCCATTTTACATAGTATCCAAGTTCGGCAAGTGTTTTTAGTATAACTTTGAATGTTTTTCCTTTATCGTGTCCGACCAGTTGCTTTACATTTTCAAGTAATATTGCTTTGGGATGATGTTGTTTAAGTATTCTTGCAACCTCAAAAAACATTGTTCCGCGTGTATCTTCAAAGCCACGCATTTTGCCCATTATGGAGAAGGCTTGACATGGAAAACCTGCAAGCAATATGTCATGCGAGGGAATGAAGTTGGCTTCTATTTTTGTTATATCCCCAAAGGGGACTTCACCGAAATTGCCGGTGTATGTTCTACATGCTGCGGTATCCCATTCTGATGAGAATACACATTTGCCTCCAAGTTCAGTGAACGGAATTCTAATACCTCCAATACCTGCGAACAAGTCTATAAACTTGAATTTAGGGGTTGATGTTGTATGGAATGGTACATCTCTCCATTCTTGAAACAAGTCCAATTGGAATGGATTGTCACATAGTTTATCGATATCTTCTTCATTTGCGTCTGGGATTATGGAGTGTATATATTCACGCAAACATACTTCTGCCTCAATCTTTTCTGTATAAGAAGCATATTCTTGGTTTTGATAAAAATGCGAAATCATAGCCATACGTTCCTGTTCTGATTTTTCTCCATAGAATTTCAAACTGAACGTTTTGTTGCTTTCTTTATGTAGAATGGTCTTTTCTGGGTATTTCTTTATATCGAAAAATGTATCTGACATTGTTTTTATATGTGTTTATGTTTATTCCACATCCATATACAGGAAGTCGTTGTACGGATACTTCTGTACGTGCAGCTCGCGCACCTTACGATATATTGTCTCGCGGAACTCGTCGATGTTCAGTTTCTCCTTAGCCGAGATAAACATACAGTTCTCGCCGAGTCGTGCCATCCATGTGCGCTTCAGCTCGTCGAGCGTGATGTTCTCCTTCGTCATCGGCGTGAGGTCGTCCTCCTCCTTCTCAGTCCACGTGTAGTTGTCAATCTTGTTGAACACAATCATCGACGGTTTGTCGGCGCATCCCAACTCCTTCAGCGTGTTCTCCACGACGCGTATCTGCTCCTCGAAGTCGGGGTGCGAGATGTCTACCACGTGCAGCAGCAGGTCGGCTTCGCGCGTCTCGTCGAGTGTCGACTTGAATGAGTCGACCAAGTCGGTGGGCAATTTGCGTATGAAGCCCACGGTGTCGGCAAGCAGGAACGGTAGGTTGTCTATCACCACCTTGCGCACCGTAGTGTCGAGCGTGGCGAAGAGTTTGTTCTCGGCGAACACCTCGCTCTTTGCGAGCATGTTCATAATGGTCGACTTGCCCACGTTGGTGTATCCCACGAGTGCCACGCGTATGGTACGTCCGCGGTTCTTGCGTTGCGTGCTCATCTGCTTGTCAATCTCTACGAGGCGCTGCTTGAGCAGCGTGATGCGGTTGAGGATGATACGGCGGTCCATCTCGAGCTGCGTCTCACCAGGTCCGCGCAGACCCACAGAACCCTTGCCGCCACCCGAGCCCGAGCCGCCGCCCTGGCGTTCGAGGTGAGTCCACAGACGTTGTAGACGCGGAAGCATATAGCGATACTGCGCCAGTTCCACCTGTGTCTTTGCCGCAGCCGTCTGCGCGCGCATGGCGAAGATGTCGAGGATGAGCGATGTGCGGTCGAGGATTTTCACCTGCAGCACTTTCTCGATGTTGCGCATCTGCTTTGCCGAGAGTTCGTCGTCGAAGATGACCATGCCGACGGGGCGTTCAGCGTCCTCCTCAGCCTTGATGTATGCGCGTATCTCCTCGAGTTTACCTGAGCCGACGTACGTCACGGAGCTTGGTCCGCCCACGCGCTGCGTGAAGCGCTTTACGGTTACGGCACCTGCGGTGTCGGCAAGGAACTCCAGCTCGTCGAGATATTCTTTTGTCTTTGCCTCGTCCTGTTCCTTGGTTATAAGACCTACGAGTATGGCTGTCTCAGCCTTTACTTCTGATATTACAAATTCTTTCATTCCAAAGATATAAAGTTATAGTATGGGGTGTGTAGCTTTAATCATTCGCAAAATTAACTAAAAAACTTCATTCCACCTATTATATATATCAATAATTCGCGCTTTTAAGTAGGTTTCCGCATTGTTTTGTCCAATAAAACCTCACGAAAAGTCATCGTCACCCGACCGCAATCTGATCGGGCGGCGGACGGAATCTGATCGGGCGGCGGACGGAATCTGATCGGGTGGCGGACGGAATCCAGTCAGGTGGCGGACGCGAACGGTGGTGAAAACAGAGGGTTTATGCGGTAAAAGTAGGGAAACTATCAGTTTCAGGAGGAATAATTACGAATTGATAATTACTAATTCAAGCGGTTGCTATTTGTAAGCAAATTGTGGTCGTTTGTTTAAAAAATACGATTTTTTAAGGGTGAATGAATAATAATGTGTATATTTGCAGGTGTAAAAAGAGAGCTATATTATTATGAAGTTAAACTAAAAGCAACAAGACTATGAAAGCAAGACTATTGCAGGCGTTGCTTGCGTTGTTGTTGTTGTCACCATCGGTGGCTACGTATGCCGATGATACCGACACTACACCGCGTCAAGCACTCGTCTTAAAGTTTGTTGATGACGGCACGGCAAGCTTCTTCCTTGCCGATCAGCCCGAAGTTGGTTTCGCCGATGGCAAACTGACGGTGACATCTGTAGGGGTTACGACCGACTATGAACAGTCGGCTGTAGCCGAGTTCTATTTCGACTATGTAGTGCCCACCGCCATTACGGGCACCGAGAGCAAGACATTCTCGCTGACGTACACCGACAACCGTACTGTGACGGTGGGTGGCACAAAGGCGAAGACCGCCATGCTCTACGCTGCCGACGGCACACTTGTGGCGCGCAAGAGCGTAGTAGAGGGAGCTGTGAGCGTGAGCCTCGACAGCTGCAACCCCGGAGTTTATGTGCTCACATTGGAGAACGAACACACATTTAAATTAATCAAACGATGAAAAAATCTATACTCTTTATAACACTTCTTCTTTCTGTACTTGCGCTACCCACAGCAGCGCAGAAGTCTTTCGTAAAGAACTCGCCGCGCTTCTCTGCGCCAGCTAAGGCAGACGAAGTCAAGACCCTCGCTATGAGTCACGTCGTAGCTTCGTATTACACCGCAGCTTCTGAGGCTACCAACAACTGCGACAACTACTATCTCGTAGTTTCGGACAAGACAAACGCTGTGTTCAACTCGGCTGAAGGCACCATCGTGGCTACCAACGCCAACGTGGCAGCTATCGACTTGTATGCTCCGGCTGGCACAGGCACCGAACTGCCCGAGGGAACATTCAAGGCAGGCGAGGGCAGTCTGTATTACGATGCCGACTACTCCTACACCACTAAGTACGGACTCAGCGGTAAACCCGGTAAGGAATACGCACTGAAGGGCGACGTGACGGTGAAGAAGGGCACCGATAACTCGTACACTGTGACCTTTGCTGATGCTAACGGCGTGCAGTACACGTACACCGGCACACTCAGTTTCGTAGATATGAACACCGGCACGACGGTATATCCGCAGATACCTACCGACGTGAACACGACGTTCACAGGCGGTATGGCTTACTATCATGGCAACCTGATGGAGTCGAACACTGGCAATATATACATCAACCTCTTCGACTGCGACTTCGACCCGGAGACAGGCAACATGAAGGGCACGGGATTTAACCTTGCCATCTGCGCCTTCAACCGTCTCTTCGGCGACCCGAAACAGGCTACAATCATACCGGGCACATACACCATGGCGCGCAACTTCAAGAGCGAAACCTACTTCCCTGGTATGGAGATCGACTACAACGGCATGACCGTACTCATGGGTACATACATCAAACGTCGCAAGACCGTAACCGGATCTGATTCCGACTACGACTATGCTTACATCACCGACGGCACGGTCGTAATCACTGAGGGCGATGAAGAGGGTACATTCAACTTCACCGTGGATTGTACTACCGACCGCGGACACAAGGTGACGGGCACGGCGAAGAACATCAAGTTCAACATCGTGGACGTGTCGGACGACAAGGAGAAGTACGTAGAGTCGAACCTCGACCGCGACGTGCAGCTCAATCTCGACTACATAAAGAAGGCACGCGTCTACTTCCTCGGCAACCAGAACGGCGTGAACATCTTCACCGTCGACCTCGGTTCGCCAAGCGGTAAGGACGGCGACGAGGGCGACTTGCTCCGTATGGAGTTCCAGACAAAGCCTGGCACAGCCTATCTGCCTTCAGGCACATACGAGCTGATGGAGAACGACCACCTCTGGACTAACCTCTATGCGCCTTACAAGATGACACGTGGCTACTTCGACAACGTCGGCGGACGCACCGGCACACGCTATGAACACTTCGAGAAGGGACGCTACTGCGTAGTGGACAGCTTCGCCTTCGTCTATAGTGGACGTGTAGGCGTGGAGCAGTTGGCTAACGAGGAGTATAAGTTCACCATCGAGCTGGCTGACGGCAAGGGTTATCAGATTAAGGGTGAGTGGAGTGGCCCGGTAGAACTCAACTACGACCTGTCGACAGGTCTGGACAAGGTGAGTGGTGATGAGGCAGCCACAGTGAAACTCGTCGGCAACACACTCCTCGTAGAAGGCGCAGCCAAGGGCGAACGTCTCGCTGTCTACACCGTAGGCGGACAGCACGTGCTCGCAGCCGACGCAACACAACCAGTAGACGTATCGTCGCTGTATAGTGGCGTTTACGTTATGAGAACATCAAATGGAGTTATAACAAAAATAGTGAAGCGATGAAAAAGACTGTATTGACAATGTTGTGCCTCATGGCGATGAGTGCCAGTTACGCACAGACAACAAAGAGAATAATGACCGTTCAGCAGAAGGACGGCACAAAAGTAGAGTATAAGGTGGACAATGTGGAGCGCGTAAGCTTCTCGGATAAGGTGTATGCCGACTTGAATAACCAATGGGCGTTTAACGAAGAAGTAAATCCGGTGAACACGGTACTGTTTGCAGAGAGCGGCGAAAATAGCCTTTTTGCGATTCATACTGCTGAGAATGTCGCGAGCAACCTTGTTCCTGATATTACAATCGAACTCCCTACATCTTTAATAGGACAGGATGTAGACCTTGCTACTGCGGAAGGTGTTGTGTTGAGATACAAAGAACGCGAACTCAAGAAGGGTACGGTTAAGGTGAAGTTCGACAAGTTTAAGAAGAACGTTACAATCTCTGTTGAGGCAGAAGAAGGTGGTGACGAAGTTCGTTGTGAGTACACGGGTGCTTTCGGACGCATTTATCTTGTTGAAAACAGCATAAAGGTTAGTGTTCCTGAGCAGGCTGTTGCTCACTCAAAGGTGGCTTCCGCTTTCTGTGTACAACCAAAAGCGACGGGCGAACCTACCAACTTCGCCTTCGCTGACGTAGCGGCTACGGCTCCAGCCGACTTCCTCAGTGCCAACGTCGCAGTATGGTTCAGCGTTTCGGCTGCCAAACTCTACAACGGAACGATTGATATGGCTGCAGACGCAGACAGCTACACCTTCCGCTATATCGACTACGCTACACGCACCGTATATGATAAGGTGAAGTCGGGCACCATCACCACCGCACAGGGCTACAACGGACAGACATACGTGAGTCTCGAAGCAGTGCTTGAAGACGGCAAAACTGTCAGCCTCTCTTACTTCGGTGCGTTGACTGATACAGAGTCGCTCGACGAGATAATACCGTCGGTAGTGGCAGAGAACGAGTATAAGTACTACAACGCTGACGGCGAGCTCTCCATCACACGACAGCTCGGCACATCGTACATGAAGGAGTATAAAGGCAACTTCACCTTCTACCTTATCCCCGAAGGCGACGGCAAGACATCGTCAGACAGAGTGGAGGTGAAGGTTGGCAGCGACCTCATCAACGCAGGCGAGATAGATCTTGCTAACGTCGGTCAGGAGAAGATTGTAGACATCAAGTACAACGCTGGCAGCATCCAGCTGCAGTCGTATGCAGCCGGTCACGGCTATGGCAATATGCCTAACAATGGCACGCTCACTGTGAGCAAGGACGAGAACGGCGTGTACGAGATTTTGCTCGACGTAACCAACAAGTACACTAACAGCTATACCACGAACGGTGGCGACAACACACGCATTGTTGTCAACTACAAGGGTACATTTGAAGCTTATTAATAAAAGGTGGTGAGATGTTGTGTGTTGAGATGTTGAGATATGATGTTGAGATGTTGACAAATGCAAATCTCACCATCTCAGCATCTCACCATAACAACAATAAACACCACCTTACCATAACAACATTTCATAAAATAAACCAATGAACAAATCAAGAATCCTATTGGCATCGCTGCTCTTCGTGGGCAGTTCGGCTTTCGCACAGAAGCTTTCGCCAAGTACGAGCCTGATGCTTCAGGATATGAGTACACAGAAACATGTGAAGTCGGCAACGGTGAAGAAGGTGGATGCCTTCCTCACCCTTGATCCGTCAAGTCATAACTCCTCTGTAGACGACTGTCTCAGCCGTCTGGAATCGTTGGGCGTAGAAGTGCGCAACGTAGTGACCGACCGCTTGCTCACTGTCAGTCTGCCCCTCACGGCTGTTGAAGCTGTGGCAGCACTCGACGAGGTGGAGAGCGTGCAGGTAGGCACAGATGTGCGTATGTTGCTCGACGTGGCGCGTAAGGAAACGAAGGTAGACGATTGTCAGTCGACTACCTCCGAACTTGGTGCATACACAGGCAAGGGCGTAGTGGTAGGCATCGTCGACGGCGGATTTCAGTATTCGCACATCGCCTTCACCAATCCCGATGGCATCGGCACACGCATTGCACGCGTTTGGGATCAGAACGCAAAGGGCGGAAAGTCGCCTGCCAAGTTCGGCTACGGCAGCGAGTACGCCACCTTTGACGAGATGCGTGCCGTCAACTACGACATCTCCTCAACATTCCACGGCTCGCACGTGGCAGGCATAGCAGCCGGCGGCGACCGCACGACATCCTACTACGGTGTTGCGCCCGAAGCCGAACTCGTGTTCGTGAGCTTCGGTTCGAGCAATGTGAACATCACCGACGGCATACAGTACTGCTTCGACTACGCCGAGAGCGTGGGCAAGCCCTGCGTCGTGAACATCAGTCTGGGTTCGCACCTCGGTCCGCACGACGGCACATCAGCCACCGACCAAGCATTCGCGGCAATGACGGGTCCGGGCAGAATTATCGTCGGCGCTGCAGGCAACGAGGGCAGCACGGCGTTGCACGTGTCGAAAGACCTTGAGGATGGCGATACATCGCTCAAGACGATGATTGGCTTCAGCGAGAATGCCACCACAAAGCAGGCTTACGTAGACATATGGAGCAGCAAGGGTGCACCGCTGACGGTGAAGGCGGTCGTTGTAGACGCGTTGAAGGGTAAGGTGATGTACGAGTCGCCAGCCGTAGCGTCCGACGGCGAGACCGACGTGAAGTACACCTTCCCCGACGGCAGCGGAGTGGTGTCGACGGTGCAGATGGCTCTGCAGAAGAACCCTGACAACGAGCGCACGGAGGTGCTCCTCATGTGTCGCGCTACGAGCATCGCCGAGAACCGCAAGATAGGCATCGTCGCAACGAGCGATGCCGGCACGTCAATCCACATGTGGAACAATGCTACCGAAGGCTACTTCCTCGACGGAGGCAAGCGCGGCTGGACAGAGGGCGACACCGACTGCACTGTGGGTGAGCTTGGCGGCGTGAGCGATAATGTTATCAGTGTCGGCTCGTACAACACGAAGATGTCTTATGAGACACTTAAAAACGGGCTTTATGATATAAATACAGAGCTTGTGGGCAGAAAGGGACAGCTCTCGTTGTTCTCAAGCCACGGACCTACACTCGACGGACGTTCGAAGCCCGATGTGACGGCTCCTGGTTGTATACTTGTGTCGGCTACATCGCGCTACTACTCTGCTTTCAGCGCTAATGCATGTATAGCTAAGAGTGGTGACGACTACTATGATGTCAATTTGGGCACGTCGATGGCTTCGCCAGTGGTTACAGGAGCGGTGGCTCTGTGGCTTCAGGCTAATCCGAACCTCACGCCTGCCGATGTGCGCAACATCCTCAACCAGACCTCACGCCACGACACCTATACGGGTAGTGCAGAGAAGTCGGATCGCAATAGTTGGGGGGCGGGCAAGCTTGACGCTTTCGAGGGATTGAAGCTCGCCCGTGAGACAACCGGCATCAGCGATACGCGAGTTGGTGAGCAGATGTTCAGCATCACTACCAATCGCACGGCACGCACCGTACAGTGCTTCTTCGGTTCGGAAGGAACGGCTCGCGTGGCAGTGTACAACGCACTCGGTCAGCAGCTCTACGCTAAGCAGCTCGCTGTGAGCGGTGAGACACTCGACCTCAAGCAACTCGGCAACGGCGTGTTCGTTGTGAAGTTGCAGCAGGGCGGCACTGAGAAGTCGGTGAAAATAGCCTTGTAAAACCATTCGTAACGACCGATACGCGCATCCGCGACGGTCGATACGTATGTCTGCGACGACCGTCGCAGATGTACGTATCGGTCGTCGCGGATTGCTTTTGTGCAGACTACGTGTAGTCTCTTTGCGCAAACTAATGCTTGTACCGATAGTTTTTTTATCCCGACAGAACCATTATTCGGGATTTTTATATATATTTGTAGCCAAATACTTAATTTTAAATAACATAAGATTATGCCTACAATCAAAAGAAAAGTCTTTACGCTTGGTTGTCTGCTCACGTTAGCTTCAGCACCCTTTGTGCAGACGGTAGCGCAGACCGGTCAGTATGTTTACGATGTGCAGGATGGCGAGGCTGACATATTCGGTCAGTTGCGCTATGAGAAGAATGTGAACGGCACCGGATTTGTGAAGTTTAATACAGCCAATCCGAATACCCACAAGTGGGTGCGCGACTATGGTTATAAGGCAGGAGTGACACCTATCACTACAGCCGGCACGTATGTAGGCAACGAGTATTATGCCTACGAGACCACGCTCTACGAGAATACGCTCATGCCACGCGCCATAAGTGTGGTGGATGTGAACACGGGCGAGTACACCGCTAAGCGCGAGATAGTGAACTCTACAACCGAGGCACCGCTTATCCTCGACGAGATGACATACGACCCGAAGACGAACCGCATCTTCGCACTGCACTATGACACATCTGTGAACAAGTCGTACCTCTACGAAATCGACCGCACCACACTCGAACTTTCGCTTGTGGCTAAGCTCAACAACGTGCTCCTCTACACGCTCGCAGCCGACAACGGTAGTCTGTACGCTGTGCGCAAGGGCGGCATGAAGAGCTACCTCAGCAAGATTGAGATAAGCAGTATCAATAAGACTGCGAAAACCTGCGAGTACAAGGATATGGGCAATACCAACGTGTATCTCGGCGATTACAGTCAGACGATGGAGTTCGACAAGACCACCCACCGCTTGTGGTGGATGGCGCAGACCTCCGATGGCAATGCCTACCTCGTGGAACTCGACCCGAAGACGGGTGCCTCGCTTAAGAAGGAGTTTATGGACAACGAGATGCAGCTCCTCGGCATGGGCATACCATACCAGTATGTAGCCGATGGTGCTCCGTCGTATCCGCGTGGCTTCAAAGCTGTGGCAGATGCTAAGGGTGCACTCTCTGCACAGCTCTCGTGGACAACGCCAAGCGTGAACTATCTTGGTGCGGCACTAACAGGACTTACCGGCACAAAGGTGTATCGCAACAATCAGCTCGTGTACACCTCAACCGAGACAACGCAGGGCAAAGCCGTGGCATGGACAGACAAACCTGCGACGGATGGCTACTATATATATAAGGTAGTGCCGTACAATGCTGCGGGCGACGGCGTGTACAAGGAGTTTGCTGCATACGTGGGCGAAGACCTGCCAGGCGAGCCACAGAACGTGACGCTCACTACACACGGTGGCAACGCCGAGATAACATGGGCAGCACCGGCAAATGGTAAGCACGGCGGATATTTTGATAATGCTACATTGAAGTATAACGTGGTGCGTATGCCAGACAATAAAGTGGTTGTGGAAGGTACTACATCGCTGCGTGCAACGGATGCGGTCAGCGTGCAGAAGGGCTACAGCTACGTCATTACGGCTGTGAATAAGAAGGGCGTGGGTGCTTCGGCTACGTCGAAGACGCTGAGCTTCGGACCGGAGGACAGCGTGCCATTCACTTCGCCGCTCACCACACAGGACGATTTCGACCGCTGGGTGACTGTAGACAAGAACAACGACGGTAATACATGGACGTTCTACACTCCGACGCAGACTACTACATACGATCGCACGGACAAGAACGCCGACGATTGGCTCTACACGCCTGCGCTGAAGTTCGAGAAGGGCAAGACATATCAGGTACGCTACACCTACTCGTCAGCCAACTGGGTGACTCCCGATAAGCACGAACAGGTGATGGAGCAGATGAAGGTGTGGTTCTGTTCGGAACCGATAGCTACGGGTGCGACCAAACTCATAAAGGAGACGGGCGAGTTCCATACCGCATCGAACATCTTCCTCTACGGCAAGGACAACTTCCAACCAGAGGCAACAGGTTCTGCACGCATCGCCTTCCAAGCATGTAGCGAAGCTAATCATGGACAGATTTATCTGAAGGATGTGTCCATACGAGAGTATAGCACGAAGGACATCAGCGTGCAGGCACTCACCGGTTCGCAGTTCGTGAACAGCCAAAGTCAGCAGACGTTCACCGTAGACGTGCGCAACGAAGGCTCGGCAACGGTAGCCGACTATCGCGTACTGCTGCTCAACGCCGACAACAACGAAGTGCTCGGCGAGGCAAAGGGCAAGAGTGTGGCACCAGATAAGACGGTAGAAGTGGCAGTCAACTGGGTGCCAGGAGCAGAGGGCACTATAAAGGTAGTGGCTAAGGTGGAGCTTGCTGGCGATACATACCCGGCAGATAACGTTCTGGCAACACCGTTAGAGGTGAAGGTATCGGCTGCAGATGCCGACAAGTGGCTCACACTGAACCAAGACAATAGCTGGGGATGGCGTTTCCCATTCTTTATGCTCGACCCATACTCGCAGTGTCAAGCACTCTTCCTTGAGAAGGAGATGCAGAAGAAGAGCATCGAGATAACAGGTATGCGCTTCCTCTACAACGGCAAGAATGCGGAGGCTTATACCTTCCCGGCACGCATCAGCATCAAGTCGACCACACGCACCGATATGCTCGACGAGGACGGTGGCGACGCATTGTTCGACGAGAGCGGCTTCACAACCGTCTTCGACGGCAATATCACTATTCAAGGCAATGCCAACGACTTGGAACTGGTTGTTAGTTTCACAACACCGTACAAGTACGAGGGTGGCAACGTGATAATGAAGTTCGAGTGTCCGCTCGGCACTGGATACATTAAGGATAGCACGAAGCATCCCGACTGGCACATGATGGAGACGGAAGGCAATCCGCATATCGCCTATTGCAGTGGTGAGAACGAAGATGCTAACGTATGGGGCGAACAGCTGATACCATTCATCAGTATAGCTTATAAGGACAATGGTGCTGCAGGCATATTCACCATTGGTGGTGATAAGACGAGTGTGACACGCTCAGGCGACATGTTGCTCTTCGACGAGCGTGCAGATGAGGCTTGTTTGTACAATACAACTGGCGCACTCGTGCTGAGCGCACGTGGAGTTAATGCGCTTAGCACAGCCGGATTGACAAAAGGCATCTATGTACTGAAGCTCACCAAGGGTGGCGCGGTGCGTTGCTTGAAGGTTAAGCTTTGAGTTTTGAATTAAAAACAACAGGCGTTATTTCGTATTATCAACTATTTTCTGTAAATTTGCAAATCGAATAACTAAAACAGTTCAGAAATAAATAATAAAACAATTATGATAGACGTAAAAGAAACATTGAACGGCGCAGAAGAGCGCATGGAAATGGCTGCTATGTACTTGGAAGAGCAGTTGGCACGTATCCGTGCCGGACGCGCCAACGTGGCAATCCTCGATGGTGTACGCGTGAGCTCATGGGGCTCTATGGTGCCATTGAACCAGGTGGCTAACGTTACGGTGCCCGATCCACGCACTATCGCTATCCGTCCTTTCGACAAGAAGCAGATTCGCGACATCGAGAAGGCAATCATGGACAGTGATGTAGGCATCACTCCTGAGAATAACGGTGAGATTATCCGTCTCGGCATCCCACAGCCTACAGAGGAGCGCCGTAAGGAGCTTGTGAAGCAGTGCAACAAGATTGGCGAGCGCTCTAAGGTGGAGATTCGCAACGCACGTCAGGACACAAAGGATAAGCTCAAGAAGGCTATTAAAGACGGACTGTCTGAAGACCTGGAGAAGGACGCTGAGGGTGAACTTCAGAAGGTACACGACAAGTTCGTGAAGAAAGTTGACGACTTGCTCACTGCTAAGCAGAAGGAAATCATGACTGTGTAGATGCACGGATTAGTAATCAAGAATACAGGCAGCTGGTACACCGTTCGCACTGACGAAGGTCTCGATGTAGACTGCAAGATAAAGGGCAATTTCCGCTTGAAAGGCATACGCAGCACCAATCCAGTAGCTGTGGGCGACATCGTGGATATAGTGCGCAATCAGGAGGGAACGGCGTTTATCACAGCCATTCACGATCGCAGCAACTATATCATACGCAAGTCGCAGAACCTCAGCAAGCAGAGCCACATCATCGCTGCCAACGTCGACCAAGCATTCCTCATCGTTACGGTGAACTATCCGCAGACGAGTACCATCTTCATCGACCGCTTCCTCGCTACGGCGGAGGCGTACAGCGTGCCGACAGTGCTGGTGTTCAACAAGACCGATATACTCTCTGACGAGGAGCGACACTACCAGGAGATGATGATGCGTCTGTACGAGACGGTGGGCTATAAGTGTGTTGCCGTGTCTGCCACTACGGGACTGGGCATGGATGCCATTCCGGCGATGCTGAAGGATAAAAAGACACTGCTGAGCGGTAATAGCGGTGTAGGCAAGTCGACCTTCATCAACCACATCCTGCCTGGTGCCAATCTGCGTACATCGGAGATTAGCGATGCGCATAACACTGGTATGCACACCACGACGTTCTCGGAGATGCTCGAGCTGCCCGAGGGCGGATATCTTATCGATACTCCGGGTATAAAGGGCTTCGGTACGTTCGATATGGAACCCGAAGAACTAACAAGTTATTTTAAGGATATATTCCACTTCTCGAAGGAGTGTCGCTTCAACAACTGCACGCATACGCACGAACCAGGCTGCGCTGTGCTGAAGGCAGTAGAGGAGCATTACATAGCCGCTTCACGCTATCAGAGTTATCTCTCGATGCTCGAGGATAAAGACGAGAACAAGTATCGCGAAGCATATTAACAACAAAAGGCGTGTCAAAACAATGACACGCCTTTTATTGTTATTGTTACTATGGTCTAATAACTGTATTTACGTTGCATAGTAATAACGTTCTTTATGCTTTTACTGCATATCGTAAACCACCTGCATCAGCTTCTTGCCCAATGCGTCAGCCTCTTCCATCGTTGCAGCCTCGCTGTACACGCGGATGATAGGCTCGGTGTTCGACTTGCGCAGGTGTACCCACTTGTCGGGGAAGTCAATCTTCACGCCATCGATGTCTGTAATCTTCTCTGATGCGTACATCTCCTTCACCTTCTCGAGAATAGCGTCGATGTCGGTAGACGGAGTGAGGTCGATGCGATTCTTTGCGATGAAGTAGTTGGGGAATGTGGCGCGGAGCTCGCTTGCTGTGCACTTCTTGTGAGCCAGTGAAGAGAGGAACAGAGCGATGCCTACAAGGGCGTCGCGACCATAGTGGCTCTCCGGGTAGATTACGCCGCCGTTGCCTTCGCCGCCGATAACTGCTCCTACCTCTTTCATCTTTGTCGTAACGTTCACCTCGCCTACTGCGGCAGCTGTGTATGTACCGCCGTGACGCTCTGTAACGTCACGCAGAGCGCGTGTAGAAGAAAGGTTAGACACGGTGTTGCCCGGTGTGTGTTGCAGAACGTAGTCGGCTACGCTTACGAGTGTGTACTCCTCACCGAACATCTCGCCGTTTTCGCAGATGAAAGCAAGACGGTCTACGTCTGGGTCTACAACGATGCCGAGGTCGTACTTGCCGCTGCGCATCTCGTCCATGATGCCCTGCAAGTTCTTCTCAAGCGGTTCGGGATTGTGGGCGAAGTCGCCGTTTGCTGTAGAGTTAAGGATGGTATATTCTACGCCGAGTGCCTTCAGCAAGTCGGGTAGGATGATGCCGCCAACGCTGTTGATAGCGTCAACGCACACCTTGAACTTTGCGTTGCGTATAGCGTCTACGTCAGCCAACTTGAGGTCGAGTACGCTCTCTATGTGACGTTGGTTGAACGAGTCGTCGCGTGTATATGATCCGAGCGAGTCGACATCGGCATAGTCGAAGTCCTCCTTCTCGGCGATGCTGAGCACCTCGTTGCCGTCGTCCTTGGTGAGGAACTCGCCTTCGCTGTTGAGCAACTTCAGTGCGTTCCACTGGCGTGGGTTGTGACTTGCTGTTATGATGATGCCACCGAGTGCGCCTGTCCAGCGCACAGCCAACTCCGTTGTAGGTGTTGTGGCGAGGTCGATGTCTATCACGTCGAGTCCCATGCCCATGAGTGTGCCGCAAACCACGTTGCGCACCATATCGCCTGAGATGCGTGCGTCGCGTCCTACAACAATCTTCTTGCGTCCTTCGCCTGTAGCACGACGCTTCATGAGTGTAGCGTAAGCGGTTGTGAACTTAACGATGTCGAGTGGGTTCAGTGTGTCGCCCGTGGGACCGCCGATAGTTCCGCGGATACCCGAAATAGATTTAATAAGAGTCATGTGGTGTTTTGAATGTTAAGTGTTGATTATCTTCCGAGGGCATAAGTTATCTCATACAGACAGGGGTAGACATTCTTTGCAGCGTCGCTCTGTCCCTGCGTATGTGGCACGATGAGGCGCACTTTCGCAATTTCTTCACCCTTAGGTATGCGTCCGAGGTTGATGTACGACAATGGTACGAGCCATCCTGATGGTACGGCTTTTGAGCTATACTTGGTGTACATGAGGCTCTCGCCACTGATGAACGATGCTTTGAAGGTGCCCGATGTGTTCTTCACAGTCATCTTGTCCACCTGCCAGTTGTACTGCAGGATGTTTGTGAATTGTAAAGCCGAGTCGCCTTCGAGTATGTTGTACTCCTTGAAACGACACAATACGGTGGCTGTTTCGCCTGGCTTGAGGCTCACACCCTCGCCCTTGCGCACTATCTGCATATATACGCCGTTGCTTTCGAAGAGTACGTACTCGTTCTTCGTGGTGTCGGTGGTGAAGCCCTGCTTTTCAAATTTTGCCTCAGATATCTTTTGTATCTTTTGGTTTGAGATGTATCTGTTTATGGCGTTGCGTTCCTTTTTCTTCAGGTCAGCGTATGTCACGCTGTCGCTACACGAAGCGAGAGTCACGACAGCGAGCAGTGTCATGATGATAAGATTGAGTTGCTTCTTCATTCTTGTATTACTGTTTGTTATTGGTTATTGTCGTTTTCTATTTGTTATTGTCGTTTCCTACTTGTTCTTTCCTGCTCTTGGGCAGTGGTCCCCATCCAGTGAGTGCGCCCTCGTAGTAGGCGAACGCTTCTCTCACCACCTTCTCTGCTTCGGTGAGCGAGCAGTTGAGTCGTCCGCCACTTGCGTTGAGGTGTCCGCCTCCGTTGAAGAAGTCCTCCGCCATCTTGTTGCATGGGAAGTTGCCCACCGAGCGCAGGCTCACCCAGATGAGATTATCGCGGCGGTCGTCTTCGCGTAGCGACACAGAGAGCTTCATACCCTTGATGCGCAGCGGTTCGTTGACGAGTCCTTCAGCGTCGCCCTTGATGAAGTGGAAGTCGCGCATATCGCGTCTTGAGATGGTGAAGTAAGATGCGTGAAGGTCTGAGAAGACGTTCAGCTTCTGACTCATCAGATAGCCACGCAGACGTATTGCCCACTGACTGAAGTTGTTGAACACGTTGCGGTATATGCGATCCTTGTCGATGCCTTTGGTGAGCAGCTGACTGATGATGAAGAATATCTCGGGCTGTGTGGAGTTGTAAGTGAAGCCGCCCGTGTCGGTCATCATGCCGCAGTAGATATTCACGGCGCACTCTTTCGACATCTTCTCGAACTTGCCCAGCTGCCAGATGATGCGGAACACGAGCTCCGATGTGCTCGACATGTTCGGGTGCGACACGGTGAGCACGGTTTCCATTCGTGGATTGAGATGATGGTCGATCATCACCTTCTTGGCGGGCGAAGCGTCGAGCGCATCCTTCATCTCGTCTACGCGGTCGCTGCCGTTGAAGTCGAGACAGAATACGAGGTCGGCGTTCTTCAGTAGAGTGGTGGCTTGTTCTGTATGTTTGTCGTAGCGCACAATACTGTTCGCCCCAGGCATCCACTGCAAGAAGTCGGGATAGGCATCGGGCGCAACTATTGTTGATGCTTTGCCGCAAGAAGACAAGAAGTTAGCCCAACCGAGTGATGATCCGAGAGCATCACCATCGGGCGACTTGTGGCAGCAAATCACTATGTTCTGTGCGTTTTTTATTATTTCGTTCAGAGTCTGAACCTCTGAATTCGATAGTATATTTATGTTCATATCCATTTAGATGCAAAGGTATTAAAAAATCATGGATATGAACATAAATAAAGTCTTACATTAGTTCTAATTAAATGTTTTTTGCATATTGCGCCATAAAGTGCTTTGCCCATTCGGTGCGGAGCAGCAGGCGTTCGAGTATGAGCAGTGCTACGATGGTTGTGAGTATGCCCAGCAGCACGTCGATGATGTAGTGGTGTGTGGAGTAAACCGCTGTCCACCAGATGCCCATACAGATGAATGCGAATATGCCGATGCAGAGTTTGTGCTGACGACTTATTATGGCGTAGATTGTAGCTACGAGCATATATGCGGCGTGCAGCGAGGGTACGGCAGCGAACACGTTCGAGTTGTTGCAGTAGATGGAGTGGAACACAGGCGCACCGACAAGCGTGTCGAAACGTCCGAGTCCGGCTACGCTGCCCGGCGTATTAAGCACGGGTGTGAATCCATGCTCCAGTACGTACCATGGTGGAGCGGCTGGGTGTATGTAATAGCCCACGAAGCCCACGAGGTTGACGAACAGGAAGGCGAGCGAGAAGCGCAGGTACATCTCGCGTTTGCCTTTCAGATAGAGGTATATGGCGAAGCCCAATGGTACCGGCACCCAGCACAGATAGAAGAAGCCAGCCATGAAGTCGGCGAAAGCGCAGTTGTGCAGGTTGAACCACTCGCCCGGGATTAGTGTGCCAGTGGCAGTCGTGATGCCGAAGAGCGACTTCTCGGCCTCGTAGATGCCGCGTGTGTCGATGGGGTTTACTTCGTAGTTGGGCAGAAGGCGCATACCGTCGTAGCTGCACGCAAAGACAAGCCATGGCGTGAGTGCCAAGGCGAGCTTGCGGGTGGGCTTGATGGCAACGAGTATTGCCCAAATGATGATTAGCTTTATGCTGAACATGGTTGGTTTTATTTGTTGTTATCCTTTGCGTTGAGCACCTTGTAGCAGTGGATGACGCGCCAGAAGGCAGTGATGTTAGCGAGTACGGCGATGATAATCATCGGCACCACGAGCACCCACACATTGGCGCATACGCCGCAGAAGATGGCTCCGACCGCCGTTACCACTACTCGCTCAGGGCGCTGCATAAGACCCACCTTGCACTCTATGTCCAAGCCCTCGGCACGAGCGCGTACATAGCTCACCATCACCGAGCCTACCATTGCCGCGAACGTAACTACGCCTGCCCATTCCCATTCGTTCTGCTGCATCAGCAGGTAGTAGCAGATGCCGAAGAGTGTGCAAAGCTCGCTATAGCGGTCGAGCGTAGAGTCCCAAAGGGCGCCGAACGTCGACGACATGCCGCCCATACGAGCCAGTCTGCCGTCCATCATGTCGAACAGGCCGGCGAAGAGTATTACGCCACCAGCCCATCCAATCCATGCGAAAGCCTCTGTTTCTGCGACCTCGGCAGCGTAGACGAACATAGCCGTAGCTACGAGGTTGAGCACAAAGCCTGTTGTGGTGATGAAGTTGGGAGTAATGCCAATCTTTATCATGCCTTTAATGATAGGGTTGATAATGACATAGATAACCTTTTGCAAGAAATCCCTGTAGTTCATATTCTTTTATTTTTTTGTTTTAAATGTTTGTTATTTCTTTATATAAAGTATTCTATTCGTTCGCATGATTGGCGCGGAATACGAATGTGCGTTGTAGATGATAGTTCCAGAACACTGCCACAAAAGCAGCCACGATGGTTTTCGATATGATGTAGTTGACTCCGTTTAACTCTGTCAGCTGCCATGTTCCGAAGGTGTTCAGCACTATGCTGCCTATCCATACGAACAGATAGCGCATCGCCATGTACTTCTTCTTCATCCCCGTTGCGTGGAACACCCAACGATAGTTGATGCCGCAGTTGGTGATGCCGCCACACACAGCACCGATAAATGTAGAGTAGCCGTACCACACGCCCGCAAGGCTTGTAAGTATCAGCGTTATGCCGAAGTCCACTGCCGATGCCACCCATGCTGAGCATTGCGCTTTGCCAAACATGATTGCCTTTTCTTTTACATTATTCATCGGTGGGCGTACTTAAATTAAGAAGATATTATTTATATATTATTAATGTGTAAATATCGTATATATGTTGCGTTGTGACGCAATAGTATGCAAAATTAGTAGAAAAATATTAAAAGGCAAAAAGTTTTCTTGCCTTTTTTAATAATTATATATAACTTTGCAAGATGAAACGGCTATAGGTTTGTAAATGCTTTATATAGTGGTGTTTATGACCATTTTCTTTGAACAATAGGATAAATATATACAAAGTAGTAAGGTGAAGAGGTTTTTTAGTATTACATTTCTTTTATTGGCTTTGGTGATTTCGGTCAAAGCCCAGATTACAGGCGAAATTTACGACTCCGATGGTTATCCGATACCATTGGCAAGTGCTATATATAAGGGGCATCATGTGGCAGAAGCGAGCGATTTGGACGGTAAGTTCAAGATTGCGCGTCATAATGGTTGGGAGTTGACATTTAGTTCGGTAGGCTTTCAGCCGCAGACCATCAAGGTGACACCCAGCACCCCGTCGCACCTGAAGATTGTGCTGAAGGAGGATGCGCACAGCCTTGGCGAGGTAGTCATCAAGCAGAAGCGCGAGCACTATTCGCGTAAGAACAACCCAGCGGTTGAGCTTATGAAGCGCGTCATCGCTGCCAAGAAGCGCAGCCACCTGGACAACTACGACTATTATCAGTACAATAAATACCAGAAAATAACCTTCTCGCTCAACGATATAAAGCCTGCCGACCTCGATTCGGGCAAGTTCTTCAAGAAGCGTGCCTACGTGAAGGAGCAGATAGAGACCTCGCCATACAACGGCAAGCTCATCCTGCCGGTGAGCGTTGACGAAACGGTTACTCAGCACATCTACCGCAAGGACCCGAAGGTGGAGAAGGACATCATTAAGGGTCAGCGTTCGGAGGGCGTGAACAACGTTCTTCAGACCGGCGATATACTCAACACACTCCTCAAGGAGGTGTTCACCGACGTGGATATCTACGACGACCACATGCGCCTGTTGCAGTATCAGTTCACGTCGCCAATCGGCGAGACAGCCATCTCGTTCTATCGCTTCTACATACAGGATACGGTGTACGTCGACCGCGACCTCTGCTATCATCTCGAGTTTATACCGAACAACCAGCAGGACTTCGGTTTCCGTGGCGAGCTCTACGTGCTTGCCGACTCAACGCTGCACGTGAAGCGTTGCTCGTTCACGCTTCCGAAGAAGTCGGATGTCAACTTCGTGAACAACATGAAGATCACGCAGGAGTACACAAAGCTGCCCAATGGCGAATGGGCATTGTCGGTTGACGACATGGCTGCCGAGATGAAGCTGCTCGGAGCCAATATGCTCGTCACCAAAGCCACGCGCTACAACGACTACGCCTTCGACGAATTGCCCTCGAAGCTCTTCCGTGGCAAGGCAAAAACCATGCATGAGGCTGACGCTATGATACGCGACGATGAGTTCTGGGCTAAGTACCGCACGGTGGAACTCTCGCATGGCGAGTCGTCGATGAAGGCATTCATCCACCGCATCGAGCAGTCGAAGAACTTCAAGTGGATACTCTTCGGTCTGCGTGCTTTCGCCGAGAACTTCGTAGAGACGGGCACGATGCGCAAGAAGTCGATGTTCGACATCGGACCAGTTACCACTATCATATCCAACAACTTCGTCGATAACTGGCGCTTCCGCTTGAGCGGACGCACCACAGCCAACCTCTGCAAGCACCTCTTCTGGAACGGCTACTACGCATACGGTACGAAGTCGAAGAACCACTACTACGGTACGGAGGTGACCTACTCGCTCAACGCCAAGAAGAATGTGCCGTTCGAGTTCCCTCAGCGCAACATCATCTTCGAGACAGGCTACGACGTAATGTCGCCTGCCGACAAGTTCCTCATCCATAACAAGGATAATATGTTCATGTCGTTCCGCACGCAGAAGGTAGACCAGATGTACTTCTACAACCGTCAGAAGCTCTCCTTCGTGTACGAGACCGACTGGGGACTCTCGTTCCACACGTCGCTCAAAGCCGAGAGCAACGAGCCGACGGGCGACCTCGCCTTCATCAAGATGCCTGGCGCAACGTTCAACCCAGCCCCCAACGGCAAGGAGTACGTGCGACAGATACGCACCACCGAGGCACGGCTGATGCTGCGCTACTGCCCCGGACAGACCTTCATCAACACTAAGCAGCACCGTTGGCCAGTCAATCTCGACGCGCCAGAGTTCTCACTCAGCCACACCACTGGCGTGAAGAACGTGCTCGGCGGTCAGTACAATCTCAACTACACCGAGGCGAAGATATACAAACGCTTCTGGTTGGGCTCGTGGGGATATGTCGATACCCACTTGGACGGAGGCGTACAATGGAACAAAGTGCCGTTCCCGCTGCTTATAATGCCGCCCGTCAACATCACCTTCCTCGAGTGGGAGGGCACGTTCTCGATGATGAAGAACATGGAGTTCCTCACCGACCGCTATGCCTTTGCGTCAGTGGCGTGGGATATGAACGGCAAGCTGCTCAATCGCATACCGCTCATAAAGAAGCTGAAGTGGCGCGAGTACATCTCCGTAAAGGGCATGTGGGGTTCGCTCACCGATAAGAACAACCCGCTCTTGCAGCGCAATCAGAACGACCGGATGCTCTTCCAGTTCCCGAGTGGCGCACGCGAGTTCAGAAACAACGAGCCGTATTGGGAAGTGACGGTAGGTGTACACAACATCTTCAAGTTGCTCGCCATCGACTACGTCCGCCGTATGAACTATCACGGACCTGGCATAAAGAAGAACGGTGTGCGTTTCGGATTCATGCTTAGCTTCTAACGGGAAAAGGTATTCAGAAGACGCAGTACCACCGGTACAGATACAAAAAAGAGGTTGGCGCAGGATGCTGCCAACCTCAATGAATCGATTTCGTAATAGACGAAATCTCTAAAATGATATCGCAAATATATAGCTTTCCGTCGAACATAGCAAGTTTTTAAGACTAAAAAGTTGGTTTTTTAACAATTTGCACCTGTTTGACTGGTTTTAGCCCAACAAAAGTATAGGTATCCGGCACCGAAATATCAACATTCCGATGCCGAAAGTGTTGCGAAAGTCATCGGACACCGAACGGAATCCGATCGGGCGGCGGACGGAATCTGATCGGGGGGCGTACGGAATCTGATCGGGTGGCGTACGGAATCTGATCGGGGGGCGTACGGAATCTATGAGAAAAGCTTAACTTGAAACAAACAAAACAATGGGAAGAAACAAATACTCGCAGAGCGAATTTGACGCAATAGCGCGACTTCTGAGTCTGAAAGGTTCAGCCAATCGTGCTAAACAGAAAGAGATACGCCACCAGTTGCGCGTGGGTTACGAGTTCAATATCTCCGACTTCAACGAGCCGGGCAAGGCGTTCGGTTTGAAGGAACTGCTTGATGCGCGTCAGCGCGGAGCCATCCTTATCCTCGACGACCGCACCATCGCCGACATGAAGGCGAAGCGTCAGCGCGACCGCGAGCGCGACGAGGCGTTGCGCCAGCAGGAAGCCGTGGCTGCAGGCGAGCAGACCGACTGGAAAGAAGCCATGAAGCAATGGGAAGACTGGGAGGCGCAGGAGATTGCGAAGATTGACAAGTAAAAGCAAAAAGTCGGGTATGGCGTTCGCCATACCCGACTTTTTTGCTTTGTTACTAATGTTTTTTGCTATTAACTATCTATCTCTTATGTTTTTTTCTTATATTTGCATAGTATAAGGTATATACCAATTTGTAAAGAACAAAACATAACGAGTTATGAAAAGAACGATAATTGCCACATTCATAGCCATGCTGCTGTTGCCGATGGCAGCAATGGCAGACTCATACACATCGCTTTGGAAGAAATACGACGGCGCGGTGAAGAAGGATCATCCGCAGACGGTGTTGAAAGTGCTTGCGCAGATAAGCGGCAAGGCGGAGAAGGAGCGTGCCTACGGACATCTGCTCAAGGCGCAGGTGGCGCAGCTCGACTGGATGTCGCAGCTCTCAAGAGACTCTATTCCGGTGGTTGCCGAACGTCTGAAGAGCTGTGGTGATGCTGCCGAGCGTAAGGGCGACCTTGTGCTGGCTGCCGTTTATCAGTCGGTGATGGGCAAGATGTACACCCAGTATCGCTACGCTTTCGACGACGCAAAGGAGCTTGGTGCCGAGTACTTCCGCCGCTCTATGGAGCATCCCGAGGCTTTGGCTGCGGCTTACTGCACCAGCTATATGCCGTTCGTCGAGGACGGTGTCGACTCGAAATACTACTATGACGACATGCTCCACATCATCGGCATCGCTGCCGGCGACTACCGCGGTATGCACGACTACTACGCTGCGCACGGCAAGCGCGAGGGAGCCTGTCTCACCGCTCTGCAGATGGTGAAGCAGAAGCACCGCAACGCCCAAGGCACACGCGTGAAGAAGTCGAAGTACATCATGTCGCTCGACTCGCTCATCAACGAGTACAGCGACCTCGTGGTGTGTGGCGAGGTGGCAATAGCTCGCTACGAGTTCATGAAGAACGCCGAGGATGTGACAGCCGAGGAGAAGAACAACTTCATCAACTACGCCCTTACCAAGTGGGGAGCATGGACACGCATGAACATACTGCGTAATGCTCAGCGCAGGCTGACACTGCCGTCCGTTCACGCTATGCTTGGCAACGAGATAGCTCTGCCGGGCGTGACACGCAAGGTGATTGTCATGGGGGTAAACAACGTGGGCGAGCTGCGCCTTACGGCAAGCCGACTGGACATCACCGATGCTGATATGTACAACCTCAACAGCGATAAGGACTATGCCCGTTTGCGCCGTCATATCGTAGCCGACGAGACACCTTCTACAGACGTGCGCCGATATGTCGGACTGCCGCCTTACAAGACCGTGAGCGACACGCTTGAGATTACAGGACTGCGTTCGGGCTTCTATCTCGTAGAGCTTTCTACCGACAATGTCAACGTTCCGGTTGAACGCTGCCTGCTGCGCGTTTGCAATATCTATCCGCTCATAGAGGCTCTGCCCGGCAACCGCTACCGCGTCGCAGTGGTCAACGCTACAACGGGCGAAGCAGTGCCTGGCGCAAAAGTCTCGATGAAATTTGCGAAGGACACAGCCAAGGACATACAGCTTGAGTCGCACTACGAGTGCGACACCAACGGTGAGGTGATTATCGACTTCGGCGACCGCGAGCCAGAGTCTTACTCAATATCCACTGCCGACGAGCCTGCCTTCCCCGTAACGCCTGTCAACGACAGATTCTATTACCGTAAATGGAGAAGCGAGAGGGTAACTACCGCAACCGTCATCTACACCGACCGCAGTATATATCGCCCTGGTCAGACCGTACACGTAGCAGCAATCGCTTATAAGTATTACGGCGACAGTCAGCGTGGCGAAGTGCAGAAGCAGCAGACCATGTCACTCAGACTATGCGATGCCAACAATGAAGAGGTGGCTACGACTACTGTCACGACCGACGAGTACGGCATGGCAGCTGCCGACTTCACCTTGCCACAGGTCGGAAAAACCGGAACCTATACGTTGTATAGCGATTGCGGCGATAGAGCGTACTGCGATTTCACCGTCGAAGAGTATAAGCGCCCGACGTTCAGCGTGGAGATACAACAGCCTACTGTTCGCTATGCTGCCGGCGACACTGTTCGCCTTGCTGCCACGGCAAAGAGTTTTGCCGGTGTGCCTGTGCAGGGAGCGAAGGTGAGAGTGGAGGTAAAGCGCCTCTCGTCACACATCTGGCGTTGCAGGGCTTATGCCGATACGCCCAACGATTATGAGGCAACTACTGTTTATACCGACACCTTACAGACCGCGGGCGACGGAGCGTTCACGGTGAATGTGCCTATAACAATGCCCGAACAGTACGATGAGTCGGTAAGGCGATACTTCAATTTCCTTGTTACGGCTTATGTCACAGATGTCTCGGGCGAGACACAGAGAGCAGAACTGTTGCTTCCATACAGCGACCGCCCCGCATTGTTCACCAGCACCGTGCCCGAAAAGACACTCGCCGATGACCTGCGCACCATAAAGTTCGCGTATCTCAATAACGCCGGCGAACCTATTGACGGCGACGTGACCTATTATATTGACAACGACCGCTACACATGCAAGGCAAACACCGAGGTAGCGTTTGACGGAAAGTCGCTTGCGTCGATACGCCACCGCCTCGTGGCTTACTGCGGAACGGACACCCTGACGCAGTCGTTCGTCACCTTCACGCTGCAGGACCGCCGTGCTCCGATCGAGACCCACGACTGGTTCTACGTGTCAGCGCGACAGTTCAAGAGCAAGTCGGCTCCTGTCTTCGTGCAGCTCGGCTCGAGCGACAGCATACAGCATGTTGTCTACACGCTCATTGCGGGCGATAAGATTATAGAGAACGGCAGAGCCGACCTGCGCAACGAGGTGCGCACTCGTGCGATAACATATAAAGAGGAGTGGGGCGACGGCATCACACTCTCCGTAGCGTGGGTGAAGAACGGCAAGGCATATCTGCATACGGAGCGCATAGAGCGTCCGCAGCCCGACACACACCTCAACATCAAGTGGACAACCTTCCGCGACCGACTCGTGCCAGGACAGCGTGAGACCTGGACACTGAACATTACTAACCCCGACGGTACACCGGCAAAGGCGCAACTGATGGCTACGCTCTACGACAAGTCGCTCGATCAGTTGAGACAGCATAGCTTTAAGTTGAGTCTGCCTACGTACAACTATGTGCCGTGGCTCTCCTGGAAGGCCTACCGCTGTATCAAACTGCTCTTGTATAGCGAGATGCCGATGAAGTTCCTGTACGAACCGTCGATAGACTTCAGTCATTTCTACGACGTTGCGCGCTACGTAGTAGCGAAAGAGTTGTGCTGTGTCACACGCTCTGACAATGCGAAGATGTATTCAAAGGCTGCCGTTTTGGACAAAAGAGAGGCTTCTGATGCAGCAGAGGTAGGCGGTGAAGATACAAAGACAACCGCTGCAGAGGTGCGTCAGAACTTCAGTGAGACGGCATTCTTCTTCCCCGGACTGCTTACCGACGACAAGGGCAACGTGCAACTGCAGTTCACGCTGCCCGAGAGTGTCACCACATGGCAGTTGCGTGCCCTCGCTCACGACGAGGCGATGAACAACGGCACAATCAGTGCTACGTCCGTAGCGAAGAAGACCGTTATGGTTCAGCCCAACGTGCCGCGCTTCGTGCGTCAGGCAGACAAGGGTGTGCTCTCTACGCGCATCTTCAACACTTCCGAAAAGCAGGTCGGAGGCACGGTGCGCCTTGCGTTCCTCAACCCCGAAACCGAAAAGGAGGTATGGCATAAGGACGTGAAGTTCATGGTGAAGGCAGGCGAAACATCAGTTGCCGACTTCGCTTTCGATATGTCGAAGATTGAGAACGACGGACTCCTTGTGTGCCGCGTGACAGCATCCGGTCGCGGATTTAGCGACGGCGAACAGCACTACCTGCCCGTTCTGCCCGACAAGGAGGTGGTTACAAACTCGCAGGCGTTCACCATGAACGAACCTGGAAAACTGAATATCGACCTCACAAAGCTCTTCACGGTGGTTGACAAGAGCAACCGACTCACAGTAGAGTACACCAACTCGCCCGAGTGGCTGCTGATACAGGCACTGCCGTCGATGACCGCTGTTGAGGGCGACAACGCCATATCGTTGGTATCGTCGTATTTTGCCAATAGCATCAGTAACTTGTTGATGAATTCGTCGGACGCAATACGCAACATGGTCGAGCTTTGGAAAGAGGAGACAACGATTGGCGTAGATGAATTGCCGCTAAAGAGTAAGCTCGAGGGCAATGCCGAACTGAAGCAGACATTGCTCAGCGAGACACCATGGGTGATGGATGCTACACGCGAGACGGAGCAGAAGCTGCGACTGATGGACTACTTCGATCCGGCTATAACGTATTTGCGACTGAATGACGACTTCTCTCGACTCTCTAAGCTGCAGAACACCGATGGTTCGTTCTCGTGGTGGCAGGGCATGACAGGCTCGCCATACATGACGCAGAGCGTACTCACAACGCTTGCGCGACTCGATAAGATGATGGACGTGCAGCCAGAGGTGAAGAGCATGATGGATGCAGCGTTCCGCTTCATGGACAAGCATATAGCACAGGAGGTGAAGGCGATGAAGGCAAGCAAGGACGTAAAGAACCTGCGTCCGAGCGAATTGGCTGTGGAGTATCTCTATGCTACGACTCTCGCAAAGCGCGAGCTCAAGGGCACGGTGAAGGACAACGCCAATTATCTCTTGAGGCTGCTCGCTCGGCATACAGCGCAGTTCTCTATATACGGAAAGAGTGTGGCAGCCGTGGTGCTTGCCGGCAATAACTACCGTGCTGAGGCTCGCGACATGGTGCAGAGCATAAAGGAATATACTGTATATAAGGAGCCAATGGGACGCTACTTCGACACACCGAAGGCACTCTACTCATGGTTCGACTACCGCATTCCGTCGCAGGTGGCTGCTATAGAGGCGTTGCAATCGGTTGCTCCGAACGATGTGCAGACCGTGAACGAGATGAAGCAATGGCTACTGCAGTCGAAGCGTACACAGGCTTGGAACACACCTATCAACTCTGTGAATGCTGTCTATGCGTTCTTCGGTGGCGATTGCTCGTCGCTCGCTGCCAACAAGCCGATGGCTGTACTGAAGCTCAACGGTCAGAAACTCGACATGCCGAAGGCTACGGCTGGTTTAGGCTATGTGAAGATCTCCAAGAGTGGCAGCCGGATGAAGACGTTGAGCGTAGAGAAGCCGGCTGAAGGCACGTCGTGGGGCGCAGTATATGCCCAATTTGAGCAGCCTACAGCTGATGTGGCTGACGCTGCGGAGGGCATGAGCGTAGTGCGCGAGGTGTTGAAGAATGGCAAGAAGATAAGTACTGACGGCGCAACTCTCGCCGTTGGCGACCGCATAACGGTGCGCATCACCATAAAGGCGGAGCGCGACTACGACTTCGTGCAGCTCGTCGACCGCCGTGCTGCCTGTCTGGAGCCGCTTGGTCAGCTCTCTGGCTACAACGGAGCCTACTACTGTGCGCCGAAGGACAACACCACGAACTACTACTTCGACCGCCTCTCGAAGGGAAAGCACGTCGTTGAGACCGAGTACTACGTAGATCGTAAGGGTGTTTATCAGACAGGCACGTGCACAGTACAGTGTGCTTATAGTCCGGAGTTCGCAGCACGCACTAAGGCTATCGTGCTGAGCGTGAAATAGGTGTTGAGGTGTTGAGATGTTGAGGTGTTGAGATGGTGAGATGTTTGCGAAACTTAAAAAATAACATATACAGATGAAGAAGATATTTATTAGTGTCGCACTTTTGACGATGCCGCTCTTCGGAGCAATGGCGCAGAACATAGTGGCGACAAACGAGATAATCGACTGCGGACAGGTGATGTATCAATCACCTGCCACCGCCGATTTTGAAGTGGTTAACAAGTCGAACAAGCCCGTCCGTATCATCGATGTGCGCACCAGTTGTGGCTGCACCAGTGTGGCATATCCGAAGGACAGAATAGAAGCAGGCGACAAGTTCATGGTCAGCGTCACTTACGATGCCGAGACGATGGGCCACTTCGACAAGTACGTCGGTATATATAGCGAGGGTGCAGACAAGCCACTGATGCTGCGCGTGCGTGGCAACGTGGTGCGCGAGATGGTCGACTATGGTGGCAACTACAACTTCATGCTGGGCAATATCAAGTCCGACTGCAACGACGTGGAGTTCGACGATGTGAATCGTGGCGACCGTCCGCAGAAGAAGATACACATCTTCAACGCAACGAGCACAACGGTGCAACCCGTGGTGATGCACCTTCCGCAGTATCTCACAGCAGATGTGTCACCCTCGAAGATTGCATCCGGTCATAGCGGCATTATCACTATGACACTCGACTCGCGCAAGCTCGGCGATATGGGACTGACGCAGACTTCGGTGTTCCTCGGTGCGTTCCCGGGCGACAAGGTGAACCGCGAGAAGGAGATAAGCGTCTCGGCAGTGCTTCTGCCCAAGTTCGACAACCTCACAGCGCAGCAGCTGGCTAATGCACCGAAACTCTACCTATCCACCGTAGAGCTTAACCTCGGCAAGTTCGACACGAAGAAGAAACTGAAAGGCGAGGTGGTAATACGCAACGACGGCAAGTCGGAACTGAAGATAAAGAGTCTGCAGATGTTCACCGTGGGCTTGCAGGTGTCGCTCAACAAGCAGACGCTGCAGCCAGGAGAGTCGGCTAAGCTGAAGGTGACTGCGGAGAAGAAGTTGTTGAAGACCGCACGCTCTAAACCACGTGTACTGATGATAACCAATGACCCCGACCAACCGAAGACAACCATTAAAATTGTTGCAGAATAGGCTCTGTACACGTTACTATAATAAGAAAGGTATTACGATCGTAATTGTAGCAGAATGAATTTAACAATAGAGATAGACGAGGGTAGCGGCTTCTGCTTCGGAGTCACTACCGCCATAAAGAAGGCGGAGGAGGAACTTGCCAAGGGCAATGCACTCTACTGTCTGGGCGACATCGTACACAACGGCATGGAGGTAGAGCGACTGCACGAGCAAGGACTCGTCACCATTAATCACGACGACCTACGCCAGCTGCACGACGTGAAGGTGCTGCTGCGTGCGCATGGCGAGCCGCCGGAGACCTACGCCTTGGCGCAGCAAAACAACATAGAGATAATAGATGCCACATGCCCCGTGGTGTTGGCACTGCAGCGGCGCATCAAGCGCCAGTACGACACGGCACCCGATGCGCAGATCGTCATCTTCGGCAAGCGCGGACATGCCGAGGTGCTCGGCTTGGTGGGGCAGACTGCGGGCAAGGCTATCGTTGTGGAGAAGGTTGAGGACGTGGAGCGCCTCGACTTCTCGCGCGACATCTACTTGTATTCGCAGACCACGAAGTCGCTCGACGGCTTCCATCGCGTCATCGACTACATACAACAGCACATTGAGGAGGGTGCCACGTTCCGCAGCTTCGACACTATCTGCCGACAGGTGGCTAACCGTATGCCGAACATCGCAGCCTTCGCCTCGCGTCATGACCTCGTTCTGTTCGTATCGGGACGCAAGAGCAGCAATGGCAAGGTGCTCTTCAACGAGTGTCGCAGCGTGAATGTGCGTAGCTATCAGATAGAGAGTGCCGACGAGATAGATATGTCGTGGTTCACCGACGATGTGCACACGGTTGGCATCTGCGGTGCTACAAGCACTCCGAAGTGGCTCATGGAGCAGTGTAAGGAGCGCATCGCGCAGTATAAATAGCTTATTTATTTGGTCTGCGTCGGTCAATACTAATGTTGTCATCACTGAAATAGCAAAGCAAAAGTTGTAATTTATAAAAACATCAATGAAAAATAGAGAATGCCCTTATTGTCATAAAAAGGTATCCTTAAGAAAATGCATAAAGTATATAATAAAAGGAACAAAGTATTCTACCACTTGTAACCATTGTGGGCAACAATTATGGTTGGAAAAGGAACCGCTACCTTTTATGTATTGTGTTTCTGCAGGTTTTTTTATAATGTACTTGCCTATGCAATTTTTTCTCTATTATTGTAATCTGGGTTTTATTGATTCTGTTCTGTATTGCCTACCTATTGCTGTTGTTGCAGAAGCGATTTGTTCGATAGTGGTATTGTATAAAATATATTTTAGGAAGTAAGTGCTAACCATAATTTAGTTGATCGCAAGTTGTATTGGATAGCAATAATAAGAAATATGTAGGGTTTCAAGTATAATAAAAAAAGTCCGACAAGTGGATTGATCTTGTCGGACTTTTTGTATGTTATAAAAATGTATTCGTTAGAACTTTGCCATCTTGATCGCATCGATAGCGCATTCATCGCCCTTGTTGCCATACTTGCCACCGCAGCGGTCGAGTGCCTGCTGCAGGTCGTTGGTGGTAAGCAAGCCGTAGATGATAGGTATCTCGCTTGTGGTGTTGAGGCGTGCGATGCCTGCCGTTACGCCCTGGCAGATGTAGTCGAAGTGAGGAGTCTCACCGCGTATCACGCTTCCGAGGATTATCACGGCGTCGTAGCCTCCGTGGAGCACCATCTGATGAGCACCGTAGATAAGCTCGAAGCTTCCCGGAACGGTCTTGATGTGTATGTTCTCGGGCAGAGCACCGTGCTTCTCGAGAGTCTTTACGGCTCCGTCGAGCAGTGCGCCTGTTATCTCCTCGTTCCATTCAGCCACCACGATGCCGAAGCACATGTTGCTTGCGTCGGGGATGGTGGTGATGTCGTACTGTGAGAGGTTATGGAGTGATGTAGCCATATTTGGTTATTCGATTACTCTGAAACGCGCTCGATGTACTTGTCGATCTCTGAGCTCTGTACCAAAGAAGAGTTTACGTACTTCTTCTTGATGTCCTGATAGAGCTTCAGAGCTTCGTCTTTCTTGTTCTGGCTTTCGAGAAGCTTGCCTGCCTGAAGGAGGAATGTAGGCGATATGCTGTTGTTCACGTCGTCAGCCTTGCTGTCTGCCATGTCGGCAGCCTTCTTCAGTGTGCTGATAGCCTTGTCTACGTTGCCTGTCTGTGCGTAAGCGTTAGCGAGAGCAGCTGTAGCGGTCGGGCTTACCATAGCGTCGCCCTTTGTAGAGAACTTCTCAAGATATGTAACAGCCTCTGTGTACTTGCCGAGGTTGAAGTAGCTCAGACCTGCATAGAGGTTAGCGAGGTTGCCAGCGTCGGTGCTGCTGTAGTCGCTTGCGATCTTCACGAAGCCTACATAGCCTGCACCATCGCCGTTGAGAGCCTTGTCAAACTGCTCAGCGTTGAAGTACTGCTCGCCCTTTGCGATAGCTGTGCTTGCCTTGTCCTCACGCGGACCTGCTACGTAAGCGTTGTAAAGAATAGCACCTGCTACGACGAGGAGGATAGCTACCACACCGATGATTATCTGCTTTTTGAACTTCAAGAAGAAATCTTCTTTGTTGTTGGTGCTCTCTACGTGTGAGTTTGCACCAAAATCAATTTTGTTTGTCATTTGTTATTTTGTTTTTTTATTTTATCGGTTTATAGTTTGCAATGCAACACATTGCGAGGAGCAAAATTACTGATTTTATCTCATATATTGAAATTTATTCTGCCTTTTTTTCTTTTTTCAATAATAAATGGGGTAACTTTGCAGTAATACAACGTGTTGTTTCTATTTATAATGGCGACCCACGGTGGGTCTACATGGTATATAATTACATGATATTACGCAATTTATCCATACTCAATTTCAAGAATATCGGTGAGGCTTCGCTTGAGTTCTCGCCCAAACTCAACTGTTTTCTCGGTAGCAATGGCGAGGGCAAGACCAACTTGCTCGATGCTATCTATTACCTGTCGTTCTGTCGCAGTGCGTTCAATCCAATCGACTCGCAGATAATAAAGCACGATGCCGACTTCCTCATGCTTGACGCTGCGTATGCTACTGATGAGGAGGAACCTGTGGCAGTGTATTGTGGCATGAAGCGTGGACAGAAGAAACAGCTGAAGCGCGACAAAAAGGCGTACAAGCGTCTTTCGCAGCATATCGGATTGATTCCGCTCATCTTCGTCTCGCCTGCCGACCAAACGCTCATCGCTGGTGGTAGTGAGGAGCGCCGCCGACTGATGGATATCGTGATATCGCAGTATGACAACACGTACATCGATGCTCTTAATAGCTACACGAAGGCACTTCAGCAGCGCAACGCTTTACTGAAGATGGAGCAGGAACCTGATGTTGCGCTGCTTGATATCTGGGAGCAGGAAATGGCACGACACGGTGAGACTATATTCCGTGCGCGTGAGGACTTCGTGGAGCGACTCGTGCCCGTGTTCCAACGCATATATCAGCACGTGTCGGATTGTAAAGAAACGGTGTCGCTAAGGTATGTATCGCACGCGCAGCGTGGACCGCTATTGGACGTTATTCAGCGCGACAGGTTCAAAGACAGAGCTGTGGGCTACTCGCTGCATGGCGTGCATCGCGACGATTTGGAGATGATGCTCGGCGACTATCAGATGAAACGTGAGGGCTCGCAGGGTCAGACAAAGACATTCGTGCTGGCACTGAAACTCGCGCAGTTCGACTTCCTGCGTCGCACAGCATCGCAGACTACACCGTTGCTACTGCTTGACGATATCTTCGACAAGCTCGACTCGCATCGTGTGGAGCAGATTGTGAAGTTGGTGTCGGGCGACGGTTTCGGACAGATATTCATCACCGACACCAACCGCGAACACCTTGACCGCATACTCGATAGTGTAAGTTACGACTATCGCCTGTTCGACGTGAAGGGCGGCGAGATAGTTCCTCATCAACCGACTAATAAATAAAGTGTATGTTCAGACGTGACGTAAAGTCGATTAACGACTTGCTAAATATGTATCTGCGACGCGAAGGTCTTGAGACTCCTCTGCTGCAGCGGCGTGCTGTAGACGCTTGGGATAAGGTAGTAGGTGCAGGCGTGGCGCGGTACACTGGCGAGAAATTCATAAAGAACCAAACGTTGTTCGTGAAGATACAAAGTCCGGCATTGCGCCAGGACCTTACGATGATGCGCTCCCAATTGGTGAAGCGTATCAACGAGGCTGTGGGTAGCATGGTGATTGTTGACGTTCGTATTTATTAATAAAGATTGTTATTGGTGCAGTTTAAGAAGGGGGTGCAGTTGTCTCAACTGCACCAACCGGTATGAATACAACTGTTTTGTGCGCTGAGAGTGTTATTTGGTGCAGTTGAGACAACTGCACCCCCTGAAGTATCTGCTGAGAGTTTTAGCGTCAATGTCTGCATCCGTAAACACTTCAAGCAGCACGGGGCGATTGCCCTTGCGTGTTAGAAGTTCGCTTATTCCGTGTTGCATTTCTTCCTGATTGTGTGCCGCGATGTACTCCACGTTGTTCTGTGCGCAGATGCCTTGCGCCGTTGTTGTATGGCTTGCACCCACAAAGGTGTCAGCCACCGGACTGCGGTGGAGGTTGGGTAGCTGCTTGAAGATACCACCACAGGAGTTGTTGAGCAGCAGTATGCGCAGATTGCCACCTACGCAGTTGTTCCATAATGCGTTCTGATCGTAGAAGAAACTGAGGTCGCCGATGATGCAGACGTTCAAATCTTTGTTAGATACGGAGAAGCCGGCAGCCGTCGACAGTGAGCCTTCGATGCCGTTCACACCGCGGTTGCACCACACGTAATGGTTGGCGTAGATGCAGGCGAGGCGCACGGCGGTGCTGTTGGCGTAGTGGGTATTCACGCATACGGCAGACTCCTCTATCAGCTTCTCGAAGTATTTCACTACCGCCATCTGCGAGTATTCGGGCTCGTATGCGGCGGCGTGGTTTGCCCATTGGCTGAGCAAACACCTCCATTTGTCCAGGAACATCTTTCTGCTCTCCTCGTTACGCCACGCCACTTCGTCGTTAGTGTGTAGGTCGCGGTGTGTATATATGTCGTAGAGCATGGGCATGAGCAGCGCAAGGTTGGCGTTGTCGCACGTCACGATGTGGCGCAACGACATGAGTGGGTCGCTCGCGTGCAGAGGGTCTGCCGTGATGAGACACGACGGAGCCTGTGTCTGTCGCAGCCATCGGCGCGTAGCCTTGCTGACCAGTGTGTCGCCAATATATATAATGTAGTCGGGCGTGTAGTCGGATTGTAGTTCGGGATGCGTCGTGAGATACCTCACAGCCTCGTCGAAGTGGATTGTATTGCCGCTGTTTGATAGCGGTTCGGCGAAAACGACGAAATGTTTTGACAGCTCGTTGATGTCGAAGACGGAGCATCCGAAGCTGTCGGCAACCATCTGTCCGACCACTATTAGCGGTCGCTTCGCCTGGTACAGTTCCTGTTGCAGAACTTCGACGGTGGTGTTGGTCAGTGCTGCCTCGCTGTCGAGCATACGGAAGCGTCGCTCCTTCGGCAGTTCGGCAACGTCGAACGTGAAGAGCGGTTCGGTGATGGGCACATTGATAAGCACCGGAGCCGGCTGGCGGAATGTAGCAGCGTGCAAGGCTTCGTTCACAAGACGATTGCAGTACCAACGCTCCTCTTCGGTGCGCGGTTCGGGCAGCGACACGCTTCGACGTACAAACCGATTGAGCGCATCGGGTTGGGGCAGAGTCTGACCGTCGAGCTGGTCGATCCATTGCTGCGGTCGGTCGGCTGCGATGACGATGAGCGGTACGTGCTGATAGTAAGCCTCTGCCACAGCTGGAGCGGTGTTGAGCAGAGCCGACCCCGATGTGACGCATACCACGGTGGGGCGCTTCGTGTTGAGGGCGATGCCCATGGCGTAGAACGCTGCCGAACGCTCATCGGTGATGGGGTGGCAGCGTATCGTGCCACACTCATTGAGGTTGTGTACGATGGCAGCATTGCGACTGCCCGGGCACACCACCGCATCCGTCACTTCCCATTCGAGGAGTAGTGATGTGAGTATGTTTATGTTTTCCTTGTTGCTGTACATTATTTCGTTTGTTGTCGCAAATGCTTTATATGTGCTTGAACAGTTGTCGCATGGTGTTCATCTTCGCCTCCGTCTCCTCCCACTCCGCCTGGCATTGGCTGTCCTTCAGCAGTCCGCCGCCGGCATACAGGCGATAAGCAGTGGCTTCGCCCTCGCCCTCTATCTGCATACAGCGCAGCGTGACGAAGAGGCGGGTGTCGCCGTTGGGGTCGAGCAGACCGGAGAAGCCGCTATAGTAGTTGCGCTCTCCCGACTCGTTGTTGATGATGAAGTCGCGTGTGGCATCCTTCGGCATACCACAGACGGCAGGCGTAGGGTGCAGAGCGTTAATAAGATTGCCCAAATGCGCCGTGTCCTTCAGGTGGAAGCGTATATCGGAACGCAGGTGCACGAGGTCGCCGGCACGCACGGTGAACGGTCCTTCAACGTTTACGTCGTCGCTGAACTGCTCCACGCATTCGGTTATGTACGTCTCCACGTAGCGTTGCTCCTTTATGTTCTTTGTGCTCCAGTGAATGTCGTCCTTGCCTATCGAACCACCCTCCACGTCGAAATCGAGGTTTGCGCCACTCAGCCGCATTGTTCCGGCAAGTGCCATGGTCTGCATTGCGCCGTTGGCGCCGCTGATGAGAGTCTCGGGTGTGGCTATGAGCCATGTGCCGCTGCGCTCGGTTGAGAACAGCACTACGAACATGCGCGGATAGCGGTGGCAGGCACGTGCAAAGAGCGTTAGCGGGGAGAGTTTCTCCGTAGCGGTGAGTCGCGCACAGCGTGCCAGCACTATCTTCTGAAACGCATCATTCGTCAGCTGTCCGTGGTAATTGTGGAAGTCGACGGCATAGCGCTCTCGCTCCTCCTCGTAATCGGCGTCAATGAGCATCGCAGACACGTCGCAGTCGGTGTTCAGCATCGCTTGGTCTGAACACGGACCTGCTTTCTCTGAGCATAGCTTCACCTTCTCCCAATCGGTGGGCAACAGGAGTATAGGACAGTCGTCTGACGGGGCGAACGGAGCGATTACGAAGCCACGCCGTCCGTTCAGTTCGGCGAGCGAAGCAATCTCTTCGGGTTCGGTCGACAGGCGGTTGCGGAAAACGTGCGTAGAGTGAGGCAGGCGGAAATATACGTAGCTCATTCTATTTCGGTTTGTTCATCACAAAGTTAGTCACCTCTACCGACGAAATCAGATCGCCTGCCTCGTTGCGTATGTCCACATGCCACTGGTGCAGCGTCTTTCCTTTGTGTAGGATACGCGCAGTAGCCGTCACGGTGTCGCCGTCGAGCACCGCTTTCACGTGACTGCCACTTACGTTGATGCCCACACATATATTGTTCGGACTGAGCGCAAGCGAGCCTACTCCAGCCACGTTCTCAGCAAGAGCCAATGAGGCACCGCCACTAAGAAAGCCGAATATCTGACGATTGCGTTCGTCTACTTTCATGCGACCTTGGCATGTGTCGGGGTCGGGTGTGGAGATGAATTCCATGCCGAGCGTATTAGAGAGTCCATCGCGTTTCAGTAGTAGTTCTTTTATCTTGTCAATGTTCATATCTGTTTGTTGTTAATTTCGTGTGATATACAGTCAATATCCTTCTCTTATGAAGTCGAGTGCCTCGCGTATCTCCTCGTCGGTGGCTGTCTGGTTGATGCGTATGTCGCCGATGTCGTGGAGCAGTGTGAAGTTGATGGTGCCAGACGTGTTCTTCTTGTCGTGGCGCATGAGGTTGAGCAGAGTGGGGTAGTCGTCGCATGTGAACGCCACTGCACCGTAGTTCTCGCGTATGAAGCGAGCCGTTTGATGGAGACGGGCGGTTGGAAATCCGGCTTTGCGTGCACTGATGTATAGTTCGCCAATCAAGCCGAAGGCTACTGCGTAGCCGTGCAGCAGAGTGTTCTTTGGTGCAGTTCTTGCTCTGGCAAGCGGCAATAGCCGAGCGGAGACAACTGCACCCCCTGGTTGTTGCATTGAGAACTCCTCCAGGGCGTGACCGATGGTATGGCCGAAGTTGAGTGCTTTGCGGATGCCATGCTCGTGTGGGTCGTCGGCAACGATGTGTTCCTTAACGGCAATGGACGCAGCCACCATGCGCTGCAGTTCAGCGAGGTCGGGCTGCAGGATGTCGAAGTTGACGTGCTCTGCCCACATCTGCGCGTTGCTTATCAGCGAGTGTTTGAGCATCTCGGCGTAGCCCGAACAGAGGTTTGCGGTGTCGAGTGTGTCGAGGAAGCAAGTGTTGACGATGACGTAGCGTGCGTTGGCGAACGCCCCGACCTCGTTCTTCAGTCCGCCGAAGTTGATGCCCGTCTTGCCTCCCACCGCTGCGTCGACCATGGCGAGCAGCGTTGTGGGGATGTTGATGAAGTTGATGCCGCGCTTGAAGGTGGCAGCAGCGAAGCCGCCGAGGTCGGTCACCATGCCGCCACCGAGGTTCACGAGCAGCGAGTGGCGTGTTGCGCCGCCCCGTTGCAGTGCTGTCCACACGTCGGCGAGCGTGGCGAGCGTTTTGTTCGTATCGTCGTGACGTATCGTTATGGTGGTGGCGTTGTGCTTGGCGAACAGCACTGCCACCTTCGGCAGGCAACACTCCTGCGTGATGTCGTCGGTGAGAACGAAGACACGGTCGTGTTCCGTCTCGGCGATGGCTTGCGCCAGGTCGTGCTCTATGTCTTGGGATATTATCACTCGTTGTTGCATAAGTTCCTCATTCTTGTTATGGATTGGCTCGGTGTATTGCCGTCTGCTACGTTTTTGCTCACTTGCTGCCTATCTCCACGCGTGTCTTCTCAAAGCCCATCGACCGCAACATCTGTCCGAACTGCTCCTTGGCGTTCAGTTGTGCAGCAGCGTAGTTCTTCTTTGTGAGGCAGCGTTGGCGCATCTTCTGGACAGCACGGTCGTACATCTCCTTACGGTCTACGCTCGACCACTTGCCCGAGGCGATGAACGAGCGTGTGCGTGTCTCGTCGATGAAGTCGTTGTCGAGCAGTCGCACGGGTGGCAGCTTTGCCACGAGCGTGTCGCCCGACATGCTGAGCCATCCCTCTTTAGCGTCCTTCAGGTTGATGCCTAAGCGTAGCGTACCATAATATATGCGCACCAATTCGTCGTTGGAGAATATTCCGCGACGCACGGTGTCCACCAGTTCTTCATCGTTTATCTCGAGGAACGACCACTCGCCGATTTGTTCTATCGAACGTATCATAGTCGGTGTTACGTCAATCTTTTCGTTCTTCACTACATCCGGCACCGTGGTGTTGGTTGTTGTCACGACGGTCTTGATGCTGCTGATCAGATAGACGACGATGCTGACAATCAGCACGACGAATGTCAGTTTCAGCCATATAGATAGAGGTACACGTTTCAGAACCGCCATCAAGCCGAACCTCGATTTGTCAGTATGCGGCGTTGTTTGCTTATCTTGTTTTAGATTGTTCGTTTCCATCCTTTAGCCCTTATTTTATTCGTTCTGTTGTATAGATGTTTATCACCTGTTCGCACCACCATTCTTCTTCTCTATGGTGCTTGCATCCACGAGCTGCTCAACCTCCTGTTGTGTAAAGTTCTTGCGGAAGGAGATGATGATGTTCGGTTCGTCAAAGCCCAACTGGCGCAGCATGGGCACCAGAGCGTTAGTGGCTCCGATGCGTGCCTGTTCGATGATGTTGCTTTTCGCTATGTCCTTAATGATGGCTTCGCGTCCCTGAAGCTCGTAGCTGGCAAGCTCTTCATCGCTGAAGTCGCGTCGCATCAGTGCTACATACTCCTTCACGTCATCGTGGTTGATGCGCGACGATGTGAGCACGATGTGTGGGTCGGGCAGTATCAGCTCTATGTGTGTCGGCGTGCGGCGCACATTGGCAGCCGAGAAGTCAGCGAAGTCGATGTAAGCCTTCATCGTAGCATCAATGGGTATTGCCACCTTTCGTTTGCCGAGAGGCAGGTTGATGTTATAATCCTTGTTGAACAGCTTGCCCTTCAGTGCGAGTTGGTCGTCGTGTGTCACAATCTTGTGCACACGATACTCCGTTGTGTACAGTCGCGAGCACTTCTGTACCTGCATCACCAGCATCGCGAGCGTATCTACACGCTCCTCCTGCTCTGACTTTTCGGTAGGTGTGGGTGCTTCCGGTTGTTTTTCGTTGCCGCAAGAGAACAACAATGCGACAGCAGAAAGGCAAAGTGTGAAATATAATTTCCTCATATTTATTTTTCTGATGTATATGCAAAAGTACGGTTTTTCTTTCAAAGGGCAAACGTATTTTATATGTATATGGAATATTTTTTATACCTTTGCCCCTATACCAAACAAGATAAATATGAAAAAAGCAATAGGTCGTGTTGTGCTTTGTGCAGCAGCGATGCTTGTAGTGTCGTGTGTGGAGAAGCCGAAGAGCGACAACATAATAGTGCACAAACGTGCGAAAGTGCAGAAGAAAGGCACTCAGACAATGAGTGGCTATGAAGACAAACGTAATGTGGAATGGCTCGGATCTACGTATAAGGTGTGCGTAGAGCGTAAGTCGGACACCTCGTTGCCACAGGCGTTCGACGAGATGGGCAATAGCTACTACGACAACACCATCACGGTGCGCGTGCTGCGTAGCGACGGCTCGGTGTTCTTCGAGCGCACGTTCCTCAAGAGCGACTTTACGCAGTACATTAGCGATGCTTATGCCAAAGGGGCACTGCTCGGTGTGGTGTTCGACTGTGTGGAGGGCGAGAGTCTGCGCTTCGCAGCGAGCGTTGGTTCGCCCGACAGGATGAGTGATGAATACGAACCGCTCGTGGTGAAGATATCGCGCATGGGTGCCGTGAGCATTGCGAAGGATACTAAGCTCGACACCGCAAGCGAGGACGAACTCGAAGACGAGGACGAAGGAGTGTAAACAAAAGCAGTTGTTGTTCCACCTCCTTTTTTATATTATTGCTGTAAAAACATCAAGAAAATTCATCGTCACCCGTACGCAATCCGATCGGACGGCGTACGCAATCTGATCGGACGGCGTACGGAATCTAATCGGGTGGCGTACGCAATCTGATCGGGTGGCGTACGGAATCTAATCGGACGGCGGACGCGAACGGTGAGAAAAGCTTAAGTTCTTTTTTATAATATTATTCTTAAAGTGGACTCATATTTATTAATATCATAATTAGTTCGTCTTCTATAGAATTTTACTTATATCATTGGGTGTCTTAAAATAATAGTCTGCATGTATAGGATTAGATACATTGTTGCTCCATAAAACCAATCCGGAATCAACACCGGC
>OIZF01000185.1_pt1 | contig 44840 bp, 48 predicted proteins | sample 1588471 | NCBI WGS metagenome assembly OIZF01 (sample SAMN03283279) | human gut metagenome | biome: human-associated habitat; material: feces | host: Homo sapiens | place: Peru | collected 2012
CTCCGCCCGATGACCTGTCCATTCCAGTACTATGTATATAAGAATACGCAGAAGTCCTATCGTGATCTTCCATATCGTATGAGTGAGACATCTACACTGTTCCGTAACGAGGATTCCGGAGAGATGCATGGTCTGACACGTGTTCGTCAGTTCACAATCTCTGAGGGACATTTAGTAGTAAGACCAGATCAGATGGTAAAAGAGTTCAAAGACTGTATCGCACTTGCTCAGTATTGTCTGCAGGTACTTGGTGTTGAGGAAGATGTAACCTATCATCTTTCCAAATGGGATCCGACAAACAAAGAGAAATACATCGGTGAGCCGGAGGTATGGGAAGAGACAGAAGGCCATATCCGCCAGATGCTTGAGGAGCTGAACATTCCGTTCACAGAGGATGTGGGCGAGGCTGCTTTCTACGGACCGAAGGTTGATATCAACGCAAAGAACGTATACGGAAAAGAAGACACCATGATCACGATCCAGTGGGATGCACTTCTTGCTGAGCAGTTTGATATGTACTATATCGATGAGAATGGTGACAAACAGCGTCCGTACATCATCCACCGTACATCCATGGGATGCTATGAGAGAACACTGGCATGGCTCATTGAGAAATACGCAGGAATGTTCCCGACATGGCTCTGCCCTGAGCAGGTTCGTGTGATCCCGATCTCCGAGAAGTACAACGATTATGCACAGAAGGTTGAAGCTCAGATGAGAGAAGCAGGAATCCGCTGCTCTGTAGACGGACGTTCCGAGAAGATGGGATACAAGATCCGTGAGGCTCGTCTGAACAGAGTTCCATACCTCTTAATTGTTGGAGCGAAGGAAGAGGAAGAGCAGAAAGTTTCTGTAAGAAGCAGATATCTCGGAGATGAAGGCGCGAAAGAGTTGAATGTATTTATCGATGCAATCAAAGATGAGATTCAGAAAAAGACAATTCGTAAGATTGAAGTAGAGGACTAAGTTGCTGTTTAATTCATTAGATGGTGATACGGTTCTATAAGAAACATCGGATATGAATTTCTGTTCAGACTCCGTCAGCGGGAAATACTAGAAGACCAGAATTATTACGAAAAACAGAGCTTAGAAACCAGCAACTCGGGCTATGCCCTCAAACAGCAAGTTTCTAAGCTCTAACGTAAAATTCTGGTCTTTAAGTATTTCCAATCGCTTTCTCCGTATTCACTGAAATTCATATCCGATGTTTTCTTACAGTACGTTATCGCATATTTGATGAATTAAAGAGCTAAGCTTTGTTTGGTAGGTGTTGTGGATATAATTTTAGTGGAGATATCTGCGATAGTGGATTTTCGGAGATTGAAGATGCAGAATTTTAATGGGGAGTATCTGCAGGTCATAGAAAACGTGGGATGCAGATGAAAAATTTGCGAAGGAAGTATCCTCAAGTCCCAGAAAAGGCAAGATGTAGATGCAATTGTACATGACAAACAGGCTGAAAAGCATCTGCAAGTCATGAAAAGAGAAAGATGTAGATATATTGGTCTAAAAAAGAGCATCCGCGACAGTGAATATTAAGTCAGTGTAGATACAATGGTTGCCACAAAGGCATCTGCAACAGCGAATATCAAGTCAGTGCAGATACATCAGTTTCAAAAAAAGCATCTGCGACAGCAAATAAACCCAGGAGATAGATACATCAGACACCAGAAAAGTAAATCTTCTCATCGTTCCACATCTTTCAACCATGATACACCAAAAAGCAAGAAAAAGACTATGCACTCCAGCGAATCGGAGTCGGGCTTGCCCGACGAAGCTGAGCAGGAGTGCATAGTCTTTTTCTTGCTTTTCGATATGATACCGTATCAATGGGGGTAAATTGATGTCACAATAACATTTTATATAAAATATTTTGAATTTGGCAGAGTGTTGATTTTGATTCTGCTATAATTTGCATCATAAACAGGAACTGATGGTAGAAAGAGGTGTTTTATGAGTGGGCAAGTATTAGAAAATAATAGTCCGGATTTTCTTAAAAAAATGTATCGATATTATGTAGAATCGGATAATTTTTTGAAAGAAAGAAATAAAGAGATTGATGAAAAAATTATACAAGCATTTCGGCAGCATTATAAGGGGTCAATAGAATCAATGGAAACTTTTCGAGATGAAATATTTGGAATTGTGATGCAAGTTCAGGAAGCGTATTTTTGTGAAGGTATTAAATGCGCTCAAATGTTGCAGACAGAAAAGATAAGAAAATTATTTTAGAATTGTAATGATTTATTAATAAGAGTATAATTATCTAAAACTAAATAAAATATAGTTGTAAACATACAAATGAGGGAGGAAAGAAATGATTACAGAAATTAAGGAAGCACTACAAGATTTTAGGGAAAATCCAATGGAAGGGCTAATATTTTTACTTCCAGTGGTTATACTTGGCATTTCAATTGTCAGTGGAATTGTAGGATATGTATCATTTATTAGGCAAAATGGATATAAAAATCAATTTGCAGTGATCAAATCAGAAGGGATTATGGAATCTTTTACAAAAGGTACAAGTACATTCGGAATAAAAGGACCGATAGGAACAACAATAATAATTTTGTTGATAATTCAAGTGCTTGTAATGTTGATCGCATATTTCATAAATAGTGATGGTAATGCAGCAATAATTACAGACATAGTAGGTATCGTTGTGTTAATAGGGGGAATCTGTTTAACTCAATGGCAAGAATATAATTGGGGAACTAGTTTTATAAGGGGGATAATAAGTTTTATAGGAAAGTATAAAGAACTCGATATAGATCATGTAGAAGAAATTGTATTAGGGTGTATGGGGATAGCCGCAATCGCATTGATTATTGGATTTGGCATTTTATTAGCAAGAGAATATGAGGAAGGCGTGTTGCTGACATTATTTTGTGCAGCAATGAATTATATCGCAATACCGCTGATAATTTTATTTTTGGAAAATATCATTCCATTGCTAATATTAATTGTAGTGGGTATTATAATTGTACTTGGACTTGTAACAGGGTTAGGAGAAAGTGGAGGAAGCTCAGTAGGAGAGAGCAGTGTAAGTAGGACTGAATCAAGAGAACCAAGTAGTAGTCGAAATACTACTTCAAAGAAAGCAGAACCAGAAAAAACGCAAGAAAGAAAAGCAAACAGTTCTTACATAGAAAATTACAACGAAGCCGGAGGAATTTGTTTACATAAAGTAAAAAGCAGTTGGAGAGAAGATTATATAGAGTTAGATAACTCTACTGTAACACGCCGTATTTGTAGTATTAAAGCACTGGAAAAAGGTGAATATCATATTTACGATAAAAAGAGTGGAAGAGAAATAACTTCAGCAGAAATTCCGTGGAAGGAATAAACAAAGGAATTTGGTCAAAGTTTGTCTAAAATTTTTTATAATCCAGGTATACAAATAGTAATAAAGATTCAAAAAAGGAGGCACACATGATTACAAACGAAACGAGAACATCAATTTAAAAAATTTTTAAGAGAAATGAAGGGCTTGCGAAAAGCAAGCCCCGAATGAATTGAACCTTCAAATATGCCACACCCATCATAACTTCATTACCAGTGAGGATTGGGTGCACGGTCGAAAGAGGAACAAATAAACAAAAGCAGAGGTTATTTCAAGAAGAGAACCTGTGGGAGTTTATCTAAGCGGAGACGTGAAGATGGTGTTAGTTGACACCAAGAGTTTTTTATTCGGTTGTGGCACTTTGAAGATATCGTTGCAGACTGAAAATCACCTTAACGGGTGATTGAGTGTAGAAATACATTTGTGAAGGGTTCATTGATGTTTCGATAGGCGGCCTCGACGCAGAGGAGGAATGGTTGATGCCTCACCCGAAAGGTGATGATACACAACCGAAACCGATAACGCATCAAACCGCATGGGCACTGTTGCATGAACGCCCGGGTATATGTGAAAAGCATATATGGAATCAAATCACAAGCAAGTAGCTAAAGGCAAGCTTATTCAACAGTGAGGTCTTGTGGCTGGTGAAAGCTAGACAGGTCTACATCAGTAAGGATTTCTGCCTACAGTGAAGAAATTTATATGTAGGGTCCATGGAATATGAGTTTTGCTGACGGGTAAAACGAGAGGGATACCTCGACAAGATGTTCTATGCTGACAGTTGTAGCTGTAAAGGTATCTTCAAGGTCTTCGGGTGACCGAGGGCATATTTGAGGGTTCAATTGTATATCCCAAAAGATTGGCATCACATTTATTTGGAGGACAAAATGGAAAAGAATTTTATTGATGAATTTATTCCATCAAAAGATACAAGAGCTTATTTGCATAGCATTAATCATGAATTTACGGACTTGGAGAAAGCTATGATTGTTGCAAATCACATTATGATTTCTTACGAGAAAAAAGTAAAGTGGTTAAATAGTTTTAAGGACAAAATATCTGATGACACATTGAAAGACAGAATATCAAAGGCGTTAGTTCAGATAAAAAAGGATAAGAAGTATTACAGAAAGTGTAATACTGCATTAGGAGCATTGCCTTATAATGAATCACTTTTTGATTTTGTATTTATTCCGCATGATTTCAGACATGGTGACATTGTAAGAAGTCTCTATGGTGGCTGGAATACAACTGAGTTTTGTGAAAAAGTAGGAATCATCCTCAGTTATTTTGATAAGGATTATGAGTTTTATAAAAATCTAAGAGGGGATTATTCAGATGTTCAGGTTTGTGTAGATATTAAATTTGACGGAGTAGCTTATCAGGGAGAGTTTGAACATGAACATATCAATCCAATATATATTGAGCGTATGACATTGAATGAAAAAGATGAAAGAATGGCGTATCTCAACTATCTAACGAATCTTTACCGTAAAAAGAATATTAGGATGGATGCTGAAAATAAGCCTGAATATGCAGGAGGCTCAGATGACTTGTTAGAACAGAAATATCTTGGTGAATATTTTCCGGTTCAAGATGATACTTCCGGTATTTGGTGTGTGCAGACAGGACACGGATTTGAAAGTGGAGATATTAATTATATTGCATCCGAGTTCTCAGGAACAGGTTTAATCTATCATTTCATGCATAATGGTGAGAGGGATCATGTTCATGGATTCGAAAGCGTGTTGGTTGAGATTTTGAAAGATCCAGAACACGTAGACATCGTGACAGATTATGGTGAATACTCAGATCAGGAAATTCAAATGGTGAAAGGAATAAAACGAGCAGCGGAATTTGTACAAGCACATCGTAGACCTATGACCAATGCAGAATTGTGTAAAAACAGAGTGGAGATAAAGAATAAAGGAGAAGATGATTATGGCAATTCAGTTCAAGGAAATCAGGCAATATTTGGCAAGAAACACTAGATTATCAATATGTTTTGAAGATGGATGTTATCACGATTATTTGATGATTTCGGATATTCCGACTGAAAAATATAAGGATTTATATGTGTATGGAATAGGAATGATCGATGTCGAATTTTCTAAGGATATATACACTTCTCCCCAGAATTTGGATGACACGAATAGTTCAATAAAAATAAAGGAGTGCACTTTTGAGCCTGCAATTGAGATTGTTCTTCATAAAACTCCACGTGATATAGAAAGAAAAGCAGAAGAGGTTCTTTTATTCAAAGATATTAAACCATACTTACAGATAGGCCGTAATTTTGCTGTTGTTAACAGAGAGGACTGGTCGTACAAGTTATATGAATGGAAAAGAGATATTCCTGATGAGTATGATGATAAATTTGTTTTCGGTATAGGTATGGAGGACAATTTTGACGAAAGCGATAAGGATATTATAAAGGCTTTGGAAAAAAGAAGTTATGATTCTTGCATGAATAAGAGAATGGTGATTGTTTTGTCGGATACAGGGAGGACAGATATAGAAAATGTGAGGGGAGTAATATGCAGAAATTAACCTTTGTGATTGGTGCAAATGCAGCGGGGAAAACTTATTTTATAGAACATCATTTGGCTAACGAAAAGGCTGTTGTTCTTAATGTTTATGATTATCAGCAAAAAGATACAGGAGCAACTTCGTAGAATTGAAGAATCGGAAAATATAAAAATACTTTTAGCTGTTGAATCGGGAAGTCGAGCATGGGGATTTGCCTTTCCGGACAGTGACTATGATGTGCGATTTGTTTATATTAGAAGGCCAGAGGATTATCTGAGACTGGATGCAGTTCGAGATGTGATTGAACTGCCAATAGATGATGTTTTGGATATTAACGGATGGGATTTGCAAAAGACATTAAGATTATTGTATAAGTCAAATCCAACATTATTTGAGTGGTTTTCTTCACCAATTGTTTATCAGAAAACAGAATTTGCCGACGAGTTTCGTGATTTGATGATGCATTATTTTTCATCAAAGAAGACGTTGTATCATTATATTAGTATGGCGGAAGGAAATTATCGGGAATATCTGAAAGGTGAGCTCGTCAGAGCAAAGAAATATTTCTATGTCTTACGTCCGGTACTGGCATGTCGATGGAGCTTGGACCGAGGTACGCCTCCGCCTATGTTGTTTTCGGAGTTGATAAAAGAAGAACTGCCGGTAGAATTAATCGATGTAGTGAATCAATTATTGGAATTAAAAATGAACTCACCAGAAGTAAAGTTGATTAAAAGAATTTCGGAAATAAATGAATATCTTGATGAAAGTATTCCGAGTATCAAAAGTGCAGTGAGATTACTGGATGATAGTCATACACCAGATTGGAATGAGTTGAATCAATTGTTTTTGCGAGAACTAATGAAGTAGATGTAGATTATAAAATGAAAGGAATAGCATAGTCTCAAAATATCAGCAAAGAAAAAACGATTTTAGTTTTCAAAAAATCAATTTTACGGTAAAAACATACCGTCTAGACAGCTACTTTTTAAGCTCTTATCCAAAAGACATATAATATATAGGCTCAAATGGTGAAAGTGCCCATTTGGGCCTATTATTGTAGTGCGCCTTGCGGCGCACGTTTCTAATGGGTGAAAGCCCCTAATCCGCCCTAGTAGTGAGAAGGATACAGCCGAGACCAAGGGTGTCCATCGTGTGATGGAATCTGAAGGAAGGTGGAGGTGTTGTGATATAACATAGTTGTAACACCTCGACCTAATAAGATATAATCTTAGGAGGAAACGAGGTATGTTGCAAATGAGTAAACACTATGAACCAGAATTCAAAAAGAAGATTGTACGTCTTCATCTTGAAGAGGGACGAACCCTCAAAGGTCTTGCTGCCGAATATGGCGTATCTAAGGCAATTATATCTATTTGGGTAAAACAGTTTCGTGAAGAATGCCAAACAAATGAAGAAGCCAAAGCAGATTATGATTATATGAAGGAAAATTTGCAGTTAAAAAGGCAACTGGCAGAACTCCAAAAGGAAAATGACTTCTTAAAAACGCAGCGGTATTCTTTGCGAAGGAAATCGATTAGCGGCTTATCGATTTATTCAGCAGTATGGGCACAAATACGGTGTCCGTTGGCTATTGAAAAGACTGAACATCCTACCAAATGCTTATTATAATTATCTGAAAAATAGGAAATCTGAATATCATAAGCATAAGGGAAAAATCAAGCATGAAATCGTGGACATCTATCACTCTCACAACGGCACGGATGGTTACAGAACTGTGCACGCTTATCTTCTTCGCAAGGGATACAGCATCAGTTGTGCAACTGTCCATAAGTACATGAATACTGAGCTTCAGTTATTTTCAATTACAAGGAAACGCAAGCCAGACTATGAATATGGCGCTCCTCACAAAGTATTTGAAAATAAGCTCCGTCAGGATTTTAAGGCAGAATCCATAAACCAGAAATGGTGCACTGATTTTACCTATTTATTTTTAATGGATGGTAGCAGGCGTTATGACTGTACAATCATTGATCCGCATGATAGAAGTGTTATTGCCAGCATTACCGATAAACACATAACAGCAGAGAATGTGAAGTGATAACAGATTTTATCTGAGAATTGTAGAAAAATTAAAAATTGAGTAGTGACTTTTATGTAAAAATGCAGATGACCATGGTTTTTTGAAGGTTATCTGCATTTTTTGTGTCTCGACTCATTGCAATCAAGCCAGTTCTCGGTCGATAGGACACTAATTATATGTTTTGAAAGGGAAGGTATTAGTGACATGGATATAACTTTTGGCTACAGCTAATCCAAGTATCCCTCTAGCTACTTCAAAACTGTAGCCAAGTTTGTCTTGGAGAAACTCCATACATTGTGCAGATGTTCTTTGCATGGGGGTGCCGTCTATCTCCATGAAATGGTGTATAAATTCGTTCACATTAAACAACCTCCTTTCTGTAAGATGACTATATCATAAGATGAAACAGAAGTCAACAAAATACTAATAACTAGTTATAAGTGGTTATAGATAGTTGTTGAGTTTTATTGTTTACATTACGGTTAGATTGCTGTATAATGGTTATAAGATTGAAAATACATTATAGTATTCAAATTAGTGTTTTTAGAAAAGGATTTTATTTAAATATGGAAAATTATACATTTGTTCTTACACCAGCTAACCGCAAAGTAACTCCTAATTATTGTAAATTAGAAGAAAAGTACCATATTTTTACTATTGCAGCACAAAACTGTAATAACGGTATTACGTTTTCGCGTTCAGGGAAAAAGATAACAATTCAGAAAATAGAGTCAAATCAAATTGAATTAATTCTATCTTCTGATTCCATATTACCTTCTCCTACCAGGAGTTTATCTGCCTTTAGCCGAGAATTAATTAGGCTTAATGAAGAAAGTCATTGCTTAACGGACGCTATTTACAACCATACTTTATTTCAAACTCAGTTAATAAATATGAAAAAAGATATAAATTCTACAAAGGAAATTACCGAAGCGGAATTAATAGTTGCTATTACAAATCTTCTATTTAAACCATCAAACTATAATTCTATGTACAGAAGTAACACGATTAATAAGCTAAAAGAATTGATGCTTCCATTTATTCGATAATAATGAGCTTTACTAAAGCGTATTCGGATGTTAGTTAGCTATAGAATGATTGAGAAGAGGAAGATTTTATTATTAAAGAAGGAGGAGGTGCGAGTTTATGACACGACCAGAAAAAGGATTTGGAGAACGTAGTAATGATGATATTATTCGTGAGATCTTGAGAGAACATGCAAGTAGAGAAAATCCAATAGGAAGAAAAGAGATTATCCAACATGTAATAGAGATGGGATATGTAGATGAAGAAAAAAAACCTAAAATAAAGCGTGACGCAATTAAGGGTTTTGCAGATAGAATGGGTGCAAGAGTTTATGAAACAGAAGAAGAGTGCGATGAAATTATAAGAGAATGTCGAGTGACTGAGCGAGAAATTATATTTATTAAAAAAGGTCAGAACGGAAGGACGATCGGATACTGGATGATGGAAACATTATCTGACACGGAATGGATGTTTCTGATGGATTCAGTGATCAATAGTAAGATTTTGACTAAGAAAGAAGCAAATAATCTCGCAAAAAGGATTGCATTTCTGGCTGGCAAGAGATTTTCCGATTTGACGAATTATCGTCAACGTATGGGGAATCAGCCGTATTTTGTTGGAGATGATGATATAGACGAAAAAGTTGGTTATATAGAAAGCCGTGTCTTACAGCAAGTCCGGTTAATCAGACAGGCGATTAAGCAGGGAAAAAAGGTAAAGTTCAATCTGGGAGTGTACGACTATGGCAATCAGAATGTAAGGCTGGTGCCATATGGAAGACATGGAAAGGTGCTGCCAGAGACTCCAGAGAAGTATAAAGAGGATGTACACAGGATTTGTTCGCCGTTTGATATTATATTTTCTAATGGACGCTACTATATGTTGGGCGCTGATTTGGAAACGGAAAGACGCACAGATCTGAAATATAAGCTATATCGAATTGACCTGATGACAGACGTTACAATTAATCGAGCGAAAGCTTTTACAAAAGAGGAGGCAGGACTTTCAGAATTAAATGATCTCTTTGAATATAGAATGGAAAATCCGTATATGTTCACAGGTAAGGTCGAAAGAGTTAGAATACGTATAGATGCAGATCAATTCACACAGGTTGTGGATTGGTTTTCAGATCGCTTTAAAGTTGTAGGATATGATGCAGACGAAAGTAAGTATTATGATATAGAGCTCAAAGTAAATCTCAATAGTTTTACTTTTTGGGTATTGCAATATAGCGGATGTGTAGAAGTTCTTGACAGAGGAAAAAAAGGCGAGAAATCCTATAGGAACAGGATTGAAGAAACATTAAAAAAAGCATTGGAAAAGTATGAGGATTATAGATGAAGATAATAACTTGGAATGTAAATAGATTTGATAATGTGCATGATTGGTATTCCTGCAAGGAAGATTTGCCTCTTATGAAAAGAGAGGAGTGTGCAAAAATAATTTGTGAAAAACTTGCAGAAATGTTGAAAAATAAAGATGATATAGCAATTCTTCAAGAAATTCCGTATTGTGATATTGAATATGTAAAGAATGAATGGGAAAGTATATGGAAAGAAACATTTAAAAGTTTCAATCTCAAAGTTATGCATTGGTTGGATGAGGAGCCGAGCAGAACAGATTTTAATTATTCAGGTTCCATGAATGTTACGATTGCTGTTGCAAAGGAAGATACCAACTGGATTATCAGACCGTTTGATTTGAGAAAAATATGCTTAGGAAAATGGAAAGGATGTTGGAATTATTTAAATAGATATATCGAACTGGAAAATGGTAACATGTCCATTTTAGGATTTCATGTAAATTGCAATAATAACGAGCAGTGGGAGAAAATTCATTTGGTAGCCAAAAACTCAGAATTTACGTTTATTGTAGGAGACTTTAATGTTAACGATTTTCTGTATCCATCGCAGGATGCATTAAAACAATTGGAAACGAATTATGATCGTTTGGTATCTAAAGATATTATAACGCAGAATCAAACTTTGACATCTTTGGACAACATTTTTGTAATGAAATCCTGTGATGTTAATGCAAAAGTATCTGTTCTAGATTATTGTTATATCTCGCATATAGATAGGAAAGCTAATCGTAATGAAAGATGTTCAGATCACAATGCATGTATATGTGAAATAAAAAATAAGTAAAGCTATGTCATTAGTTACTTTTGAAAAAACTGGTGGCTATTCTTGTTTGTATCGCCTAAAAGCCAATCTCTAAGATAACAACGAAATGGCAATTTTTGATAATCAGCATAATTGGAAATTTATAACAGAGGGAATAAAAATATTTATCAAATAATATCAATACGAGGGGTAATCATATGTTTAAAAACAAAAAAATTTCAGAATATCAGAAATATGGCACCCAGATAATTAAATTTGATCCCGATTCTTCTCCAGCCGCTTGGGCACATTATCAACAATTTTATTCGCACAACAAATATTTAAGTACTCATTATGATTTTGACAAGCAACTTTTTTATAACTGCTATGACAAGGTTGGGTTAGAACACGGACGTTTTGATGGACTTGGGTGGCTTAACTATGTGAATAAACCGTTACATAGTTGTTCGGAATATAATCGTCTCTTTGTATTACAAAAACGAACTAAAACTGAAAAATGGGGAGATAATGAGTATATAGCCGCTACTAATAGGCTTGGTGGTGATTGCGATTTTAATTTTAATGAAAAGAAATATGCTTTATTTTTAAAAGTAATTGAGAGTGATTTAATAGTTTCACAGCGAGAAAAAGATAATGCTAGTCAACAACTCTCAAAATGTAAAGATATGCACCATACATTGTTAAATTTCTCTTTAATGCAAGCTATCGGCAATATGCAGAGATTTAAAGGAATTAAGGGTGATAGATTAGATGTTTTTATATATGAATTAGATAAATACTATCGAGGTCTTTCTACTTCAATATTACAATGTTCTTCTCCAAATAATGAGCTTGCGTTAATCTCGTTTCTTGATGGTTTTAAGGATATCTACGAGTATTGCGCTACTTTTTACTTTATTACAGAAAAAACTTTTGTTGATGAAATTATAAAACAAGGAAGTATGCCAATATCAAATGTAACCGAATTGATGAGATATATGAATTTAGCAGAAAAATATTGGGCTCATAAAGAATTTGAATTAAAAAAATGAATTTCTTGCAGTAGGCTAATGTCTTCGAAACGGAGGAGAGGTCTATTCAAGAAACTTACTCCGCATTACATGCTCCTGTAATCACAACTGGTAATAATGTATATATCAGATAGATTAGCAAAAATGAGTGAACGAATATTTAGGTATTAAAGGCAGGAGATGATTAAAATTGGCTCTTTTGTAGGATATATGGGAACTAAAGCATACCAGAAGGCAAGAAAGCCCGAGTTTAATCAACAGATGATTCGATCATCGATTTTGGTGGTATGATGGATAAATGTATAAATATTCGATGAGTATGATTCCTGAATCAGATGAAGAATTTAAAGAAAATTGGAATATAAGTGATCATCGAATGCTTGTTGTAGATATTGAGGAGACAATATGAGAGAAAACGATTACAAGGATACAGAAAGAAGAGTACTATGCAGCGCGCTGGAAAGAATGTTTCCTGATAGAGGATAAACCTATACCATTGAAGAAGTTAAAAGATTATTTGAAGAGGAAGGTGCGTGTCCAAAAAACTTTGAAGATGCATTGAGTACATGTATAGAAGAAGGATGGATTATAGATTGCGGAAATGGCAATTATACTAGGTAAATTGTAATAGAATCAAATATATTTTTAGAGAGCCAAGCGGCTCTCTTTTTTTCTGAAAACAGGAAGTTGTGAAGGTTTATACACAATCCAATCATGTATAAATATAACATAGCAGACAGGAATCATCCAATTCAAGAGGTTGATATCAAAGGGGGGAGAATTCGCCCTCCGTTTTCTCCTCCGCTGAAAGCTTATAAGTAGAATATAATAGAATCAAGATCAAGAAAGAGAGGATAACGAAATGCAGGTAGTTTTCGACAATTGGAAGTTCAGAGAGATATTGAAAAGCATAGTAGAAAAAAAGGAACTTAATGGAGATAGGATATCTTCTAAACAACAGTTATATATGCGGATAGGTGAAGCACTGCATGTATCACCGGACACAGTCAAATATTGGCAGAGGGACAAGTCCAGTGGACCTGATCCTAGAACCCCAGAGCTTTTGAAAGAATTGGAGGATTATTTGGGATATCCTGATGCTTTGCAAAAGAAGATAAACATAGAGGAAGAGAAAACGGAGGACAAGAGAATGGATACAGTAAGTGAATTTCAGAAACAGCAGATTATGGAGATTTACGAAGTTTTAAAAAATTTTGTTAGTGAGATGAATATAGAGAATGAAGATGAATACTACAGAATCCGAGCTGTGATAGAAAGAAAGCAACTGGTTCTTCCGGATACAATATTTAATACGATATTGCAGTTTATGGACAATGTCGTTGAGGAATATGTGTTTGAAGCGGAGTATCCAGATTTTACCAAGGAAGAAGCAGAATATGAAAATGGAGTGATGAACATCAAGACAGATGCAGCATTTAATAAGCTGATGAGTCATTTCTTAGAAAGACTCCAGGAGTTGGATAAAAAAATAGACCAATTTGCGGAACAAGAACTGCGAGCGTATCTTTTAGGATAATATTTTCGAAGGGTGTCTGGTGATGTGATAGCAGACCGATCCTTAATCCAATATATGCAAGATGATGCATATGCATTATTAATTCAGTGTTTTATCAGAAATAGCGAGAGGAGTGGATATATATTGAATTCAGAAGTATATGATGCAACAAGTGATATTTTAGTTAAAGATTTGGTTTTTATAGCCATAAATAAGGAAAATGGGTTAACAATAGAGGTTCCTTTTTGCTGTTTGTATCCCTACGAAGGCGAAGTTGTGGATATTTGTCTGGACAGGAATGCATATCGTCGAGACGACAGCAAGAATTTACCTGTGGGGGTTCATGATGATAGATTCGTCTGGAGATTAAAGAGACCGGAAGAAAATTCCCCGGACATAAAACCAATCAAATTCATTTCAGCCTATCATACCAAGGAGTACTGCTTGGTGATAGAAACGACAGCAGACAGGAAAGAGTATGATTTTCATAGAGTACTTGAATATTACCCTGAGTGCAGTTTTGATAGTTTTACGATTAAAGAATATTCTATTATATTTGAACATGGACCAGAGATTAGTTATTTGGATTTTCATCAGTATATCCAGTGTAAGTTTATCCAATTGATGGGATGATTGAATATGTGACTTGCTAGAAGTTATTGAAAAAACTATAAAGCAAAAAATAGAGGTACAAGATTTTTATAACTTGTTTGTGTCTTGAGCGAAGCGAAAGGAAGGATAAAAAATATGAATAAAAGAGATTACGAAAGTACTAATGATTATAAGAAAAGTATAGAAATTCTTAAAAATTTTGTGAGAGATGTCTTAGATGGAGATATTGAGAAGTTAAGAGATTTTGATTTTACAGATTTAACAACATATGTTGGCGATATTATTGATCCAGATATGTATCTTATCACACAAGCTATATATATTATTCTTTGGGGCGATTTGTATGATTTGACTTTTGAAACAATGGGTGCCTGGAACTGGAACAACGAACATGCTTTTAGAGGTGATACCATGAATTCTTTCGGTTCTTTATTCGGCAAAGAAGATAGAAAAAAGGATAGGAGTTTCGCCTTTCGAGCAAAGTTTTACCATGCAGAGGAAAATCCGCATCTATGGACAAAGATAAGAAAGTTCTCAAAATCTTATCATTGTATAGGAAATTTTATTCTAATTCCTAATAGAGGAGCTCTGAGAAACGGTATTAACGGAGCAAGAGCCAGATATTACAACAGAGAAGAATGCGAAGGAATGCGGGATTATTTTGACTGGTTCTTAATATCAATTGCAAAATACCAAAAGAAAGTAGAGAGAGGAGATATTCACTTAAGTGGATTTGAGATGCAACTTCAGATGAATCCAGAATATAACCCAGCGTTTTTGCCTATTGAAGAATGGGAAGAACGGTTTTTTTTGAAACCGTATTTTGAAAATGGCGAACCAGTGTTACTGTTTAAAACACCATTAGAAGAAAGATTAAAAGTAACAGATCCTAATGGAACGGATCCGGAAATTTCATATTATGAAGCAGATGAATACCTTGAACTTTTAGAAGACTTTCTAGATAAATCAAATGAGGTTATAAAATATAGAACAAATAAAATTATTGAGGCTTTAAAGAAAAAGTTGTAAAAAGAACCTTTGGAAAGTAAAATTTCATTATGAGAGGGAAATAATCATGATATATAGTACAATCTCAACATAAAAGGAAGAAGGGGGAACTGATTATGGAGCGTGAAAGAAAACAGGAAAAAATTTTGGTTGAAAACTTTATAGAACAACATAAGAAAAGAAAAAGTATCAAGATCATGTCAGAAGTCACCTCATATTTAAAACTACATAACCTATATTTTGAAACAGATCAGATGGAAGGTATACCGAGAATAAAGATGGTTTTTAAAAATTGTGACAGATCCCCTGATTATATTACAGAAGGGTGCATCTGGCTCTATGAGAACTCTATGGAAGTAAGAGTTTATTATTCGGAATTGGGTGCGGAGATCTGCAAAAAGTCGAAGCACTTGCCTGAATTATACAGATTGATGAATTATATAAATGCCAGATTATGGGTAGGTGTTTCAGATGGTATGGATGGAGTATTATATCAATCTCAATATTTAATATCGCCAAGATTTTATATTACCGAAGATGAAATGCAAGATATTACAGCTACAATGCTTATTCCATATACGCATTTTGAGATGGATGTGTTGGAGCTAGAAGATTTTATTACAGCAGCGCTTCCTAGCTTGTTGAATAGTTTAAGTGTGCCGGTATTTCTTTTGCTTGAAGGCAGGATAACCGTAGAAGAAGCTATAGATATGGTGGGATTAGAAATTCTAGGGGAAAAGAGGTAGGCGTGAAATATATTAAGAATAAAAATATACAGATAACTTTTACAATTAAAGAAGATTTGTATTTTCGATTCAAGACATTTTGTAAGGGAGAAAAGAAAAATCCTGCAACTGTTTTAAAAGAATTTATAAAAAAATATGTAGAGGAAAGAGAGGGAATGAATGATGGATGAAGTAGTTATGAAAAGAGGAGCTGTATATTACTTAAAAACTGAAGACTATCAGAAAATGAAGCACAGACTCTGATACAGGAGATAGATGATCTGCATGCTGAGATTATTGACAGCAGTTCCGGTAAACTACTAGATCATTTAATGGAAAAACAGAGCTTTACATTGAGGTGGGATTAAAAATACATTGAGGGAGATGCATGAAGATATGGATAGAAAACAGATTATTGCGGTAGATTTTGATGGAACATTGTGTTTTTCTACTTGGCCAGATACAGGAGAACCAAATCAGCCTCTCATTGATTATTTGAAAATACATAAAAAGGCGGGGGATAAACTTATTCTTTGGACGTGTCGATCGGGAGTGATTTTGGATAAGGCACTTTCATGGTGTAGAGAAGTAGCAAAGCTTGAATTTGATGCAGTGAATGATAATGTGCCGGAAGTGATTGATTATTATGGAAATAATTCACGTAAGATTTTCTGTGATATTTATATTGACGATAAAGCCTGTGTACCGGATGAATTTTGTGGAAAGTGTAGAAAAATCCAATAATAAACTCTGGTAGGAGCATAAAATAAACCTGAAAAGCATTAGATGTGCTGATTTATAGAATGTTCAAAACGATATAATCAGTCACAGATAAAAAGCTGATGCTGTTTATAAAATCATGAAGGGAGCAATTAGGTTGGAGAGATAACAAAAAAAAGGATTGAACTTTCAAATATGCCACGCCCATCACAACTCTATCGCCAGTAGAGATTGGGCGCATGGTCGTAAGAGGAATGAATGAGCAAATACAGAGGTTATTTCAAGAGGAGAACCTGTTAGAGTTCATCCGAGCGGAGACGCAAGGATGGTGTTAGTTGACACCAAGAGTTTTTTATTCGGTCATGGCACTTTGAAAATATCGTTGCAGACTGAAAATCATCTTAACGGATGGTTGAGTGTAGTAATACATTTGTGAACGATTTGTTGATGTTTCGATAGGCAGCCTCGATGCAGAGGAAGAACGGTTGATGCCTCACCCGAAAGGTGATAATTTTACACAGCCGAAACCGATAACACATCAAGCCGCATGGGCGCTGCTGCATGAACGCCCGGATATATGTGAAAAGCATATATGGAATCAAATCACAAGTGAGTAGCTAAAGGCAAGATATCGCAACGGCGACCAGGCTTGTGGCTGGTGAAAGCTAGACAGGTCTACATCAGTAAGGATTCTGCCTGCAGTAGAGAAATCTATATGCAGGGTCCACAGAGTATAAGGCTTATCGACGGATAAGACAAGAGGGATACCTCGACAAGATATTCTGTGCTAACATTTGTAGCTGCAAAGGTATTTTTGGGGTCCTCGGGTGACCGAGGGTATATTTGAGAGTTCAATTTTAAAAGACGTTTCTGTTTTTTATTATAGTTGGATTGGTGCAGAGGAAGGTGAGAAGAATTGGAGCGAAAACTTAGTTTGGATTTAGAAATACCCAAATATCTTAAACGAAAAAATGATATATCTAAAGCCAATAAGAAGTCAAAACACAAGCATCAATATGAAGAATGTCTAATTAAATATAAATGGAAATGGGAAGAAAACAAAATTCACATATCGCTCAACAGTTATTGTACTATCTGTGGGAAGATCAATGATAAAATGAAAAATTCTATTGTAATAGATTATATGCAAAAAGTAGATACACCAGTGGGAAAACGTTATATACAGATTTCAGAAGACGTATTATATGACATATATCATGGAAGATTACCAGTGTTTTCCGTAGAAGATATATGTAATGACAAATATGTGAATTTAGGATAAATGGTGATTAGTTATGAATACAGGAAGAGAAAACGAAACAAAAAGATTAAAATTATTACCAGGAGTCAATAAACGGGACTCCAAACCATTTTTGAAAATGCTACGAGAAGATGGTAATTTTCAAGAATTTTGCGGAGTAGAATTTTCGGAGAAAAACCTATCTAAGTTTGCAACGTATTTTGAAAAGACTGGGCATGAAGAATGTATCTATTCCATTTTTTCAAAAGATTCTATAGAAGAATTTATTGGTTATGTAGGATTTCATCGTGAATTGAATGGAGATTATGAAATAGAATTCTATATAGGTAAAAATTATAGAAAAAATGGATATTGTGAAGAGGCTTGTAAGGCAGTAATAAAAACAATATTTGGAGAAGGAGTGTCAGTGGATCATAATCAGATCATGGTAGATAGATTGTATGCAACAACACTTGCAGAGAATACATCTGCCGTAGAACTGTTGAAAAAGATAGGCTTTCACAGAGATAATCCAGAAGATGGACCGATTTTAGTAATGCAAGGATTTTTGGATGAAGATAAGGAAATTAATATATGTCCCGTTATTAAGATGATCTATGAAAAGAAATCAATGTGTACATAACATGAATAGCGTCAAAAGAGCTGAAAAAACATAGAGGTAAAAAACGTATGAAATGTGGAAACTGTAAGTTTAAAATCAATATTGGTAACACAGAAGAAACAGGGGCTGCATTATGCTCAAGAGTACCTTCGTATTTTCCTATTAATTGTAAAGACGACTGCCATTTTTTACCAAGGAAAAAAGAGCTGTATTGCAAAGACTGCTCAAGATTGGGGCATGATACGGCCTGCATGACAGCAAGAGAAAATGATAAGGTATATAACAATGGTCAGCGATGTGGAGGACTTATTGATAAAAAAGAAGATGAATTCACAGAGATTTTAATGTTCTGGAAATCACAGGAGTGGTATGAGCGCACCAAAATCGATAGGATGCTAGATGACTTTGAAAAGTTTTATGCTGAGATTAAAGAAATATAAAATCTGTTTTTGGGACAATTCGTTGAATTTGATTTGAGATATATTAAAAATAATGGAGAAATAATTATGGGTACCAATGAAGTATTTGCTATATCAAATAAGCCGGGAGAAGTAACGCTGAAAGGCTTTAATTATATAAAAGACAGGCTTCCTAATAATTTTGAGGTCTGCTTGATTGTTGAAAAAGATGGTCATCTAAGCGCTGGTTGTTGGGATACAGGGTTATGGAGTACTGATCACGGGAAAATACCTGGAAGTTTCAGACAAAGTCGAGGAGAAGTTTTAGAATTTGATAGTGTGTTGGCATGGTTACCGATAGAGAAAACTGAGATAGATATAAAAGAATTATGGTGGAATCCGGAATATCGTCTCATATCTATTATTTATGACAGTATTATGGTATTTGCAAAGGACACAGATAACTATTTAACAATGGAGTATTACGGAGGAAATGAAGGAAAAATCATTTTTTACATGGATGTACAAACTGGCAATATTTTAGAAAACGATAAAAATAGAAAAGAAGAAATATATTATCTCCAATCAACGTTGAGAGCCTGGTACAGCGATATGAGAGAAAAATTGTTGGAAGGCTATCAAAATGGCAGATTCACAATTTTGCCGGAATGGGATGAGTAGGGATAAAAAAGAAGAAAAGCAAAGTGTAAAAAGGTGGTCGAGATGATAAAAGAGATTATAGAAAGAAATCGTGAAGAGGTTGATGAAATCAAAAAGATATATAATGATTTCTATGAATCTGCAAAAGAAGATGCGGAAGGAAGAAGATTGTTTAAAAGCTTGTATCAAAAGGCAAATGATTACATCGAATGCAAAAGAAGGTGGGAATGTTTATCAGATATTGAGGCATGCAAAATAAATGGTGAAAGAAGCGGATTACATGAAATTCTTATTCAGGCATTTCAAGAGATGCTTGAATATACAGAAAAACAGGGGAAGAAGCATTCGAAAAATACATTTGACTGGAATAGAAATAATATTGCAGCTTTTGCAGATGAGTTGGTTTCCAGAAAGGAAGATCTTGGGGAGCGTATACATATTATTGAAGCACTCCAGTGGGCACAAAATCATTCTGAACAGATCATAGAAGTTATTGAGGGAGCAGAGGATTATTATAATGCGAGAGCGAAAGTAATGGAAACATTTGGTTTTGACCGTATTCAGGCCCAAAGTGTAACAGAGATGAGAGTTAGAACGTTCTGTGAACTAGAAAAAGAGAAACTATCCGGAGAGTTACAGAAATTTAGGGGGAAAATGGAATTGTTTCAAGAATGAAAGAAGGTTGAATTAGATGAAATATTATATCGGTGATTTTCATTTGTTTCATGAAAATGCAATTAAATTTGACCATCGTCCATTTGAATCTGTACAGGAAATGCATGAAGTGGTCCTGAAAAATTGGAATGATCGGGTGACGAATGGTGATTTTGTATATCTATTAGGTGATATGAGTTTGCGAGGAAAAAACGAAGATCTGATTGCTTTTGTGGTGCGTCTAAAAGGAAGAAAGGTGCTGATTAGAGGCAACCATGATGATGTGTCTGATTACAGGTATCAACAGCTATTTACAGAAATTTGTGATTATAAAGAAATTTATGATTCAGTTGGAAAAGAAAAATATGGGACGTGGAAAAATTTTGCTGTATGGACATACACATGAAAGTGCAGAAGACCGGTTTTATCAAAGATGTCTGAAGCAGATGCAGGAGAATGATTGCAGACACGTGTATGATAAAAAATTACGGGCATGTAATGTGGGATGTATGCTTTCGTATATGAATTATACACCACGCACTTTAGAAGAAATTTTGGAAGGAGTAGAAATGGAAACGAAATAAAAAATATTTGGCAGCTAATCGGATTTACTTCTTTGGGAGTTTGTTGTCGTGGGTTCGACTCCCACCAGAACTTTAAAAGTTCTGTAGCTCAGTTGGTAGAGCACAGATTTAATCCGATAATATCGCCAAAAGGATGCCGACAGCTATTGTTACTTACTTCAAATTAGGTGTATTTGAGTGGCAAGATCAGTCGGCATTGATTAAAGTATAGTAGTAGAAAGAGGTGCGGGCATGAAAGAAATATACAAAGACTATTTGTTTGAAAAGCATATTCTTGTCAGTGATGGAGAGACAGAAGAAAAGCATGTTTTTGAAACCTTGTTTGCAATGGCACATTTCTTTGGCGTAAAAATTACAAAGGGCAGGGAGCTTGTGCATTGCGGAATGGTAAAAGAACTATCAAAAAGATTTGGAGAAAATGTTCCGAAACCGTTTTATAGAGGATTCCCTCAGAGTGTCCGAAATCTTTCTACAGAGGAATTATTATTTGATCAGCTTGCACATTATTTTAATACGTACGGGCTTGGCAATTTTGAAGAGCCGGGGCAGTCTATGTTTGAAAAAGATTTTGAACGTGCGGCTTTTCAGGAAGAGACAGAAGTACAGGAATTTGTGATACAAATGGAGGAAGAAGCAGAAGAAACGGTACGAGTGATTGTGAAGGATTTATTATCAGGTTCGCGACCATTGAGTGAGAGGCAGTATACGCTTGTACTTACATTTATTCGTGACCATCTTGAAAATATTCCGGATATTGTATCAAAGAATACCTGTGTAAGACTTTTAATTGACACGAAAAATCTTTCACTGGCAGACAGTTTGAATCTGTCAGATGTTATGAAAATAGTAGATGAATTAAACTATCGGTATTATCACAATGATAATCCGAAAAAACTGAATTTTAAAAATCAGGATAGAAAATTCTTAACGGCACTACTGGACAGAATGTTTCGAGGTGACAGGTGCGATATTTGTACATGTTATGAAAAGAAGCAGCTATGGAATGGGTTCTTACATCATATTCATTATCAGCCGAAAAACGAAGAGGCGGAAATATTTGTACATGCCATGAGAACGAAAGGCAATGAGTCTGTATACAGTGAGTTTGAAAAGCTGATGCAGGAAAACAGATATCAGCAAGCAGCAGAGTTATTGCGGGAAAAGAAAGGAACATCTGCATTGCTTCGAAATATGGATTATATTATCAGCCGTATGGATCGAGAAGAGGAGCAAACATTCCTTTCGGAATTCCCAGAGGATTGCAGTACGTTGATTTTGCTGCAATTATTGTTTAGATATGAAGGAGTGCAGAGAAAGGACGGACGTATTTTCAAGTTTACACAGCATAATCTCATGAAGGTTCATTATGAAACACCAGAGGAGAGTGAGAAGTGTCAAAGCAGGCTTACGGAAGAGCAGGTAAAAGAAGTTGGGAAAATGATTCGTTCAAAACTTTCTGAAAAACTTAGAAATCGACTTGGAAAGGTATATATTGAACCTTCCATGAAAAATTATACACTTCCATTAGCAGAAAATACTTCGCAAGGAGGATTTGGTGTTCTTTCTAAAGGAAGCAGGATTCCAATAGACGAGGGAAAAAAGCTAAGGGCATTTACCTATTGGGAGAAGGTGAACGATATTGATCTTTCGGTATTTGCACTTACAGAAGATGGTAATCGGAGAGAATTTTCCTGGAGAACGATGTCGAGACACCAGTCAGGAGCAATTACCTATTCTGGTGATGAAACAAGCGGTTATCTGGGAGGTTCTGAATACTTTGATATCAATCTTCCGGAATTCAAGGCACGGTATTCTGAATATCGATATTTGATTTTTTGCGATAACGTTTATTCTGGGAAAAACTTTAATGAATGCTTTTGTAAGGCGGGGTATATGCTGAGAGATTGGGATGATAGTGGACAAGTATATGAACCTAAGACAGTAAAATCAGCATATCTTGTGAATTGTGAGAGTACCTTTGCATATCTGTTTGGAATCGATCTTTTCACGAATGAATTTGTCTGGCTTAATGTAGCAAAAAATAGTAAATCAAGGGTGGCTGGAGATACAAATCTCTCATTCTTGACAGATTATTTTCATCTTACAGATGTTATGAATATGTATGATTTCTTTTCTATGATGGCAGAAAAAATTGTTGAAAATCCTATGGAAGCAGATGTGGTGGTAACAGATCATGAAGTAAAATGTACTGAAGAAGCCCAGATAATAAGAGAATATGATTTCGAAAAAATCCAGATGTTAATGGAAGATGCAAAATAATTGCGGAGGACGAGTATGAAATTTGAAGATAGAGTACAGTTAAAATTATCAGATTTGACAGAAGAATTATTTGAGAAAATTGTTGCATATGGGTTTCGTGCGCCATCTGGAATGGGTGGACCAGGGTGCGTGATTATGATTGCTGAAGATGGTAGATCTTATCAATTTTATGGACCTGAGTTAAATAATCTTAACTATCATAGAGAATGGGCTTCTTTATTTCCAGTGTTAAATCAGTGTGATACAAGACAATGGAAGTTAGCAGAAAATGTGTCATGTACAAAGTTATTTGTGCGAAATGATATTTATGATTTGTTCATGGAAAATCTTCCAACTTCGGAGAAGATGATTTATTATCGCTGGGAGGACTCTTGCATAAAAGCTACGTTACTTTTGCATGCCAGGACAGAGGATGAAATAGAAAAAATCAACTGGAGATATGAACTGCGTACACCTCTTTTTGAAAAAGATGATTTGGTGGAGTTTTATTTCGATAATGGAAAGAAAAAGACAAAACGCAAAGGCGTTATTGCAGGAACAGATATTTACAGGATACATGGGAAAATTGAAACAATTGAATATGACATTTTGGTGGAGGATTATGAAAACTATAGAAAAAAGTGTTTATATAAGCATATTGATGAGAATCATATAAAAGCCACACCGGGAAAATTATTGATTCTTTCTGGATTTTCAGGAGTTGGAAAAGGGACTGTTATACAACAATTATTAACAGAATATCCTGAAAAGTATGTCGTATCTGTATCAGCTACAACAAGAAAGCCAAGGAAAGGTGAAGTGGATGGAAAATCTTATTATTTTAAGAAGCGGGAAGAATTCGAAGATTTGATAAACAAGAATGAATTTCTTGAATTTGCTGAGTATGCCGGAGAATATTATGGAACACTTAAAAAGGATGTTTACAAGAATTATTTTAAGGGAAAAAATGTAATAATTGAGATTGATTCGCAAGGAGCGAGACAGATTAGAGAAAAACAAAATATTCAGTCGGTATTTTTGATTCCACCATCATTTGAAGAATTATTACATCGATTAAAAAATAGAGGCACTGAGAGCAAAGAATCCATTCACAGAAGGTTAAAGCAGGCATTGGATGAAATAGAACATATTGAAGAATATGGAGTTCTCCTTGTAAATGATAGTGTAGAAGGTACGGCTTTTGTGATCAATGCTATTTTTCATCCGAGTTTAAAAAATGCCAGTGGAATGAATGAACGAGAGCTGAAGATAGCAAGAGAGATTCGGGAAGGAATTATAAAATATTTGTCTGACGAGGAAGGCAAATAATTAAAAGAGGATAGCTTCAGGGAAGTAAAACGTGAAGAATTTGAGAGTTGATGAAGAGATATATTTGCGACTTTTCCAGGTTCAGTAGAACGGGAATTGTGTATGGAGGAAGTAAGATGTTTGAGATAGTTCCATCTCAATGGATGAAAAAATGTTTTGAAGAAATTGATTTTGCATTTACAGATTTTCAGAAGGCTACCTTAATCTGGAATGCACCAGGCAGACTCAGGCAGGAAATTTTAGATGCCTTGGAGGAGCTGTCGGACGATACGAGAGATGAAACTCTAAGAAGACAAATTAACGAACGGCTGAATTATGAAAAAAAGACATTTGAAACATTTATCCATAATCAGTCCGGAAAATATGTCTATGTTGTCGAAGATCTGGAATATGAAAATGGTGGATTTTTCTCTGATTATAACAGAGCTTTAAAATATGCAAAAAAATATATGCAGATATATGAATTGAAATGTCGGATAAGTAAACAGTTGATTGTAGATACAGATGCAGACGAAATTGTACGCAATCCGTGGCGAGGAAATCCAAATCTGGGTTTTGAGACGGAAGAATACTGCGCATATGACGGTACTGCGGTAGCATCCGTTACTTTAAATATGAGTGGAGAAATAGAACGATTCAGTTCTTACGAGCTTCCAGAAGAAGAAAAAATTGTAGATAGCTATCAAGTGGAACGATTCGAATATCATTTCATAAAAATGCCTTGTCCATTACAAGCCGGTACACCGGTAAAAGATATAAGGGATGGTTCCTATTATGTTTTGGTAGAGGGAGAAGCGGATTGGGATCGATATCTGGAGCGTATAGAAGAAAAAAATTGGTATGTTGATTTTTCAGATATACAGACGATTTGTTGTAAACTAACAGAATCAGGAATCTGGTCACATGAGCATATTAATCCGTTGTATCTCGAAGTAGAATTTCCAACATATATAGAAGATGATCCCAAAAGACAGGCTTTAAGATATGCAACGGAAGCGTTAGGAGATTATTTGAGTCATAAAAGTAACGGAAAAGAATTTTGCCCAGACTTGGTTCTGAAATATGCCAGAAAATATGCTGAAGTATGTAGAGAAAAAAGCTTATCAGAAAAGATGATGGAAGAAGCCCAAAAGCCAGAAGATATTATGCTGTAGACATCGGGATAAAAAGAAAATATGTTGAATATGGAGACTGTATATTATGAGTCGAAGCTATAAACATACACCAGTTTATAAAGGTGATAAAGATCGATTTGCTAAAAAGCTGGCAAATAGAAGAATTCGGCGAAGAACAAAAAGGAATCCTTATGATAGTCTGAATGGAAAATCGAACCATTATCGGAAAGAAAATGAATCGTGGGATATATGCGATTATCGTCATTGGGGAGAGCCTATCTGGAGAGAAGAATCTTGTCTTAATCTTAGAGATTATCCGGAACTGTGGCAAAAATGTTATAGGAGAAAATAAGAAAATGCATTATGTTGTTAGTGATATTCATAATGATTATCAAAAGTTTTGTGAATTATTAAAGGTGATTAAATTTTCCAAAGAGGACAAACTGTTCATCTTAGGAGATTTGTTTTATGTATGAGATAAAGGAGAGCAGATGGGAAGAGAAGATTTGATAAAAATATTTGAAAATACAGTATGGATGTGTGAAACTAATCATAAGTTGAAGGACAAGATTAAAAATTTTATGGCATGTAATAAAGTAATTTCGGAGAAAAATGCAGATGCTATTTTGCAGAATCTTACACATGAACGCGAAACAGGAAAAGAAGCTGAGATTATCGTTTCAAAGAAAAGAAGTTTTGAGGCGGCTTCAGCGTATAGAGGAAAACATATCAGTGTGCTAAACTTTGCTTCAGCAACCAATCCGGGTGGTGGAGTGACAAAAGGAGCCAGTGCTCAGGAAGAATGCTTATGTAGAATCAGTACTCTGTACAAATGTATATCAGCAAGTGAGATTACAGAAGCATTTCATAAAAAACACAGATATGCATTGAAAACAGGAAAGATGAATTCTCTTTATAATGATGATTGCATACAAACATGCGACGTGACGGTATTTAAGAGCGATACTGCCAAACCGGTTCTTTTATCGGAAGAAGACTGGTTTGATGTGGATGTAATTAGCTGTGCAGCACCAAATCTGAGATACATGTCACAGCATAATAAAAACTGGAAAAAGAATGTTACAGATAAAAAGTTGTTTGATATATATAAGAAGAGAATAAATCGCGTCTTAGACATAGCAAGTTGCGCGAAATCGGACGTTATTATTTTGGGGGCTTTTGGATGTGGAGCCTTTGCAAATCCGTCGGAGTTGGTTGCGAAAGCAATGCATGTAGCAATTGACGAACATAAATATGACTTTGAAACCATTGAATTAGCTATTTACTGTTCGCCGAGAGACACATCAAATTATGAGGTGTTTGCAAAAGAATTTTCTGCTTAATAGAAAGAATGGCAATCATGAGATGATCTTCGAAAAGTAGTTTTTCAACGGAGGAAAAGAGTGTGAGATATTATGGTTTTGAATTGGGTACAAATACAGAAAAGATTAAGGAAAATGCAAAAATCGAACTCAGACACTATGGTTACGACAATGTACTCGAATCTATCAACTCGTATATGTATCAGAATATGAAAAATAACAGGATGTTTTTAGTGTATCGGGAAGAGGACAATCTGATTTCTGCAATCTTCTCTTTCGATGAACAGAAGCTGAATTTTCAAAATGTATATGAAGGTATTCTTGAAATGTTGCGAGATATATTTGGAATAAAAAGGATTCATGCAGATCCGTATGAAATTACGATGCATCAGTTCCTGGAATGTATTCTTGAATGTAAAAGAAGAAGATATTTTGACTATTCTAATCGAATCATGGAATCGTCGAATCTATGGAGCTATTATTATGCCTTTATGAATGATGCAAGTGCATTTCCTTATGATTTTAAGGAACGCATTATCTCTGAGCAGGAGTGTGATACCTGTAGTATCTACCATCAGGATTTTGTAGAGGAACTGAGGAATATAAAGGAGCATGCAAATCTATCTGAATACAGTGGAAATATGGTTCATTATGTGATATCCAGTCATAGTGTTGAAGCAGCAGGTGAAATGACAGAACTACTTGTGCAGAATTTGCGAAAAGCGAATCGAATCAACAGCAGAAGAATGGAAATCGTAAGTGAAATAGAACCTAATCTGTTCAGGAAAAACAACTATCTTGAAGAAATTATCGAAAACAGTTATGGCGGAGTGATTGTCTTAGATTTATCTGAAAAGTTTGGGTGTGATCCGGTTGATTATGTAATGGCAAGTCAATATCTGGAGAAACTTATAAAGAAGTATCGGAACCAATGCCTGTTTGTATTTACATATGATATGGATCATCCGGGATTTGCCTATTATCTCTTGCCACAGTTAAAAAGATATATGATGACGATTATGTTAAGAGAAGGAACAGGGGATAGAAAAACAGCGGTCGATTATATGCAGAGATTGATTGAAAAATCCGAATATTCTAAATATGCAGGACAGGCACAGGAGTTTATGGCATTGTTCCCAGGACATAAATTTTCGCAGACAGATGTATTGAGGGCTTATGAGCAGTTTGAATCATGGTGTCTGAATAAAAATATATTGAAAGCATATAACTACAATCTTTCAGAAGATTTTCTGTTAGACAGAGATGAAAATGAAGCATCCGCTTATGAAAAGTTAAATAACATGATTGGTCTGAAAATTGTAAAAGAGCAGATTGATAAGATTATTACGGCGGATGTTGTTGAAAAGGAACGAAAAAAAAGAAAAGGAAATGATTATCATGCCAGTTCGATGCATATGATTTTTGGTGGGAATCCTGGAAGTGCCAAAACTACAGTTGCGAAATTATTTGCGGGAATTACAAAAGAAAAAGGCATTTTAAAAAGTGGTGCATTTGTCGAGCGTGGAGGAATGGATCTGGATGGAATAGGATGTGCAATTGCTATCAGAGAAGCATTTCTGGCAGCGAGAGGAGGCGTTTTATTCATAGATGAAGCGTATGCTATGAAGAGTGACACAGCTATTACAGTGCTGCTTCAGGAAATGGAAAATCAAAGGGAAGATGTAATTGTTATTCTTGCAGGATACAATGAAAAAATGAAAGCATTCATGAAGAGAAATGAAGGGCTGAAAAGCCGAATCCCATATTGGATTGATTTTCCGGATTATACGGCAGAGGAACTTACAGATATCTTTAAGCTGATGATCCATGAAAAAGGATTCTGTGTGACAGATGACGCAATCAAAGAGGCGCATTATATCTTTGAAAAAGTTAGAAATGTCGATGATTTTGGGAATGGAAGATACGTACGTAATTTGATGGAACGTGCGGTCAGACAGCAATCCGTAAGATTACTTTCACAAAGAAGAAATCTGGATGAGATTCAAAAGGATGAACTCTTTCAGATTACGAAAGAAGATATCCAGATGCTTGGAGAGGGAGAAAAGAAGGAGAGAAAACCAGGAATGGCTAGAAAAGAATTAGATGACATGATCGGTTTAGCTTCTGTTAAAACAGTGATTCATAAAGCGATTGCCAAACATAAGATAAACAAGCTTTGTATGGAGAAAGGTCTTCGAATGGAAAAATCTTCTTTACATATGGTCTTTACAGGAAATCCGGGAACAGCTAAAACCACTGTAGCCAGGCTATTTGCAGAAATTATGAAAGATGAGAAAGTATTATCGACAGGAGCGTTTGTAGAAGCAGGGCGTGCAGATCTTATTGGTGATCATGTAGGCGCTACAGCACCATTAGTTAAGAAAAAGTTTAAAGAAGCACAAGGCGGAGTCCTTTTTATTGATGAGGCTTATTCACTGTGTGACGGCTATGAGAATGGATTTGGCGATGAGGCAATTAATACGATCGTTCAGGAGATGGAAAATCACAGGGATAATGTTATTGTAATCTTTGCCGGTTATCCGGAACTAATGAAGATGTTTCTAGACAGAAATCCTGGTATGCGTTCCAGAATTGCATTTAGTGTAGAATTTGATGATTATTCTGTTGAGGAACTTTGTGAGATTACGAAATTGATGCTTTTAAGAAAACAAATGACTGTCACAGAGGCAGGGATGAAAAAGTTAAAAAAGAATTTCGAGAGCGTAAAAGAAAGCAGCGATTATGGAAATGGAAGATTTGCTAGAAAAATGTTGGAAGAAGCAGAGATGAATCTGGCAGAAAGAATATGTCAGATGGACGAAACAGAAATTGCAACAGAAGTGCTGACTACCATTGAGGAAAGCGATATTCCAGAGATTCCGACGGAAATGAAAAGACAGATAAAGAAGATTGGATTTGCATGTTAGGTGATACCGGAAGCGGAAAAATTTAGAGTGCGCTAGGGTGTTTTGGGAACGAAAGGGGATGATTGACATAGCTACTTATGTTGTTTCAGATATTCATGGAGAATATGAACTGTTTATCAGACTGTTAGAAGAAATCCACTTGAAAGAGACGGATACATTATATGTTCTCGGAGATATTCTGGACAAAGGTTCGCATCCGATACAGATTATTCTGAAGATTATGGAAATGCCAAATGTAGTATGTCTGACAGGAAATCATGAGCTTATGGCATTAGAGTGTATGGAATTTTTGATGCAGGAAATCACGAAGATTTCTATCGAAAAAGTCGATGAAAAAATGTTGGAGAATCTTGTGAACTGGCAGCACAACGGCAGCAAGTCAACCATTGATGAGTTTCGGATATTGAGCCGGGAAATGCAATATGAAGTGATTGATTTTATAAAAGACTTTATGATTTACGAAGAACTGACAGTTAATGGAAAAAACTATTTATTAGTTCACGGAGGACTTGGAAATTACTATCCGGGAAAAGATATTGAAGAATATTCCCTAAAAGAATTGATATGGGACAGGGCTGAGTATGATATCCAATATTTTGAAGATACCTATGTGGTGACAGGACATACACCGACACAGGGAATTCTGGGAAATCCTAAACCAGGTTATATATATAAAGCAAATCACCATATTGCAATTGATTGTGGCTGTAATCGCAGAAATGGACGCTTGGCTGCAGTTTGTCTGGATACTGGTCGGGAATATTATGTTGAGAAATCTTGAAAATAAGGCGGAAAAACGAAATGATTGACTTACAATATGCGAAGAAAGCTTTTGAAAACTATTTGAATGATTATGACCGAAAAAATGAAAAGATAAAGTTGAAGATTGTGCATACTTATGGAGTGATGGAATGCAGTAAAAAAATTACAGAAGATATGAAACTGCCCGCAGAAGATTGTGAGCTCGCTCAGATTATTGGATTGTTGCATGATATTGGAAGATTTGAACAATTAAAATGTTACAACAGTTTTGAACCGGGAACGATGGATCATGCAGCATTCGGTGTGAGAATTTTATTTGAGGAGAGACTGATTCGGCGTTTTGTCGAAGAAAATAAGTGGGATGAAATTATAAAAACAGCAATAGGACATCATAGTGATTACTGCTTAAAAGGAATTACGAATGAGCGAGAATTGATGCATGCTCAAATCATACGTGATGCAGATAAACTTGACAATTGCAGAGTGAAGCTCGAAACAGCAATTGAAACTCTTCTGGGAGTTACGGCAGAACAGGTAGGAATGTCGGAAATTACGCCAGAAGTTATGCAACAATTCAAAAATCATAAATCAATTCTATTAAAGACAAGAAAGACAAAGATGGATTACTGGATATCTTATCTTGCATATTTTTATGATATAAATTTTAAAGCGACATATGAAAGTATAAGAGATAACCATTATGTGGATAAAATTATAGGAAGGATTCCGTATACAAATCCAGATACTGGAAAACAGATGGAACAAATAAGAAACGAAATGAATCTATATATTCAAAACGCTATAAATGAGAATGGAAATTACAGATTAATAAATTGAGATTTTGAAGGCGGTTTACAATTTTCAGCATAGCGAACAGAAGATGAATAATATATGTAAGGTGGTAGGAAATGGCTTATTACATAACAGGAGATTGTCATGCAGATTTTGAAAACCTAATCTGGTTGGCAAGATTTAATAAAAAACTTGGAAAAGAGGATGTAATCATATTATTGGGAGATGTCGGATTGAATTATTTTGGAGCTGACAAGGATTGTGAGAATAAAAAAATACTTGCAGATTTTCCAAATTATTTCTTGTGTATTCATGGAAATCATGAGGAAAGACCTTATCATATACAAACTTACAGAACACAAATCTGGCATGGAGGAGAGGTATATTATGAGCCGGAATTTCCGAATATAGTATTTGCAAAAGATGGAGAAATTTATGATTTTGATGGAAAAAAGGCGATTGCAATCGGTGGGGCATACAGTCGCGATAAAGAATATCGACTTTTAACAGGTCTTCCGTGGTTCCCGGACGAACAACCAAACGACGAAGTAAAAAGTCGAGTAGAAAATAAATTGAATGAAGTAGATTGGAAAATAGATTATGTGTTTTCTCATACTTGCCCGTTAGTATATAGACCGAGTCAGGAGAGCGTAATAAATTTCGAGAAGATAGATCTGTCAACAGAGGAATGGATGGATGAAATTGCAAAGAAATTAGATTATTCGCAATGGTATTTTGGACATTATCATGACAATGTTCAATATATAGATGCTCAACTACTGTATGAAGAAATCAAAGAATTAGGAGAACCAGATTCTGTTCAGAAAGTAGGAAGACCAAGATACAGAGTAGGAGAAACGGTGTATTTTACCTATGGAAAAGAGGACGCAAGGGAAGGCTACGGAACTGTTGAATGGGTTGATGATTATGGAACATTAGGACAAGAAAAAGAAGTTTCTTATGATATTGTGGGAATTCCATGTGAATTACCGAGAGAGAAAACGGTGTTTAAGCATATAAGAGAATCTAAAATACAGAGTATTGATGAGATGGAAATTGTGAAAATTGAGAGGGAGGAAGGATAGGTGCATTTTTATATTACAGGTGATACACATCGGAGCTTTGATCGCATTGAAGATTTTTGCTACGAATATGAAACCACAACAGAGGATGTGATGATTATTTTAGGTGATACAGGAATCAATTATTGGCTGGATTTGTCCGATAAAGAATTAAAGGGACAGTTATCTGGAATGAATATTACATTTTTCTGTGTTCACGGGAATCATGAAGCACGACCATGGGAGGCGGCAGATTACGAAGAAAAAATATGGAATGAAGGGATTGTGTATGTGGAAGAACAGTATCCCAATATTTTATTTGCTAAGGATGGAGAAATTTACAATTTCAATGGAAAAAAGGTGATGCCGATCGGTGGAGCATATAGTATCGATAAATATTATAGGATACGCAATGGTCTGCCATGGTTTGAGACAGAACAGCCGGACGAAGCGATAAAGGAATATGTTGAACAGCAACTGGACAAAGTGAACTGGCAGTTAGACATTGTCCTTTCTCATACTGTTCCGATAGAATGTGAGCCGGTATGGGCATTTATTCCCGGATTGGATCAGTCGGCAGTGGATAAGTCAACGGAAAAATGGCTTCAATATATTTATGACAATCTGGAATTTACAGAGTGGTATGCAGGGCATTACCACGTGGAATGTGAAGAAGGTGGAGTACGGATTATGTTTGAAGAGTATGAGGAAATTGTGTAAGGAGGATGCAACGAGTGATTTGAAAAATTAATTAGTGGGGCGAAATAATGGAAAACTATGTATATTTGATTGGAATAATTTACCCCTATGGGGAACTTATTATTATGGGGATTTATACAGATGAGAAACTAGTGATAGAGGCTTATGATAAACTTGTAAATGAAGATGGAAGGTGTACGGCACTGAAATATCCGGAAGAACCTGAAATATATAAAATTCCATTAAATAAATTTCTTGGAGAAAAAGTACCATGGGCAGAGGTGATTGATGGAAAATCGTGTTTTTATGTAGAAGATAATATAGAGCATATTACGATTGATGAGATTGAATCGATTGTGCAGGGGGAGTGATGCGTAATGAATTATTATATTAGTGATTTGCATTTGTTTCATGAAAATTCGATTAAGTTTGATGAAAGACCATTTGACAGTCTGGATGAAATGCATGAGACGATTAAGAAACGATGGAATAGCAAAATAACAAATGGAGACAGAGTATTTATTCTTGGAGACATAAGTTTTAGAGGCAAAAATGAAGATTTGATTGCTTATATTTCTACATTGAAGGGTCAAAAAATACTTGTGAAGGGAAATCATGATGATGTGTCGGATTACAGATACCATCAGCTTTTTGCAGAAGTTTGTGATTACAAAGAAATTCATGATTCAGCTAATGGGGAAAATTATAATCTCGTTTTAAGCCATTATCCGATTTTTAGTTGGAAAAGAATGGGAAAAGGATTCATTTTATTGTATGGTCATACACACGATAGTATTGAAGATACTTATTATCAAAGTTGTTTGATGAAAATGGTGGATAATGACTGCAGACATGTGTATAAAACGGAAGTTACAGCAATAAATGTGGGATGCATGAAACCTTGGATGGATTATGAGCCCAGAACGTTAGCAGAATTATTGTCCTATAGAAAGTGAAATAATTGAAAATCAGACAAAGTATGTCGAATTTTTTGTATAATCCAGGTAGAAAGAAGAAAGTAAATAGGGGGTTCATATGAAAACAAATATCACGAGAAAAGATAATAAAAAGTTTGTAAGAGGTAATAAGATTTATACTTTTAATGTTCCCGCTGCATATCAGGAAATAATTCAGAAGAAAGTGTCAACATCACAATTAGCAATAAAACTGGAGCTTGTAGATGAAAAAAAGGAGCAGACAAAAGGAAAAGAACGAACAGCTGCACGCATAAAATCATATCTCCGTGGAAATGATGAGTCGATCGGAATTAATACAATTCAATTATTGGGGCTTGCATGCAAAGGAGATAAAATGGCATTTCTTCAAGAACTTGATATGGAAATAAAAAAAGTATCTTAGGATGGAAATTATTTCAATATCTTAATAATTTTTAAAATTTGCAATTTGGTTTCAGGAGAGCAAGCATGTAATTCATGTAAAATCTCCTGATCAAGTGGCGCAGATGCATCATTATATTCGTCAGAGAGAATATAATCAACAGTGATGTCAAGTGCGTTACAAATCTGAACAAGTGTTGAAAGAGAAACTTTCACGCGGTTATTTTCAATATTGCTGATATGACTGACATTTACATCTGCAATATTAGCGACATATTCCTGTGTAAGTTGTTTGGAAATACGAGTATCTTTTATTTTTTTTGCAATTCGAGAAAAATCAAGTTCTTTCATAATCTATAATCTCCATAATTTATATATTTCTCTAATTGTAATGTTTTTATAGTAATAGTATAATGGTCTATAAATATAAAAAATATAGCTGTAAGCAAAAAGGAGGAAAATATGAAGAAGAAAATTATTTTGTGTTTAGCTATGGTATTTGCATTTATTTGTATGTGTACGGGATGCAATAGTGTAGCGAAGGAAAAGGAGATTAAAGAAGATTTAGAACAGTACACACAGGAAAATTTTCTAAGAGAAGGAGAAAAAATTGACAAAGTAGTTATTGAAAAAAGAATTACAAAAAAGAAAGAAAAGAGTGATCAGGTGTGGTGTACTGTCACCTCAAAGGACTTGAAAGCCGCGTATGAGAAGAAAGTCATTTTGATATATCATTTGTACAATTCAGATGGCTGGATATTGGATGAAATTTATGATGATCCGTCAGGTGAAGAAATTATAAAGCCGTTGGTGGGTGTTGATGAAGAAAAAATCACAAGTTCTTTAGTTGGAGAGAGTCTTACAGTGGAAGATGAATCCTGGAATATCGAGGAAGGAGAAATTAAATCTGTTAAAATAAAAAAAGAACAGACAGATTTAGAAAAGGGAACAGAAAATTTAACTGCTGAGATTGAATTTGCTTCGGATGTAGAAATGGTAAATGCTACGGTAGAATTGAGCTATGAATTTGATAAAGAATGGGAATTAAAATCTGTAAAAGAGAAAGGAACAGCAAAGACAAAGGAAAATGCTGAGACAGCGCTTAAAACAGATGATGAATCAATAATTAGTTTACTGGATGGTCAGACGATTAGCATATTGCCATATAAGGAAGATGGCGGAGTGCATATATATTCGCCATCGGATATACAAGACGTAATTATTGCAAAAGATGAGATTTCCGATTTGAAAATTGAATCACAAAAGAAATCAAATAAAGGAGAAAATCAAAATATAGTATGTAGCTTTGCATGGAGTAAAGCAAAGGCTGTATTTCAGGTGACAGCAGAGATTTCATATTATTATGAAGGTGACTGGCAGAAAAATGTGAATAGTCTGAAAGCAGAATTGAAATCAATTGACAATATGATGGGGGTATGGAGTGGAACATATACTGGGGCTCCATATTCTGGTACAGCAGAATTGAATATTACAAGCATAGATGGAACTACGATAACAGGTGTATATAGTTATACTCCGGAGACAATTGATCGATATTCACATGCAGGAAGCTATAGTGTATCGGGAACAATTGATACATCTACTCTTATCATGAAGCTTAAGGCTGGTGATTGGGTGGAAAAACCGGATAAACCGCTTTCAACAGAAAAAATTGATATTACGGCAACGTATTGTATAAATGATGATGAAATAAGAGGCGTTGGACAAGAGGACAATCCTTTTAAAGTAAAAAAACAGTAAATTTAAATTGAAGCAAAAGAGAAAAGGAAAACTATTTTGAAAAAGAATAAATTACATAAGTGGATAATTTTAATTATTGTGTTAGTGCTGCTTGTAATAACAGCAGGTGTATTTTATTTGAAAAATACGAATGACAAGAAAAAATCGGGAAACGGAACTGTTGTAAAAGACAATGTTCGTGTTATAACAAAGGACAGTGACATAACAAAGAGCATTTTGTCTGTTGAAGAGGATAGAATCGTATTCAGTGAAAATCCCAAATATAAAAAAGGGGATGTTATTACAGCAGGTATAATACCGGATGCAAAAGACGGATTTATCAGAAGAGTAACGGAAGTAAAAAAAGAAGGCAGTAAATATATCATAGAAACAGAACCGGCATATTTGACAGATGTTTTTGAAAAAGCACATATTGTAAAAAATTATAAATTGACAGAAGATGGATTAGAAAAAGGACATCCGGATGTTGCGCAGGAACAGACAAAAGCAGGCACGCAAAAAGTAGTATATAACAGTGAGAAAACGCAACAGGATACAAATACAACAGTGCAGTTAGCTGATTCAACAGATTCGGATGAGGAGAGTGAAGAGGATTCGCAGTATTTATTTGGGGTTTCTTTTGATGAAGAGGTTGAAAATATCCATATTAGTGGAGAAGCAGGATTTGATATATGGCTGGAGCTTAGATTGGACATTGATAATGGTAAGGTTCAATTTGGAATAGCTGTACGTGATAAAACAGGTGCGTCACTGCATTTAGCATATGGTTCAGATTTACAAAAAGAAATAGAAAAGGTCATTTACGAGAAAGAGCTTCCTAATTTTACATTTGATGTGGCAGGAGTACCAATTGTGGTAACAAATGATCTGGCGGTTGTATTGAATGGAAATGTGAAAGTAGAAGGATCTATGAGTCTGGATTATCAGATATCTTCAGAAAATACGCATGGATTTTTATATGACAGCAGAAAAAGTAAAGTGGAAGAGATAAATGAGCATACAGATAATTCGGATGGAGTGCACTGGACCACGGTACAAGTTTCTGGAGAAAGCTCAGCAGATATAGCAATTCATTTGACCACACAGTTATATGGTTGTACAGGAATGGATTTCTCAGGAGGAATTTCTGGAAAAGCAGAGGGAGAGGCTAAAGTGACAACGAATCCAGATCTTGCAGGATACGCAGGAAAGTTAGATTTATCTATTACGCCGAAGGTATCAGGAACGCTGGTTGTTTCAGTGCCTATTATTGACGAAAAATTAGTAGAGCAGCCACTTTTTGCAAAAGAATTAAAACCATTCTGGGAAAAACATTGGAAATCCAGCAGCGAGTGGAAAAAAGATATGGAATGGACGGAAACAGGCGAAAAAGGAACGATAGATGAGGAAGGAAATGTTGGAGTTACATATACGACTCGATATGGCGAAGTAAATGCAATTACTTGTCCGAAGTTTCAATTTAATATTCCGTCAGGATGGAGCGTGACAACAGAAGAAGTTGGAGATGGGACAACTCCGGTTGAAGAAAATGTTGTTATAGCAAATGATAGAAATGTTACTGTGTCATATTGGTCGTGTTCAAGAGTATTGGGCGCAGCAATGCGAATGGTGGAAAAGTCAGATGTCACAAAAGTGGCGGATTCGCAATTTGTGCCATCATATCCAGCCGGAACAAATACAGATTTTTCATATTTAGGTCCATTTGTAGTTGCAAAAGTAAAGGCTAAAGCAACAATGGATATGCAACTAGATTCTGATTATACAGAAATTGACGGAGGAACATTTTATGCTGTTGTTCCGGAATCATATCTCGGTGAGCATGAATATGTAAAACAGGTAGGAGATATTGATGAATTTTCATTTGATTATCCAAGACCACATGCTTTTATAGCGGAATCACCGGACGGGAAATTTACAGAAAAGGAAGAAAAAGAAGTAATAGAAATTTTGAAAAGTTTTAGAGTTGCGGAATAGTTTCATTCATCATTTGTTCTAGAACTGTAAAAAATGCTGCCGTGTCAAAATTTTTATTGATGCATATAATAATATAAGTGATATATGCAGGAGTGACAAGATGCGCATATGTGAATTACGTGAAAAAGAAGTAATTAATACCTGCGATTGTAAGGTGTTAGGCTGTGTAGTAGATATAGATTTTGACTTGTGCAGTGGACAGATAGAAGCAATTATCGTTCCCGGACCCGGAAAAGTATGTGGGATATTTGGCGTGGACTCGGAATATATTATCCCATTTGCATGTATCAGGAAAATCGGACCCGATATTATATTAGTGGAGATTCAGAAAGAAAAGTTTTTGAAGAAAATATAGCAGATAAGAGAGTTTTGATTTCTTTCACGTAAATCGAAACTCTCTTATCTATTTTGGGTTTATGTAGGCCAAGCCACAAAGTCTAATGGAATATGTATCTAATAAGGGGAGCATGAAAGTCTGAAAAATTATTCTCCAGAAATCTTACAGCAACTGTCTCTTTCTATCAAATGATGTGGTACGATAATCTTTGTCGCAACCAATCCGGGATTTTCAATATGATTAATAATCTGTGAGGCTGCTTCAATTCCCAGCTGGCATGAATTGATGTCAATGGATGTGAGCTGTGGAGAAGTCAGTCTTGCAAATAATGAATTATTAAAGGAGATGATTGATAAATCTTCCGGAATCGACAGTTTGTTCTGCAGACATACTCGTTCCAGAGAAACAGCAAGAATATCATCACTTACTACAATTGCGGTTGGGGGTTCGGATTGTAATAATAACGCAGAAATTTCTTCGGTATTATTCTGCGATACATTTGCAACTTCTACACAGTATTCAGGTCGCATCGGAAGTCCATGTTTTGCGAGTGCGAGCTGGTAACCGGATTTTCTGTCAGCAGAGAAAATGAGATTGCTGTCAGAACCCAGATATGCAATTCGACGATGACCGAGCTGGTAGAGGTATTCCGTTGCTTCTTGTCCTGCCAGTAGATTATCATTATCAATATATATACTCTGATTTGTGTATTGCGTAGCTTTTCCAATCAGACTGTATAGCAATCCTTCATTAAATAAATAGTCGATAACAGGATCATCTTTTCTGGAATACAGAACGATAAACGCATCTACTTTACCACTTCTCGACATAGAGCGGACTGCTTGCAATATTTCGTCTTCGTCTTGTCCGGTTACAATCGTTGTCATATATTGTTTTTGGTTACAGTAATGACTGACACCGCGAACTGCTTCAAGATAAAATGAGTTTTCGTATACTTCACGTGCAGACGCAGGAAGGATAATCCCTATTGTTCGTGAATTTTGAGAAGCAAGGTTACTAGCCTGGAAATTTGGTTCATACCCAAGCTCGATCATTGCTTTTCGAACCTTTTCTTTTGTTTCATTGCTGATAGAAGGGTTATTTTTACAGGTTCTGGATACTGTAGAAGGAGATACCCCTGCCAAAGCTGCAACATCTTTAATTGTCACTGTCATAAATAAAGCCTTTCATTTTTATGTATAAGTTATAAATAGTATTTTAAAGAAAGAAAATACTAATGTCAAATGCATTGCATAAGAAATTGCATAAGTTATGCAAAAGGAGTGGAAATAAAAAGACGGAAATGTTGAGCAATAGTAACAAAAACATAGATATTAAATTGTGTGATATTTCAAAAACAACAAAAATGAAACTAGAAAAATGCACAAAAACAAGCATGGTAAATTGTGGAAAAAAGAGAAAGCGATGCAATATTAGAAAATAGAATTGAAATATCATGAAACTCTGATTATAATTAATGCAAACGGTTGCACAAAACAATGCAAACAAAAGCAGAAGCGTGCAATAAAAAATAATATAGAGTAAAGGAAACACAGGGGAGGTTTAAAAGTGAGTAATCAAGAGAAACAAAATGTACTGACAACTGTTCTGGCTCCGTTAACCGGTAAGGCAGTTTCACTATCAGAAGTCCCGGATCCGGTATTTGCGGAGAAAGTTATCGGGGATGGAATAGCGATGATACCGGAAGATGGGAAAATTGTAAGCCCGGTGGACGGAGAAATTTCATCAATTGCTGAAACCGGTCATGCATACGGATTTACAGCGGATAATGGTCTCGAGGTTTTGGTGCACGTAGGACTTGAAACGGTATCTCTGAAGGGGGAATGTTTTAAGGTTTACGCAAAAGCAGGCGATAAAGTAAAGGCCGGTGATCTGATAGCTGAGGTGGATTTGAATCTTCTGAAAGAAAAAGGACTTAATTCCATCAGCCCTGTTCTGATTTGTTCTGACTTGGAAGAAAAAGAAATTTTATATACAGAGGGAAATGTAAAAGCAGGAGAATCTGTAGTACTGACAGTGAAGGACAAAAAAGAGGAAATAGCACAAGATACGCAGAATAGCACAGAAACATCAGATGTCAAGGCAGATAAATCAGAGAAGAATACAGTAGATAAAGAAACTTCAAAGAAGAAAGAAAAGAAGAAATTCAACTTCAATTTTGATCTTCTTCAGAAGCTTGGAAAAGTATTGATGACGGTTATTGCAGTTATGCCGGCAGCAGGTCTGATGATCAGTATAGGAAAACTGGTACAAATGGCAGGCGGAGATATTTCGTTTATCTTGACAGTCGGAAGTACGATGGAGAACATCGGATGGGCAGTCATTAATAACTTACATATTCTATTTGCAGTAGCAATCGGTGGTTCCTGGGCAAAAGAAAGAGCAGGCGGTGCATTTGCAGCAGTAATTACATTTATCTTAATTAATCAGATAACGGGTTCAATATTCGGAGTTACTTCTGCAATGTTAAATGACCCGGATGCAATAACACATACATTGTTCGGAAAAGAAATTTTAGTAAATGGATATTTTACTTCTGTATTGGGAGTTCCGGCATTGAACATGGGTGTGTTTGTCGGAATTATTTCAGGATTTGCCGGAGGAATAATCTATAATAAGTATTATAATTATCGTAAATTACCGGATGCGTTGTCATTTTTTAATGGAAAACGTTTTGTACCAATGGTTTGTATTGCATGGTCAGTAATTATTTCATTAATCTTGGCAGTAATCTGGCCTGTAGTACAGTCAGGAATCAATGCATTTGGTGTGTGGATTGCAAATTCATCTTCTACATCACCAATCCTGGCACCTTTTATCTATGGAACGTTGGAACGTCTGTTACTTCCATTTGGATTACATCATATGCTGACAATTCCAATGAACTATACTTCATTTGGCGGAACTTACACAATTGCAACCGGAATTAATGCCGGAAAACAGGTATTTGGACAGGATCCGCTGTGGCTCGCATGGGTAACAGATTTGATTAATTACAAAGATGCAGGACAGCTTGATGCATACAAGAATTTGCTTACAACTGTTACACCGGCACGTTTCAAAGTTGGCCAGATGATAGGAGCAACCGGATTGTTACTTGGTGTAGCACTTGCTATGTATCGTCGAGTTGACGCAGACAAGAAAGATAAATATCGTTCCATGTTTATCTCAACTGTATTGGCAGTATTCTTGACAGGTGTTACAGAACCATTGGAATTTATGTTTATGTTCTGTGCATTGCCATTATACATTGTATATGCCGTTTTACAGGGATGTGCATTTGCAATGTCAGGAATCATTCATTTACGAGTTCATTCATTTGGAAATCTGGAGTTTATTACCAGAATCCCAATGTGTTTAAGAGCCGGACTCGCAGGGGATGTCATTAACTTTGTAATTTGTGTTGTGGTATTCTTTGTGATTGGATATTTTGTTGCATATTTTATGATTGGTAAATTCCATTACGCAACACCTGGAAGACTTGGTAATTATATGGATGAAAATGCAGATGCGGACGATACAAATACATCAGAAGGAGCAAATGCGAAAAAAGGAGCGGCTGACAGCCAGGCAGAAAGAATTATTACACTTCTCGGCGGTCGGGAAAATATAGTTCTTGTGGATGCTTGTATGACAAGATTACGTGTAACGGTAAAAGAGTTGGATAAAGTCGCAGAACTTCCGGCATGGAAGTCAGAGGGCGCACTGGGGCTGATTAAGAAGGATAATGGAATTCAGGCAGTGTATGGACCAAAAGCAGATGTATTAAAATCAGATATTAATGATATTTTATAAAAATGAGATGCGAGGGGATTATATCCCTCGCATCAAATACGTGAAAGCGAGAGTAAAGGATAGTAATTAGGAGCGGATAAAAATGAAATTCATGACATTGAATACGCATAGTTTAGTGGAAAACAATTATACGCAGAAGAAGGAACAATTCATAAAAATGTTAGAGAAAGAGCAGCCGGATATCGTTGCATTACAAGAAGTAAATCAATCTGCAAGTGCAGGTATTATTCCGGATGTTATGTTGGCAGGCTATACAAGATGTATGGAATTTGGACTTCCTGTAAGAGAGGATAATCATGCGAAAGCAGTAGTGGAGAAACTTCGGGAAAACGGATCGTATTATTATTGGACATGGATTTCGGCTAAACTTGGATATGGGAAATATGATGAAGGAATGGCGTTGTTGTCGAGAAAACCGATTGCAAGAGTGCGGCAATATCTCATCAGTCAGGTAGATGATTATGCAAACTGGAAGACGAGAAAAATACTTGGAATTCAGACCAAAGACAGTGATGACTGGTATTTTACTGTACATATGGGATGGTGGAATGACGAGGAAGAGCCATTGCGAAAACAGTGGAAAACAATGCAACAGGTACTTAGTGATGCAGAATTTGCAGAAAGTACAATATGGCTTATGGGAGATTTCAACAGTCTGGATAATGTAAAAGGGGAAGGTTACGAACTAATCTGTAACAGTGGATGGAAGGATACATATGTATTAGCAGAAGAAAAGGACGACGGCATTACGGTGGAAGAAGAAATTGATGGCTGGCGTGAATCCGATGGCAGAAGCAATCTGAAAAATGAAAAGAGACTGGATTATATTTTCTGTAATCAGGAGAAACAAGTTCATTCATCAAAGGTTGTGTGTAATGGAAAGGTTTATCCGGTTGTATCCGATCACTATGGAGTCATGATAGAAGTTTAATTGCAGGTTTTAAAAGAAAGGAAGATTAAAAATGAATGAAAGAGCTGCAGGTATTTTAATGCCAATCAGTAGTTTGCCATCGGAATATGGCATTGGATGTTTTTCAAAAAGTGCATATGAATTTGTAGATTGGTTGAAGGACGCCGGACAGAGTTACTGGCAGATACTTCCGCTTGGTCCGACCAGTTACGGGGATTCGCCGTATCAGTCTTTCTCTACATTTGCAGGAAATCCATATTTTATCAGTCTGGATGAGCTGATTGAGGAAAAAGTGCTGACTCGTGAAGAGTGCGATAAAGTAAATTGGGGAACAACAAAAAATAAAGTAGATTATGAGAAAATTTATAAAGGGCGTTATCCATTGCTTCGAAAAGCATACGAGAGAAGTAATATCAGCGAGAATCCAGACTACCAGAAATTTGTTGCAGAAAATAACTGGTGGCTGGCAGATTATGCATTATTTATGGCAGTAAAGGCAAGATTTGATGATGTAGAGTGGACGAAGTGGGCAGAGGATATCAGACTTCGTTGGAATAATGCAATGGATTATTACAGGGAAGAGCTTTATTACGATATCGAATTTCAACAGTATATGCAGTTTGAATTTCATGAACAATGGATGAAGCTGAAGAATTATGCGAATAGCAAAGGAATTAAAATTATTGGAGACATTCCGATTTATGTTGCGATGGATAGTGCTGATACATGGGCGCATCCAGAACTGTTTCAGTTAGATTCTGAAAATGTTCCGGTAGCAGTGGCAGGATGCCCGCCGGATGGATTTTCGGCAACAGGACAGTTGTGGGGAAATCCGTTATATCGATGGGATTATCATAGAAGTACCGGTTACGAATGGTGGATTTCAAGACTTCGCTATGTGTTCAACATGTATGATGTCGTACGTATTGACCATTTCCGTGGGTTTGACGAATATTTTTCTATTCCGTATGAAGCAGAAAATGCAATTGGCGGACATTGGGAAAAAGGACCGGGAATTGACTTGTTCCGTAAAGTAGAGCAGGCACTTGGATGGAAACCGGTCATTGCAGAAGATTTGGGTTATGTAACGGATTCTGTACGAGATATGGTAAGAGACAGCGGATTTCCTGGAATGAAAGTTCTGGAGTTTGCATTTGATTCCAGAGATTCCGGATGTGCCAACGATTATCTTCCGCACAACTATCCGGAAAACAGTGTGGCATACACAGGAACCCATGATAATGAGACCATCGTCGGATGGTGGAAAAGCATTACGGTAAAAGAGCGTAAGCTTGCCAGAGATTATCTCTGTGATAACTGGACACCGGATAAGGATCTGCATAAATGCTTTATCAGCCTGGTTATGAGAAGCAGTGCGAAGCTCTGCGTGATCCCCATGCAGGATTATATGGGCCTGGATAACAGCAGCAGAATGAACCAACCTTCCACAGTAGGAAAGAACTGGAAGTGGAGGATCCGCAAAAGGGAGCTGACTGTGAAGCTTCAGAAAGAGATCCATGGTATTGCACTTCGCTACGGACGTATGAACTGGTCTGATTAACCGGTACGTTTGTGAGGTATATTCCGCTTAAACGGGACGTAAAAGAGTGTGGAAAGATTTT
>OIZF01000189.1_pt1 | contig 43919 bp, 40 predicted proteins | sample 1588471 | NCBI WGS metagenome assembly OIZF01 (sample SAMN03283279) | human gut metagenome | biome: human-associated habitat; material: feces | host: Homo sapiens | place: Peru | collected 2012
CATTCTATTTTAATAACTTATATTTAAATCGTCTCGTTTTAACGGGACACTAGTGTATTCTGCTATTTAAATTTACTCTGTTAATAACACGCTTAATCAAATTCATATCTTATTTCTTAAACATTCGTGACAAACGACCACTTACTTTCTCTCCAAACGAACGTTGATCTTGACTATGTATATAATCACCAATACAATAGCGATCCTCTGAAAGGTTCGTAAATACTTCAAGTAATACAGGCTGATTGATACTTTCATCAAGCAAAACATTCACTCCTGCATCAACTTCTTCCTTATTCTTTGCTGAGAGATACTTAAAACCAAGCGATTCAACCCAACCTTTTGCAGTTTTTGTTTCACCTGCTGCAAGATATATGGGCAATCCTTCGACAGGAGTATTTCTTGGTTGGTCGTACATCACCGCACCACCTTGATTATTAATCAGAAGTATTCTTGTTTTATTAGAGAGGTGACGTATAGAGAGACTATTCATATCATAGAAGAATGACAACTCTCCTGTAATATAAAATAATGGTTTATTGCTATCAGTGCCAAATCCTACAGCAGTAGACATACTGCCATCAATGCCATTTACTCCACGGTTGCAATTTACTCGAATGCTTTCCTTTATTGGAATGTAATGTGCCATACGGATTGTTTGGCTGTTAGCCAACTGAAGGTCACAGTTTGCAGGAAGTTGGCTCATTAATTTAGTAATGGCGTACAGCTCACAATATTGCATTTGTGGGAGTGTTGGAATGTCAGCAATAGCCTTCCATTCTGCAAAATAAGAACCATTAGTCTTGTTTTCACAATTTTCAGAAAGCATATTGAAGAAATAAGTCTCTGGCATTTCAAAGATATCCGTAAGTGTATGGAAAGGATCGCATACTTTATCCTCGTATCCTACTTGCCAATGTTCTGCGTTACCGTTCTTAAGATATCTCTTTAACTCATTATTGAAAATATAATTAGCACCAACCGAAATAACCACATCTGGCTGTAATGCAGGAGCTTGGTTATCTTTCATGATGCTCATGGTTATTGTTGTATTGATGATAGCATTCTTAGCATGACAGTTGGACATCTTGTCGGTAAGTACGGCTACATTATACTTTTCAGCAAAAGTATTCTCTGCCTTTTCCACTTCTTTAAGAGGATACACAGCCTGTCCCCAAACAACCATTACCTTTTTGCCTTTCAAACGAGCTGAAATAGTTTTCCATTCTGATGAGGACATTGGCAATTGATGCAAAGTAATCTTACGAGCGTCAGGTAGTGATTCTACATCATAATTAGCACCATGATGTGCAGCAAATGGAATGTTAATATGAACAGGACCACGGCCATGATGATTGAGTTCTATAAGAGCCTCGTTAATGATTCTGTTGCAATACCATTCATCTCTTGGAGTATCAATTACGGGAAGTTGACAATGGTATTTTGTACAATTGATAAAAGTGCTTGCTTGATCGTACATTTGATCTTCACATTGATTAAGCAACTCAGGAACACGGTCGCTTGAAAGAACAAGCAAAGGCAGACGCTGATAGAATGCTTCTACAATGGCACTTCCATAATTCATGCAAGCTGTGCCAGATGAACATGTTACTGCTACTGGTTCTCCACATTCTTGTATAAGTCCAAGAGCAAAGAAAGCAGCACTACGCTCATCAACTACAAGATACAGCTTGAAATAATTGTCAGCCTGAAGAGAATTTATCAACTTGTTGTGACGACTACCTGGAGATACTACAATCTTCTTAATCTGAAATTTCTTCAACAAAGCTACGAGCTGAAGAACCATTTTATCATTTACAAACATACTATTGAAATATTTTTTATTTTATTGTTATTTACAAATTCGAGCCATTATCGGCTTTATTATGGCTTTACGTTCTGATGCTGTCAGAGCAATGTATAATGTTGACAGAATTACACATACAACACTAATTCCTCCTACTAATATTGTCGTTAATATAGATGGACTTAATATTAAATGTAAAGCTGTAGGAATTATTGACGAGAGTATTAAAACAGCAAGACAGATAGCAAGAACCTTTGTCAGAAACTTTCTTATACTTAGATTTACACTTCTACATACAAACCATATACGAATACCTTGCAAAATAATAACAAGCGCAAGGTAAACATACATAGAATATTCTGCTCCCCCACCTAACTTAAAAGCGATCCAAACAAACGGAATATGTAACGCACCTATTAGAGTGAGTGTTATTTGATACGATTTAATATTTCCGGTCGCTCCTTTGGCTGTAGCCAATAGACTACTAAACGAATTGACAAGAGAAATAAGCAAAACCAAACGCATGAAAATAACAGCATAGTCTGGTACTATTCCTAACCATACCTTTAAAACAGTAGGGGCTTCAAGAGTGAGTGGAATGACAAAGAATGCCATCAAACAAAATGCCATCTTGCAACCTCTGATAATCAAAATATGCATCTGCTCATACTCACCAGCAGCATATGTCTTTACTACTTGTGGATTAAGGGCTACAAGGAAATTATTTGCAAACTGGGTCACAACACCGTTTATTTGATTCGCAATACCTTGTGCTGCATTTATTGCTACGGTAAAGAACATATTTATAACGATGGCAATGCCTTGTGTATGAAGAATATATCCTAAGTTACCAAAAACCGTCCATCCTGAAAATGACAGCATCTGCTTCATCATAGGTTTGTCTATTTTTGCTGTTGTTTTTCGACATTCTGTAAAATGCCTTATTCCATATACAGCATAAATAGAACAGTTAATAACACCGATAACAAGCATAAGGAATGCATAGAATATCAATTTGTCAAATGGAGACCAGATTATGGCAAATGCGACTATAAGCTTTAAAGACGCCTCAAGAATGCTGATATAAGCAAAAGCCGACATCTTCTCATGTGATATTATTGCTGCATTATATGGCACTGTAAATATACCAAATATAGCAGCAAAAACGGAAAACTGGTATACCCAATTTGCTGCTTCCATACGTAATACTGGTATGTTCATATGGCTGTTTAGAAACCATAATCCTACTGTTTCTGCAATAACCAATACTGCAATAGCAACAAACACATGTATCTGCTGACTTGTGGAGAATACTTTATTAAGAGCGTTTTGATCATTCCGACCCATTTCAACGTTCATAAAGCGTTGAGTACCTCCTGCCATAGCACTATTCAGAAATGAAAGAATTACAACGATTCCTCCTACTACATTGTATATACCATAATCATCCACTCCGAGTTCTCTAAGAATAACTCTACTTGTATATAGATTAATTACTAACAACAAGAGCATTCTGAAATACAACATTAGAGTGTTCTTGGCTATTCGCGTGTTGTTGTTTGAAAATGTTTTTGACATTTACTAATTTATTTATTATATTTTTTGTTCTGTTGTGATAGGGTTGTATATATGCGCTTTCACCGCATAAATATTCCACCCATTGTTTAAAATGAATGATATTGTCCTTGCTCTATCCACACACCAGAAATATTATTTCCAGCTTTCATCACTACCATTCCAATCTCATAGCCTTACTCATCATAGAAATGATCAATTGCAGAGCCATAAATACACACAAAAAAAACTGATGTGTTAGTATGGCAAGAAAAGACAGACTTAGTTTCTGGCAATATGACATTAAGCATACGCTATTCTTCATACTCTGAGTATCACTATTAGTAGTGCATGAGAGTATCGAACTCTGACTTTCGTCCACCTGTGCATGCACTTTACCTTTATAACCTTTTATTTAACATCATAACGATCAGTTTGCTTACCTGCTAATACGTCAGTTATACGACGGCAAGCTTTACCGTCACCATAAGGATTAACAGCCTTGCTCATTTTTTCATAAGCAGTTGCATCATCAAGCAAGGTACTAACCTCATTCATAATCTTATCGTAGTCGGTGCCTACAAGGTGTACTGTGCCACTTGCCAAAGCTTCAGGACGTTCTGTAGTATCGCGCATTACAAGTACAGGTTTACCAAGTCCTGGAGCCTCCTCCTGGATACCACCTGAGTCTGTGAGAACAATAGTTGATTTCTCCATCAAATACACAAACTCAAGATACTGCAATGGTTCAATGAAGAAGAAGTTAGGGCGAGTCAAGTCTTCACCAAATACCTCATGGATAGGCTTACGAACATTAGGATTAAGGTGCATTGGATATACAAAATCAACATCTGGATATTTCTCTGAGAGGTCCTTCATTGCTGTAACCATACGAATGAAACCATCACCAAAGTTCTCACGACGATGACCAGTGATAAGAACAAGCTTTTTGCCATCATTCAGTCTATTGACATCATAACCTGCTTTTGCAAGAATCTCTTCCTGCTCTTTAGCCAAAGCAGTATCGTTTTTAAGCTTATCCACAACCATGTGAAGTGCATCAATCACAGTATTACCAGTCACATAGATATTACCATGCGCCTTCTCTTCCATAAGATTTTTCTCTGATAGAGGTGTTGGAGAGAAGTTATATGTTGCAATACGACCAGTAATCTGACGGTTCATTTCCTCTGGCCATGGACTATATATATTATGTGTACGAAGACCTGCTTCCACATGTCCTACTGGAATCTGTGCATAGAATGCTGCAAGTGCTCCTGCTGTAGATGTAGTTGTATCTCCATGTACAAGCACAACATCAGGCTTACATTCCTTAAACACATCACGAAGACCTGTAAGAACACGTGCAGTTACATCTGTCAAGTCCTGACCTTGTTTCATGATGTTCAAGTCAAAGTCCGGCTTCACATCAAAGATAGTCAACACTTGGTCAAGCATTTCACGATGCTGACCTGTTACGCATACTACAGTCTTAAACTCTTCTGTATGCTTCTGAAACTCCTTCACCAATGGACACATCTTTATTGCCTCTGGACGGGTTCCAAACACTAACATAATTGTTTTCATAATTATCTGTTATTATTAATTGTTACTACTGGTGTTTAGTTTAAAATAATAGACTTTACTTTTCTTATCTTGTTAGTACTCAATTTAGGACATAGCCACTTGTATAGGCACTTTTGCATGTGCCTATATATTGAGATGTTAAAATTTTCACTTGTTTATTAACTATTTCATACTTTTTCTCGCCATGGCAAAGTTCAAGCAAGCTTGCTTTGCTCATGACTTATCGAAAAAGTTTCATACATTTTATACACATGTGATTTTCGGCTGCACTCGGCATAGCTCAAACAAGTTTGGCTCTGCACTCGTTGGCACGAAAATTCTTCGCTCGACAATTTGAAAGCAAGCTTTCATTGTTCTCACTTATCGAAAATGTTTCATACATTTTCTTCGCTCGACAATTTGAAAATACTAGAAAGATTACAATTCTGGGGTTTCTGCTTCTTGATTATCCACATATTCCTCTTCAACTTCATAAGCATCATTTGAAGATTCTACTGATTGCATATCCAAAGACCTCATACACGCATCAAATATTTCAGCCTTTTGTTTACGCTCTTGTTGTGCATCCTTCCATGTATTAACACAATCTACTAGAGTTCTAAATGCTCCATTAGTTGTTACATTGAAATCATTATAGGTTATTGAACCTCCACTCAATGCAGCAACAACAGCCATAATCATTGCTGCATTTTTTGCTGACGTTACATAACTAAATTTTCCTGGACTATTAACATTGATTGTGAAGTTTATATTCTCAACATCTATTCCAAGGTCGTACTCTTCTGATATAGACTTTACACAATTCAGTATATCATATACCATATTGGATAATTTCCATGCACTTACATTTTCTGCATTCACTGCCAACACATAATGAAATTTATTATTGATGGTAAAGTAACTATTATAATTTCGTTCTATATACTCTGAGTACTTTGTTATATTACAAATTGCTTGATGAGCACCTAAAGCCTTATACAAACATGGATCCAATCGACTTTTATATATTTCTTTCAACCATTCTACATTTCTTGAAAAAGAGAAATTATGATTGGAATCCAAAACCAACCCATCGTCTATAACCTTACCTATTTTTATACGATTAGCTCCACGATCAGGGATTAAAACTATATCTCCCTTTTTCATTGAGTATGCTAAAGCTGATATTTGTTTTGCCAACCTTCCAATATTAGAATTAAAAGCAGAATCCCCCTCTATACAATTGAGAGAGATTAACCCATTACGATAAGACTCTATTAGAGCTTGTTTGATGTATGGAAAACGCTCATTAACATTTGGATGGTTTTGTTCAATTTCAAAAAGGAATTGAGTAGGATAATCTCGAAGATTTAATGCAACAAAGCCACCGTCTGCAAATGCATCATAATTACTACCATCATCTGTTCTAACCATCCAATATTGCTTTGTATTATTTGTTTCTACAAGTGCGGATATTTCTTCCAGAGCTGTCGTAAAACTATTCTCTACCATATATTTTATATTTAAAGATATATTTATTTTTTTCAAACGTAACGTAACCAACTTTTATAATTTGTGCATTATCATGAACATGTGGTATTGTTATGCTATTAACTCTTTTATACTCGTATTGTTTACTAAAAACTACACTGTCATTTACAGAAACCATTATCTGAGTAGCCAAAATACTATCCTTATTATTCGGGAAACTATATATAATGTTTAGTGTATTTAACTTAGTTATTATAGGTTCATGAATATGAATATTATCAAAAATTTCAATAGAGTCAATTGAATATGGAATATCTATATAATCATTTAATCTACCAATACGTGTTATTTGTGAATTTAAAGCTTGTCTTGTTTGAATTATACGTTCAGTCATCTTATCTGAACTGCCACAAATAATAGTAATAAGGGTATCTTGAAAAGCAATTTCTGCTAATCTATCCTTGCATTGCAAAAGAGTCTCTATACTTTGTCTTTTTTCACTATTTGACTCGAACACCTTATTATATGATAGTGTTTTTGTAACAATATCAGTTATTTTATCAAGATTCTTTATCTCTACTACCCTTCTAATGTTACACTCAACGAGCATTGAAACAAACATTAAAACTGTCAAGAAAGGAAGTATTATACATATTACTATATTCTGTTTTTTTGATAAAGAAAATCTCAATAGTTTCATGAACAATCCACCTATCAATAAAAAAGACAACAACAATAAAAATATAAAGCTAATCATGATTATCACTTTTTATTGTTTGACCTAATGATTGTAATGTTCCACACCATGTTAAACCTGCAAACAAACTCGTTTTCGCAGAATTTGGCTCTAATATAATGAACGATAGTATTGTACCAACTAAGACTAACAAAATGCAGTTTCTTCTTGCATACCAAATATCAGACTTCTCTTTAAACCACATCTGTAAAAAAGGGGTAGCGCCAACAGTCCCTATGTTAAATGATAAAACCTGTGTTATCGTTGCACCAATAAATGTTAAGAAAAAGAACCAGCAATCTTGGAATAAACTAGCATTTTCTATTATAAAACGCAATAAAACTTGCATAATAAGTTATTTGATTATACTATTTATATTGAGTTGTTGTTAGTTAGTGCTCAATTTAGGGCATAACCCTTTGTATAGGCACTTTTGCAAGTCTTATAATATGCCGGGATGCTGTTTTGCAAAATCATTTTGCTGTTCAATAACCATCTTGCTCAATGCTGGCAGCATACGTTCTATCTTGCGACATTTTACCTTATTATAATAGAAGTCAATATCATCCAAGAGGTCGTAGCATTGTTCCTCTGGCATATCTCCTCCATATCCTCCTGCTACGATTGCAATTGCTGCCAATCTACGGGCATCTTTGTCTATACAAAGGTCATATACTCCTTTTAATATGATAGGTAATGTCTCATACATGACATTACAATAGTGCAACAACTCATTGAATTCATCCGATTCCGTGAGATAGGCACTTAGCATTTTCTCTTGATATTGGCGGAGAAGCAAGAAGTACTTCTCTTTGGCTATATGTCCCCTGATGTTTTGAGTCATCACCCAAAATAGGGCATGAGAGAGGACTATTCTGTCCTCACAAGAATGATAATAGAAGAAGCTATCTTCTGGCTTTCTATTTACATTCAGACGTTGCTCCATTTCTGCAAACATCTCCTTACGTATATCTCTTAATTCTTTTGCTGCCATAAGTTTGTTTGTTTCTTTTTTCTTATGTCTATGTATAGACAATTCAGAAGTCTTCCACTCCCAATGTATTCAATATTACTCGGTATGTGTATAGCGACACCACATTCATAAAGAGCATTCGGAAGTAAAGAAGCAAAGTATTTTTCGCTTGTTATTATTTGATTGAAGTGACATAAAATTATCGTTTAATTATCCATTGTTTTTTCTTTGGATTATATTTCAACTTATCTCGGTATACATCTAAAAGCATTAATGCAGAATCCAATTTAGGGGAGCTTATATTGGTAAAGACTTGATTACCTTTATAGTTATAGTTATATTGGATTTTATAATACTTCTCTATATTTTTCAACAAAAGATCTTTAACCCATAAGCTGTCTTCTATTGCAGAAAGTCTTGAGCCTAATTTATTGTATTCGTGAAATAAAGAATTGTATTTCTCTGCAATTTTCTTCCAATCTCCAGTATTACGTTGACTAAGATTATTATACTCTTTTATCAAGCTATCAGAAGATATTCGCTTCCCATTTTTGTAAAATATTTCCCCATCCTTAATATATTCTACATCATGTATTGTATGCAATTTTTCTACTTCGACTCTTGTTTTCTTTGAATCTTTCAAGATATATGTTTCTTCGTTTTTTACAGAATCATACTTAATGTCAAAGTATTCTTTTATTAAATCATTGCTATGGGACAACCTTTGAATCAAAGTATCACGTTGTTCTATCTGACCTTCGAGAGTAGAAATCTGTTTTGTTGCATCATAAAACAGATAAAGAAGAGTCAAAGATATTGCAACAAGCCATAAGAAAGATAATTTAAAAAGTCTATTATTATTCATTAGACACTCCTTTCTTCGAACTATCATTTAATTTTTCCTGCAATTCACGATTGATTGACTTTTGCTCCATCATCTGATTATTGAAGTCTATTTTTTGATCAGTTAGTTCCTTATTGTGCTTCTGATTCAGCAAGATTATCTCTTCCTTATGTTCCCTGTCTGCAGTCCATCTCCCAACAGTATAAGCAGCCCCCAAAAGAATACTAAGAAAAGTAACGACTCCAATCCAGAAAGTTATATTCTCTTTATTAGAAGTATACTTTTTATTTTGTGTTGGACGCATATGCAAAAAAGTTATTTACTAATCTTCATCAATTAGACTGTTATTACTCAATTTAGGGCATAACCCTTTGTATAGGCACTTTTGCAAGTGCCTATATATTGAGATGTTAAAAATTCCACATGTTTATTAAGTATTTCATACATTTTACACGCAAGTGATTTTCGGCTGCACTCGGCATAGCTTAAACAAGTTTGGCTCTGCTCTCGTTGGCACGAAATTTCTTAGCTCGACAATTTAAAAGCAAACTTTCATTGTTCTCACTTATCGTAAATGTTTCATACTTTTTCTCGCCATGGCAAAGTTCAAACAAGCTTGCTTTGCTCATGTTAGTGCTCAATTTAGGGCATACCCCTTTATATAGGCACTTTTGCAAGTGCCTATATATTGAGATGTTAAAATTTTCATTTGTTTATTAACTATTGGCATATTGCCAATCCGATTTTGTCAGGTCGCATACTGAAAAAATCTCTGCAACCGTTAAATATATTAGATAAAGTCTTCACGCTCAAGAGTTCAAGCAAGCTTGATTCTATTCGCTTAATCAGACTTTTAGTAAAAAAAATACCAAGGTATTCCCATGCAGACCGTCCCTGCATCTTAACTGTACTGATGATGCTATGATAAGTAGCTGCCATCTCTGCCCCTTCGTCACTGCCAAAGTTCAAGCAAGCTTTCTTTGCTCATCTCTTATCGAAAAAGTTCTAAATCTTCGCTGCTTCAATAATTGTATTAAAGTTCAGCAGCGAAGTTTAGTCTTTCTAATTTAAGCACTAATTTGAGTGCCTACTATTGCATTCTGAAACCTTATGAGGATTATCCAAGCATGGACAACATTTGGAATATTCTTTGCTTCAAATCTAAGCCTACATAACTTGGCTTATTATAACAATCCATAATTGTGGGAATACAAATTCCTGCGTCATCAATACGATCCGCCAATAAATAATAGGCACCTCTGTTTTCTGTTTCTATATAGACATTATCCATTTTTTTTGCATTTGGATTATACGCAACTAAAGGAAGAAGACGGTCAATATAAAAATGATCAAATGCCTTGAATCTTCGGGCTATTACAGTGACTAAGTCCTTATTTGTAACTCCCAATCTTTTAGCAATTACAAATAGTTTCAACAGCTGAGAATCAGGCTTAACTCCTTCTGTTACTTCTAATGACTGGAATTGTTCCTCTACTTTATCTAACGAAAAAACAATGTCACGCAATGATTTCTCTACAAGGAAACCTGAGTTAAATATTTCCCTTACTTTATCCTCCTCTATACCTGTTTTCTGCATAATCAAACGTAATGCATAATCTTCCTTTTCTTTATTCAACGAGAATTTGAATATATCCTTGTTGTAGAACTTCGACATATATCCTTCATAATCCGCATTTACTCCATAAAAGTGATGATATAATGCTCTCGTATTCTCCTCATGCATAACAAAGACCACGTTACTCACTCCAAACTTATTACCTACTGGTGTACAATCATCTGATAGCAAACCATGATAGCAGTTGTCCATATGAGCAGAAAAAATATTCATTATACGGAAGAGATGCGCTGGGTCAAGTCTGTCCATATCTTCTATCACTAAGACAACTTTCTTTTTAGTTTTCTTTTGATAAGCAACGATATTATCACGAATTATCTTAGTAATGATGTCATTATCATAGATTGTACTCTCGTCAAACTTAGACAAGTAATTATCAAAAAGCTCCGTTTGGTCAATTTCTCTCTTATATTCATTGACTTTTTCTTTTAATTTTTTGAGCCATCCCACTGTCTTAAAGCATCCCAAAAGGTGGAGAGTGAATTGTTCTGCATAGCCTATTGAGCTTAACATAGAGAAAAAAGTCTCAGCTACAGAACAGAAATGAGTTTGCATATAAAAAGCGAAAGCCATTTCATTCGTAACTGTATAGTTTATATCGATAATTTTCAACAATAGAATTTGCAATAAAACATCATGTTTGATGATTTCAAATACATCCTTGTTCTCTAAAACTTGATAGTTTACTGGATAGAGAGTAATTAACTCGAATGGTGTGTTTGGGTCATTTTTTATTCTTTTTTTGAACTCATTCAAGAAGAAGGATTTGCCATCACCAAACTTGGCTGAAAGTATTACTCTATCATGCGACAACAGATGATCCTCAAACTGCTTCATCGTATTATCTACAGGAATTATATTATTGACGTTATTTTTCATGATTATATTTAATGCAGAAATAAGTATTAATGATTAGTAAAATAATTAAATGTGTAACAAGTCTCACTTTATTTATCATTCCATCTCAGCGAGAATAACTTCTGGCAATGTTCCCATTAGTGTTATGGCTGAGATTTTGTGGCCACCATTGGCATTAAGTGAATGTCCACAGTGGTAAAGTTTTTCATCGATAATAAGCCATCTGTCGTGAGATTCCTTGCGCCACTTACGTATGTCGAGATGAGAATTAGGAAATAGACGGTCATGCTCATCCATAAGACGTTGCATTCCTTGCCCTACTCCAGCTGTATATACAACAGCTTCAACTCCATTACTGCGTGCATCGAGAATATCAAGTGTGAGAGCTGACACATAAGCATCTATAATGATAACACGCTGAGCAGCCATACGCACAAGATTTTCGAGTGCTACACGTGCAGTATAAAAATCTCCTTCAAAAAATACCATGTCTACTGGCGGTGTAGAAGTTCGGATAAAGAAGTCGAGTTGTTCCTGCTGCTTGGCTTGAGTATCTTCTATGTGTGTCAGACGTTTGTCAAAATTTTCTTGAATTGCTATGAGATGACGGTTTACCGAATAACCTTGAAGAAGATATTGTCGCAATATTGTAGTAGCCCAAATACGAAACTTTGTTCCTTGTACAGATTTTACTCTATAACCCACAGATATTATTACATCAAGATTGTAGTAATCTACCTGATAGGTTTTTCCATCAGTTGCAGTGTAGGCAAATTTTGCCCAAACTGAATTCTTACTCAATTCTCCATCTTTGAATATTGCTCGCACATGCTTGCCTATAACGCTTTTATCTCGTCCGAAAAGTTCTGACATTTGGTCAATGGACAACCATACAGTGGAAAAGTCCTCATCTATTTTGACTTGGAGCTTTATACTCTCATCTGGTTGATAAAGAACTATTTGTGAACTATCTGCCACTGACTGTATATTTATTATATTGTTTGCCATAGTAGAAATAGATTTTTGTTGTATATATGATATTTTTTTACAAAAATACAAATAAATAGGCAAAACATCAAAATATTGAGCTTTTTTAAAGGTACTTTTACAAGTGCCTATATATTGAACTTTATCACTTATTTAATCCTGTACGCTTCAACTTTGCTTCCAAATATGCTGCTTTGCGTTCTGCAGCTTTGCGTTTCTTGGTTTCTTCATGTATGGATGTTTTCAAAGACTCTACACGAGAAAGCATTTCATCAAGTTTGGATAAACGTTCTGCGTCCTTTTTACGCTGCTCAAGGAAATCCTGCAAAACAAGGTCCATTGCATGCTTCTTTAAATCTAACTCACGAAGACGCTCGACAAGAGTGTTGATTTGTTGTTGTCGTTCTTCAGATGCCATGAAACTATTGGGATGATAACAGAAATATTATTGGATGTAGGAGGTACGGTCTCCGAACCGTACCACTCAAGTTGCACATTATATATATAATATAGCCATTTGTGTTGTGCATTATAAATACTATAGCCATTTGCGTGGTACGGTTCGGAGACCGTACCTCCTACTATACTAATCGCGACGGAAGATGTCGCGGGTGTATACCTTGGCTTCTACGTCCTTTAAGCAGTCATCAAAGCGGTTGGCGATGATTGCCTTGCTTTGAGACTTGAAGGCTTCGAGGTTATTTACTACTTTGCTGCCGAAGAAGGTTGTGCCGTCTTCCAATGTTGGCTCATAAATTATAACTTCTGCGCCCTTTGCCTTGATACGCTTCATGATGCCCTGGATGGCTGACTGACGGAAGTTATCTGAGTTCGACTTCATAGTCAAGCGATAGACTCCGATGACACAGTTGCCTTGTTCTGCACCATATTGGTTGTTGCTTGAATAATCGTACCAGCCTGCTTTGCGGAGTACTGCATCGGCAATGTAATCCTTGCGTGTGCGGTTTGACTCTACAATAGCTGACATCATATTCTGAGGTACATCCTGATAGTTTGCGAGGAGTTGCTTGGTGTCCTTAGGTAGGCAGTAGCCACCATAACCGAATGAAGGATTGTTATAATGGATACCGATACGTGGATCAAGACCTACACCTTCAATGATGGCTTTTGAGTCAAGACCTTTAACCTCTGCGTAGGTATCGAGTTCGTTGAAGTAGCTTACACGAAGGGCAAGGTAAGTGTTGGCGAAGAGCTTGACTGCTTCCGCCTCTTTCATTCCGACATACAATGTCGGAATGTCTTCCTTAATGGCTCCTTCCTGCAAAAGAGCAGCAAAAGTGTGAGCAGCTTCTTTCAACATATCAACATCTGTTACTGATTCGATGGCATTGTTCTCGGCTTCGAACTCTGGCTTGTTGATAATCTTGGGGTAGCCTACGATGATACGGCTTGGGTAGAGGTTGTCGTATAAGGCTTTGCTCTCACGAAGGAATTCTGGGGAGAAGAGGAGGTTGAACTTCTTAACTCCTTTCTGGGCGTATTTTAAGTAGAGATTGCGGGTGTAACCTACGGGAATTGTACTCTTGATGACCATTATGGCATCTGGATTAACCTCCAACACCAAGTCGATAACTTCCTCTACATGAGTAGTGTCGAAGTAGTTCTTAACTGGGTCGTAGTTGGTAGGAGCGGCGATAACCACAAAGTCGGCATCAGCGTATGCAGACTTGCCATCGAGTGTGGCTACAAGGTTTAATGGCTTTTCAGCCAAATACTTCTCGATGTAATCGTCCTGAATAGGAGAAATCTTATTGTTGAGCTTCTCCACCTTTTCTGGGATTACGTCTACTGCTGTTACATGATGATGTTGCGACAGAAGTGTCGCAATACTCAGACCAACGTAGCCTGTACCGGCTACGGCTACTTTAATGTTGTTAAAATCACGCATAATATTTTGATTTTTTGTAATCGGCTTTGCCGCTTGCCTGAGCAAGAATTTTCGTTAATGCTCAATTTAGGGCATAGCCATTTGTATAGGAGCGGGGACGCCCTCGTCCCCGAAAGAATTAGGGAGAATCTATTGCTTTGGCGAGGACGAGGGCGTCCTCTCTCCCAGTCGGGGACGAGGGCGTCCCCGCTCCCACTTTATCGTCTGTTGAGGGAGAACTTCCAATTTATTTTTAGGGTGAATAGAAAGAAGTTGAACTTCATGCTGAAGAATGGGGTGCTAACTACTTCTACTTTGAGCTTGTCTGTGGCGTTCGACTTTTGGTTAAGGAACTCGTCGCCGATGAAGATCTGGATTGACTGGGTGGCGTTGGGCAGTATCTAGTTGCTGCCTCCATTGATGGTAATTGTTTCTGTTGTCATGATTAATTCATGGGTCGTAGTTTGACGAAAAAGTAATATAATATACTTGGCGATTTAATATAATATAAATGCCACTTTAATATAATATAAATGGCAAAGTAATATAATATACTTTTTGCTATAGATTTTGATTATTTTATGCGATTGGGTTTGGGGCGTGACAATAAGGCGTCGTTGATGCGGGCGCGGAGGTTGTCGATGGTCCTACCCTTTTCGAGTTTGGTGGCGAAGGGCAGGAGGAGACGGATGAAACGCTCTTTTACTATCTCTTCCTCTGTGAGCCGTGACTCTTGCTCGAAGATGGAGATAACGGTCCTGGCAAATTCGGTGGCATTAAGGCATTCGCCAATTTGAGAGATATAGCCTGGCAGGTTCACCTTATCTATATATAGGGACAGCTTGCCTAATTCGGGGTTTGAGGAGCTGTCGGGAGTTGGGGTGCCAAGGATTTTCTCGGCATATTGGTCGCCATAGAAGTTTTGTACTGCCTCTGTGGCATTAGGGAGAATTTGGTTGTTTCCTCCGTTAATGTTGATTGTTATATCATTCATAAGGGTAGTTTTTGTTAGTGCTCAATTTAGGGCGTCCCCGCTCCCAGTATAATTCTGAATAGTTACTCAATAATAGAGTTTGTATCATTGATTGCTGCGGAGGCCGGAGACCTCCGCTACTATAATGACTTGTAGTTTGACGAAAAAGTAATATAATATACTTGGCGATTTAATATATAATACTTTATGTTCTCATATCTTTCCCCCGCAAGCAACGAATCATGTTCTTATGTCTAAAAAAACATGATCTTATGTCTTTATGTTACTCAGCGATTTCGAAGTCCTCCCTATGTACATTGCTTATGGCTACCGCGTAGCCACAGAAATCCATAACGAGTTGACGATCGCGTAATACTCGTACTACATAGCCTTCGCGACCTTTGAAGATGCCTGTGAGAACACGTAACTTGACATGGTCTTTGGCAAACTTGATGAAGGGATCGCGCAAGAAGGTGATGCGCTCTGGCTCTTCTGACATTATCTTCATAAAGGGACGCATCAAACTGTCGGGGATACTGGCTGCCTTGCCAGTACTGCAATTGTTGACTAAATAGTATTTGGGGAAGTTGAGTGAGAGGAAAGATCGTAACTGATTGGTGGTGCCTTGCAAGAAGACAAGACCACTGATGGTGGGTTTTTCCTCTTTCATTATGCCCTTGCCGTTTGGTTTCTTCTTATAGTGCAGAGTGCGATGGATGAAGCACTTTGGCTTATAATCACCTTCAAGTTTACGAGTCTCGAGTTTCTGTTCAAATGTGCCAGCCGACATATGCTGTATGTATATATAACCCCATGGAGCTTCGGTGGAAGTCTCGTTATTGGACATTCCTCCTACTTTCGAAGCCGACTTATTATCAGCTCCGACTATATGGATGCCCTTTGGTAAACGCTTGTTGTTATATGTATCGTTCACGTCGGCTGTAGAAGAAGGAAGAGAGCATACCTGCGTCATTTTCTTGTTCTACTTTATGTTTCTGTTGGCAACCACCACCTGAGGCGACTGTTCCATTCTCACAATAACAGTATTCATAAAATCATACTCTTGATATGTACATATTGTCCAGTCAAGGATGCGGAATGATTGACATGACAAACGTGGTTGACTGTCGCACAATCTACAACTTTATGGCTTTGTGTCTCGATATGTAGTATCGTGTCTCCTAATGTAAGACAAGATTAAGCTGCAATTCTTCATAATATCAAGCCTTTATAATGAAAATAGTATCACATTTGTTAAACATTTCTATACTATTTTATATAAAGGAGAAAAATTAACAGATTAAAATAATCGTAAATACAAGAAAAACCGTACCTTTGTAAATCAAATCTTGTCTTACATTAGAAGACACGCACCATGTTTATCTCCTTTTACTTATTCGTCGTATTATGTCACGGTTTGCCTTGTTTATACGAGACGTGTCGATGGAGTTGAGATAAACCTGTGTGGTTTTATACGACTGGTGCCCCATGCCTTCGCTGATAATGGATATGGGGATATTCATATCTCTTGCCATACTTGCCCATGAATGGCGGGCAACATATGTGGTAAGTGGCATTTTTAAGCCTATCATATTGCCTATTCTCTTTAACGCGCGGTTGACATTCTCTTGCATTCGTTGGTACTGGCGATACTCTGTGCCATCTACCTTATTTATTATGGGCAGCATATAAGGCGACGACTCTGTTTGGTGGGCATATCGCTCTACAATCTCTTGCTGTTCGCTCTCCCACTCCACTATCAGCTGTTGGTTGGTCTTCCTACGGCAATATACCAGCATGCCATTCCTTAGGTAGGACTTGCGCAAGAAGGCGATGTCGACGAAGGGCATTCCACGCATATAGAAGCTGAACATGAATATATCACGGGCTAAAGACAAGATAGAGCCATGAGGTAGCTGCAACCTTTGTATGGCGCGGATGTCTGTTTCGGATATGGCTCGCTTGGTGGTAGTGACATATGCAAGGCGCACTCTGCTGAAGAGTCGGCTGTCATCGGGCATTAGTCCCTCGACTATTGCCTTATGGAATATGGTATTGAGCGTGCGCAGGTAGAAGCGGATGGTGTTTTGCTTCAGGTTTCGGTTGATGAGCCATGCCTCGTACTCTTCTATCATATCGGGGTGAGGAGGTCGAAGGTGAGGTCGATGTCGTTGCGAAACTCCTTGAACCGCAGAAAGGCGTTGGTGTAGGTCTTGAGGGTGCCATATCTCTGCATGCGCTCTTGTCGTAGCACCTGCTCGTGCAGGAACATGAAGACCGACTTGTATGGAGGGATATGAAGGAAGGCTTCGGTCATGGAGTCGAAAGAAAAGCCTTCGGGACTGGCACTCAACCTACTGACAATTGTCTTACGCTGACGCAGATTCCAAGACAAACAGCACTGCATATTCAGTAGCTCTTGGCGTCGGGAGGTGTCGGGAGGAATAACGATTGAGGCGTTAAGGCTATCCCACTCGCATGAGTAGACATGACAATGAGTGGTGAGCCACTTAACGCTTCGGTTGTGAATCACTTGATAATAGATGGTTCCCTGAGTAGTGGGAACGGATGAGGGACGAAATTTTAATTTAATTGTTGCCATATAATAATATAATATGAATTAGGAGTTTTGAATTACGAATTGGTGCGCGGTGCGCATTAGGAATTAAGAGTTTTGAGTTTTGAATTATGCGCGATGCGCATTGTGAATTATTTAGTTAGAAATTAAAAACCGCTAGGAAATCATGTTCTCTTGTTCTTATGTTCTCATGTCTTAAAACCGCAAGCAACGAATCTTGTTCTTATGTCCCCTCATTCAACATTTTTTCATGTTTTTCAAAAAAAAGTGGCGAAAAGTTTTGCAGATTAAATAAAAACTACTACCTTTGCACCCGCAAATAAGCAAGACGACATAACGAGTCGTAACATATAGCAAGACTATATCTATCGGATCCAGCACCCTATGGAGAGATGGCAGAGTGGTCGAATGCACCGGTCTTGAAAACCGGCGTACTGAGAGGTACCGGGGGTTCGAATCCCTCTCTCTCCGCTATAAAGGAAGTCAAAAATGACTTCCTTTTTTTCGTTTATTTAACCACAAAACGAGTGGTGTATCAAGGGAAATCGATATATTTGCACAGAATATCATTTATAAGCAAAGGACAATAAAACATGCTACTTGCGTGGTACGGTTCGGAGACCGTGCCTCCTACGGCATAAACGGTCGTTATTTTTTATAATAAATATATGGAGGATAGAGAATTATTACTGAAAAGTACGCCCGACTTCGATCGTCTAGCCTTCACGGTATTGGCAATCGAGGCTTCGGCACAGAAAATGGGAATATCACCATCTGAAATGAGAAGAAGGTTAGATAAAGTTGGACTAATAAAGAATCTTATTCAAAATTGCTATGACACGCTACATACCGAGAGTCGTGAAGCCGTAGCAAATGAAGTGGTAGAGGCTCTTAAAAATTGGGAAAGAGAAGAATAGTGGAAAAGCAAATATTATATCACGGTTCAAATGTCATTGTTGAGCATCCCGTGGTAAGCATTGGCAGAAAAGACTTGGATTTCGGTTCAGGTTTCTACCTTACACCATTATTTGAGCAAGCATCCAAATGGGCTGTCCGTATAAAAATGGTCAGACGAGCGGAAAATTCAATAGTGAATACTTATGAATTCACTCTACCACAAGACTGCAAGGTAAAACGATTAGATGCTTACGATAAGGAATGGCTTGACTTCATTGTTGACAGCAGGAAAGGCAAGCAGCCTTGGAACGGTTATGACGTTATTGAAGGCGGTGTTGCTGACGACCGTGTCATTGATGCAGTAGAAGCCTATATAAATGGTTATGCTGATGTAGAGCACACTCTTCGACAGTTGGTTTACCACAAGCCCAACTACCAGATTTGTATATTAAGCCAAGAGATTGTAGATAAATATTTGTTGTTTAAATCATACGAAAGGGTATAGTTATGTTAGACTTCTTATTATGGAACAAAATAGCTCGTATAATAGCGCAATTGGCTTATACGTTGCATATATCTACAGACCGTGCACTACAGATATTCTACGACTCGGATGTCTGCCGTATGTTGCATGACAAAGAGCTTGGATTGCATCTGATGAGTGATACATATATCGTTAATGACTTGATAGAGGAGCTGAGAGGAAAACAATAAATTAGATAAAATAGGATTAATGGGGATTGTTTGGATGAAAATAAGTAACTTTGCAGCATGATTTATCCAAGCAAATTTGAAAACAAGATACAGTTTAGCGAAATACGATCGCTATTGAAGGGATACTGCCTTAGTCAACTTGGTAAAGACAAGGTGGATGTCATGGCTTTCGGCAATGATGCAGAGCTGATAAACACTGCACTAAGACAGACGCGCGAGTTTAGACGCATGCAAGAGGAAACTGATGACTTTCCGCTTCAGTATTTCTTTGACATGCGTGCTTCTATTAAGCGAATACGCATAGAAGGTACGCATTTGGAGGAAAACGAGATATTTGACCTGCGACGCTCATTGGAGACGATTGCTGGTATTGTGAAGTTTCTGAACAGAAGCGATGACGATGACAACTACGACTACCCTACTCTGCACGCTCTTACAGAGAACGTGCTGACCTTTCCTGACCTTATAAGACGTATTGACCAGATTCTGGACAAGTATGGAAAGATTAAGGATACAGCCTCGCCACGACTTGCAGAGATACGTTCGCAACTGCGTAAGGCAGAAGGCAGCGTCTCGCGTACATTATATAATATACTGCGTGCGGCACAAAGCGAGGGTCTTGTAGAAAAGGACGTAACGCCTACCCTACGTGACGGCAGATTGGTTGTGCCTATTGCGCCAGCTATGAAACGACGCATTAAAGGTATTGTACATGATGAATCGTCGACTGGTAAGACGGTGTTTGTAGAGCCTACCGAAGTGGTTGAAGCCAACAACCGCATCAGAGAGCTTGAGGCAGACGAGAGAAGAGAGATTATAGTGATACTTACCGAATTCTCGAAGCTGGTGCGTCCGCATGTGGATGACATTATATACGCTTATCAGCTGTTGGCAGAGATTGACTTTATACGTGCGCGTGCCGAATTTGCACGTCTAACCAATGGTATTGAGCCGGAAGTTAGTGCAAAGCCAGTTGTAGACTGGATTACGGCTAAACATCCTTTATTGTGGCTTGCGCTTAAGAAGCAGGATAAGCCTATAGTTCCTCTTGACATAATGCTGACGAAAGACCGCCATATACTTATTATCTCGGGACCTAATGCCGGCGGCAAATCGGTATGTCTTAAGACGGTTGGATTGTTGCAGTATATGCTGCAATGCGGACTATCTATTCCTGTAAGCGAACGTTCGAAGGTGGGCATCTTTGCAGACATAATGATAGACATTGGCGATGAGCAGAGTATAGAGAACGACCTATCTACCTACTCTTCTCACTTGCTGAACATGAAGAACATGATGAAGCAAGCCAACGAGAACACATTATTATTAATAGATGAGTTTGGTACTGGTACCGAGCCACAGATAGGTGGTGCCATGGCAGAAGCAGTGCTAAACCAATTTGTAAAGAAACATGCATGGGGCGTAATAACAACCCATTATCAGAACTTAAAGCATTATGCCGACTCGCACGACGGCATAGCAAACGGTGCCATGCTATATGACAGACACGAGATGCGACCATTATTCCAATTGGCTATTGGTCAGCCAGGATCGTCGTTTGCAATAGAAATAGCCCGAAAGACGGGAATACCCGATGAGGTGATACGCGAGGCAAGCGACATTGTTGGCTCTGACTATATACAGAGTGACAAATATCTGCAGGACATTGTTCGCGATAAACGCTACTGGGAAAACAAGCGACAGAACGTGCATCAACGCGAGAAAGACCTTGAGAAGACAATAGCGAAGTATGAGGAGGAAATAAAGGAACTGGCACAGAAACGCAAGGAGATATTGCGACAGGCTAAAGAGCAGGCACAAGAATTGCTGAAGGAGAGCAACCGCAATATTGAGAACACTATACGCGAGATACGTGAGTGCCAAGCCGAAAAGGAAGAAACGAAGCGACTGCGTGAGGAGCTGAACGCATTTAAGGAGGACGTGAGCGAGATAGATACTAAATCGGCCGACGACCTAATAGAAAAGAAGATGCGACAGATTATGGAACGCAAGGAACGCCGAGAGAAACGAAAGAAGGAGAAGAAGGAGAATGCGGGCAAGCCAACAACTATAGGCACCAAGCTTCCTACTCCATCGGCATTGGCCGAGCAACAAACCTTCTGTGTGGGTGACAATGTGCGTATGCGCGGACTTACTACGGTTGGTACTGTTGAGGCTATAAGTGGAAAGGAAGCCACTGTGATATTTGGAGATGTGCGAACAAAGGTGAAGATGTCGAGACTGGAGCATACAACAAAGACACCAGAGACAACACAACCTGCCACATTCGGCATAAGCAAGGAGACTAGACAGACTATAGACTCGCACAAATTGAATTTCCATCAGGACTTGGACGTGCGCGGCATGCGTGGCGACGAAGCTCTGAATGCTGTGCAGCACTTTATAGACGACGCCATACTTGTAGGTATGTCGCGTGTACGCATATTGCATGGTAAGGGCAACGGAATATTGCGCCAACTGATAAGGCAATATCTACAGTCGGTACCCAATGTGACAAGCTGTAAGGACGAGCATGTGCAGTTTGGCGGAGCGGGAATAACGGTTGTAGACTTCTAAAGATTATGGACTTCTAAAACCTTTATATCTCGTTCACCCCTACATACCCGTGCATAACGGCATATATCGTAAGAGCAGACACACTGTGAATATCAAGTTTGGCCATGAGATTCTTGCGATGAGTGATAATCGTCGGCAGACTAAGATGTAGTTTGTCGGCGATTTCTTTGTTGATATATCCCTTGACAATAAGCGACAAAACCTCTATCTCGCGCGTAGACAATGGTGTGGCACTATTGGTATCAGCAGACTGAACTGGAGGTAGATTGCGCCCGTTGGCATGAGCATGTTGCTCGAGCATAAGCAAGGAACGCAGCAGAAGCTTAGGCGGAAGATTGGTGCAAATAGTATGAAAAGAGCTGAGAGCAGCCATGTCGTCGGCAGCCGAGCTGGACAACACAATGGTTTTATGGCGCATCTGCTGAAAGAAAGACATATTGTTGAGCACAACACGCACGTCGACAAAGTAATGGAAATACTGTTCGGGATGGTTTGCTTGAAGTTCGGCAAACGATCCAAACGAATCTATCTGCAGCATTGGCATTACCGACTCCAATAAATTAGTTAACCCCAACACCGCAAGAGTGTTGGGGTCGACTATAGCTATACGTGGAATATTATTCATATTATTTCTTCCAGAAACGTGAAGTAATATCGGTGAAGTCGTCGCCCACAGCGCGCTTATAAAGGCGCTGATTGGTGGTGCGATCCTTTAAGCATCCAAGATGCTCGATGTACGGACCTAGTTTAATGTAGTCGAAATCACGCTTGCGTATCGACTTTGGAAAATGCTGTCGACCGCTGTACCATGCAACCTTGATATCCTGATGCTCACGATGCAGATACTGTGCAAGCAAGCTAACATACTTAGGATCGGCGTCTCCACCCATAAAGCAAATGCAGGTTATCTCGCCGTCATACTGTTTCATAAACTGGTCGAGCACCATAGGGGTGAGTGGTTGGCCAATGTTCTCCCACAGATATTGGCTGTGGCAACCCGGACAATGGCAAGGGCAACCAGTGATATTGATAGACAACGTCACCTCGTCGGGTATTTCCTGAAAAACGATTCCTGTATTGAGATAATTTAGCATAATTGTATTGCTTTAAAGGGGTGTTTGAATTGTGATACTATTAGTCTTGTATAGACTTCTCCACCTCGGCATAGTAGCGGCGCTTAGCCTCTTGCTGACGAGCCTCTGAGAAATTGCTTACACGCTTGAGGTAACCGATGATGCGGGTCATATAGTCCACATTCTCGCTTCCACAGTGAGGACACTTCTTGAGATAACGCTTGTCGATGTAGCCACAATCGTTACAGATGGTGTTAGGAATATTGAATGTAAAGTAATTGCATCCCTCCTTGGCAGCCACTCGAAGCAATTGACGATACTGGGGCTTAGAGAGATGTTCCTCAAGATTCATATGCAGAGCCGATCCACCAGTTAGATGCTCGATATATGGAGCGCCGTGAAGCTTGAACTTGTCAACAATATTGAGCGAGTCGTCCTCTACAATATAGAAGTAGCTATTGTAGCAGTCGCGCGGAACGAAATAGCCATCCTCACGATCCCATTTAGCGTGCTTAACACCAACATTCTCGGCAGGAATCATCTCGCAGTTGAACATCAGTTCCTTGGTGCGGTACTGCTTATTGTATTTCTCCACAAGACCAAGCACTTTCTGTACAAAATGCAGGTAGTCGGGATTATCGTTAATCTTCAGACCCATAAATTCGGCAGCCTCAACCAATCCGTTTACACCGATGGTGAGATATTGGCGACTCATATTGATATATCCGGCATCGAAGAGCGGAAGCATACCTTGCTTCTGCAACTCTTTAAGATTCTCGTTGTAGGCAGTCTGTACCTTATGGCAGAGATCGATGATATGAGCAAGGAACTCCATATAGTCCATATTATTCTTAACGGCATACTGAATGCAACGGTTAAGGTTGATGGTGAGCACACTCTTAGAACCGGTAGACACACCACCCGCGCCAAGAGTATAGCTGAAGCCATTGTCCTGAATCTCGTTGCGCAGACGACAGCAAGAGCTAAGCGAGTCGGCATTGTCGCTCATATAAGTAAAGAACGAATGACCTTCTGAGTACATCTCGGCAGTAAAGTCGCCCCACTCCTTATCTATAACATCTCCATCCTTAGAGAGAAGAGCCATTGTCTCGACTGGGAATGTAAGCACAGTCTTGGTACGCTCCTTATTGAACCACTTCATAAATCGCTTCTGCAACCAAGAGAGTCCATCCCAATCTGGCTGAGAGCCATCAGGGAACATAAAGTTGCCGAAGAGACTCTCGAAGTAAGGTTTATCGTAATAGGCAATATTCCAGAACACAGCCTGGTAGTTGCGTGCGCCAGTAGGCTGGTTGATAGAATAGACAATCTGCTCGAAGCAATCGGTAATCATCTTATCGATTGTGCGCTGCTTGAGAGAAAGGTCGACTACCTTGTCGGTATTCTGCCAATAGTCCTTACCATATTCCTTGCCAATGAAGTAATTAAGATACATAAGGAACTCGGGAGTGGCACAAGCGCCGCTAAGCATACTTGACACCATGAACACCATATTGACAAAGCCACCACAGAACGACTTAAGATTAGTTGGCTTAGAAGAGTTGCCACCTATAGACGATGTGCCACCAATAAGCCATGGATACATGGTTATAGATGCACAATAGTTAGCAAGCGAGGTCTCATCATTCTTATATATAAAATGATGATTGAGCTTTTCGATGTACTCGTCGGCAAGCTCCTTGCCATACATTTGCTTGATGCGATCGGTGAGCAAACGGCGGTTAAGACGGATGAAACTTGACTTAGGCAATTCGCCAATAAGAGTGGCGATATTCTTATGCTCAACATTTGCATTTGCGTCATACTTTGAACTTGTTGCAGCATTAGCCTCTTTGCAATAGTCTGTCAAAAATTTCAACTTATCCATAGTCTCGCGATCCTCGTTATGACGCTGACGATAGAGCATAAATGACTTAGCTACCTTGTAGAATCCTTCACGCATAAGAGCCTCCTCTACTTGGTTCTGGATATCCTCAACGGTAATACCCTCATAGATATCTAAATGACTGATAATCTTAGAGATAGCACCTAAATCAGCATCTTGTCCAACCGACTGGAATGCCTTGATTATGGCATTCATTATCTTGTCTAAAGAGAAACGGTCTTGCGAACCGTCGCGCTTGGTAATATTAAAATCTTTCATTATATTTAGTAATATGTTTTTGACAACTTTCAAGTTTCTAAAATGCAAAAAGTTTTCCGTTTTGGAAAACTTTTGGAAAACTTAAGGCTAAAAAGTTTCCCGTCTTTCATTCTTAAAACCGATTGCAAAGATACTATAAAAAAACGACTTGCGTACAGTATAAGCACAAAAAAAGCGGAAAAATTTTCCGCCTTAAATCTTGTTAAAACCAATGTTAATTTACAACTTAACCGAACTAATATCGACAAGGTTATTAACTATTGCGTAAATGGTAAGCCCTGCCGGACTGTGTATCTGTAACTTACGTGCAATGTTACGACGATGAGTGATAACGGTATTGACCGATATGCACAGATGGTCGGCTATCTCCTTATTGGTCATACCTTGCACAAGAGCCACAATTACATCCTTCTCGCGTTCGCCAAGAGCCTCGGTTCCCTCAACATTCTTGCCAATCATGTTGGATATTTTGGCTGTAACATCGCTCTGCTTAAGTTTCTGTTCGAGTCGGCGCACCGCAGGTATAAATATCTCGTCCTCAACCTGGGCATGCAGCGACAGCCATTCCTCATTATTATATATATCATATAATGTGGCAGATAATTGGTTGTTGTGCAGACCATCGCTTGGCAGATACTTGATGATAATGCTCTTTAGCTCGCGCAACTTGCTACTCTCCTGGCCATGATGCTTAGAATACATGTCAATCTCAAAGTCGGAAACAGACTTGCCTTGCAGCAGAGCCTCAACATAAGGATACACATTCTTCTCCTCGTACTTCATGTGAGCGGTGATGGAACGAGCATACTCGTCGTAGAGTTTAAGGATGAGTCGAGCAAGATTATCCTTATCGTCGAGTGCATCTACAAGCTCCTTGCGTATGAATGGCAGTTGGAAGCCTATGAAATAATCGTGGCTTGCCTTGAGATATTGCAAAAGGGTTGGCATGGACAGACGAGAAGCATCGTCGAAGTCGCGATAACCATTAATGGTGAAATTGACCACAGCAAGGAACGTATATGTATCAACGTGCTGTTCCTCGCACACCTGACTAACTGTTTTGTCGCCAAAGCCAAGGCTTATACCAAAACTGCCAAGACTCTGAAGCAAGTTGTAGTTGTCCCGGATAAGAGATATCATCTTGTCGTCGGGTTCATACATTTTCTGATTTTTCATCTTATTGTATGCTTATACCTATTGTTATGTCCTTGTACCCACAATATGACTTGCAGGTATATTATAAATATGTATTATACATTATATATATAACACTTGCAAAATAACAAAAAAAACGCGAAACCTACAATCATCATATATGGGTATTTTATATTTTTAATAATTCGTTTTTTGACAATATTACCTAAATATGATGATAAAACTACCCCTTTGCTATTTACCAAATATTGAGTATTGTCATGTTTAGGCATTAGCGATACCTTTGCAGTCGCAAATAAATATTAAAAATCATGAATAAATCGACAATTGTTTCTATGGCTTGCGCAGCTGCAATATGCGCTCCGTTAGCCGCAAATGCACAGACTGCGACTGCCGACAGTGTGATGCAACATGTCAGTGGTAATAGACTAAGTATTGGCGGATACGGTGAGGTAGCATTAAGCCGCAACTTCTACAGCGACTCTGGTAACCGTTACAGTTCGGCAAGCAGTAGAAAGAACGATCCAAGTCATGGACGCTTCGACATACCACATGCCGTGATATATCTTGGATATGACTTTGGCAAGGGTTGGACGCTTGGCACCGAGATAGAGTTTGAGCATGGAGGTACGGGATCGGCAATAGAATACGAGGCCGAGGAAGCTATAGAGTTTGAGCAAGAACAAGAACGTGGCGGTGAGGTAGAACTTGAGCAGTTCTGGATTCAGAAATCGTTTGGCAGGTTTGCCAATATACGTGTAGGACATATCGTAGTGCCAGTAGGCTTGACCAATGCTCACCATGAGCCATTAAACTTCTTCACGGTATATCGTCCCGAGGGAGAAAACACCATACTGCCATGTACATGGCATCAGACAGGCATTTCATTTTGGGGACGCACGGGCGACTTCCGTTATGAGTTGCAGATGATAGCAGGTCTTGATGCTTGGCAATTCTCGCGCGACCAATGGATAAAACCAGGAACAACAAAGCCATTCGAGTTTGAGACAGCCAATAAATATGGCTTCTCTGCACGAGTAGACAACTACACAATCCCAGGTCTTAGAGTAGGATTGAGCGGATATTATGGACAATCGATGCACAATGCCGTGCCTCACGACATGGAGACAGGCAACAACAAGAACATTAAAGGCAACATATACCTTGGAGCAGTAGACTTTACATACAACGCACACAACTGGATTGCACGCGGCAACGCCGACTACGGATATGTAAGCGACGCGAAGACAATAAGCGCTATACGCAAGCCAGGCACACAATACGTTAAGCCTTACGAGAGCAACCAGGCATTTGGATCGCACGCTATAGCCACAGGCATAGAGATAGGCTACGACATTTTCTCGCAGATAGCAAAGCTTCGAGCCGACAAGCAAAAGCTATATGTGTTTGGTCACTTTGAGTATTACAACTCGTGCCTTGGCAGTTCGAAGGAATACACAAGCAAGAAGATATTCGCAGGTGGCATAAATTATTATCCATTGCCACAGATTTGTGTAAAGGCAGAATACAGCTATCGCAAGTTTAAATCGCAGTACAACGATGAGCCTGCAATAAACATAGGCGTGGCATATCAGGGAATGTTCCTATAAGTAACTAACATAAATAATTAATAGCAAAAAGATGAAAAAAATTCAGAAATTCGTTATGGCATTCCTTCTTGGTGCCATGACCCTTGGATTCACAGCATGTGGCAGCGATAACGGCGGCGACGAGGTGTTCAACCTTCCTGAAGTAGGTCAGGCTACAACATCAGTAAGCAGCCAGGACAAGGAGATGCAAAAAGTGGCAAAGAACTATGTTCAGGCAGTTGTTTACCCAACTTATCAGGCTCTTGCCGCAAACGCACGCACATTGTATAGTGCAGCACAGACACTTTATAAGTCGGCAGAGGCTGGTACAATGACACAGGACGAGATTAATGCAGCATGCGAAGCATTCAAGAACACACGTCGTGAGTGGGAGCGCAGCGAGGCATTCCTCTTTGGTTCGGCAACAGACAATGAGCTTGACCCACATATCGACTCATGGCCACTCGACCGTGACGAGCTTGAAAAAGCATTGAATAACCAGACACTTATCGCTGGCTTCAAGAGTGAGAATCCTGCCAAGTTTGTATCAGAACACAACACAGACTTCCAGTCGGTACTTGGTTTCCATGGTATGGAGTTCGTGCTCTTCCGCAATGGAGCACATCGTACAGTTGAGGCACTAAAGGCCAATGATACAGACGAGGGTGTAACAACAGTTAAGGGTATTGACGAGCTTGCCTTCCTTCAGGCAGTTGCAGCTGACGTTCGCAACATCACAGCTCTTCTTGAGTTCACATGGATGGGTAGCGCAGCAAGCACCGAGACAAAGGCAATCCTCAGCGGCGAGGGTAGCTACGTGTTCAGCACACTCCGCTACAATGGTCTTGCATCAAACGGCACAATGTGCTTTGGTCAGTTCCTTCTCTCTCCATCATCTACAACAGGCTATCATTCATGGCAGGGCACTATGACTCAAATCTTCGTAGGCGGTTGTTCAAGCATCTGTGCTGAGGTAGCCGACCAGAAGTTGGGCCAGGCTTATCGTGTTGCTACCGGACATGGTGGCACAACAGAGGATGGCGAGAAGGAGTCTATCGACTATATCGAGTCTCCTTACAGCCACCGTTCATTCATCGACTACCAGGACAATATCTACTCAATCAAGAACTCTCTATATGGCACACGCGACATCAACGCCACAACACCTGCTGAGAATTCTATGTTGAGCCTTCTGAAGAAGATGAACTACTCTGGTTATGACAAACTTGTAAACGCACTCAACACAGCTATCCAGACACTTGAGACAGCCAAGAACAGCGGTAAATCGTTTGTTGAGGAGCCGGGAGCACAGCGCGTTAAGGATTGCATTGATGCAGTATCTGCTCTCGACGAGGAGATTAACAATGCCGGTTCATGGATTAACCTGCAGGACGCTATCTAACAAATCAATATTAACTACTTGCGTGGGTATGGCAGGTATGTCATACCCACCTATTATTATTTGAACACATTTATAAAATAATACATTATGAATAAGAAAATATACCTCTTCGGTTCATTGGCAATGTGCTTGTCGATGTCATTGCTTTCATGTTCTGACGACGACCCTACGCCAGAGAATAAGTTCGAGCCAATGGAGTCGGATGGTAAGTACGTAGGTCAGGCAGTAGGCAATTTCTCTAAAGATGAATGGTATCCAGGTGGCGAGCTTGGCACAACCGACAATGTAACTTCTGGTTGTTATGAAGACGAGGCTCCTGCAGTAACTGAGCAGGGACTTATCGACAACTTCAATGCAGGCGAGAAGTTCTTTGAGCGTCAGTTTACATCAGCAGCGTCAGGCTTTGGTGGTCTTGGTCCTGCTTCAATACGCCGTTCATGTCTCGACTGCCATCCTAACTACGGACATGGCAGACGTATGGACTCTTACACCACACAGTATGGCAACGGCAATGGTTATCTGCTTGCTGTTTATCATCCTACTGATGGAGCCAACAGCAACGATGGAGGATATGTGGCCGAGGTAACCGGTATGCCGCAGACACAAGCTACAGAACCATTTAAGGCGCCAATAGATGAGAGTCAGATAAAAATGCAATGGCATGAGGTGACAGCAATGGAGAGCGGATTGCCTATGCAGTTCCCCGACGGCGAGAAGTTCTCGCTCATCTATCCAGAGGTAACAATTCCGCGTTCGGCATTCCGCACAAGTCCTAATCCATACGATACTGGCAACAAGGCTGTAGCTGTGCGTTTGGAGTCAACCATAGGTGTTATGGGAACCGGTCTGCTCGATGCCATTACCGAGGATGACATCAAGGCACAATATGCATCAACAGCCAACTATTACAAGAACATTGCTAAAGTATCAGATGTAAGCGAATATGTAAACCCTAAATTCTGGGATGCCAATACCAATGACTTTGCCGCCGGCGCATGGTATACAGCAACAATAGGTGCTGGTAAGTATGTCGATGGTCAGGAAGGCAAGAAGATGGTAAAGCGTTTCACATATGCCTTGACACGTGCTACACTTCAAGACGGACCTGGTGCTAACGCTATATGGAATATCACCAACGTTACACGTCCCGACCGTCCAAAACTTTACACTACAGATGCTTGGGCAGCAGCAATGGCAGCCGACAAGGAAGTGATAGAGAAGATAAAGAAAGACCCTACATCACCTTTCTGGGCTAATACCGACGACGAGATATCTACAAAGGTAGAGAATTTGCTGAAGCCAAGCACCAACCAGTTCAGCAACGAGTGGCACAACTTCCAGCCTGAGATGTCGGCTGATAAGTTCTACGACTTTATGGTATGGCATCGCGGTTTGGCTATTCCACGTGCACGTAACCTTAATGATGCTCGCGTTCAGCAGGGCAAGAAGGTATTTATGGAGATAGGTTGCGCAAGCTGTCATCGTCCATCATGGAAGACAGGAACAGACAACTACTGGACACCAAACATGATTGCCGACAAGAAGTTGCCGCGCTATGCCAACCAAACCATCTATCCTTACTCGGACATGATGCAACACAAGCTCTATATGATAAACGACATACATGGTTCATGGTGCCGCACTACTCCATTGTGGGGAAGAGGATTGGCAGGTGTCAATGGTTCGGGTACAGAGCGTTTGCATGACTGTCGCGCACGTAATGAGGTAGAGGCAATCATGTGGCACGCATATTCAAAGAACTCACATGCCTACAACTCGGCTTTGAAGTTCTATAATCTGAGCAAGAGCGACCGTGACGCTGTGGTAATGTTCCTGCGTTCAATCTAAAAAAAGACACACATTATGCAAAAAACCACAAAGACCCTACTGTTTGCCATATACATTCTCGTCGTTGTGTGCATGGGTGCAGCAACAGTAATAGAGAAGTATATGGGCAGCGATTATGTTGCATCATGTATATATGGCTCATGGTGGTTTGTGCTCTTGTGGGCTGTACTTGCCGCATTGTCGATAGTGTATTTTGTAAGACACATGACTAAGGCATGGACCGGCATTGCCTTGCACATGGCATTTGTCATAATACTTGTTGGTGCATTTGTTACACATGTTAGTTCGCAACGAGGCCAGATACACCTGCGCAAAGGAGTATTCAGCAACCAGTACACCATTGTAGACAAAGACAACAAGTATCACGAGGCTACGCTTCCCTTCGAAATACGTCTCGACAGTTTTGAGGTGAAGTATCACGCCGGAACAGATGCAGCGCAAGACTATGTATCGATATTCACTATCAACGATGACGGCAAGACAGTAAAAGGCAAAGTGTCGATGAACAAAATTTTCAGTTATGGTTCTATGCGACTATACCAGGCGTCTTACGACAACGACATGCTTGGAGCATCGCTATCAACCAATTCAGACCCAATTGGCATTCCGGTGACATACACTGGCTATGCACTTCTCTTTATATCGCTTGTTGGTATGCTCCTCGACCCAAGGGGAGCATACCGTAAGCTTTTGCACAACAAGATGCTAAAGCGTGGAGCATTGCTTATAGCGATGCTCTTTGGCATGTATGCACCTAATGTAAATGGTGCTTATGCCGCAGACAAGTCGGGAGATGTAAAAGCACGATACCTGCCACAAGAGACAGCCGAACAGTTTGGCAATCTATTCATACTGTACAACAACCGCATCTGCCCAATGCAGACATTTGCCATCGACTTTACAAAGAAACTATATGGAGCCGATAGCTACAAAGGACTGACAGCCGAGCAAGTGCTGACGGGATGGATATTCTGGGGAGACGATTGGATGAACGAACCTATGCTTAAGATTAAGGGCGGCGAACTGAAGAATACATTACAACTGCCCGACTATGTATCGGCAAACACCTTCTTTAATAAAGAGATGGGCGGATATACCATCGGCCCCTATGTCAAGGAGTATTATGACGGCAATCACGATAAGTTTAACACGCAGGCTGTTGCAATAGACGACAAGATACAGTTGCTTGTCAACCTGCAACGCGGAGTTGAGCTTAAGATTTTTCCGTATACACAACAAGGCAAGACAACATGGCTTGCACCAACCGACGAGCAACCACAGACAATGAGTCTTCAGAATAAGAGGTTCATTAAATCTGTACTTGCCCTACTCTACAGCGAAGCCGAAGCAAAGAACTATAAGCAGATGAACGAAATTGTAGGCAAGTTGCAGAAGTATCAGGCAAGCAACGCTGGCACATCGCTGCCTACAGCCAGTCAGGTAGCAGCCGAACGCACATACAACGACATTCCGTTTGCCAACAACCTCTTTATGTTATGCCTAACCATGGGATTCGTAACATTTATGTACACCGTAGCACGACTATGCCGAAAGTGCAGGACTGGCAACAGCTTTGACACACATGCCGACATCATTATAGTATGGCTATCGCGTGGCATAATGCTGGCAGCATTCATATCGCTAAGCTATTGCGAGTATCTACGCTGGACTATTAGCGGTACTCTGCCTATGGCAAACGGATACGAGACAATGCTATTCGTAACATGGATTGTGATGCTGGTATCGCTTGCGCTAAGCTTTAGGTTCCGTATACTGCTTACATGTGGTTTCCTGATGTCAGGATTCTTCTTGCTTGTGAGTCATCTTAGCGAGATGGATCCACAGATAACACACATCATGCCTGTGCTCAACTCGCCATTGCTCAGCATACACGTGTCTATCATCATGATAGGCTTCGCCTTATTGTCGCTGACATTCATTTGCGGCCTGACAGCACTTATTGTGAGATACCTCAACCACAATTCCGCAGATATAATGCTTGCACTTCAGCAACTATCATTGCTATTCCTATATCCAGCCATTGCAACAATGGGCATAGGCATATTCGTAGGAGCAATATGGGCAAACGTATCATGGGGCGAATACTGGGGATGGGACCCCAAAGAGGTGTGGGCACTTATTACATTTATGGTGTATGCAGCGGCATTGCACCCAAAGACGCTGCCACAATTGCACAAGCCCATAGTGTACCATATATTTATGGTAGTGGCATTCTGCACAATCATCATGACCTACTTTGGCGTGAACTACTTCTTGGGTGGAATGCACAGCTATGCTTAATGCACAAGTAGCCTTACTGCATTAATGTTCCCTTTAATACAAGGACAATAATGAAAGTAACAGTTCAGAATTATCTTTACATATAGTAGGAGGGTATGGCATCCTTGCCATACCCACTAAATTGGCTGTACAATCATAGCAGAGTGGGTATGGCAGGGATGCCATACCCTCCTACAGATTGCTGTTCATATATAAAGATAAATATGAATACTTACTTATGATAATAATATAAAGTTCTATTCCGTGTCACGGAATGGCCGTTCGGTGTCGTGGAATGGCCGTTCCGTGACACGGAATACACGTTCCATGACACGGAACGGAGATTTTTATTACTCGTACAAATAATATTTTTTACTGAACTTTCTCAAGTTTAGAGAATTCAGTAGTTAAAGGAGTTAAGAAATTCTTGCAAGCAAGCGGCAAAGCCGAGCGAAGCCAAATGCTTTAAATGCTAAAATCAAGCAAAAAACTTAATGAAGTTTAAACTAAATAATTTGCACAGCTGAAATATTATTTGTTACTTTGCATTTTAGAGAACTATCACGGGGTGCCGAATGTCTTCGGCTGAGATTATACCCATAGAACCTGATGCGGATAATGCTGCCGAAGGGAAAATGATATAACTTCAATCAAAGTATACATGCAGGGAAGACATCCTGTAAAGCCCAAAAGACGGATACCCTTAGTGAGGTTTATCACATTATTTATATAACCAAATTAAGGCGAACTATGAATATCAAGATTAACAACAAGGAGACGGAGGTAAAGGCTACGTCGCTGCAAGAACTGGCTACAGAATTGTCGTTGCCAGAGAAAGGTGTGGCTGTAGCTGTAAACAACCGTATGGTAACACGTACTGACTGGAACCAGACAGCAATTAAAGAAGGCGACAATGTTGTCGTTATTAAAGCTGTGTGCGGAGGATAAGGGAATTACGAGTTAGGAATTAGGAATTTTGAGTTTTGAATTAAGAATTGAAACGATATAAGCAAATAAATAAATCTAAATAATAATTATGGAAAAGCTGACAATCGCAGGACGTGAGTTCAACTCGCGCCTGTTTCTTGGTACAGGAAAATTCAACAACAACACACTTATGGCTGAAGCTATAAAGGCTTCGGAGACTGAGATGGTGACAGTGGCTATGAAGCGTATTGAGCTTAACGACGAGCATGACGACCTACTGTCACACATCATACAGAACCCAAACATCCAGTTGTTGCCAAACACCAGTGGTGTACGCAATGCTGAGGAAGCTGTATTTGCTGCACAGATGGCACGCGAGGCTTTCGGTACCAACTGGCTTAAGCTTGAGATACATCCCGACCCACGTTATCTGTTGCCCGACTCAGTAGAAACACTTAAGGCAACCGAACAACTTGTGAAGATGGGATTTGTTGTATTGCCTTATTGCCAGGCCGACCCTACCCTATGCAAGCATCTTGAGGAGGCAGGAGCTGCTACCGTTATGCCACTTGCCGCTCCTATCGGCACAAATAAAGGCTTACGCATGAAGGACTTCTTGCAGATTATCATCGAGCAGGCTACTGTGCCTGTAGTGGTTGATGCTGGTATTGGCGCTCCGAGTCATGCTGCCGAGGCTATGGAGATGGGTGCAAGTGCATGTCTTGTTAATACTGCCATTGCTGTAGCAGGCAATCCAGTAGAGATGGCAAAGGCATTCAAGGAGGCTGTAGTATGCGGTCGACGTGCTTACGAGGCTGGTCTCGGAGCTGTTAGCGATTGTGCTGAAGCAAGCTCGCCACTCACACAGTTCCTCATGTAAACGGGTACACGTGTAATAAATTTTCATGCGTAATAAATTTCACGTGTAATGGACGTTAATTTTTATTTCGTGTAATGGACGTTAATTTTTATTTCGTGTAATGGACGTTAAGTAATAGTTCAGAATTATCTTTACATATAGTAGGAGGGTATGGCATCCTTGCCATGCCCACTAAAAAATAGGTTGGACAATCATGGCAGAGTGAGTATGGCAAGGATGCCATACCCTCCTACAGATTGCCACTCACATATATATAAAAATAAATATTTTTCAACGAGTGCAGAGCGCAGTAGAAGCTATATGATTCTTCACTCTTCGTTCTTCACTCTTCACTTAAATAAATTATGCCAAACGACAACAAAGCTTACGCCAAGAGAGAGAAGGCGTATATGCCGGGAAAACTCTTCCCTGAAATAAAGGTAGGAATGACAAAGGTTAACCTCACTCCCACAGTAGTCAGAGACGAGAAGGGACTGCCGCACATGACACCTAATGAGCCTGTATACATCTACGACACAAGTGGTCCGTATAGCGACCCTAATATAGAGATTGACCTCAAGAAGGGACTTCCGCGTATGCGTGAGCAGTGGATTATCGACCGCAACGATACAGAGCAGCTGTCAGAGATAACAAGCGAGTATGGCAAACAACGTCTTGCCGACCACTCGCTCGACCATCTTCGCTTTGAGCATATCTGCTTGCCGCGTCGTGCACGTGAGGGTAAGCATATCACTCAGATGGCTTATGCCAAGGCAGGTATCATCACTCCCGAGATGGAGTATGTTGCCATTCGCGAGAATATGAACTGCGAGGAGCTTGGTGTTAAGTCGAATATCACTCCTGAGTTTGTGCGCGACGAGATAGCACGCGGTCGTGCCGTTCTTCCAGCCAACATCAATCACCCTGAGAGCGAGCCGATGATTATCGGACGCAACTTCCTCGTTAAGATTAATACCAACATCGGCAACTCGGCCACTACTTCGAGCATAGACGAGGAGGTAGACAAGGCAGTATGGTCATGCAAGTGGGGTGGCGACACCTTGATGGACCTCTCTACTGGAGACAATATACATGAGACACGCGAGTGGATTGTGCGCAACTGTCCAGTGCCAGTAGGTACTGTACCTATCTATCAGGCGCTTGAGAAGGTGAATGGCAAGGTAGAAGACCTTAACTGGGATGTATTCCGCGACACACTTATCGAGCAATGTGAACAAGGTGTAGACTATTTCACCATCCATGCAGGTATTCGTCGACACAATGTACACTTGGCAGACAACCGCCTTTGTGGCATCGTGAGCCGTGGCGGTAGCATTATGAGCAAGTGGTGTCTAATACACGACCAAGAGAGTTTCCTCTACGAGCATTTCGACGACATATGCGATATCGTGGCTCAGTATGACGTAGCCCTTTCTCTTGGCGACGGATTGCGTCCTGGATGTATTGCCGATGCCAACGATGCTGCCCAGTTTGCTGAGCTCGACACTATGGGCGAACTTGTGACACGAGCTTGGGAGAAGAATGTACAGGCATTCATCGAGGGTCCTGGTCATGTGCCATTGCATAAGATTAAGGAGAATATGGAACGTCAGCTTGACCATTGTCATGAGGCTCCTTTCTATACACTTGGCCCGCTCGTAACAGATATTGCTCCAGGCTACGACCACATAACTTCTGCCATCGGTGCTGCACAGATAGCTTGGCTTGGCACGGCTATGCTCTGCTATGTCACTCCTAAGGAGCACATCGCATTGCCTAATAAGGAGGATGTGCGCACGGGTGTTGTAACATATAAGATAGCTGCCCACGCTGCCGACATTGCCAAGGGTCATCCTGGTGCTACTATTCGTGACAATGCTTTATCAAAAGCTCGCTTCGAGTTCCGTTGGCGCGACCAGTTCCATCTATCACTTGATCCGGACTTGGCTCTAAAGTATTTTGAGGAAGCAGGTCATACAGATGGCGAGTATTGCACAATGTGCGGTCCTAACTTCTGTGCAGCCAAGCTGACTCACGACTTGCGTAAACTGAAATAAATGGAATTAATCAATCGTTACAATCGTCAGATTATGCTCCCCGAAATAAGCGAGGAGGGTCAGAAAAAGATACGCGCAGCCAAGGTGCTGCTTGTGGGTGTCGGAGGACTTGGTTCTCCGATAGCCACCTATCTTGTAGGCGCAGGCATCGGACGCATTGGTATTATCGACGATGATGTTGTCGATATTACCAATCTTCATCGCCAAGTTCTCTACACAGAGAAAGAGGCTGGACTGCCTAAAGTGGAATGTGCCAAGCGCAGACTGCAAGCTCTAAACAGCGAGGTAGAGATAGACGCCTATCCTTATCGACTTACCAAGGAGAATGCTCATGAGCTGATAAGTCGCTACGACATAGTGGTGGACGGCATGGACAACTTCATGACTCGCTACATCGTGAGTGATGAATGCAAACTACAAGGCAAGCCTTATGTCTATGGTGCCATACGTGGACTCGACGGACAAGTGGCTGTACTATGCAAGGGACATACCACTTATCGATCATTGCTTCCTGATGAAGAGGCTACATTAAGTATGCCCCATCCAGGCAAGGCTGTACTCGGTACAACACCTGCTGTAGTGGGAAGTGTAGAAGCATGTCAAGTACTTATGCTTGCAGCTGAATTTGGCGAACCTCTCATCGATAGGCTTTGGACTATTGACCTAAGTACAATGATGAGTTATGTAATTGAGATGTAAAAAAGAAATAAAACAATGTTTTCAGACGAATTAAAAAAGATTAGTTGGCAGGAGACCACGGAACGCATCGCGAGCATGACCGCCAATGATGTGCGACGTGCTCTGAGCAAGAGTCATTGTGATATCAACGACTTTATGGCTATGCTATCGCCCGCAGCCGAACCTTATCTTGAGGAAATGGCCCGACTGTCACGCAAATATACCGAGGAACGCTTCGGCAAGACAATGTCAATGTTCATTCCTCTTTATATCACCAACTCTTGCTCCAACTCGTGTGTCTACTGTGGATTTCATGTACAGAACCCTATGGCACGCACCATCCTCACACCTGAGCAGATAGAGGACGAATACAAGGCTATCAAGCAGCTCGCTCCTTTCGAGAACATCCTTCTCGTTACTGGCGAAAATCCAGCAAAAGCAGGCACTCCTTATCTTGCCAAGGCTATTGACATTGCCAAGAAATACTTCTCGAATATCAAGATAGAGGTGATGCCTCTATCAACAGAGGATTATCGCACATTGGCACAACATGGCATGAATGGTGTTATATGTTTCCAGGAAACCTACAACCGCGAGCATTACAACATCTATCATCCACGTGGAATGAAGAGTAAGTTTGAATGGCGTTGCGATGGTTTCGACCGTATGGGTATGGCTGGTGTTCATTCTATAGGTATGGGTGTGCTTATTGGTCTTGAGAAGGATTGGCGTACTGACGTTACAATGATGGCCTATCACCTGCGTTATCTGCAGAAGCATTACTGGCGCACGAAGTATAGTGTAAACTTCCCACGTATGCGCCCTGCACAGAACGAGGGATTCCATCCCAATTGCTATATGAGCGACCGTGAACTTGCACAGGCTACATTTGCCATGCGCATCTTCGACCATGATGTAGACATCTCTTATTCTACACGCGAACCTGCCTTTATACGCGACAATATGGCTACACTTGGTGTAACAACCATGTCGGCTGAGTCGAAGGTTAATCCTGGAGGTTATCACACTTATCCTCAAGCACTCGAACAGTTCAGTGTTAGTGATGAGCGCACAGCAAAAGAGATAGACCGTCGTCTGCGTGAAATAGGGCGCGAGCCTGTATGGAAAGATTGGGATGCATCATTCGATTTGTTCAACCCATTGAAGAAAAAGGCGTAAATAAAAAGAAAAAGCCCCACCCCTAACGTCTTTTAAACAATAGACACCAATCCCTCCCCCTTCCTTATGGGGGAGGGATTGGTGGTGGGGCTTACGATATTATGCAAAAACTATTATTCTCTCTTCGTACTCTCTTTGTTGTATGCCTATTGGCAACAACAACCACTACCGTCCTTGCCGTCAACGGTACAGAGAGTGTTAAGGCACATTATCTGCCAGAAGAAACAGCAGCACGGTTTGGCGAGCTTAACATCTTACATAACAACCGCATCTGTCAGATGCAAACATACGCTATATACTTTACAAAGAAGCTATATGGTTCGGACACCTACCAAGGATTAACTGCCGAGCAAGTGCTTACGGGCTGGATATTCTGGGGAGAGGAATGGATGGACGAGCCTATGCTTAAGATGAAGGACGGCGAGATGAAGCAGGGGATGATGTTGCGCAACTATGTGTCTGCCAACACCTTCTTCAAACGCGACAACAGTATATACACTATCGACAAATATGTAAAGGCATATAGTAAAGGTAACAAGGACGAGTTTCATAAGCAAGTGATGTCTGTAGACAACAAGATACAGTTGCTTATGAATCTGCGACGCGGACTATCGCTCAAGATATTCCCCTACTCCATTAAAGACTCTACAATATGGTATGCCCCAACCGAAGACTTGCCAAAGGCTATGGACTTTAAGCACCAGGAGTTTATACAAACTGTCTTTACACAACTGTTCGACAATGCCGAGACAAATAACTACAAGCAGATGGACCAGATTGTGGACAAGATGCTAAAGTACCAAAGAGCAAATGGCGGCACTTCACTACCATCTGCCAAGCAGATACATGCCGAGCGCACATGCAACAACATACCCTTTGCCATAATAATCTTTATCGTATGCGTTGCTATGGGCGTTTCCACCTTATTATATACTATATCACGTCTGGGCAGACAATACTGGCTAAAGAAGAACCACGACGTGCGTGCCGGCAGAAAATCGCGTATGGACACAGCCATAACATTGGCCTCGCGCCTTGTTATGCTAATAGCTTTTGCCACAATAAGCTACTATCTGTATCTGCTTAAGACCATAAACGGCTCGCTGCCTATGGCTAACAAGTATGATATTATGCTGCTTTCGGCATGGACTATTATGCTTCTGTCGCTTGTTGTTGGTTTGAAGTATCGCATCTTGCTGCCGATAGGTTTTATTGTGTCGGCAGTAATACTCGGCATAAGCATCTTTGCAACAACTGTCTAAGGGATTAGTGATGTAGAGAATATTTCTACCCCATTTACGAGATTTAGAGGCAATTAGTCGGTTAATCTCAATAAAAATGCCTAATTTTGCATTCTAATAAGAATTTCAAAATAGTTTATGTCAAGAAAAAAGAAACCACTTCCTATACTTGAAAACGTTACGATTGAAGCTGTAGCAGCCGAAGGAAAGTCGTTGGCACATGTCAACGACATGGTTGTGTTTGTACCTTTTGTAGTACCAGGCGATGTTGTCGACCTACAGGTACGCAAGAAGAAGCACAGCTATTGCGAGGCTGAAGTTATAAGATTCATTAAGAAGAGCGATGTGCGCGAAGTACCTATGTGCGAGCACTTCGGTGTATGTGGCGGATGCAAATGGCAGAACCTGCCTTATGAGGAGCAACTCAAGGCTAAACAAAAGCAGGTACACGACCAACTAACACGTATCGGCAAGATTGAATTGCCCGAGTTCCGCCCTATTATGGGAAGTGTACATACAAAGGAATATCGCAACAAACTGGAATTTGGTTGCTGCAACAAGCGTTGGCTTACACGCGAGCAGGTAGCCGAAGGAACCAAGTTTGACAATATGAACGGCATTGGATTCCATATCACTGGAGCATTCGACAAGATTCTACCTATAGAGAAGTGCTGGCTTATGGACGACCTGCACAACCGCATACGCAACTCTATACGCGATTATGCATTCTCTACTGGCATGACTTTCTTCGACCTACGTCAGCAGCATGGACTATTGCGCGACATTATGATGCGCAACTCTAATACAGGCGAATGGATGGTACTTATACAGTTCCATTATGACGAGCCAGGCGATGAGGAACGTGCAATGGGATTGTTGCAGCATGTAGCCGACGAATTCCCTGAGATTACATCGCTTATGTATGTTGACAACCAGAAATGCAACGATACATTCGGCGACCTCGACCTCAATGTGTTCAAGGGCAACGACCATATCTTTGAGACAATGGAGAACCTGCGCTTTAAGGTAGGACCAAAGAGTTTCTACCAAACCAATACAGAGCAGGCTTATCACCTATACTCTGTAGCTCGCGACTTTGCCGGACTTACTGGTAACGAACTGGTATACGACCTTTATACAGGAACTGGAACCATAGCCAACTTTGTGGCTCGTCAGGCTCGTCAGGTTATAGGTATCGAGTATGTGCCTGAGGCAATAGAGGATGCAAAGGTAAACTCTCAGGTAAACAATATCGACAACACCAAGTTCTATGCAGGCGATATGAAAGACATCCTTAACGACGAGTTTATTGCCGAGCATGGACGTCCGGATGTTATCATTACCGACCCACCACGTGCCGGAATGCACCCTGATGTAATAGAGACCATATTGCGTGCTCACCCAAAGCGCATTGTATACGTTAGCTGCAACCCTGCTACTCAGGCACGCGACCTGCAAGCCCTTGATGTGGCATATAGCGTAAAGGAGGTTCAGCCCGTGGATATGTTCCCACATACACCACATGTAGAGAATGTTGTGCTACTTGAAGAAAAATAAAATTCAAAATTCAAAAATGAAAATACTAACCTCACTCGCTCTCGCCGCTCTCGCCACTATCAGCGCATCGGCACAAGACAAAAAGCCACAGATACAGGTGCTTAGCGACATCAAGTTCAGCGGCTATGTAATGACACAATTTCAGGCAAGCGACCTGGAAGACAAAGAAAGCAACTCGTTTAACATACGTATGGTGCGTATGGCTCTTGAGGGCCGACTGTTGCAAGACTTCTATTGGAAGGTACAGATTCAGGCAAACGGCAACACATCTAACCTTGGTTCTTCGCCTCGTATGGTGGATGCCTTTGCCGAATGGCAGAAGTACGATGCCTTTAAGATAAAGGCTGGTCAGTTTAAGCGCCCATTCTCTTTTGAGAATCCTATGCACCCTATCACACAGGGATTTATGGGTTATGCTCAAGGTATAAGCAAGCTGTCGGGTTTCAGCGACCGTGTTGGCGAACATGCAAGCAACGGTCGTGATGTAGGTGTACAGATTCAAGGCGACTTCCTAAAGAATAATGCAGGACGCAACCTTGTACACTATCAGGTAGGTGTATTCAATGGACAAGGTACAAACCAGAAGGATGTAGACCAGCGCAAGGATATTATCGGTGGTGCTTGGGTTATGCCTATAAAGGGATTGCGTATTGGTGCATTTGGTTGGACTGGCTCGTATGCACGCAAGGGTACATGGACTGAGGTTGACGCCAATGGCAATACACATGATAAGAGTGGTGTGCGCTCTGTATCAAGAAACCGATATGCCTTTAGTGCCGAATATGCTGCAAACGACTGGACAGTACGCTCTGAATATATCCATAGCCAGGGTTATGGTTTCAAGCAATCATTGTCAAGTGGCAAGGAGACCGACTGCAACATCAATTATGCAGCTGGGGATAAGGCCGATGGCTTCTATGCTCTTATGATTGCTCCGGTTGTATCGAAGAAGTTGTATGCCAAGGCTCGTTACGACATATATCGTCCACGTGCCGAATGGTCTACATCTAAGACCAACTACGAGATTGGTGCCAACTACTGGATTGGCAAGTCGATAATGATTGGTGCCGAGTATGTGCGTGTAAACGACCGCAGCTTGAAGAAGCACGACTATAATATGGTGGATGTAGAACTTGACGTAAAGTTCTAAAAGGGTTTCCAACAGACTTAAAGAAACAGAAAAAGTAGTTAGACTCTTCATTTTTTATGGGGGGGGGAAAATCAAAATTTTCTCCTTCTCCTTTTTTTATGATATAATAAAGCGGAGAAAACCTATTTAAAGACTATATTTATAAAACCTATTAACAACATTATTAATTAAACTGAAATGAATAAGTTAATTAATCACTCTTCGAGCAAAGCTCATCATAAGGATGACGCTGACATTTTTCGTGAGCAAAGCCTACGTGCCATACGCCGTCGCAAGCTATGGTCTAAATACCTGTTTTGGGGATTGATCATATTTGCCGTTGCTGTGGCATTATTTGCAATCTATCTTTGTGTATTTAGTGTTTAACACCTAATATATATTAAGCGTTAACACACAAAACATCAAATTGGGTAGGAGGTAAATGTTATTCATAAAAGGCATTTACCTCCTACTTTCACATTTACCGACCTCCCACACCACCGTACGTGCCGTTCGGCATACGGCGGTTTCGTGCTTTTACACCTTACGGTGTGTGGCAAGTTGTTTTCAGCCATCCCTTCGAGATACGTCACTTCTATTCTATTGTCGGATTCCGTCCTATCGTGTGAATAGAGAGTTCCTTTTCGGACATCTGACTACAAAAGACTCTCAAGGTAGCAGTCATTTACTGTTGCACTGCAC